>Ga0187782_10004550_pt1 | contig 10377 bp, 10 predicted proteins | sample 0715_SJ02_MP15_2_FD_132454 | JGI IMG/M metagenome (GOLD analysis project Ga0187782, IMG submission 132454) | Tropical peat soil microbial communities from peatlands in Department of Meta, Colombia - 0715_SJ02_MP15_20_MG | ecosystem: Environmental > Terrestrial > Soil > Wetlands > Peat | place...
ATGGTATGCAAAGTGTAACATCGCCCGCCTGCTTGACGCCCTCTTCATCCGACTTCCGAGACGTGCGCCGGCGCACAGCCGCGCCTCGGCCCTTCCGCTAGCTTTCCGTCCGTCAACAAACGGGTGGAGAAGATCATGTCTGACGTCATCACTTCCGCCGCCGATCACGAAGCCGCGCGCCGGAGATTGCGGTTCTCCTTGTTCGTGGTGATCGCGGCCGCCTTCGGCGCGTTCGTTCTGGGTTTTACGATGCCTGTCGGGCCCGTGAAGAAGGCCGCGATCTCCGAGAGTCCCGAGGTTTTTGTGGGACGTTTGGTCGTTCTCGGCAAGTGACGGCGATCTGCGCCGCGACAAGTCTGTCGAGTAGAGATTATTGGCCCGGTTATGCGCCAAATCCCAGGGCATTGTCACAAATCTGAGGCACTCCGGTCGACCGGCTCTCCGCCGACGGCTGATTGCGATCGCTTCAGCGCGAGGCTATGTTGCGCCGCCGCGCGGCCCCCGCGCCATGTCGTCGAGAGCATAAGCCCCATGACCACCGCCCGGGAACAAGCGCTTCTGCAGGCCAAGATCCTCATGCAGGCGCTGCCGCACATGCTGCGCTACGACGACGCCGTCGTCGTCGTGAAATACGGCGGCCACGCCATGGGCGACGATTCGGTCGCGCGCGATTTTTCTCGCGACATGGTGCTGCTCGAGCAGTCCGGCGTGAACCCCGTCGTCGTGCACGGCGGCGGCCCGCAGATCGGAGCCATGCTCAAAAAGCTCGGCATCGAATCGCATTTCTCCGACGGCCTGCGCGTCACCGACCGCTCGACCATGGACGTGGTCGAGATGGTGCTCGCGGGGTCGATCAACAAGCAGATCGTCGGCTTCATCAACGCCGAGGGCGGGCGCGCCATCGGGCTCACCGGCAAGGACGGCCGCATGGTCACGGCGACCAAGCTCGCCCGCCACGCCCCGTCTGGCGGCGACGTCGTCGACCTCGGCTTCGTCGGCGAGCCGGCCAAGGTCGACATCACCGTGCTGGAGCAGGTGCTCGGCCGCGAGCTCATCCCGGTGCTCGCGCCCGTAGCCCAGGGCGCGAACGGCGACACTTACAACATCAACGCCGACACCTTCGCCGGCGCGATCGCCGGCGCGCTCGGCGCCAAGCGCCTGCTGTTCCTGACCGACGTGCCGGGCGTGCTCGACAAGGACAAGAATCTTATCCAAGAGCTCAAGGTCGCCGACATCCCCGGCCTCATCGCTGACGGCACGATCACCGGCGGCATGATCCCGAAGGTCGAGACCTGCATGTATGCGATCGAGCGCGGCGTCGAGGGCGTCGTCATCCTCGACGGCAAGCTGCCGCACGCCGTGCTGATCGAGCTTTTGACCGACCATGGCGCGGGAACGCTGATCACCAGGTGAACGAGGCAGATAGACACCGGATCGCCGCCGCCTTCAGCAAGATCGACGCTTTCGTGTTCGATCTCGACAACACGCTGTATCCGGCGTCGAGCGATCTTTGGCCCAAGATCGACGACCGCATCACGCTGTTCATGTCGCGTCTCTTCGGGCTTGACGGCATTTCGCTCAGAGCGCTGCAGAAGCACTATTACCTGCGCTACGGCACGACGCTGCGCGGGCTCATGGACGAGCATGGCGTCGAAGCCGATCATTATCTCGACTATGTGCATGACATCGACCGCTCGTCGCTCAAGCCCGATCATACGCTCGCGGCGGCGATCGCGGCGCTGCCGGGCAGGAAGCTCATCCTCACCAACGGCTCGCGCGACCATGCCGTAAAAACCGCGCGCCAGCTCGGGATCGACCATCTGTTCGAGGACGTCTTCGACATCATCGCCGCCGATTTCGTCGCCAAGCCTGCCGCCGAGACCTATGCGCGCTTCTTCGAGAAGCACGCGATCGAGCCTGCGCGTTGCGCGCTCTTCGAGGACATCGCGCGCAATCTCGAGGCGCCGCATGCGGCGGGGGCGACGACCGTGCTGGTCGCGCCGCCTCTTGAGGCCGCCGACGCGCGCGAGGCGTGGGAGATCGAAGGCTGCAGCGAGGCCTATATCGATTTCGTCACGGGCGATCTGACGGCGTTTCTGGAGGTTTTGGCGGCGGGCTGAGTCCCCGCCTTGATTTTGCTGCGTCACAAGTTGGGTCGTAACGCAGAAGCTCGTCATTGCGAGCGAAGCGAAGCAATCCAGGAGTCACGGAAGCAAGGGGGAAACGCCGGCCTCTCGAGATGCGAACATCTCGGGGTTGCGCTCGTGCGGCCCCTGGATCGCTTCGCTTCGCTCGCAATGACGCTTCCCGGACTTTTGGGACTCTTGATTAAAGGTTTTAGCCGGCGCCCTTCTGGTAGTCCTTCACGTCGGAAAACACGATCGCCTTGTTTCGCTCGGCATCGTAGTTCAGCGAATAGGCCGAGGGCGCCATGAACACGGGATCGTCGTCGATGTCCAGCGCGATAGCGGAGAGATTCGCCTCGATGAACTTCTTGAGCGCGACCTTGTCCTCGGACGCGATCCAGCGGCACAGCGTGAAGCGCGACATCTCGTAGCGGATCTCGAGGCCGTATTCGGCGGCGAGCCTCGTTTGCAGCACGTCGAGCTGCAACGCGCCGACGACGCCGACGATCGCGCCCGAGCCGTCCTGCGGCAGAAAGAGCTGCACGACGCCTTCCTCGGCAAGCTGGCGCAGGGCTTCGCGCAGCTTTTTCGCCTTCATGGCGTCGCCGAGCGCGATGCGGCGCAAAATTTCCGGGGCGAAGCTCGGCACGCCGCGAAAGAGGATGTCCTCGCCCTCGGTGAGCGTGTCGCCAATGCGCAGGAGCCCGTGATTGGGAATGCCCACGACGTCGCCGGCGAAGGCCTCGTCCGCGATCGAGCGGTCGCGCGCGAAGAAGAACTGCGGCGCGGTAATGCCGATCGTCTTGCCGGTGCGCACGAGCTTGGCCTTCATGCCGCGCGAGAGCCGCCCCGAGCAAACGCGCAGGAAGGCGATGCGGTCCCGATGGTTCGGGTCCATGTTCGCCTGGATCTTGAAGACGAAGCCGGTCATCTTCGCCTCCGCGGCCTCGACGAGGCGCTTGTCGGCCTGCTGCGCGCGCGGCGGCGGCGCATAGGCGGCCAGGGCGTCGATCAGATCCTTGACGCCGAAATTGCGCAGCGCGCTGCCAAAGAACACCGGGGTCAGATGGCCTTCACGAAATGCGGAAAGGTCGAAAGGCTTGGCGCCCTCCTGGGCGAGCTCGGCCTCCTCGCGCCAGGCTCCCGCTTCAAACGGCGGCAGCAGCGCGAGCAACGCCGGATCGTCGAGGCCAGAGACTTGCATAGGCTCGTCGTCCCTGTCGAGCCGTCGTACGGTCTTGGAGGCGAAGCGATAGGTTCCAGCAAAAGTCTTGCCGCGGCTGATGGGCCAGGTGACGGGAGAGGTGTCGAGCGCGAGCGTCTTCTCGATTTCGTCCAGGAGCTCGAAGGGATCGCGGCTTTCGCGGTCGAGCTTGTTGACGAAAGTGACGATGGGGATATCGCGCAGGCGGCAGACCTCGAAAAGCTTGCGCGTGCGCGCCTCGATGCCCTTGGCGGCGTCGATGACCATGACGGCGGCGTCGACGGCGGAAAGCGTGCGGTAGGTGTCTTCGGAGAAGTCCTCGTGGCCGGGCGTGTCGAGCAGGTTGAAGACGCAGCCGCCATATTCGAAGGTCATGACCGAGGTTACGACCGAGATGCCGCGCTCGCGCTCGATGCTCATCCAGTCAGAGCGGGTCTGCGCGGCGTTGCGCTTGGCCCGCACTTGGCCCGCAAGCTGGATCGCGCCGCCGAATAGCAGCAGCTTTTCGGTGAGCGTGGTCTTGCCGGCGTCGGGGTGCGAGATGATGGCGAAGGTGCGCCGCCGGGAGATCGGGTCGGCGAACCTAGCGGAGGGGGCAGGGGCGTTCATTTGTGGGGCTGAGGTCTCGAGCGCAACGGGCAGGCGGTCTTACCCCGCCTTTGACTATATTGCGAGCAGGCGCGCAACACTGACCTCCACGGCCCGCACCCCGCCTGAATTTCCAGTTCGCGCGGATGGCCAAAACGGATAGACTGCCGGCCGTTGGGAGCGGCGCACATGAGTCGCGCCGAAAAAGACATGCGCGAACAGAGACATATCGCCTGGCTTCACGAACAGCTGCCCGGTCTGGTGGGCGACGGAACGCTGACGGCGGAGGCCGCGCAAAGTCTGCGGCGGCGCTACGGCGAGGCGGACGCCAGTCGCGGGCTGCAGGCGGCGACCCTTTTCGGCGTTCTCGGCGCCGTGCTGGTCGGCGGCGGGATCATCTTGCTTCTCGCGCATAATTGGGACAATTTCAGTCGCACGACGCGCGCGGCGCTCTCCTTCGCCCCATTGGTCTTGGCGCAGGCGCTCGCCGCCCGGGCGTTGTGGCGCCACACTGAGAGCGCGGCCTGGCGCGAGAGCGCAGGCGCATTTTTGCCCCTCGCCGTCGGCGCCTCGATCGCGCTCATCGCGCAGACCTACAACATCGGCGGCGACCTCAGCGATTTTCTCCTGACTTGGAGCCTGCTCGCGCTTCCCGTCGCCTATCTGCTGCGCGCCACGATCCCGGTGATTCTCTATCTCGTCGGGATCACGGCCTGGGCCGGCGCGCAATGGACCGAGAGCGCCGAGGCTTTGGGCTTTTGGCCGCTGCTCGCCTTGGCGCTTCCCTGGTGGCGGCTGGAGGCGAAAGCGAACCCCTATCGGCCCCGCCCCATTCTGTTCGCCTGGATTTTCGCGCTCGTCCTGCCGATCGGCGTCGGCGCCTCCTTGCGCGACGTGCTCGAATACCACGGAACGTGGATGCTTGTGTGCAGCGTGATCGCGGGCGCACTGTTCTTGGCCGGCCGCCGCTTTTGGGGAGAGGCGACCTCGAGAGCGCAAAAGCCGCTGCAAACGCTGGGCGCGCTCGGCCTCGTCGGCTTGGGGCTCGCCTTCTCGTTTGAAGAACTGTGGCGAGACCAAATTGGGGCTTGGCGAGGCGGCGCGCGAGTCTTCGCAGACGAGGCATTGTCGCATCCGCTCGCCTGGGCGATCGTCGCCCTTTGGCTCGCAGCTTGGCTTGGCCTGTGGCTCGACAGTTTTCGCTTCAAGGACGCGGCGCGGACTTTCCTCGGCGCCATGCCGCTTTTTGCTGCAGCCGGGCTCGCCTTGGCGAGCTTCGGCCATCCCGGCGCGGCGATGCTGCTTCTCAATCTTTATCTGTTCGCCCTCGGCGTCGGCACGCTTGTCGCGGGCGTTCGCGCGCAGAGTCTCGCCACGGTGAACGGCGGCATGCTCATTCTTGCGGCCGTCATCCTTTGCCGGTTCTTCGATGCTGATCTCGGCTTCGTCGCGCGCGGCGTGGCTTTCATCGTTCTCGGCGCGTCCTTCCTGGCCGTCAACGTCGTGCTGATGCGAAAGAAAAGAGGGGCGAAGCCATGACTTCAAGAACAAGGCTGTGGCTCTTCGCCGTCATGGCGCTCGTGCAGTTGGCGGCGCCGGCTGGCATGATCTTCAGCCATGAGCGCACGCTCGCGAAGGGCCAAGCGTTCAAGTTTCGCACGGCGCCTGTCGATCCCTATGACGCCTTTCGCGGCCGCTATGTGGCGCTGAGGCTCGAGAACAGCGAGGCCACACTGGCGGAGGGCGTCGAAGCGTCTCGCGGGCAAACGGTCTACGCGACGATCGACGCCGGCGACGACGGTTTCGCCAGGTTCGGCGTCGCCTCGCTCGCGCCGCCCCAGGACAAGCCTTATCTGAAGGCGAAAGCCGGCTATGCGAGCGGCAAGGGGGCGGTCGGCCTGCAATTGCCGTTCGATCGCTTCTACATGGAGGAGAGCAAGGCGCCCGCGGCGGAAGCGGCCTACTGGGCGCACAACAAGCGAGGCGCGCAGGACGCCTATGTCGTGGTCCGCGTGCTCGACGGCGCGGGAGTCATCGAGGACTTGTACGTCGGGGGAAAATCGATCCAGGGCGTTGGAAGCGAGACGAAGCCCTGAAGATCGGGAAGCGCTATCGCCGCTGCTGCGGTCGCGTTCGCCCAACCATGCCTGCGATTGAAGAGCGATTCCCTTGCCAAACGTGCGTTTCGCGCCAGTTAGGCGGTCAGTCCCCGGCGAGCGGCGGCCCGGCCAAGACTGTATCGGAAGGCTTCCAAGCAGGGAGATGTCAAACATGGAACGCCGCGAATTCATGACGATGAGCGCCGCCGCGGCCGTTGTCTCCGCCACGCCCGCGTTCGCTCAAGTGGTCCACCATCATCCGCCGAAATACAAGGCGCTCATGGAGACGAGCGCCAAATGCGTGTCGACGGGCAATGAATGCCTGCGCCATTGCTTCGGCATGCTGTCGATGAACGACTCCAGCATGGCGGAGTGCACAAAGTCCACCTACGATCTGATCGCCGCCTGCGGCGCTCTCGAAAGTCTGTCCGCGGTGAACTCGTCGTTCACGCCCGCTCTTGCCAAAACGGTTGGCGACGTGTGCACGGCCTGCAAGAAGGAATGCGATAAGTTCCCGCAGGTGTCCGAATGCAAGGCCTGCGGAGACGCTTGCCAGGCTTGCGCGGACGAATGTCGCAAGACCGTTTGACGGCGCCCCCTCGGCTCCAACTCTCCACAAGAGGGGCTTCTTGCAGCCGAAGGGAAAAAGCTGCGAGGCGGCGGGCCGTGTGGCGCGCGCCTGCAGGCGCAAGCCGTCTCGCTTGAGAAGAAGGAATCCTTTGTTTTGAACGACTGCGTAAGATCGAGTCTTTCTTTTGCAAGGCGCGCCGTCGGTTATCGATTGCACAGGCGCTGTCGAGCCGATCGTTCGGCTGCGGGCGCACCGCCGCGATTCATTTGGAACTAAAACGCGCGCGCATCCTGACGTCTGGTGACGAAGGAGGCGGGAGATGACGCAAACCGCAGTGTCTTCAGGAAGCCTTGGCGCAGCGGGCCCGGTTGCGAGCTTTCCGCCGGTCAAGCCGCGCTGGCTCACCCCGACGACCGCCCTCCTTGTCACTCTGGCTCACATCTGCGTCGCTCTGCTCTTGATGACCGCCAGGCTCCAACAAATTTCGCCGCTCGATGCCGGGATAAGCGTGGATTTAATTCCAGAAGGCGACACGATGGAGTCCGAGGAGGCGGCGGCGATGGAGATCTCGCAGCCGCAACCCCAAGAACCTCAACAAGCCGAGCTCGCCATCCCGGCGCCGCAGCTGATGACGCCGGACGCCGTACCGCTTCCGCTAAAAGAAGATACGGTCGAGCCCAGGAAGCGCGTCGAACGCAAGGACGAGGCTCCTCCTTCAGATAGGCGACAGGAGGCCTCCGAGCGCCATCGCCTCGGCGTGAAAGGCGGGCGTGCGACCGCCATGACTCGGGCCGGCTATCTGGGCCTGCTCGCCGCCGCGATCGCTCGACATGTTCCAAGCGTCACCTCGCTGGGACCGGGAAAAGCCAGCTGCAGCTTCCATGTGGGCCCTGGCGGCGGCATGGATGGGGTTTCCTGCTCCGGTTCCACAAGCTCGCACGCCTCGCTATTGCGCAGCGCCATTCACGCGACGCGTGCGCCGCCGCCGCCTAACGGCTCAATTTTCGCTCACCAAACCGTGCAATTCCACTAAGCGCGAGCGGCGCCGAGACGCTCGGCGACTGGTGAAGGCTGTCGACGGCCACAGGCGCAGATCGCAATAGACGGATAGAGAACATGCCAATAGATTGGCGATTGGCGGGGCGTCGCCGCTGTTCGACAGATGCGAGCGTGCGGCGACAGCAGAGAAGGTGGAGTCTCACATGAAAGGGATCGTCGTTCCGGGAGCCGCTATCGCTGCCGCAGCGGTCGCTCTGGCTCTTCTTGCGGCCACGCCGGCCGCCGCCAAGCACAAGGCGCATCAGCAAAAGGCGAAAGCGGGCAAAATGGCCTGCAATGCGAAAATGAGCTGCGCCGGCAAAAAGTAGCCGCATTGGGAGCGACTGGCGGGGCTTGCGTTGGCGTTTGAAGCCGCCGGTATCGCCTGTCGCCTCCGCAAACATGCGGAGGCCGAGAAGGGGACGCCGAGGCTACCGGCGTCCCCAACCGGCCTTCGATAGCGGCGGCGCCTCTGTATTCAATCGGTTGGGCAGAGCAAATGACAACGTAGGCTTAGGCATTTAAGTATACCCTACGCTTAGGAATTTTTAACGACTGTGGCAAAATGATCACATCAACCAGAAATTGTAGAAGTATTTTCCGGATTCCTTGTATTCGTCTTGACCATGATTTCCGTACCGAGATATCGTTCTTGCATGAGAGCACTCGCGAATCGACCTCGTTCGGCAGGGCGCGCGATCATCGGAAGCCTCGTCGCCTGTCTGATGGTCTTCCAAGCGCTCGCCTTCGCCGCGCCTTTCGCCTTTGCCAGGGATGCTCACGACGGCGCCGCTCACCGCTCCGCCGCTTTCACAATCAACGCCGCCTGCCACGCGCCGGCCGGCGGTAAGGCGCCGGCGGAAGAACCTCGCAATCACGCGCAGTGCTGCGTTCTATGCAGCGTGAATGGTCGGGAGGCGGCCCAGCTTCTTGCGGTCGCTCTTTCGTTTGGCGTCACGACTTGGTCGGCGCCAGAGCCGGCCATATCATTCGTTCGCTTCAGCGACGACGGTTTCAATGACCTTCCCTTAGGCTGGACCAGCTCCTGGTCGTCGCGGGCCCCTCCGCGCTCAGCCTGATCAAGCCGCTTCCCGCCGGACGAAGCGTAAGAGAGCATCGACGCCGTCCGCGTTGAGCAAAAAGTCCAGCAATCAAGACCCAGAACGACGAGTCGAGCGAACGAGGAGCCCTTACCCCGCTCGGCCAAGATCAACATAAGGGGGCGTGGACCTGACCTGCTTTCACAGCAAGAGCCAGCCCCCGACTGTTTGAGTCGGGTCAACAGGGGACCATGGAATGACCACGACCGTCAGGCGCCCGAACAAGCGCAATCTTTTCATTGTTGGAACGGCTGCGGCCTTGGCCTTGGCGCCTCGCGCTTTCGCAGCGGAGGAAGCGCCCGGCGCGCGCGAGGTCAAAACCCTTCGCACTGAGAATGCGCAGCTGCGCAGGCGACTGGCCGAGATGGAAAAGAAGCTCGCCCGGGCGACGGCAGGCCAGTACAGCCTGAAAAAAATAAATTCCGGTTACGCCAATGGCGCCCCCGCGGGCAAGACCTCCGCCGGAATGACCTGCGGCGCCAATATGAACATGAACGCCGGGACGGCCGGCAAGGTCCAGAACGCCGGCGGCAAGACCTCGGGCGAAATGACCTGCGGCGCGAACATGATGTACAAGATGCCGGCGGCGTCGTTGTTCTACTACAATCCGGTCTTCGGCGGGACCGAGGACATGTTCCACACCCATCCGGAAGGGATGTGGATGTTCAACGTCAAATGGACGCACAGCGAGAAAGACGGGCTTCAAGCGGGAACCGCGCCCGTCGGGGTCGCCAACGTCGGGCCGTCGGTTTTGCCCGGTTCGCCTTACCCGGCCAAGTATCCCTATATGATGATCCCCACCCGGATGAGCATGGACATGATCATGCTCATGGGGATGTACGGCGTGACCGACAGGCTGACGCTGAACGTCATGCTCAACTACCAGGGCATGGACATGGCGATGCTCCAGGATGTGGGCAATGCGCCAATGATGATGCCGCCGGGGCCCTACCATCAGGTCTCCGGCGCGCCGCCGATGGTCACGGCCGGACTGGGGGACACGCAAGTCTACGCCATGTATAAGCTTTACGATGATCAGACCTATGGCAATGTGACAGGGACGCTCGGGCTCAGCGTGCCGACCGGCGACACGCGCCAGCAAATCAGCATGATGGGTTTCGGCTTCCGCGCCCCCTATGACATGCAGCTCGGCACGGGCACTTTCGATCTCAAACCCGCGCTGACCTACAACTGGCTGAGCGAGGATAAATTGTGGAACCTGGGCGGCCAGGTCTTGGGCACGATCCATTTGAACACCAGCGACGGCTGGGCCTATGGCAATAGCTATAAGCTTTCGGCCTGGGCGCAGCACGCCTGGACGGACTCCGTGACGAGCTGGGCGCGCGCCACGTACACGGACACGACGCCGATCCGCGGATCCGACGCCGCGATCAGCTGCATCAACTTCCCTTGCTATTATGCCGCAAACCCGATGCAGGTCGCGCCCATGCCCGACGCCGATCCCCACAATTACGGAGGTCAGGTGCTCAATGGCTACATCGGCGCAGCCTACCAATACCACAGCATGAGCATCGGCGTGGAGGGCGGCATGCCCGTCTACCAGAACTTGAACGGGTTGCAACTGCGAAACCACTGGCAGATCACCACCGGCATGCAAGCCATGTTCTAAGACGATGCGCGCGTCGCCCAC
>Ga0187782_10004553_pt1 | contig 10374 bp, 7 predicted proteins | sample 0715_SJ02_MP15_2_FD_132454 | JGI IMG/M metagenome (GOLD analysis project Ga0187782, IMG submission 132454) | Tropical peat soil microbial communities from peatlands in Department of Meta, Colombia - 0715_SJ02_MP15_20_MG | ecosystem: Environmental > Terrestrial > Soil > Wetlands > Peat | place...
CCAGTTGATGGAAATCCTCATAGAGGTGCGCCTTGGCGTCATATCGTCGGAGTGTGCGCTCAATTTCCCTGTCGGAAAACTCGGGCCCCAGGTAAGCACCCTGCATGGCGTCGCACCGGCCATTCAAGCGGCGTTCGTTCCCCTCATGGATGTGCCACACCGCATAAGCGGCTCCCACCGCCCCACCCGCGTCACCTGCTGCCGGCTGAATCCACAGATCATCGAAGATTCCGGCGCGCAGGATCTTGCCATTGGCTACGCAGTTGAGTGCCACACCGCCCGCCAGCACCAGATGTTTGCTGCCAGTCAATTGCCGAGCGGTATTGGCCAAACGCAGGACAATCTCTTCCGTTACTTGCTGAATGGCCAGCGCCATGTCCATGTAAACCTGGGAAATCTCCGACTCGGCCTTCCGCGCCGGCGCCCCGAAGAGTTGTTCCCACTTCCCTTCCTTGACCATCTTGAGCCCGGTGGCATAGTCGAAGTAGTCCATGTTCAGCACAATGGAGCCGTCTTGGCGGATGTCGACCAGTTCGGTGGTAATCTTTTTGCGAAAATCGGCCACGATTTGCGAATCGGGATCGCCATACGGCGCCAGGCCCATCAGTTTGTACTCGCCGCTGTTTACGGTGAAGCCGGTGTAATAAGTGAAAGCTGAGTAGAGGAGTCCCAGGGAGTGGGGAAATTGCAACTCCTGAATGATTTCAATATCCTTGCCACGCCCGTGTCCAATCGTGGTCGTAGCCCACTCGCCGACACCGTCGACGGTTACGATCGCCGCTTCCGGGAACGGTGAGGGATAAAAGGCGCTCGCGGCATGCGAAAGGTGATGTTCGGGATAGTAAACCGGAACATTACCGTCACCCAACTCTGCCAGATGCCTGCCCAACAGCTGCCTCATAAACAGCTTCTCTTTGATCCACGCCGGCATGGCCGACAAAAAGCTGGTGATGCCGGCTGGGGCAAAGCCATGATAAGTTTCCAGCAGACGCTCGAACTTGAGAAACGGCTTGTCGTAAAAAGATACGGCGGACAGGTCTTTGTATTGCAGGCCAGACTCTTGGAGAACGTAACGACAGGCATCGGTCGGGAAGGAATGGTCGTGCTTTTTTCGGCTGAACCGCTCTTGCTGCGCGGCGGCCACGATCTCCCCGTCAATCAACATGGCAGCCGCACTGTCGTGGTAGTACGCCGATATTCCGAGGATGGCTTTCTTCATGACTCCCCTATGGTTCCTGGTAGCCGTTCACGCATTCCGAGAGCGTCAGAACAGCGTATAGATGAACGGTGCAATCGCCGATCCAGCGGTCAGCACGATAAGCACGGAGAAGAGCAATAGAGCTGCGATGAGCGGCAACAGCCAGAACTTCTTCCTCTCCCGCAAAAAGCACCACAGATCTCTTAAGAAGTCCATAACCATTCCTTCCCTTCAGTAAGGTCTTTCGAGATCACGCCCCACGAACAAGTGTTTCCTTTCCAGCATCACAGAACCGTTCCCGGCCTTGAAAGCACGCAGCCGGAGGGAATCCCTGCCCAAGAGTCGACGCAACAAACCGACCGGCGTGACCACCGCAAAGAACAAGATTCCCAACAGAATCCGGGGCACGACCGCGCCTAGCAGGTCCGAAAAACCCAGCCACAGCACGGCGACGGGACGGTATATTTGGGGTGCTATCATGTTCAGAACATGCAGCACCATCGCACCGTACAACCATCCCTCGCGCTTGCGCGCGATAAATACCAGCAATAGCAGGAGAACCATGGCCATGCCGGTGTCCCGGCTCTGGTCCTTGGTAATCTTTCTCCTTAGGAGTTTTAACATCGGGTCTCTACTCTCCCATTCTGGCCCAGCAGAATGCCCGTTAACAAGAAACTCCACTTGTGGCGCTTGGGGAGGCGAAGAAAAAGTGGCGCTCAGAACGCGCCCACTCCTTACGATACTCTGAGTAATCTTACTCTTCGGCGGCGCGATTGTCAAAGACGTTGCGCAGCGTTCCTTGCATGTTGCAAGGGTTCCATCGTATTGATGCGCCTGACATTTTCCGGTGACAAAGCGTGCGCTGCGGGTGGCTTTGCCGAATCTTCCGCTGCTTGAACAACGTACGACGGTCAACTTCTGCTATTATGCGTTCGCACACGCTTACGCTGTTTATTCGCCCCATCGGCCCGAAACCCGGCTTTCCTTTCCTGATCCAAACGTATACAACTGTGCCATGAAACACACTGTGCGCCAGGTCGCCGAGTTCGTCCAAGCCCGGCTGGTGGGCGAGGGCTCCGTAACTCTAAGGGGAATTTCGAGTGTGGCCGCGGCCAAAGCAGAGGACTTGGTTTTCGTCGAAAACGCAAAACACCTGGCAGTGGCGCTGGATTCTCCAGCTTCGGCAGTCATAGCTGGGGAATTTGCAGCCGCCATCGCCCGCTCCAAACCCGTGCTGATTTCTCCTCATCCCCGCCTCGCCTTTGCCCGCGCCGCCCGTTTGCTTTGCCCCAAACCAGAGAGGGGTTCGGGAATTCATCCGTCGGCAGTTGTGCATCCGTCGGCGATTCTTGCCAAGGGCATCACGGTCGATGAAGGTGCGGTGATTGGCGCGTCTGTTGAAATCGGCGCGGGAAGCTGGATCGGCGCCGTCGCAGTTCTTTCTGCAGGCGCAAAAATTGGCAGCGATTGTGACATCCACCCGCATGTGACGGTATATCCCGGAGTCAGAATTGGAAACCGCGTCATCATCCATGCGGGTGCGGTGCTGGGCAGCGACGGCTTCGGATACGTGCGCGATCCTGCCACCGGACGCCACGAAAAGTTTCCCCAGGTGGGCCGGCTCGATGTTGAAGATGACGTCGAAATCGGCGCCAATACAACCATTGACCGTGGGGCCCTGGAAACTACGCGGATCGGGCGCGGAGCCAAGATCGACAACCTGGTGCACATCGGGCACAACTGTCAAATTGGCGAGAACGCGGTGATCGCGGCGCAGACCGGGCTCTCCGGCAGCATCACACTCGAAGACAACGTCGTGCTTGGCGGGCAAGTCGGCATCGGCGAACACGCTTGCCTGAAGGAAGGAGTGATGCTCGGCGGTCAGGCTGGGGTTCTTCCCCACAAGATTCTGCGCGGCAAAGGCGTGGCGTTCTGGGGCACCCCCGCCAAGCCGCTACGTGAACACTTGAAGGGGCTGGCGGCGTTGGCGAGATTGGCCAGGAAGGAATAGGACGATTCGGCGGGCGGGACGCCGGCGCTACATGGCGGACGATTCAGCATCATGGCAGTGATCGTCATTGGCGGGCAGTCGCGGCGAGTCGGCAAAACCAGCCTCGCTGCCGGGATCATCGCCGCGCTTCCCCAATATCGCTGGAGCGCGTTCAAGATCACGCCGCACGGCCACGGGCTGGCCGACGGCGGCCAGAATGCCACTTGGGCAATTTCTGATGAAACCGACCGGTCAGGCAACTCCGACACCTCCCGCTTTCTGGCCGCCGGCGCGGAGCGCGCGTTCCTGGTGAGGACCATCCCGGGGCGCTTTGCCGAGGCAATGCCTGCGGTACGACAGAAACTGGAAGAATCAACCAATGCGATTGTGGAGTCGAACAGCCTGCTCAGGTTCCTGAAACCTGATCTTTATCTGCTAATCATCGATCCCAGCGTGGCAGACTTCAAGTCTTCAGCGAGCGACTTCTTGGATCGCGCTGACGCACTGATCGTGCATCGCACGCCAGGCTCGGATCGCCCCAGCTCGATTCCACCCGCAGCCAACCAGCCTGTTTTCCTGATCACCCCGCCCGAGTATGTCACACCACAGATCGTCGAGTTCGTGAAAAAAGCGCTGGCCCCGCCCAGTCCGGCTACTGGCCAGTAAGCCTCAAGCCGACGCCCCCAGGTTCCAGGTGATCGACGTTGTTATTCCGAGCGGATGAGGAATTTCTATTCGATGCTTCACCGCGCCCGCCATGGCCAGCCAAATTTGTGGAGGAATTCGGCCTTTAACGGACGCTCTCCAACACTTTCGCCACATTGTTGAGAACCGTGGTCAGCGCGTCGATCTGTTGGTGTGTGGCTGCAAGGTCATGCCGGTCGATGGCTTCATTGACCCCGGGAATCACCACCGCAGCGTAGCCCGTGTACCGTCCCGGGGCATAAATCGCATGGCGAAACCAGGGACGGCCAGGCAGACCCTCGGGCAGCAGCAGAGCGCGCTCGGCGGCGACGAGAGCCGAGTTGAGCGGCTCCGGGTCGCGCGGCAAGCTGTTTTGTTTGCTTCGAATTTTCAGTCCGGCTTGCTGCAGATGCCGGGCTGCTTTGCGCGCCTTAGCAAAATCCGGCGCCCCAGCGCCGAATTCGCTTTGCGCTTTCTTCCTGGCCGCATCCAGGTATGCTGCCACTTCCTGCCCGTATTCTTCGTGGTCGTAAGGCAGCACGTCGGCGTCCGCCATACGGATGGCATCTAGGCCGAATACTCGCGCCATCTGCTGCTCATAGACAAAATTGGGATCGGCAAATTTCTTGAACCAGGCGAAATTGTCGAACGCCGAGTGATACACGCCGTAAGGCCCGGTCGACCCAATATCTGCCGACGGCACCCCGGCGTGCTGCAAGAACACGGTGTAGTCCGATCCGCTTCCTAAATCGCCCACTTGCGCATCCGCCTTCGCCTGCACGACCGGCGGACGAAATCCGCCGCCCATCGTTTCCTGCGCGGTTCCGGCTTCGCGGTTCGCGTTACGCCACTGCTCATACACGGTCCCGCCCTTGGGGCTGGGAACCATGGCAGCGACATCGCGCAGAAACTGCTTCAGGCTCGGCACCGATGAAGCCCCAAAGTTCTGCCCGGACACGGCAACATCCATGTTGAAATACGCGACCGCGTGAGCCAGGTCTTTTTCGTGCTCCTCGCCCCACTCGGTCGATCCGATCAGTCCCTCTTCTTCCCCATCCCAGCTTCCGAAAATCAGCGTGCGCTTCGGCTTCCATCCGGACTTCAGCAGTTCGCCTATGCCGTGCACCGCTTCCAGCATGGCTGCCGTGCCGCTGTTGGGATCGACCGCCCCATAGACCCACGCGTCGCGGTGATTGCCCGAGATCACAAGCTGGTCGGGGAGTTCCGCGCCCCTTACCCGTCCGATGACATCCCATATGGTGCGAAACTGAAAATCCTGTTTCAAGTGCATCCGCACCTTCACGGGTCCGGGCCCGACGTGATACGTAAAGGGCAGCGCGCCTTGCCATTCGCGCGGCGAGTCCGGCCCGCCCAGGTGTTCTATGACCGGCCAGGCGTCGGCATAGGAAAGCGGGGTGGTGGGAATCTTCGGCAGTTGGGCGGCTTTTTCCGGCGGAGTTCGTTGCGCATCCGGAAGCGATGGCACGGATGCGATTCCGGGGGTGGTCGGGTCGCCGGGATGCACAAAAATGAAACCGATGGACCCGCGCTGCACCGCTGTATCGGGCCGCCACGGCCCATCGGGATACTTGTCGCCGCGCTTCCAGCCGTCATCCGCCGGGTCGGAATACAGAATCACCGCCGCAGCTCCGTGCTCTTGTGCCAGCAGCACTTTGACCCCGCGGAAATTCTGGCCGTAGCGCGCGATCACGATCTTGCCGTGCACATCCACTTTCAACTGCTCCAGTTTCTTGAAGTCCTCAGGCGTCCCGTAGTTCGCATAGACCACTTCGGCTTCCACATCACCCGAGGGTGACATGCTGCTGAAGGGCGCAACGATGCGAGGATCGTCCTGGTAGGAATCTCCCTCCACATGCTCGCGTGCCGGTCCGTGCATGTGAACCCCGGAGGGTGCGGTCACGTCCACGCTGACTTCGGCGGGATAATTCAGCCACACCTTGTACTCGGCGATTTCCGTCTCCAGCCCGGCTTCGCGAAACTTCTGCGCCACGTAGTCGGCCGTAGCCTTGTCTTCCGCAGTACCCGCCATGTGCGGGGCCTGAGTCAGCGTGCGCAAATGCTGCTCTGCCAGTTTGGGGTCAGGAACGGCCAGAAACTTTTTTTCGATGTCGAGTTCCGAAGCCGAATCGCGAAATCCGAAGATCGTCTTGGAAGCGTCTTCGGCGATCAGGCCGGAGTATGGCGCGCCACCTAGGTGAAGCAACAGCGCGGACAGCATCAACCGCGGAAGAGTTTTCATCGAATCGCACACCAGGCGCTTTTCAGAGTTGGCATCCAGCGGAGAAAGAACCCTTCATTCACGCCAACCTCGGGCGCTCGGAATGACTATCATAATTCCTCGCGGCTTTGACCGCTGATCTCCCGCTACAATCGATTTCGTGACTGATCCCACCCAGCGTTTTTCCTCCCGGGTTGACGACTACGTGCGCTACCGTCCGGCTTATCCTCCAGCGGTCATCAAGCTTCTGCGCAACGAGTGTGGTCTGACTTCCAGCTCGGTCGTCGCCGATATCGCTTCCGGAACCGGCATTTTCACCCGCCTGCTGCTGGAGAATGGCAACCGCGTATTCGGCGTCGAACCTAATGCGGAAATGCGGCGCGCCGGGGAGGAATATCTCGCGGCATATCCAAATTTCACCAGCGTCGCCGGGACGGCGGAAGCTACCACGCTCGCTGCTCACTCAGTGGACATTGTCACCGCCGCCCAGGCTGCGCACTGGTTCAAGCGCGATGCCGCCCGCCGCGAGTTCACCCGCATTCTGAAGGCCGGTGGCTGCGCGGTGCTGATCTGGAACCAGCGCCGCACCGGATCAACCCCATTTTTGCGCGACTACGAGCAACTCCTGCTCACCTATGGCACCGACTACCAGCAAGTGCGCCACGAGCGCACTACAGATGTAATTGATTCGTTCTTCGCCCCGAAGCCGTTCAGCTCCAGAAAGCTCGAAATCGCACAAGAAGTCGACTACCAGGCGCTCCAGGGCCGGCTGCTGTCTTCCTCATACACTCCGGCGCCGGGTCATGCCCATTACGATCCTATGCTGCGTGAGTTACGGCGAATCTTCGATGCGCATGAAAGTGGCGGGCGGGTTTCGCTGGAATACGACACTTTGATCTATTGGGGACGGCTGGGATGAGGGGGATCTGCGGCTCCTAATCTGTTCTCAATAAAGGGGCGTGACCACGCCAGATTTTTCTTGTCAGCGGCTGCGCGTTGGCGTGGCTGACACGCGCCTGCTACTGAGACGTATTGGAGAGAGACGATAAGTACCGGTGGGCCGTCTGGCTGGGGTTAACGGTGCTTTCCACAAAGCGCAGAACATGCATGACGTGTTCGCGGTCTTGCAGAGTCACGTTGTGGAACTGGACCGCAAAGCCGGTGCCAGGGTTGATCCGCACTACCGTGCCGCTTAGCTCAAGTTCTCCCCGGTCGGTGGCAAACACCAGTCTGCACCGGGCAGCGGTGGCAATTATGGTGTGAGTTTCAACAAAACACCCACCCAAGCCAATATTCGCCACGTTGCCAAGAAACGGCGGGTTCTTCCCTGCTTCGGTTACCTCCACCGAAATGCGGCATGCCAGGCGCGGGTAGCTGCGGCGGTTCTTCTTTCCCGAGCGGGTCTGTTTCTCGCCATACATCAGGCGATCGGCCTTCGCGAGCAGCGTGTCGACCTCGTCGGCATCCTTGGGAAACACCGCTTTGCCAATGCTGAGTGACAGCAGATCTTCGCCGCAAACCTCGCGGCCAGCCTGGACCGCCAGTTCGCGCAACTCTGCCGCCTTGGCGGTGGCTGCTTCGGGAGTCAAGTCCGGAATAATGACTACAAACTCGTCACCTCCCATGCGCGCCACATAATCGTACTCGCGGCAGGTCTCGCGCACCCGGCGCGCGAACAGTTGCAGCACCCGGTTTCCTTCCAGGTGTCCAAAGCGGTCATTGACCTGTTTGAAGCCGTCAAGGTCGCAGACCATTACCGTGAGCGAACCGTTGGTACGCTTGGCGCGCGTCAGTTCCCGCCCTAGTTGCAGGAACATGGAGCGCGCGTTTGGCAACCCGGTAAGGTAGTCCGTTGTGGCCGAGCTTTCGGCCTGCTCATATTTGAGGGCGTTTTCAATTGCTAAGGCGATCTTCGGACTCACCGCCAGTAGCACGCGCAGATGGTCTTTCGAGAAGGCGTCCTTGTCTGTCCGATACAAGCTGACCACCCCGACCACGCCTTCCAGGCCCTCCAGGGGCACCGATAGCGCCGAATTCAGGACTGCCGGTTTGCCAGGGTCGTCGGCATAGCCTGGTTCGACCGCAGGATTGCCGTTCATGATGGGCTGCTTGTTGTACGCGACCCAGCCCGTAACCCCCTCGCCCAGCGGAATTCGCAACCCGGAGAGGTGGCGCATATCTTCGCCACTCACATGTTCGGGCAGCAAAACGTCCTCGTGCCGCACGTAAATCACGATCGAGTCGTAAGGCACAATCCGGCGCAGCTTGGCGGCAAACACCGAGAGCGTGTCGTCCAGGCTGAGTGACGTTCCCAGCTCCTGGCTCAGCTCGAAAAGAATGTGGACCTCCTGCTTGGCGGCGGCAATGCAATCGAGGAAGGTCGATTCATTCATGGCTGGACCCGCCGCTTCGCTGGAGCTTTCAAATCCGCTATCCGGCGCGGCCCCAACCGCAAACTTGATTTCCGTCGAGAGCCTCGGCCCCATCCGCTTGACAGCCGCCTTTTCCACCAAGGCTTCCAGATCCTTGCAGCGACGCTGAATCACCTCCACCACTTGCGGGTCAAATGCCCTGCCCGATTCCTGGGATAATCGCTGCATCACCACTTCCAGAGGAAAAGCGTTGCGATACTGGCGATCAGAGGCCAGCGCGTCCAGGTAATCGACGGCCGCCAAAATGCGCGCTCCGATGGGAATCTGTTCTCCCTTCAAACCGCATGGATACCCACTGCCGTCCCATTTCTCGTGGTGGGCGCGGACGATCGGAGCCACCGGGTAAGGAAATTCCACTTTGTCCAGCAGCTCGGCCCCCACCACCGGATGGATCTTCATCTTGTCGAATTCTTCCGGCGTGAGTTTTCCCGGCTTGGAGATAATATGCTCCGGAACGGCGAGCTTGCCGATATCGTGCAACAGCGCCGCCGCCTGCAGAGCTTCAAATTCCTCTGGGCTGACTTTCAACTCTTTGGCGATCTCGGTGGCATACACCCGCACCCGGTGCAGGTGGGCGTGGGTCGTCTGGTCCTTGGCTTCGATGGCCAGCGCCAGCACCTCAATCGTGCGCAGATGCAGCTTGGCCGTCTGCTCCGCGTGCTCTTTTTCGGCCTGCAGCTTTCCCAGGTATAAGCGATAGGAGCGATAAATTACATACGCACCCGGCAGAACCAGCAGCGCGGTTTGCCAATTGATCTTGCCGTGCATCCAGCTCAACAAGCCCGCCAGCCCGGCTCCCAGAAGGTAGTAAGGAAACGCCCAGAAGTAGCACTCTTTCCAGGTCCCGCGAAGCGATTTTCCTTCGGTTAAGGAAATGATGATCGAAACCGGAAGAGTATTCGCCAAAAAATACGCGCAGGCCGCGGCCAGCAAGGGGATGGCCTTGCCCCCGAACTCAACGATGTTTCCCGCAGCGTACATCCAGCAGGTGAACCCTACCGCGAAGGCGCTGGCGCAAACATTGAACACCAGCCGGATGAGTTGGGGTCGATCTTTGGCATAGGACTGGACTATGGTGGTAGCACAGCCGATGATCAGCGATTCGGAAAAGCCCAGCTCCACCACGCTCAGCAGGATGATGAGAAAGCTGGCTGACATCGTTCCCGTAATCCCCGGCAGCTTGACTTTCATCCGGGAAGTCAGAACGGCCACCAGCAGATAACCCAGCGCCTGCAGCGGGCGAGGGGCCGACCAATGCAAAGCTCCGTACACCAAAACTACTAGCCCGGTAGAGACGATGCAGGAGAAAAAGAGACGCGCCCGGAGCCCCATCGCCCGCCACATTTCGGCATCGCTACTCATTCGCCCTCGTAGTTCTCCGTCGCGCAAGCAAGAACTTCGCGCGAAACCTCTTGGGACCTCGCAGAATCCCGCGTCCCAGGTTACACACGTCCCCGCTCCAGAGTAGCTAGGCGCATTAGAGTCACCAAGTTACCAAGGTAAGCCGGAATGGATCAGGACCTGTCGAAGCGGCAGGCGATTGTCCAATTCGAGGGCGAATGCCAGGTTGGTGGGTTGCGATTGAGGTCGACCGGGTGGGGATGCAGAAAGGGGCGGACGGACAGTTTCGTCCGTCCGCCCTTCTGCGCTTAGTGAGCGGCGGTCTGAGCCATGGCCCGCATTGCGGGTTGGCTCATGTGCCGGAAATAAGACACGTACGAGCGGTAAACCAGGAACATGGCGGGCAAGATGAACAGCGGCACCTGCCAGCCGATCGTGTAGTTTGCCAGTTTCACCAGTGCCGCCACTCCCGCCACCAACGAGTAGTAGG
>Ga0187782_10004554_pt1 | contig 10373 bp, 5 predicted proteins | sample 0715_SJ02_MP15_2_FD_132454 | JGI IMG/M metagenome (GOLD analysis project Ga0187782, IMG submission 132454) | Tropical peat soil microbial communities from peatlands in Department of Meta, Colombia - 0715_SJ02_MP15_20_MG | ecosystem: Environmental > Terrestrial > Soil > Wetlands > Peat | place...
CCGTCTCGCGGAACATCTGACTCTCAGTGAATCCCTTTTCCACCTCTGCCTGGCTCTTTATCCGCTCCTCCACGGGCGCTTCCGCCATCCGCTCTTTCTCTATCCGCGGCACGTGGAGAAACTCGCTTTCCGGTATCTCTCCGAATGCCTCCTTGCGGCTTATGAATGGCTGCGTAATCCCAATGCCTGTCTGGCCCGTCATGTACCGATCCATGGCCAGGGCCGCGGCCCGGCCATGGGCAATGGCATCGATGGCCACCGCAGGCCCGGTTGTGGCGTCGCCCCCGGCGAAGACGCCTGGAATCGAGGTGGCAAATGACGCCTTGTCCACCACGATCGCATGCTGCCGCGTGGTTTTGAGCTTGCTCTCTTTGCCGAGCTTCGGAAGGTCGATATCCTGCCCTATGGCGGAGATGACAAAATCGCACTTAAGGTCGTACTCTGACCCTTCCATGGGCACGGGGCTCCTCCTGCCGCTTGCGTCCGGCTCGCCCAGCTCCATGCGGATGCACCGCAACGCTTCGATCCTGCCGTTCTTCTCGATGATGGAGAGGGGAGCAGAGAGGAAGCGCATCTCGACGCCTTCCTCGGCGGCAGCATCCACCTCCATCTGGTGGGCGGGCATCTCCTTCATGGTTCTCCGGTAGAGGATGTATACCTGCTTCGCGCCGATCCTGAGAGCGGTGCGGGCCGCGTCGATGGCGGTGTTTCCGCCCCCCACGACGACAACAGTGCCTGAGAGGACGGGCACATCCCGGGTCTGCATCTGGCGCAGGAAATCGGCGCCCCCGATGATGCCTTGCGTCGCTTCCTCGCCGGCAAGGCCCATGGTCTTTGCCTTTTGGGCGCCGATAGCGAGAAAAATCGCATCGAACCCCTCTTTCTTCAGGGAATCGAGACTGAAATCCTTTCCCCATCTCATCCCTGTCCTCACATCCACCCCACGGTCCGTGATCCATGCGATCTCCTGGTCCAGCAGAGCCTTCGGAAGCCTGTATTCGGGGATGCCGTACCGGAGCATGCCGCCAAGCTTCTCAGAGGCCTCGAATATGGTCGGGGCGTAGCCCTTCAGGGTGAGGAAGTATGCGCAGGTGAGCCCGGCCGGACCGCCGCCCACGATGGCTACCTTCTTGCCGTTTCGTTTCGGGACCTCCGGTATCCACGGGTTATCCCGCTCCACGTCGGAGGCATAGCGCTTCAGGTAATCGATGCCGACCCGGTCATCGACGAGGTTCCGCCGGCAGGCGCTCTCGCACTCGCGCACACAGACCCGGCCGCATACAAGGGGCAGGGGGTTCCTCTCCTTGATGAGCTTTATCGCGTCTCTGAAGCGGCCCATGGACATGAGGGCAATGTAGCCCTGAACGTCAACGCCGGCCGGGCACGTCTGCGTGCAGGGGCCAAGGCAATCCGCGTAATGGTTGGAGAGGAGGAGCTCAAGGGCCGTCCTTCTCGATTCCCTGATTCTGTCGTTGTCCGTGTGGATGACCATACGGGGCGCGACCGGGCTCGAACAGGAGGGGACAAGCTTCTCGAGACCCTCCACCTCGACCACGCAGAGGTAACATGAGCCGTAGGGGGGCAGCTTGGGGTCATGGCAGAGGGTGGGTATCGTATCTATGTCATACCTGCGGACCACATCGAGTATCGTGTCTCCGGCCTCAGCCTCGTATTCCTTGCCATTGATCTTTATTCTCAGTTGTTCTGTCATTCTCTGAATCTCCCGGTCAGTCTTTGAGCACAGCGTCAAACTTACAGGCCTCGAAGCACTTGCCGCACCTGATGCAGAGCTTAGGATCGATCACATGGGCCTTCTTCTTTTCTCCGCTCACTGCGTCGGCAGGACACGCTTTCGCGCACGCCGCGCAACCCTTGCACGCCTCCTCCTTTATGGAATAGGTCAGAAGGGCCGGGCAGCTATGGGCCGGACACTTCTTGTGCCGGATGTGGGCTTCGTATTCCTCGGGGAAGTACTTGAGGGTGGTGAGCACCGGGTTCGGCGCAGTCTGTCCGAGGCCGCAGATGGTATTGTTCCTGATCTGGTAGGCCAGGTGCTGGAGCAGGGCCACGTCGTCTTCGTGCCCGTTGCCGTCCGTAATCCTCTCGAGGACCTCGAGCATCCGCTTGGTTCCTATGCGGCAGAAGGTGCACTTGCCGCATGATTCGTCCTGCGTGAACCTCAGGAAAAACTTCGCCATATCGACCATGCAGGTGGTCTCGTCCATCACGACGAGTCCGCCCGAGCCCATGATAGCGCCAGTCTTGTTGATCTGCTGGTAATCGATCTGGAGGTCCGCCATGGATGCGGGGATGCATCCGCCCGAAGGCCCTCCCATCTGCACTGCCTTGAATCGCTTGTCACCCTTTATGCCTCCGCCGATCTCATGGACTATCTCGTTGATCGTGATGCCCATGGGTACCTCTGCCAGCCCTCCCCGCTTTATCCTTCCGGCAAGGGCAAAGACCTTCGAGCCCTTGCTATTCTCCGTGCCCATGGCGGCAAACGCCTCTGCCCCGTTCATGATGATCCAGGGCACGTTGGCGTAAGTTTCCACATTGTTGATGTTCGTGGGCTTCCCCCACAGACCGCTCTGCGCGGGGAAGGGGGGTCTGAAGCGGGGCATTCCTCTCCTGCCTTCGATGGATGCGATGAGCGCTGTCTCCTCCCCGCAGACGAAGGCTCCTGCCCCTTCTTTCGTGTTGATGGAAAAGCTCGTCTGGGAGCCGAAGATATTCTTGCCCAGGAACCCTTTGGCCAGAAGCTGCCTGATCGCGTCCTTGAGCCTGGTGACCGCTTTAGGGTACTCGGCGCGCACGTAGATGTAGCCCTCCGTTGCGCCGATCGCGTAAGCGCAGATCATCATTCCCTCCAGGACGGAGTGGGGGTCTCCCTCGAGGGTGCTCCGGTCCATGAAGGCGCCGGGATCGCCCTCGTCTGCGTTGCAGATGATATACTTGAGATCGCCGGGAGCCTGCCTGCAGAAGCGCCATTTGACGCCCGTGAGAAAGCCCCCGCCGCCCCTGCCTCTCAAGCCGGATGCGATAATGGTCTCGATCACCTGCTCCGGCGAGTAGTCTTTCAACACCTTCTGGATGGCCTCATACCCGCCCGCTGCCATGTATTCTTCGAGGGAATTGGGATCTATGATCCCGCAGTTCCGCAGCACGATCCTTCGCTGCTTCTTGAAAAAGAGATCGTCTTCAGAAGGCCTGTCGCTCCGGACGATCCATTCGTCGACCGGTCTTCCGTTGAGCACGTGCTCGTTCATGATCCTCTTGGCCTTTTCAGGGGTGACCTCGCCATAAAGGAAGGAATGGTCCGCCTCGTCGATCACCTCCATCAAAGGCTCGCGGTAGCACATGCCGTTGCAGCCCGTCTCCTTCACGAGGGCCTGGATGTTCTTCTGTTCTACCTCGTGCTTTATGGCTTCGTAGGTCTTCTCGCCGCCTGCCGAGACCCCGCATGTTCCGAGGCCTACCTTTATCGTCTTCATCGTGCGCCCTCCTTATTCCGCTTCTTCCCGGGAGCGCTCGCGGTATTCCTTGAGCAGCTGCTGCACTTTCCTGGGCGTCAGCCTTCCGTGGGTTTCCTCGTTTATCATGACTACCGGCGAGAGGGAGCAGCAGCCGAGGCACGCGACCTTCTGGAGCGTGAACATCCCGTCGTCCGTGGTCTCGTCGTTGGCGATCTTCAGCTCATTTTCTATGACTTTGAGGATCGCAGACGATGCGTTCACGTGGCACGCTGTGCCGTCGCATATCTTGATGATGTTCCTTCCCATGGGTTTGAGGCGGAACTGGGAATAGAAGGTGATGACACCGTAGATCTCCGCTGCGGGAATCCCCACGATCTGGGCGATATGGTCGATCGCCGACTCGGGGATATAGCCGTATGTCTCTTGCGCTGACTGGAGCAAAGGGATGAGCGCACCCATTTCTCCCTGGTATCGCCAGAGTTCGACCTTGAAGTGCGAGAATCCGCTGTCCAGCCTTTCCCTCTTTGTTTCTTCTGTCTGCATCATCGCTGTTTCTCCTTAAAGAGCCTCCATCTCGTCAGGAAAGGAGCCGGGGGATCCTGCAGGAAGCGGATCCCCGGAGGTGCAGGTGCGCCGGATGAGTCCGGCGGCCATGGTCAGTTCTCGAACAGGGTGATGATCGGATACTCCTTGATCCTGAGCACGCCGTCCATGGTCTTGAACCTGTTCCTGATGAGGGTGTCGATCTCGCCGAAGCTCGTCCCTTTTACGAACAGCACGATATTGAACCTGCCGTCCGTGCAGTCGCAGTTGACAACTGCATCGTTGAAGTAGAGGGATGGATAGATGGCTTCCATCTTCTCCTTCTCCGCCTCCAGCAGCACATAGGAAGAAACGCCCGTCCTTGCGGTCTGGCCGGCAGTTGCCACGTTCTCGCCCTTGTCCCTGCCGAGTGCCTCATCCACGGAGCCCATAAGATTGATCACGTTCTCGCCGAACGTGGGCGTATCCATCGTCATGAGGGAGACCTCGGCCACGCCTTTCATGGCCTTTATCTCCTTCTCCACCACTTCCTTGATCTGATCCTCTGTGGCTGCCTGCAAGAGAAGCGCGAGATCGTAGTCGCCCCTTATGGCATCGCAGTAGAGGACATGGTGGTGAAAGTAAAGCTTGTGGTAAATGTTCAAGAGATCGGCTGAGCTGTCGAGGGAGATCAATGCGTACGCGCTCTTGGATTCCTGCGCTGCTGCCGATTCTTTTGGGGGCGCCTCGACCTTGACTGCCTCTGCAGCCGGGGCTTCCATCTCGGCCAGCACGGAAGCCAGATCATCCATGGAGAAGGGCTTCTCGAGATATGCGTCGGCAGCCTTCGCCTCTTCGGCCACGAATTCACTGCCGTGCCCTGTTATGACGATCACGGGAAGCTGCGGGTAATTGAACTTGATCACCTTGAGCAACTTCAACCCGTCGATGTCAGGGAGCATGACATCCACTATGGCGCACTGGAGGGGTATGCTCTTCTTCTTGAACGTTTCCAGGGTCTGGAGGGCCTTCATGCCGTTCTCGCAGGGCTCGGTCTGGTACCCTTTCTGCATCAGTCCTATGGAAACGCTCCTTCTCAACGAAGCTTCGTCATCGATCAGCAGGACTTTCTTTTCCATTGTCTTGGCTCCTTCCTGTTTTTTTTCCATCGAGCGATACCACTGCAACTTGTATACCATCACAAAAAGGACAATTATTCTCATTACTTACGTCTCAATCAGGCAGAACGCAAGCGTTGGGAGGGTGACAAGAAAAAAGATGCTTCTCGAGAAAAAGTCAGTATTGACGCCATTATTGCACCTGCTAGGATTCTTCTCGCTTATCAAAAATCAAGAAATCGTGATCTTGTGCGATTTTTCACGTGTTAAAATTCTTTACAGCTAGAAATCTTACAGTCCGTGAAGGCTTGGGAAGAGCAAGATTCCGGCCTTTACCCCTTTCCGGTCAGTCCAATCCTTGCCGTTCTCGAAGAAGCCTGGAAGGGTTGGATTCCGTAAGGGCGTTGACGCGGATGGGAGGCAGGGGGGTATAATATCCGTATGGGGTTCCCTTAGAGGCAGTATAAAGCTGCTTGTAAGAGACGGGAACAAGGCAAAGGAGAGACGGCGCGATGGCGGAAGACGGTGCACCGACTGCGATGCAAGAGACGACGGTCGGTAAGGGTAACCATGTGAGAAGATGGGCATTTCGGATAGTAGTGCTCCTGGCGATTGCGGGAGGAGTCGCCTGGGGCGCGGTCTGGCTTGTCTATTCGCTCTCCCATGAGGGCACGGATAACGCTTATATAACCGGCGTGATCGTACCGGTTTCGCCAGAGGTGCGGGGGAAGGTGGTAAGCGTCTACGTTACGGACAACCAGTACGTCGAGGCAGGCAGCCGTTTGGTCGAAATCTTTCCCCTTGACTACTCGGACACGGTAAGGGAGCGCACCCAGGCAGTCTCCACGCTCACCGCAGAGGAGTCGGAGCTGCAGGCGACGGTGGCGCAGCGGAAAAAGGCCCTCGCCCAGGCAGAGGCGAATCTTGACGCCGCTTCTGCCGAACAGGGGCTGGCGGAAAAGGAAATGAAGCGCTATGCCCGCCTCGCCACAGAGGACGCTGTCTCACGGAGCCAGTACGATTACGTCGAGTCCCGCTCGAAGGTCGCCCAGGCCCGCAGAGAGGCAGCCGCATCTGCCGTGGCCGAGGCCCGCGGGGCAGTGGAGGCAGCCCAGGCGAAGCTGCAGACCCAGGCATTCAGGATCAGGGAGGCGGAAACGTCCCAGAGGCTTGCCCAGCTCAATCTCCAGAGGACATTGATTCTTGCCCCTATCTCCGGGAGGATCGCAAAGAAGAACGTTGACCCGGGCAAATACGTTCAGCCGGGAGAAGCGCTCCTTTCCATAGTTCAGACCGACACGTGGGTCGTTGCGAATTTCAAGGAGACGCAGATAGGAAAAATGGCGGTGGGCCAGCCCGTCGAGGTGAGGGTCGACGCCTATCCCGGCAGGGTCTTCAAGGGGCACATCGACAGCCTGCAGCCTGGTACAGGCGCGGTATTCAGTCTCCTGCCCCCTGAGAACGCGACAGGCAACTTCGTCAAGGTCGTACAGCGCGTCCCCGTGAAGATCGTCATGGAATCGGCTTTTGACCCCGCCTATCCCCTATGGCCCGGCCTGTCGGTCGTGCCTACGGTGGACGTGAGCCTGAAAACCGGTCCCAGGCTGTCCGCTGAGGCATCGTCGCGCGAGCGAGCACAAACGCCATAAGTGGCTCGTCAGCCTCACGGTCATGACAGGGGCCCCCATGGGCGTCCCTCGATTATTCCAATTCTAGAGCATTACGCAAAATTGATTCCCGTTTGAAATGCTTTTCCGGCCCGGCTCCATCATTTCCTTCGCTTGCTAGGGCTTTAGTCTCTCACCCTTGCCTTAAGGCCTCCCCCCGCTGGTCTCAAGGAACTCGCTCCAAGTCCTCACACTACAAGGATTTTCCGCTTGAGACAGTCCTGGGCCCTCGCGCTCTTCGAGCGCACCGCTCCTCGTGAGCTGAAAGCGAGGGTCCCGAGAGACTTCCGCATGCTGCGCTCAAGGAAAAGATTACGCCGGGGAATCGTGACTTATTTTTGCGGAACGCCTTAACTCGGCGCTATCTTTGTTGCCTTCGTCATCTGCTCCTCGATGTACTGCAACTGTACACCTCCGTCGCTCCTTCCTCGGCGCCTCGATATCGTCATGATTTAGAATTGGAATAAGGCCTTTACACGAGCAGGCGAGTTATCTCCCGCACGTCATCGATCTTTTCGAGGGACTCGACCAAATCGAGCACCTTCTCTGCATTTTGGCTGGACACGGTCTGCGAATAGGCCACGTTATCCCTGTATTTGGCTCTAATCTCGTCCGGGGAGAGCGGGCTCCTGTAGATGTTTCCTCTGGGATAAGCTGTTTCCGCCTTGAAGAGGGTGCCATCGTCCATGAGCACCCGGACCTCCGCGGCCGGAGCCCTCTCGGCAGGGATGGCAGCCACCAGTTCCATCCTGTCGATGAGCCGCCGTATTCGCGGGTCGCGAATGCATTCGTCGGTGAAGTAGCCGGGCTTGATCCCCTTCCTGACGAGGGCAGTGGCTACCGTGTACCGGATGCTGAAGGCCCCGTCTATCTGCGGAGTCTCTCCCAGCACGAAGGGCTGCCCGGTGAAGCCGTTGAGCACCCCCGGGGTGAGATGGACCTTTATCTCCGCGATCTTTTCAATGTCAATGGCGTTGTCGCGGACGATCTTCAGGGCACTGTCGATGGATGAATGGGTTGCCCGGCAGGCGGAATAGGGCTTGATCACGCAGTCGGCGTAAAACCTCTTCCCCAGGTTGCGGTTGAGCCCGGAGATGTCGTGATTCCGGCAGTACAGCGAAAAGTAGCCGTGATTGCCCAGGAACGGGTCCTTAACCCCGGTAAACCCCTGGCCGGCTAATTCCGCGGAAAAGATGCCGTTCCTGGCAGCCAGGGCGATGGGCAGCTTGAAGGCCATGACCTTGTCCCAGACGAGGTCCATGGTGCCGCCGAGCTGGTTGAGGACGATGCCGAAGGCATTCGATATCTTCTTTGCATCCAGCTTCAGCAGCTTGCCGGCAATGGCGGTTGCGCCGAAGGCGTTGATGGTGCCCGTATTGTCCCAGCCGAGGGCAAAATCGAAGCCAGAGGCCACGCCCAGCCTGGACGCCAGGTCGTCGCCTATGATCAAGGCGGTAAGGAGCTCCCTGCCGCTCGCGCCTTCGCGCTCAGCCAAGGTGAGGGCTGTGGGAACGGTTGTACCGCTGAGGTGCGCCGGGCTCGTCTTGTTTTCACCCTCGGCCTCCACCGGCTCGAAATCGAAAGACCTCGTCATGAGGCTGTTTGCCATGGCGACATTGAGGGCAGGGCCTCTTATGCCGTGGACGAGTATGGTGGCCTCGCCCGCACCGCCCCACCTTTTGACCAGCTCCGCCGTTTCCCGGCATCCTGCGGCGTTGGCCCCGGCCATGAGGCAGCCCAGGGCATCGAGGATGCGCCACTTGGCCCTCTCTATTGACGTCTTGTCGATGGAGTCGAAACGCGTCTCGACCACATGGGCAACCAGCTCTTCCATTACGCTCATGGCCCCTCCCGCTCGAAAATGGATGATCAGACGTAACGGACATAAGTGTAGCAGTTTGCGCCCCCAATAGCGACATCGGGTGACCCTTGCCGCAAGAAAAGAAGGTCCCGCTTTCAAGCCCTTTCCTCTTGACAAGGCACGGCCATCCTGATACGAGTAAGGTTGCGCACGGTCCACGCTGTCCTGTCTTTCAGGCCACGCAGCCTCGAAAAGGGCCTCTCTTAGAAGCCGCCTATTGGGCAGGGGTTTCTTGCTGCAGGTCTTTCGTAGGATGGCCAGGGGAGAATTGACAGCGAAAGAAGGGGGTCATCATGGGAATCCTCGGGCATGTATTCTCTCCCATCTCCATAAAGGGAGTGGAATTCAAAAACCGGATCGAAGTTGCGCCGCAGGCCACCATGCTTGCCACGCCCCAGGGACTGGCAACGCCGGAGCTCATCGACTACTACCGCCCTTATGCGCGGGGTGGCTTCGCCATCGTTACCGTCGGGGACAGCGCCATCGATTTCGACTACGCGGCGGGCCACGAACTCTCCCTGAACCTTGGGAGCGACCTTGTCATCCCTGGCTTGAGCGATGTTGCCGAGTCCATCTCCCGGTACGGGGCCCGCGCCTCCATCGAGATAAGCCACGCGGGCCGGAACGCGAAGCAAAGTCTCCTGAAAGGCAGAGGCCCCATTGGCCCTTCCCCTATCCCCAACCGCCTCGAGCAGATCCTTGCCGCGAGGGAAGGCAGGCCCCCCCGCGAGGTGAGGGAGATGGATGACGGGCAGATCGAACACGCTGTCCAGGGGTTCGCCGATGCAGCCCGTCGCTGCCAATCGGCGGGATTTGACCTCGTCATGATCCACGGGGCCCACGGCCATTTGCTGGCCCAGTTCCTCTCCCCCTACTCGAACAAACGGACTGACAGGTGGGGCGGGAGCCTCGAAAACCGGGCCCGGTTCCCCCTCGCGGTCCTCGACGCAGTGCGAAAGACATGCGGCACCGGCCTTCTCATCGAATACCGGATAAGCCTCGACGAGAAAGTGGCCGGGGGCATGGAGCCGGACGAGACCCTGGAATTCCTCAAGATGATCCGTGACAAGATCGATATTGTCCATGTGTCGGCCGGCATGCTCCTCAATCCCGAGACGATTCAGCACATGATCCAGCCCCTCTACGTGCGCGAGATGTACAACGTCCACCTCGCGGAGCTTGTGAAGAAGGAGATAGACCTGCCGGTGACGGCGGTCGGGTCCATCATGAATCTGGACAACGCGGAAGCCATTCTGGCGAACGGATGGGCGGATTTCGTTGCCTTCGCCCGACCGGCCCTCGCAGACCCGGAGATGCCGAGGAAATACGCAAAGGGGCGGAAGGAAGATGTGCGGCCGTGCATCCGCTGCAATTGCTGCACGCGCCTCAGCACCCTCGGTAAGAACCACCGGTGTGCCGTGAACCCCATGGCGGGGAGAGGGGCAGAATTCAACGAGCATGAGGGGCTTTCACCTGCACGCACGAAAAAGAGGGTGATGGTGGCGGGGGGAGGACCGGCAGGCATGCAGGCTGCCCAGACCGCTGCGGCGAGGGGCCATGACGTGGTGCTTTACGAGATGAGCGATTGTTTGGGCGGTATGCTGAGGGTGGGCTGCGAGCTTTCCTTCAAGAAGGACCTCAAGGCGTACACCGAATGGATGATAGCCCAGACCGAGAAGAGCAATGCCAGGATCGTGCTCAATACCGAGGTGACAACCCAAACGGTAAG
>Ga0187782_10004556_pt1 | contig 10373 bp, 8 predicted proteins | sample 0715_SJ02_MP15_2_FD_132454 | JGI IMG/M metagenome (GOLD analysis project Ga0187782, IMG submission 132454) | Tropical peat soil microbial communities from peatlands in Department of Meta, Colombia - 0715_SJ02_MP15_20_MG | ecosystem: Environmental > Terrestrial > Soil > Wetlands > Peat | place...
ACGGCGCCGGCTATCCCTACGGTCTCGCTGGTGACCAGATGCCTATGATGGCGCGTATCATCGCGGTGGCTGACACGCTTGATGCCATTACGACGAATCGCCCCTACCAATCCGCGATGGACCTCGAATACGCGCTCGACCGCATCCGCTCTCTTGCCGTTTCGCGGTTTGATCCGGCGGTCGTCCATGCCCTCGAAACTGCCGTGCAGTCCGGTCGTCTCCGCCTGACGGCCACCCTCGTCGAAGTTTAACCCGCGAATTAGGCCGTCATCCGCTGGGGCGTGCCTCGTCTCCTCCTGCTCCGAAAAATCCTGTTAGAATGCAGTCATTCCAGTGCGAGGGACCCATTAATGTCCTTTGATCCGAGTGCCGCGGCACGTTCCGGCAGCCTGAAGGCATTCCTTGCGGCGCGCGATTATTTGCTCGAGAACCGCGAAGACTACGAGAAGGTCTGCTGCGAATTTTGCTGGCCACTACTCACCGAGTTCAATTGGGCGCTCGATTACTTTGACGGATACGCGCGCGAAAATTCAAAGCCTGCGCTTTGGATTGTCGAGGACAACGGAAGCGAGCAGAAGCTCAGCTTCGCGGAGATGTCGGGGCGCTCGAATCAGGTGGCTAATTTCCTCCGCCGGCATGGCGTCCGGCGCGGCGATCGCATCATCGTGATGCTTCCGAATGTCGTTGCCATCTGGGAAGTGATGCTTGCCGCGCTGAAGCTGGGGGCAATTGTCGTCCCGGCCGCGACCCTGCTGACAGAGTCGGACCTGCGCGACCGCCTCGACCGCGGCAAAGCAAGGCACGTGATCGCACATTCCGGCAGCACGGCAAAATTCGCAAGCGTCGAGGGCGCGTACACGCGCATTGTTACCGGCCCCACGCAGCCGGGGTGGATTTCATACGATGACGCCTATAGCGAATCTCCCGAATTTCATCCGGATGCCCTCACACGCGCCGAGGATCCATTCCTCCTCTATTTCACGTCGGGCACGACGGCGCTGCCCAAGCTCGTGTTGCACACGCACCAGAGCTATCCCGTCGGGCACCTGACAACTATGTACTGGATTGGCCTGCGCCCGGACGATATTCATCTCAACATCAGCTCGCCCGGATGGGCTAAGCACGCCTGGAGCTGCTTCTTCGCGCCCTGGAATGCGGGAGCGACGATTTTCATTCACAATTTCGCGCGCTTCGACGCCAAGAAAACTCTTGGCGAGGTGGCTCGTTGCGGAGTCACGACGATGTGCGCGCCGCCCACCGTCTGGCGCATGTGCGTCCTCGAGGATTTGAGATCGTTTCCCGTCAAGCTCCGCGATCTCGCGAGCGCGGGCGAGCCGCTGAATCCCGAGATTATCGAAAAAGTCCGCGCGGCCTGGGGCATCACCATTCGCGACGGCTTCGGGCAGACGGAGAACGTCTGCCTGCTTGGAAATTTTCCCGGCCAGAAAGTGAAGCCGGGCTCGGTGGGAAAGCCATCGCCCGGGCACGAGATTGCCTTGCTCGATGCGGAAGGAAATCCCTCACACGACGGTGAAATTTCTGTGAAGCTCGACCCGCGCCCAATCAGCCTTTTCGCCGGGTACGTGGATGATCCTGGCAAAACCGAAAAGGCGATGGAGGGCGGCTACTATCGCACGGGCGACGTCGCGCGCCGCGATGAGGACGGTTATTACACCTACGTCGGCCGCGCGGACGATGTTTTCAAAAGCTCGGACTATCGCTTGAGTCCTTTTGAGCTCGAAAGCGCTTTGATCGAACATTCCGCAGTTGCCGAGGCCGCCGTCGTTCCCAGCCCGGACGAGATCCGCTGGACGGTCCCCAAAGCATTCATCACTCTGAAGCCCGGTTTCGAGCCGAGCCGCGAGCTGGCCGGGGAAATTCTCGCCTTCTGCCGCAATCGTCTGGGGCCTTACAAGCGGATCCGGCGGCTCGAATTTTCCGACCTGCCGAAAACGATCTCCGGAAAAATCCGGCGCGTGCAATTGCGTGCTGTTGAAGTCGAGGCACGGCATTCGCTTGAGCGGCGACCCGGCGAATATTGGGAGGAAGATTTTCAGGATTGAAGCAGCTCCCCGCCATCTGGTTCGCTCTTCTGCGCTTGGTTCCTCTGCTAGAATAATTGGTTCTGCTTATCGCGCGGAACGCACATGATCACACTCTTCGGACCACCGGAACCGACACTCCTCGAACGGCTAAAAGACTCCGTCGGCAAAACGCGCACGGAATTGGCCGCCAAAGTCGAGCAAATCCTCACCGGCGACCGCCCGGTTGATCCCGAGCTGCTGAAACAGCTCGAATCCGCGTTGCTGAGCGCCGATATTGGCGTGCGGACAACTCGAGAGATCCTCGCCGCGCTCCGCCAGCAGGTGAATGAACACAAGCTGACCGAAGCGAAGGAACTGAAGCGCGAGCTGAAAAACCAGGTCCTGAAAATCCTCAGCGCCCCGGCCGCGAATTCTGATGGAAAGGCGGACGCAGCCCCGCGCGTGCTCTTTGTCGTGGGCGTCAACGGCACCGGCAAGACCACCACGATCGGGAAGCTCGCGAATCGTCTCAAGAAGGAGGGCGGGAGCGTTTTGCTCTGCGCCGCCGACACATTTCGCGCCGCAGCGATCGAGCAGCTCGAAGTCTGGGGCCGCCGTGTAGGCGTCGAGGTGATCAAGCAGAAATCCGGCGCCGACCCTTCCGCCGTGATCTTCGATGCGCTTTCAGCCGCGCGCGCCCGCTCTGTGGACGCGGTGATTGTGGATACTGCCGGCCGCCTGCATACGAAATCGAACCTGATGGCCGAGCTCGAGAAAATGAAGCGCACGGCAACGAAGATCATTCCTGGCGCCCCGCACGATGTCCTGCTCGTCCTCGACGCCACCACCGGCCAGAACGGCCTGAATCAGGCGCGCGAATTTTGGAGCCATGCGGGCGTCACTGGGATCGTGCTCACGAAGCTCGACGGAACGGCAAAGGGCGGCATCGTCGTCGCCATCACGCGCGAGCTGAATTTGCCCATCCGCTTCGTCGGCACCGGCGAAAAAATCGACGATTTAGTTCCCTTCGACGCACAAACCTATGTCAACTCGCTCTTCGATTAGCGAAGCCGACGAGAGATGGCTCTCGCGTGCGACCTTGCTGGCCCTTCGCGGTGTCGCGCTCTCTCATCCCAATCCCATCGTTGCCGCGGTGATCATCAAGAATCATCGTTTGGTCGGCGAAGGCTTCCATGAGTACGACAAACGGGATCACGCCGAAGTCGTTGCGCTGAAGCAAGCCGGCGTGAAAGCCCGCGGTGCCACGCTCTACTCCACTCTCGAGCCCTGCTGCACGACCGGGCGAACTGCCCCTTGCACGAAAGCGATCATCGCCGCCGGCATCAAACGCGTGGTTGCTTCCATTCCTGATCCCAACCCGGCGGTTTCCGGAAAGGGATTTGCTGAGATTCGCCGGGCGGGGATCCGCGTGGATGTGGGTGGCTGCTGGGCAGATGACGCGAGGCGCTGGAACGAAGATTTCGCCTGGTGGATTCGCACCGGGCGGCCGTTCGTCACGTTGAAGACGGCCCTTACTCTCGACGGCCAAATCGCATCGCGTGCCGGAAGCACCACGTGGATTACCGGCGAGCGCTCTCGGTACGCTGTTCAAGGATTACGGCACGAGGCCGACGCGCTGCTTACCGGAATTGGCACCGTCCTCGCCGACGACCCCCGCATGTCCGACCGCACTGGCGAACCTCGCCGGCGGAAACTGCTTCGAGCCGTGGTCGATTCGCGGCTTCGGATGCCGCTAAAATCGAAGCTCGTGAAATCGGCGGATGGCGATCTGGTGATTTTCACAATCCGGCCTGCGGATTCGGCGCGCGCGCGGGCTCTCTCTCGGGCGGGTGTGGAAGTTTTACGCGTCCCTGCCCGACACGGGCAGGTTGATCTCAAGGCCGTGATGAAAGAGCTAGGGCGCCGCCAGATGCTCAACGTCTTGCTTGAAGCCGGCGCGGAGCTCAACGGTGCCGCGCTCGAAGCCGGGATTGTGGACAAGATGATACTCTTCTATGCTCCGAAAATCATGGGAACTGGTGGAGTGCCGATGGTGGCTTTGCCTGCGGCCCGCTGGTTCCTGAAATCGCCGGCGCTCAAGAATCTTCGCGTACTGGCATACGGTTCGGATTTCTTTGTAGAAGGATACTTTCACAATGTTTACGGGGATCATCGAAGCCGCCGGAAAGATTGAATCGCTCGAGCACAGCGAGGAAGGCGGCCGGCTTCGCGTCAGCCTCGCCGGCGCGAGCGAACTCGCACATGACATGAAGATCAGCGACAGCATTTCCGTCAACGGCTGTTGTTTGACCGTCGTCGAGTTCGACAAAAAATCCTTCGCCGCGGATCTTTCCGGTGAAACACTCCGCCGCACCGCCTTTGGCGAAAAAAAAGCCGGCGATCCCGTGAATCTCGAGCGCCCGCTTGCTGCCGGCGCGCGCCTCGGCGGCCATTTCGTCCAGGGGCACGTGGACGGCGTCGGCCGCGTCACGCGTCTCGTTCCGGAAGGCGAAAATTGGTGGCTCTCCGTGCGCGTTCCTGAAAATCTGCGCCGCTACGTCGCCGAAAAAGGGTCGCTCGCAATTGATGGCATCAGCCTCACCGTGGCACGCTGGCAAGACGGCGTCGCTGATATAGCCATCATTCCCTTCACCTACGAGCACACAAATGTCCGCGCGCTGGCCGTCAACGATGCCGTGAACCTCGAAACCGACATTCTCGCCAAATATGTCGAGAGCATGATGAAACCTTCGCAATCCCCGGCCGTCTCGCGCTTCACCGTCAGCGGCTTGATCGAAGAGGGGTTCTGAATTGGCATGCCGCAAGGAGTCAAATTGAGCCCGCCCAACTCATTCGACGTCGCCGTGATCGGCGCGGGCGCTTTCGGCTCGTGGGCCGCCTACTGGCTGCGCAAATCCGGCGCGAGCGTTGTCCTGCTCGATTCCTACGGCCCCGGAAATGCGCGTGCCAGTTCCGGCGGCGAATCGCGCATCATTCGCATGGGCTACGGTGCCGACGAAATTTACACGCGTTCGTCCATGCGCGCGCTTCCTCTCTGGCTTGAGGTTCTCGCGGAGGCAGGCCAGCCCAACCTCTTCCAGCGCACTGGAGTCCTCTGGATCGCATACAAGAACGAGCAGTACTCACTCGCCGCGCTCTCGACGCTCCAAAAGTGCGGAGCGAAGTTCGAAGAGCTTTCTCGCGAGGAACTTGTCCGCCGCTACCCGCAAATCGTCTTCGAGGATGACGATTGGGGAATCTTCGAGCCCGATAGCGGCGTCCTGCTCGCGCGCCGCGCCGTGCAAACCGTGGTTGACCAATCGCGCAAAATCGGCGTGGATTACCGCGAAGACGCGGTTCTGCCGCCGTCGGGCAAAGGCCGCCTCACGGCCGTGAACACCGGCAGCGGTGCAAGTTTTTCGGCCGGCACTTTCGTCTTCGCCTGCGGGCCCTGGTTGCCGAAAGTTTTTCCCGCACTTCTCGGCAACCGCATCTTCCCCACGCGCCAGGAAGTTTTTTTCTTCGGCATCCCCGCAGGCGACCCGCGCTTTTCGCCGCCCGCGATGCCGGCCTGGATTCACGAACGTGATTTGTACTACGGAATGCCCGACATCGAAGGCCGCGGCTTCAAAATTGCCTTCGACGAGCACGGCCCCGCCGTCGATCCCGACACGCAATCGCGCATCGCAACTCCGGAAGCGCTCGCGGGCGCTCAGCGGTATCTCGGGCGTCGCTTCCCTGGTCTCAAGGATGCGCCCGTCGTCGAAACCCGTGTCTGCCAGTATGAAAATACCTCGAATGGCGATTTCCTCATCGACCGCCATCCGGATTTCGAAAATGTGTGGCTCGTCGGCGGCGGCTCGGGCCACGGATTCAAACACGGCCCGTCGGTCGGTGAGTACATAGCGGCTCGCGTCACGAAGGGTGGAGCGGTCGATCCGCGCTACTCGCTCGCGACGAAGCAGACGATGCAGAAGCGCGCTATCTACTGAAGAAATCTACCGCACGGCTGCGAGCGCTTCCTGCCGCGCTTTCTGTCGCGCCCCGCGCCAATACAGCACGACACCCAGCAGAATCGCGAATCCGGTCCCGCCGACCAGCTTCAACTCGAATTGCAGCTTGTTCACCGTTTCGCCCGGCGGCACAAGCGACAGCACGATTCCTGCCAGCGAGATGGCAAATCCCAATCCAGCCGCAATCCACACGCCCAGCTTGCCGCCCGGAATCAGCACGGCTCCCGGCGAGCTCAGCCGGTCCGGCCTGTACGCCAGACGAATCGCGGACGCGTACATGTACAAGAATGGAATGAAATAAAGGATGTTCGTGCCGTCCACGAGAATCTGATAGGCGCTGACCGTCGTCTCGTTGATTTGGCTGAGCAGCAGGATCACGCCCGAAATAATCGCCTGCACCAGGATCGAGACGTAAGGCGTTTTCCATTGCGGATGAATTTTGCCGAACGCCTGCGGCAGGTAGCGGTCCAGCCCGACCATGAAAGGAACCCGCGCAATTCCTGCAACGGTTGACCCCACACCGCCTGCGTTGCCCACTGTCACAAGCATCGCGGCAATCATCCCGAGCGCGCCCACCTTGAGAAGCCCGGAAGCGAGCGTGAGCGCCTGGAACACGCCGCTCTTCGGGTCAACTTCGACCCCATTCAAGAGCGTGAGCACCGCCACAGTTCCGGCGATGTAGCACACCGCAATCACGATGCCCGACCCGAGAATCGCGCGCGGAAAGGTTTTCCGCGGTTCGCGGACCTCCTCGCTCATGGTCGAAACCAACTCCAGCCCGGCAAAAGCAAAAGCGATCTGCGGCCAGAAATTCACCGTGTCCCAATCCCAATGCGGCCAAATATTGCTCCAGGAGAAATGCGTTACCGATCCCTGCCGGTGCCAGACAATCGCGGCAACCACCACGAGAATCGCCAGGGGAAGAAACGTCGCGACGCCCCCCACGTTTTGCAGCCATTTCCCGATCCGCAGCCCGATGATGTTCATGTACACGGCGACGAAGAGCAGCACGAAGGAGCCGGCCAGCAGAAAAGTCCGGTTCTGCGCAAGCGGGGCATAGCCGATCCCTCCGATGTAAGCCGCCATGGACGCGCTCGCGAAAAGCAGCGCTGGAAAATAAAAGAGCGTGTACACCCAGTAGTTCCAGCCCGCCACGAAACCGTGAAATTCCCCGAAGGCATCCTTGGACCACGAATACAATCCGCCTTCCTCTGGAAACCTCGTGGAAAGCTCGGTGATCACGAGCGCGGTCGGAACGAAGAAAAATGCCGCTGCGAGAAACCACAGGCTCACCGAGGAGGTGCCGTTGTGCGCCGCGGAAGCGATCCAGCGCGGCCCCAGCACCGTCACGATGTTGAAAAGCAACACGTCCCACACGCCCATGACGCGCGGGAGTTGCTTCGTGACGTCGCTCGGAGCGGCGTTGCTCACACTGTGGTGTCCAGGGCGGGGATCAGCTCATCTTGCAGAAGAAAATTGTGAAGGAACGGAATTTTCGATTCTTCCAATTCCTTCCACGTTCCGAAAAATGCCACGCGGCCTTCCACCAGGAAAATTACGCGATCCGCAAGTTTCTTCGCCAAATGCGTGTCGTGCGTAACGACGATGGACGTCTTCTTGAATTTCGCCTTCAATCTCGCGATGAGATCACTGACGTGCGCCGCCATCAAGGGATCCACCATTGTCGTCGGCTCGTCGTACAGGATCGCTTCGGGGTCTTCGGCCAGAGCGCGCGCGATCGCCACCGCGCGTTTCATTCCCGTGCTCAAATCCGCGGGAAAACGGTCCGCATACTCCTTCACTTCGAGCATTTCCAGCAGCGAGTTGACATGCTTTTCTACTTCCGCGGAATCTCCGTGCCCGCCCCGGCTTACCAGCGGGAACGCCACGTTCTCCGCCACCGTCAGCGAGTCAAAAAGCGCGCCGGATTGAAAGACCATCGTCACCGTACGGCGGATCTCCGAGAATTGCTCCTCGGTGAAGTGGGTCACGTCCTGCCCCGCCACGATGATTTTCCCTTCATCCGGCGTTAGAAAGCCGAGGAGCAGTTTCAGCGATACTGATTTCCCCACGCCGCTTCGGCCGAGGATCACGGCCGTCTCGCCCTTTTCGACGAAGAAGCTTACGTCCTTCAGCACGTCGTTTTCGCCGAACGACTTCGAGACGCCGCGAAATTCAATATAGTGTCCGCTCATGTGCGAGCTTTTCCGTTGAGTCTTGCCTTCGCTTCTTCGTAATCCGCCGGCGTGTTCATATTCTTGAATAGGAGGCCTTCGGAATCAAAGGCTTTCCATTCGCGCGGTTCTATATATTCCACGCGAAGCCCGGCGAGCCCGTCTGTCACTTTTCTCGTGCCTCGCTCAAGAGCCACGCGAATCGCAGGCTCGCACCGCTTGTGGTACATCGCGCAAAGCGGCTCCGCCCCTCGCTCATTCATCGGGAGGAGCGCATCGGCACCTGACGCAAGCGCGCGAACCACGAGGAATTCAAGCCACTCCTTCGTCAAATACGGCAGATCGCAGGCGACGACCAGGTTCCACTCCGTGCGCGTTGCATGTAGTGCCGTTGCGATTCCCCCGAGAGGGCCTGCTGCTTCCCATTCGTCCGCTATCAAGTCGAGTCCGAGAGCTTGAAACCGCTCGGGCGACCCGACGATTACCGGCTTCTTCGCGACACATTCCACGAGGCGCGCGGCACGGATGATCAGCGGCGCGCCGTTCAATTCCAGCAGCGCCTTGTCCCGCCCCATGCGCGAGCTTTCGCCCCCCGCAAGAATGAACCCTCCGATTTGTTGACTGGCTGTCAATTTCCCCCGACGAAATTCCTTATCGAGATCGCTTCCCCAAACTCTCCTTGCGCCGTAGGGGCACGGCACGTCGCAGACCCACCAGCATCTTGGTGGGTCGCAGACCCGCCAGCCTTTTGGAGGGCCGTGCCCGCGCCGCCAATTTCCACACTGCCGCCCATGTCCTCCGCGCCGCCTCCGAGACCGTTGGAGTGCGGTTTACCCTGAGGTACGAAGGGTGGCTTGTTTATCCTGAGCGAAGTCGAAGGGCTCCCGCTTTGTTTTCAATTCAGGTACAACGTGCGCCAGCATCGGGGCTGAGCCAAATTCGAGAGGATCTCAAGAAAGCCCCCCTCACTTCCTAAACCTCCTCGACTTTATTCACTTCCCGGGCCTCTGAATTCCGAGTTCGCGCAACTTTTCCTGCAGGCTTTGCCGGTGCAGCCCAATCTCCGCGGCTGTTTTCGAGACGTTCCAATGATGCTCCGCGAGCTTTTTCTGCAAATACGCGATCTCGAATTTCCGTTTCGCTTCCCGGAAATCCGTCACTGCGAGATGCGCATCTCCATCCGAATTCCGCGCGCCCGCGAGCGGTGACGAGCCTTGCCGGATTTCTTCCGGCAGGTCCGCCGTCTTGATCTCCTCCCCGTGCGCCAGGACCAAAGTCCGTTCGAGTGCGTTTCTCAGCTCGCGGACATTTCCGGGCCAGTCGTAGCGGCGCACTAAATCCATGGCCTCATCGCTCAGTCGCGCCCGGCGATTGTGGCGGGCCTGCCCGCCGTGGCGGGAGCCGAGTTGCTCGAGAAAAGATGCCACGAGCAGCGGGATATCCTCCTTGTGCGCCCGCAACGGAGGCAGCTCGAGCGAAACCACTCGCAACCGGTAGTAAAGATCCTCGCGAAAGCGCCCCTCCGCTATTTCGGCCGGCAGATCGCGGTGCGTCGCGCTAATCACTCGAACATCCACGGGAATCGAAAACGAGCCCCCGAGCCGCTCGATCGTCCTGCTTTCGAGCGCACGGAGCACTTTCGCCTGCGTCACGGCATTCATGTCTCCAATTTCATCGAGGAAAAGAGTGCCGCCGGACGCCAGTTCGAATTTCCCTTTTCGTTGCTGCGCCGCTCCTGTGAACGCGCCGCGTTCGTACCCGAAAAGTTCCGATTCGATCAAATTCTCGGGCAAAGCCGCGCAATTCACGGCCACGAACGGTTTCGCGGCGCGCCCCGACCGCGCGTGAATTTCCTGCGCCAGCAGGTCCTTGCCCGTCCCGCTTTCGCCGAGAATCAAAATCGTCGTATCCGTGGGCGCGACGCGATCCGCCATCTCGAAGACCCGCCGCATGGTTGCTGAGCTTCCGAGCAGCCGCCCGAATTGACCTTCAGCTACAAGCTCGCGTCGCAGGCGCTCATTTTCCGCTCCCAGCTCTGACAATTTGAGAATATTCGCCACGCGCTGGCGCAATTCCTCGATGTCGAAACCCTTCACGATGTAATCCGCGGCCCCCGCTCGCAGCGCTTCCACCGCCGTCTTTGCCGTGTCAAGTGCGGACAC
>Ga0187782_10004557_pt1 | contig 10373 bp, 5 predicted proteins | sample 0715_SJ02_MP15_2_FD_132454 | JGI IMG/M metagenome (GOLD analysis project Ga0187782, IMG submission 132454) | Tropical peat soil microbial communities from peatlands in Department of Meta, Colombia - 0715_SJ02_MP15_20_MG | ecosystem: Environmental > Terrestrial > Soil > Wetlands > Peat | place...
AGGCCACCAGCTGCGTTTGCGTCCCCATATAGACTTTGCCGTTGGCCACAATCGGCGTGGCAAAGTGCCCGGGAGTGCCCAGCGAGTCGCGCCCGCCGCTAGCCATGCCGGAGTCATAGAGCAAGAGCAGCAGATTAGCGTCATACGCGGAAAGCTTGGCTACATTCGACACGTCCCGCACCAGCCACACGATGCCATTGGTGGTTCCGTTGGCCGAAAGCACCGGCAGCACGGTCGTGGTCAGCTTGCTCGTGGTGGTGGTGAGTGGAGTCAGCACGCTGTTGCCGGCGCTGTTCACCGACAACGTGTACGACCTGAGATAGTCCTGGTGTGCCAGGAAATAAATCTGGTTGTTCCAATACACCGGCGCTCCAAAGAACTGGTTCCCGAGCGCACTTGGAATGTAATAGGGAATCTGCGTATTGCCCGACGTGTTGTACTCTCCAAGATCGTCTGTATTGATCAGATAAATGTCGGCGTCCTTGCCGGAAGTCACCAGCAAGTCCGGAGTGGAACTGCCGGTCTGATACGGCAGCAGCACGACCTGGCCAGATCCCAGGTCGATGTCGTTCGCGCCCATGTTGGCTTGATCGTAGGGCGTGAAGTAGTCCTCCAGATTGATCACGCCCGAGCCCAGCGAAAGCTTCAGAACGCTGTCTCCCAGGTCGTTCGTGCTGTAGTTGAAGTACCCGTTCGCGGTGGAAAGATAGACGTTGCCGTTGCTGTCGGCGGCCGGGCCCACGCCGCCATTCCACAGCGAACTGCCCCAGCTTTGGTCCGGCTGCGTCACCATCACCGCCAACTGGCTCAGGTTGGCCGCGCTGTAAGCCATCAGCCAGCCGCGCGCGTTGATGTCGCACCCGTTGGAACCAAAGGCCAGCCAGATCGTGCCGTTGGACTCCAGCACGCCAGGCCGCTGAATATAGTTCAGCGGAGTGAACGTCAGCGTGCCCGAGGTTGCCGCAATGTTGACCGGTCCGCCGAACTTTTCCAGGCCCGTCGTGATGTCCAGGGCATGCAGCGAATACGCCGCCACATTCGACACATACGTCTTCGCCGTCAGATACATCGTGTTCGTGGTGGGATCAATCACCGGCGTGCTGAGAATTCCGATGCCGCTGAAACCCGTACCGGTAACTCCGCCGCAACCTTCCACCGAGCTGGGTACCACCGGCCCCAGATTGACTTCCCACAGTTGGGCTCCGGTGTCGGCGTTGATCGCATAAACGCTGTTGTTCATGTCCGCCACGAACAGCACGTTCTGCGTCGTCCCGTTGATGGTGAAGTTCGACATGTACAGGGGCTGAGCTTGTATGTAGCCGTCGACGTTGAAGGCGAACAATTTCCCAAACGTGTTGCTGTTCACGTTCTGCAGCGTCAGCAGCGTCTCGTTGGGGTTCTGTCCGTCGCGCGCATTGTCCATCTTGTTGGTGAGTATGTTGACTTGCGCGGACGCAATGGGAATCGCAGTGATCCCGCAGGCCGCGATCAACATCGCGACCGCCGCAACGCGGCTGATTTTTGGGAAACGGTTCACAGACATGCTCGTCCCTTTCTCAAATTCCCTGACTGATGCAAACGCTGCCGAACCCACAGGTTAGTCTTTGCCGCCCGCGCGGCTCAGTTGTGGCCAATCCAACTGGGGAAGAAGATTTTTTGCAAAGTCACGATCGCGGCGCGCTTCCCTTAAGGGGATGCAAACAACGCGCCATTCCAATTTCTTACAGAGGTATCCGCTCGCAAACTTCCGGGGGGAGCCTGCCTGACGAGCATAATGCGCAGGGATGTTGTTATTCTTTGTGCCTTCCCCGCTAATGTCAAGGATGAAAGTTCTTGCACACTCTCCCAGGTGATGCAAGTCCTTGGTGTTTTTGACACCATTTTCTCCGTTGCGGGTCTCACCATCGCATGGTATGCTGCAAGCCTCTCCCTCTCCCGGGTCACGTGGGGATCCAACCTTAGCCGAATTGGGAAAAGCGTCCATGAAAATCAAACCGGTGGTGTTTGCCATTGCCGTCATTGCTCTGATCGCGCCTCGCGCGCTCGAGAGCCAGACGGTCACCTCTTTTGACGGGATCGATGCCTCCCAAATTACCGCCGAATACGAGGTCGACCATAACGGCGCGGTGGGCACCAAGCAGTACATGGAGTGGGTGAACAGCTATTACCAGGCCTTCAACAAAACCACGTTCGCTCCCATTTGGGCCTCGCCTCTGAGCGGCGACACGCCCTGGCAGGATGCCGGCGAGTCCAACTGCTACGGCGCCGCTGGGGGCGAAGGCATCATCCTGTTCGATCGCCTGGCCTCGCGCTGGGTCATCGGCAAGCGCGGCGGGCCCGCCAACAACGTCTACTACTACTGCATCGCTGTTTCCAACACCGCTGACCTGAGTTCCAAGACTCTGAAATGGTATGCCTACCAGTTCAACATCACGGCCAACCTGGGCGTGAATTCCCAAGGCAACGTTTACTATCCGGATTGGCCCAAGCTCGGCACCTGGACCAACGGTTACTACGCCACCTTCGATCTGGAAGACCCCAACAATTCGTATCAGGAAATCGGCGTAGTGGTGTGCGCGTTTGACCGCACCAATATCCTCAAGAACGGCACCGCCCGCACTCAGCAGTGTTTTAGCAATCCCAATCCCATCCCAACCAGCGGCGCGCTGTATCTTTCCCACAGCCTGCTGCCGGCCGATATCGACGGCACCACCGCGCCGCCCAGCGGCCAGCACGAGTATCTGGTCAGCATTCAAAATCCGCCCAACGATGGCGTGACCACCACTTCGACCACCATCAACCTGTGGAACTTCACCCTCAATTGGTCAAACTCCAGCAAATCCAGCCTCACCCAATCCGCCCTCACGGTCTCCAGCTATGAACCCGGCTGCTACGACGTGACCGATCCGGGCGATACGTTTTGCGTGACCGAGCCTTCCAGCCAGAACACCGGCAACTACGTCGATTCCGTGGGCGACCGGCTTTCGCCGCGCCTGGCCTATCGCAACTTTTCCACCTACGGCTCGTTTTTGTTCGCGCAAACCGTACAGGCAGGCACCGGCACCAACCAGCAGACCGGCGTCCGCTGGTATGAGCTGCGCGGCAGCAAAACCCCAACCCTGTATCAAAGCGGCACGCTTACCAACGGCACCAGCATTTATCGTTTCACGCCCAGCATCGCCCAGGATCAATCCGCCAATGCCGCGGCCGGCTACAGCGTCTCCAGCAGTGCGCTCGAACCCGGCATCCGCGCCGCCTACTGGAGCCTGAGCAGCGCAACCACCCCCACGGAGATTACCCTCTACAACGGCATTGGCGACCAAGAGAATTCCGAACTCTGGGGCAACCTCACCAGCATGACCGTCGATCCCAGCGACAACTGCACGTTCTGGTATGTCAATCGTTACTACCCGTCCGATCAGACCGGCACGGAAATCATCTGGAACACGCGCATCTCCTACTTCAAGCTTTCCAGCTGCAGTTGAGAGTTGCGACATAGCCAGGAAAAAAGAGAACCCGCCGAATTCCGGCAGGTTTTGTTCATGATCCCAACACAGGTTATTTCTGGCTTACACGTTCTGCCGGAAGCACGCAATGGTTCGTAATGTCGGTCACGATCCGCGTCACGCCATCTTCCACCGAAGGCAGTGCATGCGGCGCGTCGCTGACGCAACCTTGATTTGCCTCGTCTATGCTCGTGATCGCCTGTTCCCAAGTCAGCGCCTGATCGGGCGCGGAACTGGTGTCCTCGCCTCCGATGACCAGATTCACGTAGGTGCTGGGAAAATTCGGTGTCGGCCCGCCCAGTATGCTGTCGGAAAGCAGCAGGCCAGCCGGGGGCGCAGATGTTCCATTTACAGCGTTGGTGCAAATCGGCGTGGAGTATGCCGGGTCGATGATTTCTGACTCGCTGGTGGCGTAACACATGTGAATAGTTTCGTTCGTCCCGTTACAGCTGTAGGTGGTTTCGTTCTGGCAGGGATTTTGTTGCACGCACGCCTCGTCAAGACGCGACATCGGCGGTCCGCTGGTGGTTTCGACCATGGCGAAGATCGAGTCCAGACCGTACTCGGTCAGGGCGTAGCCGATTGCGCCCGCGCCTCCGCTGTTTCCCGTCGCGCACAGAGGAATGCTCTTACTGTTGGGAATATTGGTGTAGATCCACTGTGCCAGGGTCGCATAGCGGCATGCCAAACGGCGCACTCCCCCGGGCCCCTGCAACCAGCCGTTTGTGGCGTTTGTATTGAACGGCGCGCCGAACGTGACCTGCGCTGTGGTAAAGCCGGCGCTTAACAGTCCGTTCACAACGGCCAAGCCTCCATTGGTCGAGCCATTAAAGAAATCTGGATTGTCATAGTCATACAGTGCCGAGCCCCCGGTGCCCGTTCCGAGAATCACGGTCCCGACCGGGGTGCCCGAGGGCTGATTTACCTTCACGTAGGCTGAGAAATCGGCGATTCCATCGCACGAGATGTTTACCTGATAGCAGGTGGATTCGTCGGCAGGAAGGCCACCGGCAAACGTCGGACATGTGAACGATGACCCTGTGGCCGTGCCCAGCGGATCGTTGGCCTGCACGGTCACCGTGGCCGACGCGGTTGCGCTCGAATCCGCTGCCGAAGTTGCCGTGATCGTTATACCCGCAGGACTGGGCACCGTATTCGGCGCGATGAACAACCCTGAGCTGGAGTCAATCGCCCCGCCCGATGCGCTCCAGGTGACCGTTTGGTTCGAGGTGCCGCTGACCGTCGCCGTATAGGTCCAGTTCGCGCCCGTCCCAATGGCACTGGGCGCGGTTGCGATGCTGACTGAAATCGGCTGCTGCGTGAAACTATGGCCGGACGATCCGCACCCCACCATCGGAAGAACTGCGAACACCGGGATGAGGCAAGCACTCAAACGGACGCGCAAACGGGAAATCGTGCACCAATCGAAGTCAAACAAGACACACCGCCACACTCGAAATTTACCCTACCTGAATTCAAACCCGCGCGGAGCGGATAAAGTTCTGCCGCGTGTACTTTCGAGCGGTCTTTTTCATGAATCGAAGTGGATGGCGGTCACTGGCTCGATCGGGCGCGAAAGCATGGGAACGTTGGCTTCCTCCATCCCAGGTTGGCGTCACCCGTCCTCACTGCACCACTTTCATTGCACCACGCATTTGCTCTGTATGTCGCTGATGATCTGCGCCGCTCCGTCCTGCACGGCGGGGATCGCGTGTTCCGCGTCGGGGACACACACAGCTTTCGACGGCTGCGGCGACACACCCGACCACCACGCATCCCCCTGAGGTATGGCATTGGAAGTGTCCAGCGTTCCGAACACAACGCTTACATCGGTAGGCGGATCGGGAATGGGCAGCGGAGTTGAGTTTCCCCCCGATTCCCATTCGATACTGTCGGATTGAAAACGGTTGAAGTTCGGGTCGGTAACGCCGCCCACCACGACGCCGTTCACCGCATCGGTGCACAGCGTGGGAGTCATCTGCCCAACTGCCTGATAGGCAGTGTCGATAATGGCCGCCGTGCCGTCGGTTCCTCCCGACGCTGAGTAGCACATGTTCTCCTGCATCTCGGTGCAGGGATCCGATCCCAAGAAATTCCCGCACACGTTGCATCCCTGGTGAAGCCGCGTCATGACCGGACCGCTGGTGACCTCAAGCAACGAGAATTCCGAAGCGAGTGCATAGGTCGTGGCGGCGTAGCCCACGGCTCCCGAGCCGCCGCTGTTGCCCGTCGCACAATAGGGAAGAGTTGTCGAGTTGTGGATGTTCTTGTAAACCCAGTCGGCAACCGTGGCATAACGGCAGGCCAGCCGCCGCACTCCTCCTGGTCCCTGCAGCCAGCCGTTGGCCTGGCCGGTGCCGTTGTCGAAGGGCGCGTCTCCAAAGGAAAGCTGCACGGTGGTGTAGCCGAGGTTCAAGATGCCCTGGACTACCGTATCGCCGCCATTGAAGGGCTGCCCGTTGATGGTGTTCATGAAGTCGGAATTATTGTCGTAAAGACTGGTGCCGCCTCTTCCGGTCTCAAAAATCACGGTGCCAAGCAGCGTTGTTCCCGATGGGGGCGTGTTGACCTTGAGATAGGTCGTCCAGTCGGCGATCTGATCGCAGGAAACGGTAAGTTGGTAGCAGGTGGACCCGGCCAGGCCAGCGCTGAACGTCGGACAGGTAATCTCAGCAGCGGCCGCGCTGGTCGGCGACACCGTTCCCAAAGGATCGTTCGGCAGGACAGTGATAGTGGCAGCGCCTGTCTGTGTGGGATCGAAGTTGGATGTGGCGTTGATGGTGGTGACCACTTGAGTTGTACCCTGCACCAACCCGGGCGCGATGAAAAGCCCCGGATTGTTCGCGTCAAACGCCCCGCCACTTTGCTGCGATCCGCAGTTGGGACAGCTCGCGCTCCAGATTACGCCCTGGTCGCTGCTCGGCGCTCCAGTCACCGTCGCGGTGTATTGCAGATTGGCGCCTTGGCCGATGTTGTCGCTGGCTGGCGTGATCGTTACCAGCACATGCACGTTCACCAAAGCCTGGCCGGTCGTGGTGTTGTCTTCACTGGAGGTCGCGGTAATCGCGACCCCACAGGGGCTCACTGGCACCGAGGTCGGCGCCGTGTAGGTGACGCTGTTGCCCGTCCCCGAGATGGTGCCCAGTCCAGATCCGGTCGCCGTACAGAGCGTGCTCGCGTTCGACGCGGCTGCCAGACTCCAGGTGACCGCCGTGTTGCTGGTGCCCGTGACCGTGGCCGTCAACTGCACCGTGCTCGCCGTCGACGTGCTGACCGGCACGCTCGCAGGTGAGGCCGGAGTTGCGGTGACGGTGACGGAAATCCTCTGCTGCTGTCCGCTGCCGGGCGCATGCGCAATACACGCCGCCAGCGGCAGAATTGCACTCAGCACGGCAAGATTCAGAATCGAACCCAATCCACGGGATCTGGGAGTATGCACAGACGCCTCCGAAGCACGGAATGCCATCGACCAATTGTGTGGGAGAGGGAAACCGAGAGTGTACTCTTAGCGGGCAATGTTGTCACGCCCGCGGCGTGCTGTCAAATCTTTGCTGTATACCTGTGCCCGCTATCTCAACCTCATGCCGATCTTTGCGTGCCGCGTAGCGTGAAAGTTTAATCCTGCCTTTGTATGTCTTTGATAATAAACTTCTTGCGCTTGCAGTCGGAGTGGCGATGCCAGCCCCGGCGCTGGCGCAGTTTCCATCCGGGCGTCACTACTGTGCAAGTTTTTTCAACTTGGCGAACGCCCCAACTTCTGATTTACTAGAGGAACACAGCGTGGGCTGTAAAAGTAGCGTTCCCCCCCCAAAAAACTTTTGGATTGAATCTGGAATCCCCCTATTGTCGTTGATCAATTCTGGTTTGGAGCGGAGTGAGCGCCAGCCTTTCAGTTTCTTTGGAGAGGCTTAAGAAAACAGCCAGCCATTCAAGTTCCAGCGTTTAATGATTGCATTCAGCACAATCACTCTTGGGAGACAACAGCAGATATGAGCGCATCGGTACCAGATTTTGAGGTCGGGATTATTGGAGGTGGTCCGGCGGGATCGAGCATGGCTGCTTACCTGGCGAAAAACGGCGTCAACTGCGTCGTGTTCGAGCGTGAACTGATGCCGCGCGAGCATGTGGGCGAATCGCTGGTTCCGTCCTCGACCCGCGTTTTTAAAGAACTCAACTTCCTGCCGAAGATGGAAGATGCGAAGTTACCGCACAAGTTCGGCGCTGCCTGGACCGCCGCCTCAGACGCCAAGGTTTACAACATGGATTTCGGCGGCGTTTCCGCCGACTGCCACGTCGATATCCGCTTCTCCGAGCGTGAGCAGGGAGTTGGACAGAACTACACCTACCACGTGGATCGCGGCAAGTTCGACCTGCTGCTGCTGCAGCACGCCAACGAATTCGGCGCCAAGGTGTATGAAGGTATCGCCGTGCAGGGCGTGGACTACTCCAATCCGAACCACGCCGCTGTGAGATACACCATGGGCAAGAAAGAAATGGAAACCACTTGCCGCATCGTGGTTGACGCCTCCGGCCGCAAAACCGTGCTCGGCAACCAGATGAAGTGGCGCATCACCGACCCGGTCTTCAACCAATACGCCATTCACACCTGGTTCGATGGCTACGACCGCCGCTGCATGGCTTCCAACAAGCAGACGCAGGGCGACTTCATCTTCATCCACTTCCTGCCCATCACCAACACCTGGGTCTGGCAGATTCCGATCACTGAGACGATCACCTCGATCGGCGTGGTGACGCAGAAACAGAACTTCGCCAAAAGCAAAGAATCGCGCGAGAAGTTCTTCTGGGAGTGCATTCAGAGCCGTCCGGAACTCTACGAAGGCCTGAAGGCGCAGGGCTCGCAGCAGATTCGCGGATTCAAGGAAGAAGGCGACTACAGCTATGCCATGAAGCAGATTGTCGGCGATCGCACGCTGCTGATCGGTGACGCTGCCCGCTTCGTCGATCCCATCTTCTCGACCGGCGTCAGCATCGCGCTGAGTTGCTCGCGCTTCGCCCACAAGGACATTCTGAGGTCGCTCGAAACCGGCAACTTCAGCCGTGAAGCCTACAGCGACTACGAGCAGACGCTCCGCCGCGGCACGCGCAACTGGTACAACTTCATCACTGTGTACTACCGGTTGAACGTGCTGTTCACCGCGTTCGTGGCGGATCCGCGTTATCGCCTGGATGTGCTCAAGCTGCTGCAAGGCGACGTTTACGACGACGCCCAGCCGGAAGTGCTCACCCGCATGCAGAACATCGTCAAGCAGGTCGAAGCCAATCCGAACCACGCGCTGCACGGATTCCTGGGCGATTTGACGGCCGACGCGTTCGTGGAAGCCTCGGCGTAAGACAAGCCGCGTAGCGGCGCAAGAATGCAGCCCACGGCGCAAGCCGTGGATGTCGCAGGAAGACGATCAAGCCCCGGAGGGGCGAAAGAAACGGCATCCAGGGAGACGGCATTGAAAACGAATCATGCAACACCGGATTTTGATGTAGCCATCATCGGCGGCGGCCCCGCCGGATCGAGCATGGGCTGCTATCTGGCCAAGAATGGCGTCAAGTGCGTGATCTTCGAGCGCGAATTGTTCCCGCGTCCGCACGTCGGCGAGTCCCTGGTTCCATCTTCCACGCGCGTATTCAAAGACCTCAACTTTCTGCCTAAGATGGAAGCGGCGAAGTTCCCGCACAAGTTCGGCGCGGTCTGGACCACCAATGACAAGGATCCCGGCTACCAGCACGATCTCGAAGGCCTCGCGCCAGAGTACAACGTCGATATCCGCTTCGAAGAGCGCATGCAGGAAGGCATGGAGGATCGCACCTACACCTACCACGTCGACCGCGGCAAGTTCGATCTTATGCTGCTGAAGCACGCCCAAGAACTTGGCGCGACAGTCTATGACGGCGTGAAGGTAGTGCGTGTCGACTTCGACCCGCAGCATCCCGAGGTCTACTTCGCCATCGGCCCCAAGGAAATGAGCGTGAGCTGCAAGATGGTGATCGACTGCAGCGGACGCCAGACCTTCCTCGGCAACCAGCTCAAGCTGAAAATTCAGGATCCTGTCTTCGATCAGTACGCCATCCACTCCTGGTTCGACGGTTACGATCGCAGCGTCTTCGCCAAGCGCCAGACCAATCTCGACTACATCTACATTCATTTCCTGCCGATTTCCAACACCTGGATCTGGCAGATTCCCATCACCGACACCGTCACCAGCCTGGGCGTGGTCACGCAGAAAAAGAATTTCGCCAAAGCCAAGGCCGAACGCGAAAAGTTTTTCTGGGATTCGGTGGGCAGCCGTCCGCTGATCGAAGAAACTCTGCGCAAGTCGCAGCGCATTCGCCCCTTCAGGGATGAAGGCGACTACAGCTACGCCATGAAACAGATTTGCGGCGACCGCTTCATGATGGTCGGTGACGCCGGCCGCTTCGTCGATCCCATTTTCTCCACCGGCGTCAGCATCGCGCTCAATAGCGCCCGTTTCGCTCACAAGAACGTGCTTTCGGCTCTGGAAAAAAATGATTTTTCCCGCGAAGCTTTCAGCGACTACGAAACCAAGCTCCGCCGCGGCACCAAGAACTGGTATGACTTCATTTCGGTCTACTACCGGCTCAATGTGCTGTTCACCTACTTCATCGGCGACAAGAAATATCGTCTCGACGTCCTCAAACTGCTGCAAGGCGACGTTTACGATGAGGATCAGCCCGAAGTCCTGATCAAGATGAAAGACATGGTGAAAAAAGTCGAGCAGAGCGAGAAGCACCCCTGGCACAAGCTGCTGGGAGACCTGACCTCCGATGCCTTCCGGAACACGTTCTAAAGCGGGTTTAACAGTCATGTGGTATAAGAGCGGAACGGTTTGAGCG
>Ga0187782_10004558_pt1 | contig 10371 bp, 10 predicted proteins | sample 0715_SJ02_MP15_2_FD_132454 | JGI IMG/M metagenome (GOLD analysis project Ga0187782, IMG submission 132454) | Tropical peat soil microbial communities from peatlands in Department of Meta, Colombia - 0715_SJ02_MP15_20_MG | ecosystem: Environmental > Terrestrial > Soil > Wetlands > Peat | place...
AAGGACCGGCTGAGATCGTTGACTTGTGACATGGGACGCTCCGCGAGATGCTCCCTCCAGCCAAAACGGGAAGCTACGCCGCACGCCCCATAGTATCTACAGCCGTTTTCAGCCGATTGCGTGCATCGCACATCAACATTTTCAGCTACCTACCGGCGCTGAAAATCGTCATTTCCGGCTTATGCACAGGCGAATCCGCGAAGACGGGCTAGCGCGCTCTAACTACGTCGCAGAAATAACCGGAGAAGCAAGAGCCGACAATTCCTTCATAACTCTCAACTCTCGCTGAGCAACCGCTCCACAAACGCCTCGATCTGCTCCGCCCGCCGCGGGCGGCGGCGGCGCTCGGCGCGCAGGATCACCAACAGCTCCTCGAAGGTCGACTGCAAATCGTCGTTGACGAGCACATAGTCATATTGCTTCCAGCGGACGATCTCGTTGCGGGCGTTCGCGAGCCGCTTCTCGATCGCCTCGCGCGCGTCCTCGGCCCGCCGCTCCAGCCGCGCGCGCAGCTCCTTCATCGACGGCGGCAAGATGAAAACCGTGACCGTGTCGGCGGGCATTTTCTCGCGCACCTGCTGCGTGCCCTGATAGTCGATATCGAAGAGCGCATCGCGGCCCTGCGCGAGGATCGCGTCGACGGGCGCGCGCGGGGTGCCATAGAAATTGCCATGCACCTGCGCCCACTCCAAAAGCTCGCCCTCGTCGCGCATCTGCTCGAAGCGGCGCTGCGAGATGAAGCGGTAGTGGATGCCGTCGACCTCGCTCGACCGCCTGGCCCGCGTCGTCACCGAGATCGACAGCGTGAGGTCGAGCGCGCGGTCCTGCAGAAGCATGCGCGTCAGCGTGGTCTTGCCGGCGCCCGACGGCGAGGAAAGGATCAGCACGATGCCGCGGCGATCCGACTTTTGCGCAGTCATTGTATCCTTTGAAGGAGGCTGACGAGGCTTGAGCCTGTAACACCCGAATCCCTGGCGCGCCATGCGCTATTCGATGTTTTGCACCTGTTCGCGCCACTGCTCGACCTCGATCTTGAGGTCGAGGCCGATCGCGGTCAGAGCCGCGTCGCCCGCCTTGGCGCAGAGCGTGTTGCTCTCGCGCGCGAATTCCTGCGCCAGAAAATCGAGCCGGCGGCCCGCCGGCCCCGCGCCCGCAAGCAGGCCGCGCGCGCTCTCGACATGGGCGCGGAGCCGGTCGAGCTCCTCGCGGATGTCGGCCTTGACCGCAAGCAGCACCGCCTCCTGGTGCAGGCGCTGCGGGTCGAAAGCGGCGCCGGCTTCGAGCAGCTGCGCGACCTGCTGGGCGAGGCGCTCGCGCACCGCCTCCGGTTGGCGGGCCGGCAGGCGGTCGGCGGCGTCGACCAGCTCTCGGATCCGATCCAGCCGCTTGGCGAGCGCCTCGGAGAGCGCCGCGCCCTCGGACCGACGCGAGGCGACGAGCGCGTCGAGCGCTTCGTCGAGACTCGCGAGAATCTGCGCCTCCAGCGCCGCGCGCGCGGCCTCGTCGTCTTCGGGCTCGACGACCTCGACGACGCCCCGCAGGGTCAGCAAGCCGTCGAGCGAGGCAGGACGGAGATTGGCGTGCAGAGGCACGTCGTCGAGCGCGAGGAGCAGGCGGTCGAGCGCGGCGCGGTCGATGCGCACGGAACCGCCGGCGTCGGCGCGCTTCGCCGTGAACGTGGCGGAGCAGGCCCCCCGCGCGATCTTGGCGGCGATGGCGGCGCGGGCCTTGATCTCCACCGCGTCGAAACCCGGCGGCGTGCGCAGCCGCAGGTCCAGCCCCTTGGAATTGACCGACTTCAATTCCCAAACATAGGTCCAGGGCCCCCGGGCCCCGTGGCTTCGGGCGAAGCCGGTCATGCTGGCGAGCGACATCTCAAGACTCCGATTCGGGAGGGCGCAGCATAGTCGAGAACCAGTTACGCCGCCCCCTTGACACGGGACGCGTCAGGGACTACCTGACTGTCAGGATATGCTTGACGGAGGGCGACATGGCGGGAAAGCTGCACTGCTCCTTTTGCGGAAAGTCGGAAGACGAGATCAAGAAGCTGGCGGCGGGGCCGGGCCGGCTTTGCATATGCAATGAGTGCGTGGAGATCTGCCAAGCGCTCATGCAGGGCGACGAGCCCGGCCTGAGCCGCGCCTTCGACCCTGCGACTTGGCCGAAAGAAAGGCTGCTCGCGCTGCTGAAACCCGTCAACGACGCCGCCGACGCCTATCGGGAGCATCTGCAGCGTATCGTGGACGTGCTGCGGGCGCAGGAGGTGAGCTGGTCCGAGATCGCCAAGCGCCTTGGCGTCTCACGCCAGTCCGCGTGGGAGCGCTTTTCTTGACGGGTCGCGCGCCTTCGTCTGACGCAGGCGGTGCGCGCTACTGCGGCCACTTCGGAAAGCCGTTCGGCTCCGGCGTCTGCGCGCGGCGTTGCGCGGACGCCTTATAGACGCCGAGCCGCAAGCGATTGATGCCGCCGAGCGGCTGATGCGCCGTCAGCCCGTGCCATGGCGTGAACTGCATGTGCTCGCATTCGCTCTCCTGATAGGCGTTGTCGAAATTCTGTTTAGGGATCGAGATCGTCGCGACGTTCTTGAAAGGCGCCGCCGCCTCGGGCCAAACCGCCGTCGCGTCCTCGATCGGCAGCAAGTCGCTCGTGCGCAGCTGCGCCTGGAAGTCGAACAGGGTCGGATCGCCGGCGGGCTGATCGAGCGTCTTCCTCATCGCCTCGCGCAGATAATTGGCGGCGGGGCGGTCGGGCACGGGCGTATTGCCTGGATTTCTCGGGGTCGCGGCGAATTTCGCCACGCGATCCGGCCCGAACAGGAACGGCGCGGCGGAGAAGTAACGGGCGTCCAGCGGATTGCCGACCTTGGTCTGGGCGATTTGCTGCACGACCGCGACGGTCTTCAGGCGATCAGGCGATAAGGGCGGCGCGAAAAACGCGCTGATGTCGTCGTGATTTGCGACCTGGATTCGCGTCACCGCGAGATATTCCGAGACGTTGGGGAAAGCGAAGCCCGGCAGATTGATGAGCAGGAAGTCCTGCGTCAGCGCGTTCGGATCGCCGAGCAGCTTGGGTCCCGCGACGCCCATGACCTTGATCGCCATGCCGCGACTCTGCTGCGCGCCCTTGTCGTCGACGTCCGGCGCGAGCACCGGAGTCGCATTGGAGAAGCGAACCCAGGCCTCATAGGTCTTGCCAGGCGTCGCGAAGAGGCCGACGCGATAGTCGTCCGCGATCTCGGGATTGATCGTGAAGGAGGCCTTCACGCAGCCGTGATCCTTGGGATGCACGCCCCGCCGCGCCATGCTGTTCGGATAGCGCTGGTTCAGCAACTCGACCATGAGCCGGCTGACCTCGGCGATCTGATCGGCCTCGCCGTCCGGAACGATCTCAAATCCCGTCGGCGTTGTCGTGGCGACCCAGCCGTCCGCCGCCTCCTGCGCGCGCGCGCCCGAGACGACATTTCCGCTCTGCGAAGCCTGCCAGGCCAAGGCGGAAATCGACAAGATCAGAGCGAGCTTCGGCGTCAAATTCATGGGCTCTCTCCTCTTTCGTGGCGCTGCGCCCTCCCCGGGGCACAGCCTTTGCGCGTCCCTCAGAGCGTCTTCAAATATTCGAGCAGCGCTTTCTTCTCGTCGGGCGTGAGCGTCGTCGTCCCGAACTCATGTCCGCAACGACTGTCGCCCGAGTCGCGCTCCCCGCAATCGGTCGTCTTGAGCGTGAAGTCGAACTTGGTCTGATCGACGGCCAGTCCGACGTTCTCGATGTCATATCTGGGACCGACCTTGAATTCCGCGCGACGCTGCGAGGAGGGTTTCAGGAGGTCGGCGAGGGTTGGCACCGAGGCGTTGTGCAGATAAGGAGCCGCCGCCCAGACGCCCTCGAGCACGCGCGCTTCATATTTGAATTGCGGCGCCGGCGCAGTCGCCGGCGCGGTCATCTCTTCGGTATGAAAGGCGCCATTCAGCGCGGCGATCTGATCCTGCACCACGGCCAGCAGCGGCAGCACCCGCTCAATCTGATCCCGCTGCTCCGGCGTCACGAAGATCGGGAAGAGATGCTGCGCCACCGCCCCCTTGACGGCCGTGGCGAGCACGCTCACCGCAAGGTCGTTCGCCTTGAGCGGCGGCGTCAGGAATGGCGGCGAAGCGTCGGGGATTCGCGCGCCCTCGAGCGCCCCGGTCTTCACCACGCGGGCCAAGCCGCGATATTCGCGCGAATCCGTGCCTACGTCCTGCACCGGGGTCGCCCATGTCTCGGGATTGAACAGCCGCTTCTCGCCGGGACGGATCCCGTGACACTCGACGCATCCGCCCTCGGCGCTCGACCGTTTGAAGATCGCTTCGCCGGCTTTTGCGAGATTTTGGTCCACAGGCCAGGGCCACTTTGGCGGGCCGATCCTCTGGATCAGGCCCTCAAGAGCGAGCAGCCCGTCGTATTGCGCGGTCGAGTCCCGGTTGAAATCGAAGCCCAAAAGATGCGACGGATCCTTCTGCGGGTGAACGATCCCGAAGACGCCATAGACCTCGCCGAGATTGCGGGCGAGCCCCAGCAGCCAGTCGCCGTTGTCGGCGAAGCCGGGCCACTGCGTCTTGTCCTGAATGGCGGCGTTCCAGACGAAGGGCGGACGAACCGGCGCATCGGCGGGTTGAATGTTGTCCTCAATCAGGAAGCTCGGCGGCGGGCCGATGTCGAGGCCCGAGACTCGGTTCAGGATCATGCCCACGGCGTCGATACGCCCCGGTCCCCACTGCCGGCCTTTCGGCAGGCCGCGATCGGCGATGGCGTGCGCGCCCTTCTGCCAGGCCTGGACCTGCTGGCGCAGCGCCGCCTCCTTCTCGGGGGTCTTTCCGGCCCCCAGCACGGCCGTCGCGAAGTCTTCGAAGGTCGGGCCGTCTGACAGCGCCTTGCCGACCGCGAGGTCGAGATCGCGCCAGAAAGCTCCAATGTCCGCGATCGCCGGGCCGCCGTCGATGCGGTAGGACTTGCCGCCGACCTCGATCTGGCGCGTGTGGCAGCCGGCGCAGGTGAGGCCGAGGATATCCGCCCCGTCCTGCGAGATGACGACCCAGCCCACGGGCAGGCCCGCCGGCGAGCTCGCGGGGTTGGGGAGATAGCCATATCGATCGAGGCTGTCGGCCGTGAACGGCTTGCCGTTCGGCTGCTTCAAGGCGCTGATCCAGGCCCAGGGGATCAGACGCGAGCCCTGATCACGCGCGTAATACTCTTTTTGCGCCGCCGTCGACCAGTTGCGACCCTGATCGACGCTCTCGTAGGCTCGCGATGCGGTGGCGCCGGTCGCAAGGGCGAGCGCGAGGCTGGCGACGCCCAATCTCTTCAATTTCCATCCATAAGTCATGCTCATCTCCCATTATTAGCGACGCCTACGTCCCATAAATTGTGACGCCAATGCGCCGACGCCGCAATGCGGCGTTGCTTATGAGTTAAGCACCACGTTCAAAAATTATCAACGAAGCTTTTCCTTGATCATTTGCAAGAACTACGAAGAATGCAAATAAGGATTCGCGCCTCGAGAACGCAAAATCAGCTGGAAATACAGCCGTGTCGCGCGCTTGAACACTGTACATGGCAGCCCGACCTAAGTTTCGGGCGTGCGACGACGCCGGGATGTTGCGCAGGCGGGCGCGCACGCCAAAGCCCGCGGCTCCGCCTCAGGCGACCGGTCTCGCGAGGCCATTGTCGCCTGTCCCGTACAGCCCTAAAGTCGCCCCGAAAGCAGAGGCGCGATGCCCGAAATGGATGAACCGTCCCGAATCCTGAAGCCCGCGCTCCAAGATCCCGAGCTCATGCGCGAGCTGCTGCTAACGCTGGAGGAGTCACAGCTGTCGCCGCGTCAGCCGATCGTATTGTCGCTGATTGACCTCGGAGAATATCTCGACCGTAGCAGCTCGGACGTCGAGACAGGCCTGGATTTCCTTCTGACGCTGGAACTCATCGACGGATCAGGCCGCTTCGGGGATGAAGGCTGGATTTTTCGCAAGTTGACGGTCAAAGGCGTTCAGATTTTAGACCGGATCCGGGAGAGCGGCGACTGGGAACAAATCAAGCGCGCTTACGCGACGAGACCCGAAATTTCCGAATCTTGAGTGAAAAAATGGCCCCATTCGCGCTCCTGCGCCGCGTGACGCTTTGCCTCCGGCCCGAAGGGCGACGGGAACGCCGGGGGGAATTGACAGCCGCGCGCAATTCGATCAATTCAACAACCAGAGGGGGAATTCCACGCCAGGGAAGGGGATCGCGACATGAACGCGCACAACAGCGAAGAAATCGTCGAGAGTTTGATTTCGAACACCGAGGCCTTGCTGCGGGAAGGGGCTGCTCAGCTCGCCGTGGCCATCGAAGGGCTGGACAAAATCTGCGCCGGGCTGAGGGAACGCGGCGCGCCGCCCATGCTTCTGGAGCGCCTCGAACGCTACGCCGCCTCGTTGCGGCAATCCGACGCTCAGGACGGCCTTGATCGCGATGCCGGCATGCAGCAGGAAGCGCCGGAGCCGACTTCCCGGCTCAACTGCGCTTCCGAGCGCGCCAGCGCGAGAAAATAGGCAAGCGTCGGAAGACCGCCATCTTTCGCGAGCGCCGCGAGTTGCGCCGAGGCCTCGGCGAGATAATCCAAGATCGCGGCGTGACCGGCTTTGCTCTCTCCGCCCGCCCTGTTGGTCTCTTCGCCCGCCCTGTTGGTCTCTTCGCCCGCCCTGGGCGAACTGGCAATCGTCAATGCGACCATCTCTGCGCTCCGTAGCTCAAGACGAAGCATGCGAGGTCCGGGCGGTCAATCCCGCAAAAACGACGGGGGACGGCAACAGTTGTCCCCGCCCTGGGCTAGAACAGCGGCGCGCCACTTGTTCTGAAGCAAGCCGGATTCGATGCGCGCTCGCCTCCGGAGCGGAGCACGGAACGATCGGGTCGCCTCACTCGACGAGCTTGGGGGCCGACGGGCGCGGCGCTTCGTTCTCCGGCAGAATGCCGAGCCGGCGCGCGACTTCCGTATAAGCCTCGATGAGGCCGCCGAGGTCCTGGCGGAAACGGTCCTTGTCGAGCTTGTCATTGGACTTGATGTCCCAAAGCCGGCAGGAATCGGGGGAGATTTCGTCGGCGACGACGATGCGCATCATGTCGCCCTCCCACAGGCGACCGCACTCCATCTTGAAGTCGACGAGGCGGATGCCGACACCAAGCAGCAGTCCTGTGAGGAAGTCGTTGACGCGGATCGCCAGCGCCATGATGTCGTCGATTTCCTGGGGGCTCGCCCAGCCGAAGGCCGTGATGTGCTCTTCGGAGACCATTGGGTCGTCGAGCTGGTCGTTCTTATAGTAGAATTCGATGATCGAGCGCGGCAGCTGCGTGCCTTCCTCGAGCCCGAGACGCTTCGCCAGCTGGCCCGCCGCGACATTGCGCACGACGATCTCGAGCGGGATGATCTCGACCTCGCGGATGAGCTGCTCGCGCATGTTCAGCCGGCGGATGAAATGCGTCGGCACGCCGATCGCGTTGAGATTGGTGAATACGAATTCGGAGATGCGGTTGTTGAGCACCCCTTTGCCGTCGATGATCTCGTGTTTCTTGGCGTTGAAGGCGGTGGCGTCGTCCTTGAAGTGCTGGACGAGCGTGCCCGGCTCGGGCCCTTCATAGAGGACCTTGGCCTTGCCTTCGTAGATGCGGCGGCGGCGGTTCATGGGCGACGACCGGTTCTTGAGAAAGTCCATGGGCGAGCCGCAGCTCCTTCCGACTCGTGTGCCGCCAGGCGCCTTCGCGCCCCGACCTGCGGCGCTGTTTACGCAGCGGCAGCAGCCGGGGTGGTAGCTTGTTCGAGCGCCCGTGACAACCCTTTCGGACTGCTGGAGAAGGCGAATTGGGCTCGCGACCGCTCAGACGCGGCTGCCCGGCCCGGGAAAGGCCAAGACGCATGGTTTTCGATCTTCTCGTCATCGGCGGCGGGGTCAACGGCTGCGCCATCGCCCGCGACGCCGCAGGGCGTGGACTCTCCGTCGCGCTCGCCGAGATGGGCGATCTTGCGAGCGCGACCTCCTCGGCTTCGACGAAGCTCATCCACGGGGGCCTGCGCTATCTCGAACATTTCGAGTTCCGCCTCGTGCGCGAGGCGCTGGCCGAGCGCGAGGTCATGCTGCGCGCGGCGCCGCATCTCGTGCGCCCGATGACCTTCGTGCTGCCGCATGAGGCTGGTCTGCGTCCCGCCTGGATGATCCGTGCGGGGCTCTTCCTCTACGATCACCTGGCGCAGCGCGGCCTTCTCGACGGCTCGCGCCGCGTGGCGCTTCGCGGGACCGCGTTTGGCGCGCCGCTGCGGCCGGAATACGAGACCGGCTTCACTTACGCCGACTGCCGGGTCGACGATGCGCGCCTCGTCGTCGCCTATGCGCTGGCGGCGCTAGAGCTTGGAGCTGACATCCGCGTCCGAACCAAGGTCTTGGACGCGAGGCGCGAGACGGATCGCTGGGTCGCGCGGCTCGCAGACAAGGAGAGCGAAACAGAGGTCGAGGCGCGCGTCATCGTCAACGCCGCGGGACCGCATGTCTCGCAAGTGCTGCACGATGGGCTCGGCATAACGTCGCGCAAGCATGTGCGGCTCGTGAAGGGCTCGCACATCGTCACGCGCAGGCTGTTCGACGGCGACCATGCTTACATCCTTCAAAATTCCGACCGACGCGTGATCTTCGCGATCCCCTATGAGCAGGACTTCACGCTCGTCGGCACGACCGACGTGACTTACGAGGGCGCGCCGGGGCCGGCGGCGATCGACGCGGCGGAAATTTCTTATCTGCTGGCGGCGATCAATCGATGCTTCGCGCGCCAGATCGAGGAGGCTGAAATCGTCTGGAGCTACTCGGGCTTGAGGCCGCTCTTCGACGACGGCGCGCTCGAGGCCTCGGTCGTGACGCGCGACTACGCCTTCGACCTCGATTTTTCGGGCGCACCGGCGCTCTCGGTCTTCGGCGGCAAGATCACGACGGCGCGCCGCCTCGCCGAACATGCGCTCGACGAGCTGCGCCCGGCGTTCCCGAAGCTCGCGCCGGCTTGGACTGAGCGAGCCACGCTGCCGGGAGGCGATTTCGACGCGGCGGACTTTGCCGGCTTCCTTGCCGGCTTCCGGCGCGACTGGCCGTTTCTGGAAGAGGGCCTCGCGCTGCGGCTCGCCCGCGCCTACGGGACGCGCGCGGCGCTGTTCCTGCGCGACGCGCGGAAGATGGAGGACCTGGGACGGGACTTCGGATGCGGGCTGACGCAGGCGGAGCTCGCACATCTCGTGACGGAGGAGTGGGCGCGCTCGGCGGAGGACGTGCTGTGGCGACGCACGAAACTGGGGTTGCACTTACGAGAACGTGAGCGAGTCGAGGTGGAGTTGATGCTTGCAGCCCATTTAGGCAATAAGTAAGTTAGCGGGCGCAGGTTTGGCTAATTTTTCATCGCCCTTCTTGACTTTTTTTGTAACAAGATTCAGCCAGCTCACTTGACCGTTATCATACTATACAACGAGTATATACGTGGATGTTTTCACATTATTCGCAACAAGCGCCTCTGTGACAATTACACTATCCGAAATTCATTACGACCGCTTTCCCCTTTTGCTTTCTCAAGCAGCGCTTTACGACTTGCGCGAGCAGACCGAATCGGCGATGGTGCATGCGGGAAGCTTCGAAATCGCGGCGAAGCGCGGGGCAGGCTGGAGCAATCGAAAGAGGATCAAAAGACTATGGCTGCCCTGATCGCAATCCTTCGTGATGTGTTAAAGACGCTACCACAGGTCGCCGCCCATAATGCCGCGAGCACCCCCGACTTGAGATCGATTTTTACACCTCGCAGTCACGAGGGAGCTCTAAAATCCTTTGCAGGAAATTGTGGTGGGAGATCGGGGAGTTGGCAAGAGTTTTTGGTCGAGCGTTCTGAAGGACGACGCTGCGAGAACCGCAATTTCACCGATTTATCCGCGACTCGGTTTAGATAAACTGAGCGTGGCGCTCGGCTTTTCGGAGGTTATAGCGCAGACGGGATACCCGTCGGCGCGCATACTAAGATCTTTAATTGAGTCGAAATTGCACCCAGACTTGATTTGGCGGTCAGTTATATTGACCAGCATAAATCCGACTTGGCATCCCGAAAACTGGAAGGACATAGATTGGGCTGCCCGCTGTAAGTGGATAGAGTCGAATCCCGAAAAGGAAGAGCGAATGCTTTCAGGTTTTAACCACAAATTAGTTTCTGAAGGTAGAACGCACTTGGTAGTTTTTGATGCTCTTGATCGTTTGGGCAATTCATGGCAGGACATTCGATTGTTAACAAAGTCTTTGCTGACGGTAGCTCTGGACATGCGGTCGTTTACGGCTCTCTGCGCGAAAA
>Ga0187782_10004560_pt1 | contig 10370 bp, 8 predicted proteins | sample 0715_SJ02_MP15_2_FD_132454 | JGI IMG/M metagenome (GOLD analysis project Ga0187782, IMG submission 132454) | Tropical peat soil microbial communities from peatlands in Department of Meta, Colombia - 0715_SJ02_MP15_20_MG | ecosystem: Environmental > Terrestrial > Soil > Wetlands > Peat | place...
ACTGAACGGGCGCAACTATGCACAGCTTGCCCTGCTTGGCGCTGGCGTCGCCAATGCCGAGCCGGGATCGCGAGTCGAAACGACATATGGGTTCAGCGCCAACGGTGCGCGCTCGCTGCAAAATAATTTCTTGCTGGATGGCATCGACAACAATGCCAATCTCGGCGACGTGCTGAACGGCGCAGCGTATGTGGTGCAGCCGGCGGTCGACGCCATTGCGGAATTCAAGGTCGAAACCAATTCCTATAGCGCGGAGTTCGGGCGCGGCAATGGCGCGATCATGAATGCCGTCATCAAGTCGGGGACAAACCAGTTTCATGGCGACGTGTGGGAATTTCTGCGCAACGAAAAGCTCGATGCGATCAACGCCTTCGATGTCTTCGGGCAGCAGCCGTATAAGCAAAATCAGTTTGGCTTTACGCTGGGCGGGCCAATCGTAAGAAGCAAGATGTTTTTCTTTGGCGATTACGAAGGCCTGCGCATTCGGCAGGCTTTACCGCAGGTGTCGACCGTTCCCACACCGGCGGAAGTTACGGGAGATTTCTCCGCGTTTCTGCCCTCGGTTCTAAATTCCACGGCGGCAACGGGATTCTTGGATTGCAGCGGCAACCCGACGTATCCGGGTGAGATCTTTGATCCGACAAAAGCGCAAACCAATTCCGCATACAACGGCGGACTCTGCAGCGTGCCCATCGGAAGCACATCGGCCGGTGTGCCGACCAACATGTTTACCGGCAACACCGGCAACAACACGGCGATCGATCCGCTGGCGCAGGAGCTGGCGAATTTGTTTCCGTCGCCGAATGCGCCGCAGTTTGGGCCGCAAGCCTACCTCGCCGATCCCAAACGCGTGGATAACGAGAACAAGTTCGACATTCGTTTCGACCAGACCATCAGCCAGAAGGACAATTTCTTTGCGCGCTTCAGCTACGGCAAGGACGACAATTTCCTGCCCTCGCCGTTTCAGAACATCCTTGACGGCGGCAGCTTTCAGGATGGCTACAGCCAAAATACATCGGAAGGGTTGGCGGCCAGCGAAATTCATTCGTTCCGTCCCAACCTGATCAACGAATTCCGCTTTGGCTTCAATCATCTCGATTCCCATCGCTACAACCTGTTTTATAACGAGGACGTGGCGCAGCAGATCCCGGGCGGGGCGCCCTTTCCCGGGGTTCCGTACCAGGCCGGTGAGGAGATCGGTGGATTGCCTTTTCTGAGCTTTGGCGATGGCACGGCTGGGATTGGCGCGTCGGAATATCTGCCGGCTGTCGAACATCAGCACAGTTACGTATTCACGGACAATCTGAACTGGATTCGCGGCCGGCACTCGGCGAAATTTGGGGCGGAACTTCGGTTCGAAGAGTTCACAATTCTCGAGCCCGCCGAGCCTCGCGGAACCATGGACTTCGGCAGCGGATTTCTGATCAACGACAATTTTGCCGATCCTGGCACGGGAGGTGAGGCCTTTGCGTCTTTCCTGCAGGGCATTCCCGACAGCGGAGCCATCACCAGCGTGAAACCCAACATCGATTATCAGCGGCAGATTTATGCGGTTTACGCTCTCGATGATTTCAAGGTGACGCCGAAACTGACCCTGAACCTGGGACTTCGGTACGAGCTTTTCACAACGGTGAAGGAGGCGAACAACAATCAGGCTACTTTTAATTTTGCAACGCTGTCGTTGATTGCGCCGAGCGGGCAAAACCTGACCTTGCCATCGAGCCTGGCACTGAACCTTCAGAACACGGGAAGCCGGGGACTGACTAGCCCGGATCTGCACAATTTCGCGCCACGCGTGGGGTTTTCCTATCAACTGGCCAACAAGCTCGTGCTGCGCAGCGGTTACGGCATTTTCTATGGCGGACAGGAGAATGGACCGTTTTCGAACCCCAGCCCGGGCTACAATCCTCCGTTCTTGTCGGCGGAGACGTTCACGGCTCCCTGCACGGCACCGACGGCAAATTCCGCGACTGGGCAGCAGGATTGCTCGATCTCCGCGGCGAATAACGGCGGTTTGGCGTTCAACCAGCTGTCGGCGGGCTTTCCCACCAACTCGCTGAGCGAGCCGAACTCAACCGAGCTGTACTCGATCGATCCGAAACTGCGGATCCCGTACACGCAGCAGTGGCATTTGGGGCTTGAATATCAGCTGCCAGCAGATACTGTTCTAGAGGTTTCGTATGCCGGATCGCGCGGGTTGAAGCTGTTCGCTTTCTACAATGGCAATCAGGCCGTGCCGGTGCTGGGGACGGATTCGCTGCCCACGGCGCCACGGCGGCCGGCGAACAACACCGACTATCCGCACACGCCGGTCGGCGACGGGCTTTGCGATTTGAATCCTGCGGACATCGTCAACGGCTCCAATCCCAATTGCAATCCCGCGCTTGATGTCATGATCGATACTTTCCGTTCGAACGCGCAATCGAATTACGATTCGCTCCAAGTGAGGCTGGAGAAGCGCTACTCTCATGGATTCCAGTATGAAGCGGCCTACACCTTCGCGCATGCGCTGGACAGTGCATCGAGCGCGAGCCTGGGATCGGTGAACAATGGAGATTTTCAGGACCAGCGCTTCCCTAACTCGAACTACGGCAACGCAGATTTTGATGTGCGTCAACGGTTCGTCTTCAGTTATATCTACGATCTGCCCTTCGGGCGCGGGCGCCTGGTCGCTAAAGACGCGAACGGCGTCGTTAATCAGATCATCGGCAACTGGCAGATGACGGGCGTGTTTTCTGCCGCGACCGGCAACTGGTACACCGCAACAGACGTCGCGAATATCGCGGGAGGCGATTGCGGCGGCACGGTCGGCTTCTACTGCTCACGGCCGGCTCTGGTGGGCAATCCCAATTCCAAGCCATGCATTCCGGGAACACTGTTTAACACCTGCGCATTCACGGACAACAGCCTAACGCCAGGAATTATTCCCCTGGGAACATTTGGCGACGCTGGGCGGAACATCATCGAGGGACCCGGATACAAGATCTGGGATACATCGTTAGTGAAGCAGTTTCCGATCAGCGAACAGAAGCGCTTCGAATTTCGAGCGGAATTCTTCAACATACTCAACCATGTGAATTACCTCTTCGGACAATTCGGGGCGATCAGCGCTGAGCCCACCCCGCTCGAACTGAATGGAAGCAACGCAAACACGCCGGAGAACCCGCATGTGAGCCAGTTCGGTTATCCGCTGGCGTCGCGAAATCCGAGGCAAATCCAGCTGGCGTTGAAGTTTTATTTTTGAGGCTGCGGCGGCCTGCGCGGCGCCCGAGCATTACATCTTACGCGGCGCGGCGCGACGCGGGCCGATTCAGGAGGTGTTCGTGCTGAGTGGAAGAGCCGCCGTTTCCGCCGCCCTCGCGCTATTGGTTCTCTCCTCTTCAGGTGCGGTTCCGCAGCAGAATGCAGCGCCTGACGCCGCGTTTAAGCTTAATCAAGACGCAGGCCAGCAGGCAGGCCAAGGACAGATCGGATATCACGCGGCTGGGGACGCCGAGCAGAAAAAGACGCTTCTGTTGAAAGATTTCAAGCCGGTTTCGATGCTGCATGCAGCGGTTCATGAAGTGCCTCGGGCAAAGTTCTACGTGATTGACGTGCACAACCACGTGAATGACGCGGCCGGAATCGACGAGCATATGGCGCCCGAGCGTATCGTCGGAGTCATGAACAACACGAATGTGCGGACAGTCGTGATCCTGACCGGGATGTGGGGGGAGAAGCTGCAGCACGTGATTGACGAGATGGTAAAGCCTTATCCCGGGCGGTTCATCGTGTTCTCGCAAATTGACTGGAGCAAGATTGACGACCCTAACTTCAGCCAGGAGATGGTGGCGCAGCTCGATGATGCGGTTCGACGCGGCGCGCGCGGGCTGAAGGTGCTCAAGGATCTCGGGCTCGCCGTGCGAGACAAGTCCGGGAAGCTCATCGCGGTGGACGATCCGCGGCTGGATCCGGTTTGGGAGGAGTGCGGGAAGTTGGGAATTCCGGTTTCGATCCACGCGACGGATCCGGAGGCATTTTTTCACCCGATTGACGCCACCAACGAGCGCTATGAGGAACTGATTGAACATCCCGATTGGAGTTTTTATGGGCCGCAGTTCCCTTCCAAGGAATCGATACTTGCAGCTCGTGACCGCGTTTTCGCTCGACATCCGCGCACGACGTTTGTCGCGCTGCACGTGGCGAACTGGCCGGAGAATCTGGACTATGTGTCGGGGATGCTCGACAAGTATCCGAACGTGATGGTGGAGTTTGGCGCTCGTGAGGCGGAATTGGGGCGCCAACCGCGACGGGCGCGCGAGTTCTTCCTGAAATATCAAGACCGAATCATGTTTGGCACCGACAATGAGGTCACCGAGGAAATGTATCGCAATCACTTCCGCTGGCTGGAGACGGACGACGAATATTTCGATTACTGGGGATATCCGGCGCAGGGGCGTTGGAAGATCTACGGCATGGCGCTGCCGGATTCGGTGCTGGAGAAGGTTTATCACGCGAATGCGGAGAGGATGTTTGGGATGTTTAAGGGAGGTCTGATCAAGTCCGGGGATGGCCCTCAGCGGCCAAAGCCACATTGATTTGTGGGAGCATCCCGAAGGACTGAACACTCCATCCTGCTGCTGATCATCCTCCACGATGCTTGTTTCTTACCTCATCTCGCTGTGCATGCCATATAAGTCCTTCAGCACTCTGTTTAGGCCAAGCCCCTCCAGAACACGGACTGATTTCGCCCCTTCCCGTTGCCTGCTCGACGAAAGGCGTAACCGTACCTCGATGGCACCTTCGTAATCTTCTGTTAGTAACCAGTCCCGTCCGATACTGCGAGCAGTATGAGCAGCCCTCCCCAATCCCGCCCACCGTGGCGTTATCCGCGCGCGCGTCTGGAAGGCAAGAATCCGACGGTGCTTCGCTTAGCCAATGGCCAGAATGTAGGCGCCAACCTGCAAGTGGTATCGCTGAGCGGAGGCCTACTTTCGCTACCCCAACCCGTCAGCCAAGGATCGAATGTGAAGCTGATTTTCCTGACCGGAGCGGGTGCCGTACTCGGAGGGGCCGAAATGCTACGCCCTGTGACCGGCGGGCTGCAGCCTTTCCGCTTTGTCTCGCTCGAGGTTGACGATCAGCGCCGGCTGGGGGCGCTGATCGAGAAGCGGTCGGCGGAGAACGAGGCGCAGCAGCAGGCCTGGATGGAGAAACTGCGGGCGGCGTCGGCCAAACAACAGGAGCCGCGGCGTTGGGGGTTGACGTTAGTTGCCGCCGTTGGCCTGGTCGTGATCGGTGTGGCTGCGGCGGCATGCCTGCTGCACTTCAGGGTGCCCTTGGCATTGCTCCGGTAGATAGTTTTGACGGTCAGCGCAATGGATCCGACCACCACTCGCCGTTGTCCCCGCTTTCGCATGAACACGCCTGTGTTCGTTGCGGTGCCCGGCGCGCCGGGCACGGTTGTGCCTGGAATGGTTTCCAAGTTAAGCCGCGCCGGAATGGAAATCTACGCCGGAGTGAATCTGCAGCCTGGCGAGTTTATGGAGGTTGAGTTCCGGGCGCCGGGCAGAACGATTCGGGTGGCGGGGATTGTTCGCAATCGATGCGGGTTTTGTTTCGGGCTGGAATTCAGCGGTATGCGCGTGGAACTGGCGGAAGCTATGGCTTGGGGTTGGGGCTGAGGCGGGCGCGATCGCCAGAGCATAACAGCGCAAAAGAAGATAACCGCTCACACCACGCCACGAGCTTTTCCCCCATCAGTTTATCCTTAGGGCTCGTGAGACCGTTCTTGCTACGAAATTCCAGCCACTTGCTCACGGCGGCTTTGACCGTAACGTTCTGGCGGTTTACCCTCCAACAGGGCTTCGAGGTCAGTCTTAAGCCGCTTCACATTCGTTTGCGCTTCCGACCAGATGCGGGTCTCGGCAGACCACTTGTTCTGTCCACGACGAAGCTTGTTCCCGTCCAAAGTTGTTTCGGGTTGCGTCCAGTTAAATTGAAACCAGAATGAACATCCGCACCGGGGATGGTAGCGGTCGGCCTTATGCTTGCAGCCCGCCCAGTGGCGGCGGTAAATGGTAATTTCCATGGGGTTCTTCCTTTTCAGCCCTCATGACCTCAATACTGCGAAAAGGAGAAATCCCCGGCTTCGGGTCGCCCCGCACCTAGTACAAATCTAGGACAATCGGACGGCTGAAATGGAAGTCGCCAGCGTTTATGCGGGCAAAAGAATGGCTCCTCAGGTAGGACTCGAACCCCCGTGCAAACGTAATTTCAACAACTTAGACGGTAGCAGATGGCATGTATTACCGGCTTTTCGATGTGATGACATGGGAACGGCACGGAAACGGCACGGTTCATCGAAGGGACCAGCGCTCTCTTCGAATGTTGGACCGGCGAGTGTAATGTCAACGGTCGGCAAACGCGGCTGCCGAGTTCCGAGGCCCCCGCGCCTGCCTTGGCCGCACAAAAGCCCGGTCTAAACGCCCTCCTTTTTTCCAAGGACTTTCCCGAAAGAAAAACAACTTGGGGAGTTTGCTTTTCGCTCAAGCAAATCTCCAGCGCCCTCATAAAGAGAGGGTTTTGACACAGTTTCGGTACAGCCGCCCCCCGTCTCCGAATAGTTTGTGCCGTCCCGAAGCCCGCATTTTCGTACACCGAATGGCCGCTACGAGAACGATTCTCGTTTCTTAACATCAATCAGCGACGAAGAAAATGTGGAGCGAGATTCAACTCAGAAGGGATGACGGCCCGATCATTGTGTGTAATGCGGCTTCAAACTGCGCTAGATTGGAGATCAACGACTTTTCCCAAAATCGGGCCTGCATCCAAGAACTAGTCGCACAACTGAAAACGAGCTGTTTAGCGCTTAAGGATTCGAGCCAAGCGGCACAGGCTCGGCACACTTTCTGGAGCGAACCAGCGGGCTTGTGCCCCCGCTTTCATCCACGTCAGGTCGTGCGCGTTGCGTTCAACTACCGTGCTCCAACCACTGGGCCTGTTTTTGCCCAACCGTTGACGTTGGAGGTTAGCACAGCGATACTGTCCTGAACCTGTCCGTGTCCTGTTTTTCAAACTTACTAGACGGAGGAACTCTTCGCGATGCGCCCACGCCAAAGTTCCGTCTTGAGACTGTGGCCTATTCTGATTCTTGCATTCGGAGTCGCGTTGATTGGTCCGCTGATTCCAGACTTATGTGCTGGACGCGCCGTAAGCTCATCCCTTATCGACGCTGCTAAATCACAAGAAGGAATTCAAGAGGTAGTTCGTCAGCTGGCATCGGGGAAGATCCTGTCGGAGTCCCTTTCGAAAAACAAGAAGGTTGTTGTTACTGCTGATCTTGGCGCGGGGCAGTTCCTACATCTCAAGGTTGTTCCTAGTGGGATCCAGGTTTCCGCTCAGGTCATCGATCCGCTAGGCAAGATGCTGAGAAAAGTGCAAAGGCCCTATTCTTCTGAACGTCCGGTCTCCGTATTCCTCGCTGCACGGGTTCGGGGCCGGCGCGGGAATGGAAATTTACGCCGGAGTGAATCTCCAGCCTGGCGAGTTTATGGAGGTTGAGTTCCGGGCGCCGGGCAGACGATTCGGGTGGCGGGGATTGTTCGCAATCGATGCGGGTTTTGTTTCGGGCTGGAATTCAGCGGTATGCGGGTGGAACTGGCGGAAGCTATGGCTTGGGGTTGGGGCTGAGGCGGGCGCGATCGCCAGAGCATAACAGCCCGATCCACTTTAGACGAGGCGTAAATTTGCGGTATTCGGAGAACCTTCCAGGGAGCGCGAGGCGGCATGCGCCGGAATCCGCGATCGCAACGGAGTGCTTCGGCCGGCCATTGGGCAAACTGATTTCAAGCACCCACGCTCACCTTATTATTGTGGACTACGATCCGCCAACTCGCATGGAGGTTTCGAATCTTGGTGGCCGCATCTTGTTCGGTTTCACGGGAAATGCCGTGGTCGCCACTATCATCGCCGGGCCACTTCTGATCGAAGACAGAAAACTGCTCGTTGCTGACGAGGAAGAGGCGATGAGCAAAGCCAGAGCCTCTGCCGAGAACCATGGCAGCGTTCTCAGGTAACAATGATGGACGACGAGTGTCCTATGAGCGCAGAATTGCTGAAACCGCCGTCAGCAAAGACTGTCGCGTAAACGGCTTCTCCAGAAGGGCAACTCCGGGTTCAATCGCGCCGAAACGCGCTATCAGGTCACGAGCATAGCCCGACATGAACAGGACCCTTGTGCCAGGGTTCCTATTCCCGATCCTTCGAGCCAATTCGAATCCGTTCATTCCGGTCATGATTACATCCGTGAGCACAAGATCGATGACACCCTGGTGTTCTTGAGCCAAACGGATAGCCATCTCTCCGTTGGCGGCGTGCAGCACACGATAGCCAGCCTTCTCAAGGAGTTCCACTGTCAGGGCGCGGAGCGCTTGATTGTCCTCGACCACCAGCAGGGTTTCCGAGCCACCAGGCGACACTTGCTCGACAGGCGCACTCGGCAAAGAAGCTGCTGAGCCCTCCACTCTCGGAAAGTAGAGCTTGAACGTTGTGCCAGCGCCGGGTTCGCTGTAAACGAAGATGTGGCCGTTGCTCTGTCGAACGATGCCATAAACGGTCGGGAGTCCGAGACCGGTGCCCTTGCCGGGCGCTTTGGTGGTGAAGAATGGCTCAAAGATTTTGGATGCGGTCTCCCGGTCCATGCCGCAACCAGTGTCACTTACAGACAACACGATGTAATTTCCGGGAGGAATTGCCGGAGCAGCCTGGCCGACGAATCCCTCGCCCAGAGTGACATTCGCGGTCTCGATGATCAGCTGCCCACCATTTGGCATCGCGTCCCGCGCATTCAGGGCCAAGTTCATAATAATCTGTTGGAGCTGACCGAAGTCGGCTTTGATGCACCCGAGAGCCCTCTGACCTTGCACGGACAGGGAGAGGTCTTCGCCGATAACATGCGTCAGCATGTCGTTCATGTGGGTGATCACGGAGTTGAGATCAAGCACCTGTGGAAACAGAATCTGCTGGCGGCTAAAGGTCAGCAACTGCCTGGTCAGATCCGACGCCTGCCGCGCGGCCTTCTTAATCTGTTGCAGGTTTTTCACAGCTGGATGATCTAGTTCCAGATGGCCGAGCGAGAGTTCGCTAAAGCCCATAATGACGCTGAGTGCGTTGTTGAAGTCGTGGGCGACTCCTCCAGCGAGGCGGCCGATCGCGTCCATTTTTTGAGACTGGCGCACCAACTCCTCCAAACGTCTGGTCTCGGTGACATCCTGGGAAATCGCAAGCATGCAAGTCTGGCCATCAAGTTCAACCTGCTCGGCGGAGACGCTGGCTTCGCGGATCTCTCCCGAAGAAGTCTTCATCGTCACCTGAAGACCCTTCACGACACCGGACGCATGTAGTTGCTGCTGCAGCTGCGTACGCTTTTCAGGATGAACCCAAAAATCCAGTTCTTTTGCAGTGCGACCGATCACTTGCGAGCGTTCGCAGTGGAGCATTTGAAGAAAGGCATCGTTTACATCCAAGTAACGCCCTTCCGCGACGGTGCTGATGGTTATTGGGAGCGGACTCGATCGAAACGCCTTCTTGAAGCGCTCGTTTGATTCGGAGAGGTTTTCCTCGGTTTTGACCTCCCCGGTTGCGTCCCGGCCGTGCAGTGTGATTGCTTCCACGCTTAAAGATCGATGCAGGTTTCTGGCTTCGCCTGCGATCGTCCGCCAGGTGCCGTCACGGCGGAGCATTCGCGCAGACCAGCCGACAACTGCCCTAGCATGCTGCCCCAAGGTCTTGTAGACGTGGCGCACCTCGGCTTGATCATCGGGATGGATGAAATCTAACAAAGCATTCCCCTCCAGCTGAAGGGGCGCCAACGAAAGGAGCGTTTGTGAGGCCGCATTGCAGTACGTGATCTTGCCCGAGAAATCGGTCAGCAATGTGATCTCGGAGCTGTGGTCAAGGAGAGCTCGGAGCGTTTGTATGCACGATCGGAGCTCTCTCCCGCCATCCTGTCGCGCTTCCGTCGCAAGCGCCCGGTTCTTCGCGGGGAAACGCGTACCGGTCCGGGCGTGACAGGTTCTAGGTCCAGCTTCGCTTTGACTTGGGCGCGTCGCAGTCCAAACTGGGTCTGCCGGGAACTGGCCCAGCTCATAGCTCTGATTGGGGTCGATCATGATTCAGCACTTTGTGCCAGAGTGCGATTATTTTCAATCGGCAATACTACTGAATGCGCGTGCGGAGAATACGCAGAACGTCGACGCGTGACGCATTTTCGAAAACAGAGTCACCAAACTGGGGAATTCAGAATAGTGGCTTGAGAAGATATTTCCGAGTCCTCGGGAGCGAACGTTGGAGTTGTTGATTTCTTCGATCACTGCCCGAGGACTTTATCG
>Ga0187782_10004561_pt1 | contig 10369 bp, 10 predicted proteins | sample 0715_SJ02_MP15_2_FD_132454 | JGI IMG/M metagenome (GOLD analysis project Ga0187782, IMG submission 132454) | Tropical peat soil microbial communities from peatlands in Department of Meta, Colombia - 0715_SJ02_MP15_20_MG | ecosystem: Environmental > Terrestrial > Soil > Wetlands > Peat | place...
CCGAACTTTTTCCGCGCTCAGACGTTGCGGCCCGATTTGCTAGAAGCGGAGCTGGACGCGATCGGCCTGATTCTGCTACCCGAGGATCTTCTGACACGAGCACAGAAGGAATCCATTCTCTTGGCGGTATCAGCGGCAAACCTCAATTCTTACTGCGTTGCCGTGCACTGCAACATGCTTCGCGGGTTAGGCCTCTCAGCCGAGGAAGCCGACCAGATCGCCGTCGACCACCACCTGTCAAATCTTCCCAAAGCGGACATCGCACTACTTGACTTCGCTCTCAAACTGGGGAAGCGCTTTTCCAAGCTTTGTCGGGAGGACGCTGCCAACCTTCGAAGATTGGGCTTTAGGCCGGAGCAGATGCTGGAAAGCATTGTGGTGACTGCTCTCAACAATTTCTCGAACACCCTCCAAATGGGTCTCGGAATAGAACCGGACTTTGCCCCTCCGTCCGCCTTTGAAAAAATTAAAGTGAATCCTTTGGGCACCACAACCCCTCCTATGCCGCGAGAGGGCGTCGTGCACGTCGTGGATACATCCCAGGACGCGGACTCGGAGCTGGTTGCTCAGGCACAGGGCAGAAATCTGCAGGCTTTCGAAGAGCTAGTTCGCCGGCATACTCAGCTGATCTATCGCACCCTGATCGCCATCTTGGGCGATACTGACGATGCTCAGGATGCAATGCAGGATACACTTCTGAGCGCGTTCAAGCACATTGGCGGGTTCCAGGGGCGCTCGAAGTTTTCCACGTGGCTGGTAAGTATCGCCAGGAATGCGGCGCTTCAAGGGCTGCGGGGCCGGAGAAATATGGAAAGCCTCGACCAAAATGACAGCCAGGAAGATCGTGATTTTCGTCCTCGTCAAATCGCAGCGTGGCAGGAAAATCCCGAACAGAACCATTCTAAGTCCGAGATCCGAGAGCTCGTTGAAAGAGGACTCTTGCAGCTCCCGGCCAAATACCGGATTATCGTCATGCTTCGGGACATCGAACAGCTTTCCGCCGATGATGTGGCGCGTCAGTTGGGATTGACTGTCCCGGCGGTGAAGACGCGGCTTCTACGGGGCCGGCTCATGCTGCGAGAGTGGCTCGCCCCCCACCTGACGACGAGTGCCAGGGGAGCAGCACAATGATCACATGTGACGAATTCTTCGCTGAGTTCGCTGATTATCTGGAGAACCAAGTCTCGCCGGAAGTTCGTCAGGAGCTTGAGTTGCACCTATCACAGTGCCGTGCCTGCCACGTGCTCTATGATTCCAGCCGGAAAACGATAAAGATCGTGTCAGAAAGCAATTCCTTCGAGTTGCCGGAGAAGGTTTTTGATCCGATTATCGATCGAGTGATGTCGAAGCTCCGAACTGAGCGCAGCTAGCGGGTCGAAGTCTGCCCCTTGCCACGGATTGCGCAGGCAGCATATTTGAAACCCCTGACTTTTGTTTTGACCTGCATGCGAACTGCCATGTAGCACCGTAAGCTTCTCATCGGTTTCTAAACTGCGACCAGGTACAGCTCTGCGCTGATTCAGCCATGAGGAGTTTTTGGGGTGGTTTATGAAACTTTTGCGGCGCAACTGCCTCTTATGACCCGTGAGAGCTGAGCGCCTGCGGGTGCTCAAAAATGGCAAAACGCAAAGGAGAAACCAGGATGGTTCGCGAAATCAAGATCGCGGTGGCACTCGCTGCGATAGTGACTGCATTGGGTCTGCAAGCCTCAACCTACGCACAGGACGGCGCAAAGCAGCAAGCCAAGGCGATCGAAACAGGCACCTTCCACGGCAAAGTCCACCAGACATCAGGCCGAGCCACGATCTACGAAGAAGAGAACGGCAAGCTCGTCCTGCGCCTCACCAACTTCAAGACGTCGAATGGGCCTGATGTTCACGTGATTCTGATCGCGTCGAAGGACGCGGATGACGACGCCAACTTCCTGAAGAGCAATACCCAGCGTGTAGAGCTGGGCAAGCTCAAGGGGAACGAAGGTGATCAGAACTACGAAATTCCCGACGGCACGGACCTCGCCAAATTCCAAACGGTCTCGATCTATTGCGAGCGCTTCAACGCAAATTTTGGCGCCGCACCTTTGGAGAAATTCTAACCCAGACCTCGCTTGGACGCGGATCGGGCAGCCGAAACTGCCCGATTCCACCTTCGGAAAGGAGCAAACCATGATTGCCGGCGCAAGTTCGTGGCTCTCGCGAAAAAAGTGGACATTGGCTGCCATCGGTGTGCCGGTCCTCGTTGCGGCTTGGTGGCAGTTTCGCCCCGAGAAACTGTGGATCAATAACCAGGTCAATGAGCCGGCGCCGTTTGCCGCAAGCAGCGATTCTCAACCTCTCTACACGGGGCTGCTGATGGGCAAAGCGCACCCGACAAACGGGCGCGCCTCAATCTATCAGGTCGGCGACGGCAAGCGGGACCTCCGATTGACCGATTTCACTACCTCAAATGGTCCGGACGTTCACGTCCTGCTTGCGCAGAGCACTGACCAGAACCTAGCAAAAGAGTTTGTTAAGGGTGACCTAAATAGCGTCGAGCTCGGCCTTCTGAAGGCGAATCAAGGGGATCAGAACTACGATCTTCCCGACTCGGTCGACCTAGAGAAATACGATTCCGTGGTCATTTATTGCGAGCGATTTCATGCCGTGTTTGGTGTGGCCAAGCTGGAACGATTCTGACCGGTTCGCCCTGTGTCAGCCACTTCTCAAGAGGAGATTCAAGTGACCAAGTATCGTCATGTTTCTGTGGATGGTATCAAGGTGTTTTACCGTGAAGACGGTCCGGCCAATGCTTCGGCCATTCTTTTGCTTCACGGTTTTCCCACATCGTCACACATGTTTCGCAATTTGATTCCGGAGCTCGCCGATAACTATCACGTGGTGGCGCCCGACCTTCCCGGATTCGGCTTCTCAGACGCTCCGGATCGCAAGAACTACCGCTACACCTTCGAGCAGATTGCTAGGACAATCGCGGCTTTCACTGAAGCGATCGGCCTCAATCGCTTCGCCATCTACGTTTTCGATTATGGCGCTCCTGTCGGCCTTCGCCTCGCTCTTGCGCACCCCGAGCGAATCGCGGCGATCATCTCGCAGAACGGCAACGCGTATGAAGAAGGACTCAGCGAGGTCTGGAACCCCATCCAAAAATACTGGAAGGAGCCGAAGCAACAGAATCGCGAGGCGCTACGTGCGTTCCTCACTCCAGAGGCCACGAGGTCTCAATACTTTTACGGCGTCCAGGACGAATCGCTTGTTGCGCCCGAAGCATACCACCTGGATTCCGCTCTGTTGGCCCGTCCCGGCAACGAAGAGATTCAGCTCGATCTGTTCTTGGACTACGCCAGCAACGTCGCGCTCTATCCGAAGTTCCAGGAATATTTCCGCAGGAGCCGCCCGCCCCTGCTTGCCGTATGGGGAAAGAACGACCCGTTCTTTGTCCCTGCTGGCGCGCAAGCTTACCGACGCGATATTCCCAATGCCGAGATTCAATTCCTGGACACCGGGCATTTTGCGATAGAGACGCACGTCGTCGAAATTGCTTCCGCGATGAAAAAGTTCCTTAACGCGCGTGATTTTGACCGCCCAAGCGGAGAAAGCGCGGTCGCGAGATGAAGACTTTTCCTCAGAACTCGACGGTTGTTCTGGTACACGGGACATGGGCAGATGGGTCTTGTTGGAGCAATCTCATTCTGCCATGGGAACGGCACAGTCTTAAGATGATCTGCGCTCCGATTCCGCTTACGTCCCTGACTGATGACGTTGGCGAGACAAGGCGATCCAGACCAGTTTCAAGAAACGGTGTTTCTCGAAAGCCTCAACAGGGATTTGCGGCGGCGAAGAATCAATCACTTGCGGGGTCGATTTCGGCAGGGGTTTTTGAAAGGCTTCCAGTTTCCGAGAGTACACTGCTGTTCTGTGCAGCCCTAACCGAAGCAACATAGGCTTTGAACACGGTCCCGACGCTCGCGCCCATCACCTTCGCAATTTCCGGCCATGGACTTCCGGATGCGCGTAGGCTGGCAATCCTCGCGGCATCGACGTTGACCCGTGGCCTTCCGAGCTTCTTTCCCTTCGCCCTTGCCGAGGCTATGCCGGATTTGACGCGATCCCGGATTAACTCCCTTTCAAATTCCGCGAGGCTGGCAAATATGCCAAACACAAGGCGCCCATTCGGAGTGCTCGTGTCCACACCCTCGTGCCAGCTGATGAACTCAATTCCAAGCGAACGGAACTCCTCAGCGCGTTTACTAGCTGCCGCAACTCCGGGCAAACCGGTCATAGCGACAGACAACCACTGCGTCCACACGCCGTTTTCGACACGCGGCCAAAAGGGCATCCAGTTGTGGTCTGCTTTCTTTCGTGCCAGACACTCCCGCATCAACATATTCGCCCACGACTTCCCAACTTCTGCGCGCGTAGTATTCCCGTAGCTCACTGGTCTGCACGGACGGGTCTTGGCCGTTGTTCGTTGAGACTCGCGCGTAGATCGCGGCTCGCATCGAATCGCTCCTGGGACCCTTTGGTCAGGTGGAACTCTCCACCTGCTAGTGGGTCCCTCGTCCAGGCAAATCCCAAGCGAGTCCACCTAGCCCTTAGGTGGATCGCAGTCTTTAGAAAATTTCCCTGGAGTTTAGGCTTCGGCCAAGGGGGGTGGGTTTTTATTTCATGGTTCCCATCTGCCGAGATTTTGGGAATTTGAAATTCGGAGGAAACGCGTGGGTAGGGGAACTGCGCGGTTAGCGCGTTATATGTCTAGTTGGTCCTATGGTGTTGAACGATGCCGCCTGAAACCGATGTAAATCTGAGTTTACTTGTTTACTTAACTGGAGTTAATATCAGTCAACCCGGCTCGTTGCCGAGAGTGCGGGGATCGAAACTCATGAAGCACTCCATTACCCCATGTCTTGCCTTGATCGTCAGCGTGTTTTTCTCCCAGACCAGACTGTTCTCGCAGGGCGAAACTACGAGCGCTATCGTTGGTCAAGTCTCCGACGTAAGCAATGCCGCTGTTCCCGGCGCAACCGTTACGATTACAAACCGAGAGACGGGCTTAGAGCGAAGTGCTAAGACCGATATCGAAGGGCGGTTCAATTTCCCTCAGCTACGACCAGGGGCCTATTCGGTGAAGGTAGAGGCCGAAAACTTCGACCTGCAGATCGATAATGTCGCTGCAGGTTTGGGTCAGAAGGAGACGGCCAATTTTACGCTGAGGCTGGCGGAGTCGAACGTCACTGTCGTAGTGAACGAAGAGGTTCCGCTTCTGAACCCTGGAAACGCAAACACGTCTACCACGCTCGGCGCACAGGCGTTGGAGGATCTGCCGAATCCCGGCGGCGACCTGACCTATCCTCTGCAGTTCACTCCTGGCGCGGTCATGAACACAGCAGGGAGCGGAAATGACTTCGTGGGTAGCCAGAATGGGTACGGCAATGTCGAATTCAATGGGCTGCCCGCCCTTTCGAACGGCTATATCGTGGATGGGCTGGAGACGAACGACCCGGTCACAAATCTCAACAGTGCTCTCTCCACGAATCTTGTTCTCGGCCTGAATTCGATTTCCGAGGTCACGGTCAACACGCTTTCCTATGCGGTTGACCAAGGGCGGTATGGCGCGTCGCAGGTCAATTACGTCACCAAGTCTGGAACAAACCAGCTCCACGGGAACCTGTACGAAATCTGGAACGGTTCGATTCTCAATGCAGCAGATTACTTTACGAACGCAACGCCAGGGAGTCAGAAACCGAGATCAGTGGTGAACCACTTCGGGGGCAGCATGGGGGGACCAGTTCTTCACAACAAGCTTTTCTTCTTCTTCGACAGCGAGTGGGTTCGAATCGCCCTCCCCATTGTCACTCCCACTACCGTGCCAACGGCAGCGTTTCAAAATTACGTTCTTCAGCAACTGCCCTTAGGCGGTCAGGACGCCATAACTGGCGCGACCTATCCTGCTGCTCCGCAAATGGTGCCCTTTTATCAGAGCATGTTCTCGCTCTACGGAAGCACGAGCGGAATCCCCCTCGCCGTGCTTGGGTGTCCCTTCAATACCGATGGCAGCCAAGCGGGTGGCAACCCGCCCGATGGAAATGGCTGCGCCAACCGGCAGAGTGCTTCACAGGCCAGCGATGATCACGAGCAGGTTCAAACAGCGCGGATCGATTGGAACATTGGTCCAAATAATGCGGCCTGGTTTCGTTTTCAGGCTGATACCGGATTACAAGCCGCATGGACTGATCCGATCAATTCACTATTCGACTCGGTTTCGCCGCAACCCCTTTATTCGTTTGCAGCGGGTTACACTCACGTTTTTTCGCAGAACCTCGTGAATTATTTCAATCCGGGCTTTTCCTGGTATTCGAGCATCTTCGCACCAAGCGATTTCCCGAAGACCCTTGCTGCGTTTCCGATTGTGCTCCAAGGAACCGGTCCTAACGCGCCGTTCACTACCATAGGAGGTCTGGATAACACGTGGGTGCAGGGCAGACGAGCCTCTCGCTTTTTCATAAACGACAATTTGGCTTGGAGCCACGGCGCTCACGAATTCAGGTTTGGAACCAACACCAGGATTTTTCGCCTTAACGACTATGATTTTGGCGAAGGTACCGTCCCCCTCGTCACTTACACGGATCTTTCACAATTCATCCACGGAATTGCCTCCACCGCAACGCAGTCTTTTTTGCTTTCGCCCAACGAGCCATTCAACTTTCTGAATCTCGATCTGTACGCACAGAACACCTGGAAGCTGACGCCCAAGCTGACATGGACCATCGGTATTCGGGACACGCTTAACTCAAACCCAGTGAATCCACATTACGAACTCGCACGACTCGCCGGTTCTTTCAATTCGATTTTGCATGATGTCAGTCAGCCGCTGAACCTTGCAATTCAGACGCACCTGGCCCACATCTTTGAGTCAACCCCGCCCGCAATCCTGCAGCCGAGAACGGCGATTGCATGGCAGTTTGCACAGGACTCAGTGATTCGTGCTGGATTTGGGTTATTCAGCGACCTCTTGCCCGGCAGCATTGTCGACCTTGTCGGCTTCAATCCGCCATACGTTCAAAGCTTCCAAGGCGGACTGCTCGGCACTGTGGGTGGCACCGCCATCGCACCCGGCGTGCCGGGTAGTGCTATCGATGCTTTAGCCGCGGCACATCAGAGTTTCCGTTCAGGATTCGCGCGAGGAGAGCAATCTTGTGCCTCTCCTCAAGCCAGTACCTCATCCTGTCTTCCGCCCGTTGCGATTACGGCGGTACCGAACGGGCGGCTTCATGCACCATACTTCATGCAATGGAGTTTTGGGATTGAACACCAGTTCGGAGCCACGGTCAGCGTGCGCGCACAGTACGTCGGCACCGAAGCGCTGAACCAGCCCTATCTGGAGCAAGTCAACGGCTATCAAACCGTGTGCCAAGGATGTTTCGCCCCATATCTCTATATCCAACCGACTGATTCCCGGTTTGGTGCGGTCGCGCAGTTCTCGACTGGAGCGACCAGTAACTATAATGGTCTTCAACTGAGCGCGACGAAACGGCTCGGGCACGGCTTCGAGGGACAATTCAATTACACATTTAGCCGATGCATGGATGAGGTGTCAAACGGCGGCCTCTTGCAGTTTTCTGCCGGGGCATTGCTTTCGCCTCTACCGGGAGAGCTTGCTCGGAATTACGGCCCCTGTGATTATGATATCCGCCACAACCTCACAGGACAATACGTCTACCAGTTGCCAGTCAAAGTGAGGAGTCGAGGACTGGGGTATGCGTTGAACGGCTGGCAAGTCTCGGGAACCGTAACTTGGCATAGTGGGCTTCCATTCTCAGTGCTGAGCACGCCGTACTCGGCTAATGGAAACGGCATTGTTCAGGGCGGTGGACCGCAATTCGCTAGCATTGTGCCCGGGGTTAATCCCTATTGCCGACACTGCGACATCCCGGGCGTCACGCAGCCGAGCGCAGTTCAATGGCTCAACCCCAATGCCTTTGTCTCGGAAGTTGACCCAGGCACAGGGGCTTGCAATGATGGTGACACCCCACAAAACTGCCAATTTGGAAACTTGGGCCGCAACGCTTTGCGAGGTCCTGACTTCTTTTGGTCCGACCTTTACCTAACGAAATGGTTTGCTCTTAACGAGCGCCTCAAGCTTCGTCTGGAAGCCCAGTTTTTCAATGTCTTCAATCACACGAACTTCGCACTCCCAACTGATGTGTTCGCAGGGATTCCAGGGAAGCCATCCACCCAGGTGGGATTTGGGGCGCTGACTTACGCAACGTCTCCTCCAACCGGCTTGCTCGGCGTTGGTCTGGGCGGCGATAGTTCGCCGCGCATGGTGGCCTTTCACGCGCGCCTGGAATTCTGAGGTATCAGTGCAGGGCTATTGGCTGGCACCTCCAAAGGGTCCTGAGAGTGTCTTGCCCATCTGCCGGGATTCGGAAATTTGCAACAAAATTGTAGTTTTGGAAAATATGGAAAATGAGCCTTTCGCGTAAGTGCTTTGAAATGTTGGAGCGGGCGATGGGAATCGAACTTACGTCCGAAGCTTGGGAAAATTCAATTAGACGCTGGAACGTCGGCACTTAGCTTCATCTTTTGAGCCTTAATTGGAAAATCTCGCTTCGTCCCTTGCTTACCGGCGCTCAGTTGGGCAACGCTGGGCTACAAATCGCTTTTCCAACTCGCTTGACCTCCTGGTCCCGAACCAGCAAGCCAAAATCCCTAAGCCATCGTCCCGGCGTCACTTCCGGGAATTAGGCTGACCAAAAATCTCCCTCAGATTCACAACCATTCGCAACCGCCAACAATTGGACGGAGTGCCGGTCGTCCTTCTATTCGGCAGAGGCTACTTTGGTTCAATGACCTTTAAGCCTCTTATTCGAGCAAAGTGCCTTTTGTTAAACGTGGCTACGTCGCTGCCACGCTCTAGAGCTGTCGCCCCAACAATCAGGTCATAGAAGCCAATCATTTTCCCGGATGCTTCCAATTCGGCCCAAATGCGCGCCTGTTCGTATGCGGTCTGCTCGGTATAGGGGATGATCGGCATTGACCCCAGAACGCCGTCCAGGTAACGCCGCCGTGTAACCTTATGCGTGCCCGTCGCTCGTTCGACTCCATGCCATAGCTCCGCAACCGTTATGGCAGCAATCTCAAATCGGTCATTCGGACGAGATGTCACCCACTTCGCGAGGTCAAATGTACCTTTCTCACCCCGAATGACGACATCCGCGTCCAAAATTATCGCCATTTGTTAGTCGGTGCCCTGAGGGTTTTGCGGGCAGTTTTCAAATCACGAGACCACGCTCGGGCTTCATTTTCCGGCAAGTCGGTTTTGGTCAGAGCCTCGACCAAATCACTGCCAAGACAGACTTTCTCGTTGTCCGGAACAAGGCGGGCGACCGGTTCGCCGTTCTTCAGAAGCACGAAGGTAACATTTTGATAGTGAGCACGGTTAACGCACTCGGCGAAATTGCGGGAAGCCTCGGTGACGCTTATACTTTTTTTCTTCATTAATCGGATTATCAGATTATCTGATTCGATCGAAGATGTCAAGAAACAGCCGAAACAACAGGATTTCGGCTCACGTAGCCAGGAAAGTCAATAGTGGGCACCCACGCCGGAATTGCTGGATCTTTCGTCGCCTTCGGAAGTTCTGCGTTGTCGATATGTTGTGTCCGCGATCCCCAGTCGAGCATTCTGGTTTCCGAATGAGCCGTCGCGAGGGTTGTCACTCCGGAAGCACAAGACCCAGGGCTGTGACGCTGTGACTCTGTTAACAACGTTGGGCGATGGAGAATTGTTGAATATGAGACCAAGAGTTCGCTGGAATGAACCCTGCCATGCTTCGTCAACAGATGGGACATAGCCCTGCTGCGATGACGGCGCGGTACACCGGGGAGATTCCCGTCCAGCAAGTGAAGGCTGATTTTTCCAAACAGAATGGCAACAAAATTGTAGTTTTTGAAAATATGGAAAATGAGGCTTTCACGTAAGTGCTTTTGAATGTTGGAGCGGGCGATGGGAATCGAACCCACGTCCGAAGCTTGGGAAGCTACTTTTAAATCTCCCTAAGCGTTGAAATAGCGGCACTTCACTAACAACCCCCTCGCTGTAGTTGTGACAAATGTGACAAAACGGTTAGAAGTTACGGTCCAGTGCGTTCGGTATTAAGAAAAATTCAATTGAACTTATTTCACGCTGACAAAGCAATCACTGCAACTTCGCATGCTCCGCCTTGGCTTGCATGGGGATGTCGGGGTCGGCGTCTTTCCAGAGCGCGAGGAAATCCTCGTAGGCATCGCTGAGGCGGAGTCAGATTGTCGGTGCGCATGGATAGTTTTGCACGAACCCGGGGCCCTTTTTGACTGCTTGGGTCGGGCTTGCTCTGA
>Ga0187782_10004563_pt1 | contig 10367 bp, 7 predicted proteins | sample 0715_SJ02_MP15_2_FD_132454 | JGI IMG/M metagenome (GOLD analysis project Ga0187782, IMG submission 132454) | Tropical peat soil microbial communities from peatlands in Department of Meta, Colombia - 0715_SJ02_MP15_20_MG | ecosystem: Environmental > Terrestrial > Soil > Wetlands > Peat | place...
CGCGGAGGTCGAGGTCGTCACGACGGATCTCGTACGGGACCGACCGTTCGAACGGGCGTCGTTCCCCGACGCCGACGCTCGGATTCCGGTCCGGCGCCACCGAGCGCTCGAGGTGCTGCCGGGCCCTCGAGGGCTCGGCGTGATGTCGCCGCGACTTCTCGGCGACCTCCTGCGAACTCGCTGCGACGTCATCCACGCCCACGCCTTCGCCCGATTTCCTACCTGGGCGGGTCGCCTCGCGCGAGCGCTCCGCGGCTCCCCGCTCGTCATCACGCCGCACTCGGACGCGGGAGCGGATACCCGGGTCACCCGGACCTGGTCCCGGTTCGTGGCCCGCTCCGTGCTTCGGGGGGCGGACCGGACGATCGCGCTCAGCCCCACCGAGGCCGAACGGCTCGCGCGCCTCGGAGTACCCGCCGATCGGATCGCCGTGATCCCGAACGGTATAGATCTCGAGGAGTTCCCCGCCGAGCGCCGGGCGACTTCCGGAGCGAACCCCCTACGGGTCCTGTTCGTCGGGAGGCTCGATCCCGCGCACAAGGGCCTTGACACGCTCGTCGAAGGGTTTGCCCGAGTCGCCGACGATTGGGATCTCTGTCTGCGCGTCGTCGGCCCGGATTGGGGCGGGCGCCAGCCGATGCGGGACCGGGCCCGCGCCCTGGGCGTCGACGCTCGCGTCGAGATCGTCGGCGAGGTCCCCCGTGCCGAACTGCTCGAGGAATACCGAAGAGCGGACGTCTTCGTCCTCCCGTCCCGTTTCGACTCGTTCCCGATCGTCCTCCTCGAGGCGATGGCGGCGGGTCTCCCCGTGGTCGCGACCCGCGTCGGAGGGGTACCGGATGTCGTGGAGGACGGAACGACCGCCCGCCTCGTGCCCCCGGACGACGTGGGAGCGCTGGCCCACGCGCTGGCCTCCCTCGCGGCGGAACCGGGCCTGCGGGCGCGCTACGGTGCGGCCGGGCGACACCGTGCGACGCGCTTCGCCTGGCCGTCCCTTCGGACGCGGTACGCGGACCTCTTCGCTGCGTTGGCCCGGGGAGGTTGAAGGGCGTGGCCGCGATCGACGTGGTGATCCCCACCCACGATCGTCCGGCATCGCTGGCGCGACTCCTCGAAGACCTCACGGAACAGTCGAGGAGTCCGGGTCGGATCGTGGTCGTGGATGATTCGGCCCCATCCGAACCGTGGGAGCAACGCTACCCGAATCTTCCGCTCCACGTGATCCGGCCGTCGCAACGGGTCTTCGTGTCCTCGGCCAAGAACCTCGGATGGCGGGCGTGCGGCGCCCCCTTGGTCGCGTTCGTGGACGACGACAACCGGTTGCCCCTCGATCTCCTCGACGTGCTCGCGTCGGACCTCGAAGGCCACTCCACCTGGGGAGCCGTGATGCCCGGGGTCCTCTATGCGAGCCGACCCGACCTCGTCTGGGTCTACGCGGCCCCGTTCGCCAACGACCACCGCTGGTCGTACCGGCTCCTCGGACGGAATGCCCCGCGCGATCCCCAGCTCGAACAACGGATCCTGCCGACGGACGCCCTGCCCAACCTGTCGGTGATCCGGCGCGAGGTGCTCGAGGCGGTGGGCGGGTTCGACGAACGGCTCCCGGTCAACAGTTCGGGAGACCTCTGCCAGCGGATCAAGCAAAACGATTGGGAAGTTTGGGCGGACACTTCAGTGCTGACGTATCACGACGTCGAGGCGCCCGGGCAGCCGATGTATTGGGCGAGCCATACGCTCCACGACGCGGATCGGCTACGCTGGGAGATCGCCGATTGGCTCCGCTTTCAGCGTCGGTGGAACCCGAGCCGGCTCTTCGGGCCCCGCGCCGGCTACCACTCCCTCCACTTCCTCGCGTCCCACTTCGTCGCCGTCGGCGGCCTCGCCCCGACTCGGCTGATCTCGCACGCCGCGGCGGCGGTCGGCGGATTTCGGCAGGGACTGGGCCCCCCATCGGAACCCCGGAACGCCAAGGCGTCCTAGGGTGCTCGAAGCCGGCACACGTCGTCGAGCCGTGACGCGTGGTGGAAGCAGCAGCGTCACCGCGACCCGCACCGCTGAGTTCATCGGGTAGACGAAGGGACTCGCTTCGAACGGCGGGAACGCGAGCCCCACGGCCGCACGGGTCCGCTCGACGCGGGGACCGCTCGGACACGCGGGGGCGAGGTCTAGGTCGTGGGCGTCGCGGCCGATCGGTAGCTGAATTCGATCCGGGCCGCGCTGAGTTTGCGCAGCGCGTTGACCCGGGCCTTCAGCGAGACCGGGTTGAACGTCAGTTTCTCAATCGGGTCCCACACCCAGATCCACGCGACGATGACGGCCGTCCCGAGCGTCCCCGCCGCGAGCACGAGGCCGGCGAAGCCGTGGATGTAGTCGGGGGCGAAGTAGTAGACGAGGCCCGCCGGAATACCGAACGCCACCGCGAGCGGAATGAGGATGCGCATCGAGATCCAGCCCTCCCGCTGATTCACTCGCAGATCGAGGTCCGCCCTCCCGGCCTCGGTCGCGAAGTACCGGTGGACCGCGTCGCGGACTTCCGCCTCCGCTCCGCTCGCCGCCGGCGGTCCTTCGAACGAGAATTCCAAGGTGAGGGTGGGCTCCCGATCCCGAGCGCGAGCCTCGTTCTCGAGGTGCTCGGCGATCCCCTCCGCGAGCATCGGGCCCGCGTGCGGATAGGGGCTGGATGCGTCCTTGTCGAGGACGGTGTCCACCGACGGCAGCGCGACTCGGATCGGCGGGAAATCGACCACGGCACCCCTTCTCGCCACGCCCCGAGCCTATGGCCTTTGGGGTGCCGGCCTCGACTCCTCCCCTCGACCGAAGGCTCAGTCGGTCACCGCGACCGCGAACGCGTTCCAGACGCCGGCCTGCGAAAGTTGGGTGGAGATGCTCGTCGAGCCCGTGGGGGCGACCAGTGCGAACGTCCCTAACGCCTCGCCGTCGGTCCAGGGGCCGACATCGTAGTAGCCGGTGGTGTCGAGGAGCACCTCGGAACCGATGGGCGCGAACGCTCCGTCATGACCCTGGCCCGAGATTCCCAGGACGGCGAGGGATGGCCCCGTGGTCCCCAGCGAGAGCTCCGCAAACGAGCCCACCCCGTTCGCGGAGACCACCGTAACGTTCGCCGGTTCGATCTCGGACGCTCCGGACACATCCACGACGGCGAGAGTCCCGCCGGCCACCGCGGACGTGTCCGCGAACTGGGCGTCGACCACAACGCCACCTCCCAAGACGTCGTAGGCCACGAACAACGCTACCGAGTGGTTGGTAGGATTCGGCGTCGTCGGATTCTCCTCCACGAACGTGTCGCCCGCGGTGTCACAGACCCCTACGGCACGGGGCCCGCCGATCGAGGGGCCGACGTACCCCACGAACACGAGGAGGGTACTGCCCGGGTAGGTTTCGATGGCCGGCGTGGCGACAAGGGATGCCCCGCCCTCCGCCCATCCGTACCCGAAAATGTCCACGGGCGCGCCGGGAAGCGCGGGGCCCACGTCCGTCGAGCCCCCGATCGCCGAGGAAGTGGGGGAAGCGGTGCACTGCGACGGCGTGGGCGCCGGCCCGGGAGACGGGGTGCCGGAGGTGGGTGAGTAGGTCAACGGGCCAAAGTATCCGGTCACGAGCAGCGTGACAACGAGGACCGCATACGCCGCAATGCCCAGCCCGGCCAACGCGATCGGTGCGTTCGGACCGAGCCGCGGTTCGACCGCCTTGCGCGTGTGCATGGCGTGGCGAGCGGATATTCTCGGCTCGGATGAACGTTCCGTGCTTCTCCCGACGGACTCGGAGCGACCTTCGGACGTTGGATATACTAGCTGGGAAGTTCCCCCCGTGGCCGGGGGTCCCGTGGTCGGTCCGTCCCTGAGGCGCAGATCTCCTCCCGCGCATCGGAGTCCGTGGCCCGCGCCTCACGTCTCGGCATCGCCCATCGGCCCGATGCCCGGAGGAGGGCGCACCTGATGTCCGGGGTGGAACAGCCTCCCCCTCCCCCGCCGGACCTACCTCCGCCCCTCGGGTCCAACCCCCCGCCCCCGCCGGGTTCCAGCGCGTTCTACTTTCCGCCGCCGCCGACGCCCCTCCCGCCGCCACCGAGCTTCGGAGATCAGCAGGCCCGACAGCGCAGCATCACGGGCATCACGCTCGGCGCGGTCGGATTCGGCCTCCTGTGGATTCCCTACGTGAGCTGGCTCGGGGGCCTTTTCCTCATCATCGGGATCATTTTCCTCTACCTCGGTCGATGGGGGTTTGACGAACGGCACCACAACCTGGTAGTCGTCGGCGGGGCACTGTACCTGGTCGTATTCCTCGCCTTGATCGTCGTGACGGCCGGCTTGGCGGTCGCCCTGTTCTCCGCAGTCACCTCGACTTCGACGACGTCCCAGATAGGCACCTCTCTGACCAGCGCACTGGACACCTTCTTCGTCGCGGCGGCCATCCTTGGACTCCTCAGCGCACTGGCCTACGTCCTCCTCGTCTACGCCCTCGCCGATTCGACCACCCAGAAGATACTCTGGGCCGCGTTCCTGGCTCAGGCCGCGGTCGGCACGGTCGTTCTCTTCTTCGTCGTCCCCCAAGTGAACTCGGCGGTTTCCCAGGCGACGAGCGGCTCGTCGTTGGACCTCGGACCGATCTCCGCCCTGCAGACCACCGACCTTCTGTTCGGGCTTCTGAACATCGTCCCCTGCCTTCTGTTCCTCTGGGCGTACCTACGCGTCCGGGAGTCCGCGATGCATTGGGACCGTGTCCGGCCCGGATCGATCCCCCCGCGGCCGTTCTCGATTCCCTAGTAGCACGGCGCCCCCCGGACGCCGATCGGCGGGGCCAATGCTTACCGACCGGACCGGACAGTACCCTTGCGGGCTACCGTGTTAAATAGGTCCGACACTCCTCGGGAGGACCCGCTGACAACCGTCCGACAAACGGCAGGTCGGACGATACCGGCGGCGAACACGCGGGACGGGCAGGAGAGGTCGCTCGATGTTCCTGAAGCGGATCAAGTTGCGGAACTTCAAGTCGTTCGCCGGCGCTGCCGAGATCCCCTTCCAGCCCGGGTTCACGGGCGTCGCGGGGCCCAACGGGATGGGCAAGTCCAACATCTCGGACGCGATCCTTTTCGTCCTCGGACCGACGAGCTCGAAGGCGCTGCGCGCCGAACGCCTCACGCACCTCTTCTTCAACGGGGGCGCGTCGAAGAAGCCGGCGACGGAATGCGAAGTCTCGCTGGTCTTCGACAACTCGGATAAGCTGCTGCCCAACGATTCGGCCGAGGTCGAGGTCACCCGCTACGTCAAGCTCGCCCCGAGCGACCCGGACGGGTACTACTCGTACTTCTACGTCAACGGCAAGCGGACCACGCAGACCGAGATCGACTCGCTCCTTTCCCACGCCCGGCTGTCGGGCGACGGCTACAACCTGGTGCAGCAGGGCGACGTCAACAAGATCGTCACCATGGGTCCGGTGCCCCGCCGGGGCTTGATCGAGCGACTCGCCGGGATCAGTCAGTACGATGAGGATCTTGAGCGGGCGGCGGTCAAGCGCACCGACCTCGACCAGAACCTCGACCGGATCGGTACCCTCCTCAGCGACATCAAGACCCGGCTCGCGGCCCTCGAGGGCCAGCGACTGCAAGCGATCCAGTACAAGCAGCTCCAGGACGACAAGCGCCGCACCGAGGCACGGCTCGCCCGGGCCGGACACAAGCTGGCCGAGAAGGAGCTGGCCCAGTGCCAGAAGCAGGTCGAAGCCGTTCGCGCCGAGATCGGCCGCCTCGACGAGGAGCGCGCGCGCCTCTCCGGTCGCCAAGACGAGCTCTCCGCCTCGCTCGACGAGGTCGAACGAAAGATCGCGGAGGCCGGCGGCACCGCGGCGGTCAAGTTCAAGCAGGAACTCGACGAGAAGAAAATGGCCTTCGCGCGCCTCGACCAGAGCCTGGGCCACCTCAAGGAAGCGCTCGAGGCGCTCGAGACCCAGGTCGAGGAACTCGAGGGATCGGTCCGGGTCGACGAGACCCAGCGAAAGTCTCTCGACGACAAGGAGCGAGGCCTCGCCGAGCAGCTCGCGCAGCTCGCGGCCGACGCGGAATCCCAGTCGAAGGACCTCCAGGCGGCCACGGGCTCCCCGGGAAAATCCCAGGAGAAGCTCGCGGCGGCTCGAAAGGCCCAACTCGAGCTCGAGCGCCAGCACGATGCGAAACAGAAGGCGTGGCAGACCGCGGTCCAGGCGCGCGAGGCCGCGTCGGCGGTCGTCCAAGCCGCCGAACGGGCCCAGGCCCAGGCCGAGGACGACCTGCGCGAACGCCAGGTCGAGGTCAAGGACCTCGAGCTCCGCGCGAAGGACTCCGGACCGCGAAAGGACGGTGGCCCGTCAACCGGTGACCTCCAGAAGGAGCTCTTCGCGCTCAAACAGAAGGAGCAAGCGCTCACGTCGGAGGCCGACCGCCTGAGCCAGGAGGTCCTCGAGATCAACCGGCGGTACCTCGCGCTCGACGCTCGGATCAAGGCGCGGGCGGATTCCGGCGCCCGCCCGACCGCCCTCGCCGCGGTGGATTTCCTACTCTCCCAGCGAAACCTCGGCAAGATCGCCGGGATCCGCGGGACCGTCGACGAGCTCGCCGAGATCGACCCGAAGTACAAGGTGGCCCTCCAGATCGCCGGGGGCAGCCGATTCCAGGCCCTGGTCGTCGAATCCGATCAGGTCGCCGAGGAGTGCATCCAGCTCCTGCGGGCGGAGAAGCGGGGACGGGCGACGTTCCTTCCGCTCAACAAGATGCTCGCGGGCCGGCCCCACGGAAAGTCGCTCGTGGTGGCAAAGTCGGCCGGCGCCCAGGGATTCGCGCTCGATCTCGTGAAGTTCGACGAGTCGTTGCGTCCCGCGTTCTGGTACGTCTTCGGAGAAACCGTCGTCATGGACGATCTCTCCCATGCGCGGAGCCAGATGGGCGGCGTCCGCCTGGTCACGCTCACGGGGGACCTCATCGAGGCGACCGGAGCGATCTCGGGCGGGTTCTTCGACACGTCGAGCGCGGGACGGGGCACCGATAGCCCCGTCGAATTGAAGCGGCTCGGCGACGAGTTGCGGGCGAAGAGCGCGGCCGAGACCGCGGCGCGCGCGGAACTCACGAAGGTCGCGGGGAAGATCCGCGCCTCCGCCGAGGAACTCTCCAAGCGGTCGATCGAGGACCAGGCGCATGCCTCCACGCGCGACGTCCTCGCGAAGGACCTCTCGGGCGCGCGGGAGCGGTTGCGCTCGGCGCGGGAACGGCTCGACACGGTTCTCGCCGAGCAGAAGAAGGGCGCGGCCGACCTCCAGCGCGCCGAGGAGACGGCGAACCGGTTGACGAGCGAGGTCGCCGATCTGAAAGCCCAGATCCAGAAGGCCCAGGAGCAATACCTCGACCAGCTACCGCAGGCGCTCTCGCAGAAGCTGCGGAGCCTGCAGCAGGCCTCGCAGGCGACCAGCGACGAGCGGGTCCGGGTCAACGGCGAGCTCGAGGGAGTACGGGCGTCACTCCAGGCGCTCACCGGGACCCTCGACGCCCGAAAGAAGGAGCTCGACAAGGCCCGCAAGGACGCGGCAGCGAAGGGCAAGGAGATCAAGGAGGCCGAGCGGGCCGTCCACGATGCCCGCGCCGCGCTCGATGCCCTCAAGTCCGTCGAAGCGAAACAGGGCGAAGCCGCGAAGGGCCTCGCGGAGGAGCGCAAGAAGCTCGAGGACGAACGCCTCGACGTCGGGCGGAAGCTCGGAGAGGCGGTGGCGAATCTCGAGACCCGTCGGGGCCTCCTGACCCAGGAGGAGACCCGTCAGGCGCAGGCCGAGCAGCACCTCGCCGAGCTCGAGGAGGCGCTCCGCCAGTTCCCCGAGCCCGAGCCGGACGAGAAGCCGGCGACCCTCGAGGACCTCAAGAAGAGGATCGCGGCGCTCGACCAGCAGCTCCAGTCGATGGGCGACGTCAACCAGCGGGCCGTCGAGGAGTACGACTCCGAGAAGGGGCGGTTCGACGAGTTCACCGTCGAGGTCGCTCGCCTCACCAGCGAGAAGACCGAGCTGATCACGCTGGTCGCGGCGATCGAGACCAAGAAGCGCGAGAAGATCACCGAGGTCGTCACGCAGGTGAACGGCCACTACCGGGAGATCTACGGCGAGCTCTCGGGCGGCGGCGAGGGCGAGATCGCGCTCGAGAACGCCGCGGACCCCCTCGCGGGCGGGCTCCTGATCAAGGCGCGGCCCGTGGGAAAGACGGTCGGCCGGCTCGAGCAGCTCTCGGGCGGGGAGAAGTCGCTCGCGAGCCTCGCGTTCATCTTCGCGATGCAGCGCTACGACCCGAGCCCGCTCTACGTCTTCGACGAGGTCGATATGTCGCTGGACGGGCTCAACGCGGAGTTCGTCGGGCGAATGCTCCGGCGGAACGCGGAGCGCGCGCAGTTCGTCGTCATCTCGCTCCGCAAGGTCACGCTCAAGTTCGCCCACCATCTCTTCGGTGTCACGATGCGCGGCGACGGCTGCTCGCGCGTCGTCGGGATCCACCTCGACGACATCCACGATGTCGAGAGCCGCGAGAACGCGCGGGCCCCCGAGGGCCCGGCGCCGATGGAGGCGCGGTGACGATCGCGGAGAGCGAGGCGGCCACGCTCGCCGCCCCGAACGCGGTACCGCGCGAAGCCGCCGAGAAGGTCCTCAACTACCTCGTGTTCCACCGCTCCTTGCTCGGCGAGTCGGAGGATTCCTCGGCGCTCCTCGAGCGCTACCTCACGCTCGTCGAGAACCTCAAGGAGGGCGTCCACATCGTCATCCCCGACCCGTTCCAGAAGGCGATGGCCCTGCTCTTCGAGCTCGTGATGGAGGAGGAGTTCGACCCGTGGGAGATCGACCTCGTCAAGTTCACCCAGTCGTACCTCGAACGTGTCCAGCAGGACGGGGCCGTCAACTTCGCGATCGCGGGACGTCTCGTCTACATGGCGTGGAGCATCCTCTTCCTCCAGTCGGAAGCGCTGCTCAAGCTGCGCGCCCAGCCCGAACCGCTCGGCGACGACCTGAGCGCCGGGGGGGCGGTCGATGACAGCTATCTCCCGCTGATGGCGACGCCCGAGGCGATCGACGTCACCTCCACCGTCCTCAACTCGACCGACCCACCCCCGCTGATCGAGATGGTCCGCCATCCCGAGACGCGGCCGGTCTCGCTCCTCGAGCTCGTGCGGGCCTTCGGGGAGGCCGAGGCCGACGCGCGCCGGTCGATGCGGATCCAGGAGCTGCGCGAGCGCCTCCGGGAGGAGCAGCGCGCTCCGCCCGAGGTCCTCGTCCACGGCGACCTCCCCGAGCAGGATCTCGTCGATGCGTGGACCGCGGCCCGAGAGCACCCGATCGGCGAACCGTTCCCGCTCCTCGAGCTGTGGCGACCCCTCGAGGGTCGGGATCGGCTCGTCGCCCTGTTCCTGGCCCTCCTCTTCCTCGCGCGCGAACGGTCCATCGAGTTGAAGCAGGAGGTCCTCGGGGAGTCGCCGGTCCTCATCGTCCGCACCGCCGAGGAGCGCACGCCGTTCGTGGAGCCGTGAGAACGTATGCCGTCGAAGATCGATGACCTGGTCTTCCAGGTCGAAGCGATGCTGTTCGCGAGCGGAAAACCGTTGAGCGTGCGCGAGATCACGACCGCGCTCGGGCGGGACGATTTCCGCCCCGTCCAGCAGGCGGTCCGCACGCTCGAGCAGACGTACGCCCACCGGCAGTCGGCGCTCGAGGTCCGGCGGGTCGGCGACCGCTACGCGCTCCAGCTGAACGAGAAGTACGTTCCCGTGGTCCAGTCCGTCACGCCGGTCGAGATGGAAGCGCGCACCCTGAAAGCGCTCACGCTCATCGCCTACCACCAGCCGATCCTGCAGAGCCACCTCGTGCGGATGATCGGGGATGTCGCCTACGAGGAGGTCCAACACCTGCGCGGACTCGGCCTCGTCCATACCGAGACGAAGGGCTCCACGCTCGAGCTCACGACCACGCGCCGGTTCGCCGAGTACTTCGGCATCGCCTCGACCCGGCCGGAGGAGATCCGCCGGTTCCTCGAGCAGAAGCTCGGAGTACCCCCGTCCCCCCCGGCCGGTCCGAGCCCGTCCGGGCCGACCGACCTGGACCCCGGCTCGGGCGCGCCGTCCGACCTGCCTCCCGCGCCGGCCGCGGTCCCCGAGACCGAGGTCGTCGCGCCGCCGGACGTCCCGACGGGACCACGACCCCCGGGGTAGCCGGCTAGTACGCTCCGCACTGCGGACATCGGACCGGTTCGGCCGGCCGCACGGCCCCGCAGTAGGGGCAGAGGAACGAGGCCCCGGTGGGGGCCGCGCCCTGAGCGCCGGGCGGTATCGACGGGCCGGGCGCCGGGGCCCGGC
>Ga0187782_10004564_pt1 | contig 10366 bp, 10 predicted proteins | sample 0715_SJ02_MP15_2_FD_132454 | JGI IMG/M metagenome (GOLD analysis project Ga0187782, IMG submission 132454) | Tropical peat soil microbial communities from peatlands in Department of Meta, Colombia - 0715_SJ02_MP15_20_MG | ecosystem: Environmental > Terrestrial > Soil > Wetlands > Peat | place...
CGGTTTAGCAATTCTCCCAACCGATGTGACGCCACGCAATCCCAATGCATTATAAAAGGGCGCCCCGCCTCAGGCGGTGGACGGCTTGTGGCGCGGCCTATCTGCGCTCGGCTCCGGTAGTACGACCCAAGATCGCTATTAATAGTCGACTTTGAAAACACGATTTCACAGATCCACCGCTGTTTGAAACCTGGGGGCCTATTTGTCCTCACCTTCGATGTGGCCATCGAAGGAATCGAAGGGATTAATGCGGAGCGGCGAGCGGTTCTCCTGAATGAGTTGACTCGACAGTTTTCTCTCGTCACACAGCCTGAGGATGTGCCTCTGTCCAGCGCCTTGCTGTCTGATCGCGGGCCTTATCCTATGCTGTCAAGAAATACCTGTTGGTTCAGATTCAAACAGACCATCAAACCGCTATTGGGAAAAAACACCAATAGCAGCGCCGCTTATCGCCGTTGAATCTGCTGTGTTACTCAAGATTTAGCTATTGCACACCAGACGCTAAGTGTGAGGGTGGGTCGGGCAGCCCGAAAGATGTGCTCTACAAAAAAGGAACCTGAAAACACCTGCGGGTGAAGGATTCTGGGGGTCGACGGGGGAACTTACAGTGCGCGCGATAGAATGATTGGCTTTCCAAGGAGCCTAGTTATGCCTGTTGCTAGTGAACTTCTCACCGTCTCTCTAAACGAATTGCCATCCTGGTCAGTTTGGCCCGCGCGGATTTTGGGAATCGAGCCCTGGCCGGTTCCACGCCGCAACCTCGAGAAAATCAAAACTGAGTACAACGATGACAAATACAGAAAACTGCTCGATTGGGTAGAAACGCAGGGCGAGATTCGTTTTGCCGATGCAGAGCGCGCGCTGATCGAAATGGTGAGGCTTTCGTCGGATCAGCAAGTCTGCATCTCAGAACGCGAGCAGCTTTTTCGCATCACTGTAAGAGAGGGATACGAAAAACAATGGGAGGCGTTACGCGCGCATTTGGATGGGAGAATCGATGGATGCCGATCGCTGATTGAGCTTGGCTGTGGCGCGGGTTTTAACCTCTGGTATCTGAAAGATGTTTTTGGTGATTTGGAATTGGGCGGTGGGGACTACTCTGCTAACGCGGTGGCGATCGCTCGCCGGCTCGGTCAAAACGTCACGGAATTCAACTTCTATGATCCAAACACGTATAAATTCCTCGAACAGTTTCCGCAACCGATCGCTATTCTTACTTCCCATGCGCTTGAGCAATTGCCTTCCGCTGCGCCATTCGTGAAAAATCTCGCGCAATTTCGGGACCGAATAAAAACTGTGATCCAGCTCGAGCCTGTTTCAGAGCTGCACAGCAAGAAGCTACTAGGCATGCTGCGATCCCGCTATGCGGAAATCAACGATTACAATCGGGATCTACTCAGCGTCCTGAAATCTTCGCCCGTCGAAATTGATCGCACGGAATACGATGTGATTGGATTTAACCCGCTCAATCCGACGTCGGTTCTACAGTGGCATTTTTCCCGCGACTCTTAAAACTGAAATCGCGGTGCTAGGATCAAAGTGATTGTTTCGCGCGCCTTAAAGCCGTGGGGTACCGGGTTATTGAATACCACCCGGTGGTGGCTTTGCCCCACACCATCAACTGGTTGAGAGCAGGTTGTAAACAACGGATTCGCCGGATGCGCCAGACTGAGGCTCGGACAGAGATGCCACCAAATCTGAAAGGCAATGGGAACAACGCTGCCATTTGTCAGCAAGACAAGAGAGGAGCACGATAAAAACCGAGTTACGTACGGGCAATAGGAAGCACTGCTCTCGGTTTGCTTTCATCTGGAAACCCTTGTCAGCCGCCGGTTTTCAGGGGGCAAATCGGCTCTAGGGAACCCTCTTTGCCAGCCACCGCAACGGAATTTGTCGTAAACTGAGGGGGGAGTGGCTGCGGCCTCGAGGACCATGGGTGCGCGGGAATGGGTAAGAGTCTGAGAATGGTTGACGATCCTACAATCCGCCTTCATCACAAGGATCGGCGTACAGCAAAATTTCGAGCCTGGAGCTTGAATCGAGGGTTGCGAAAGCTGGTTACGGGGTTGCTGTTGGTAGTTTGCCCATGCGGGTTAATGGCCGAACAGCCAATTGCCATGTTGGACGCCAGTGGAGATGTGACCCTGAACGGAACCCCTGCAAGGGCATCGACCAGCGTGTTTGCAGGGGACCGTATCGATACCGCCGGCGCATCGGTCGTATCCATCAACGGCCGTGGGACTTCGCTGGTGGTCGATCCCCATTCCTCGATTCGGTATGAGGCCGACGGTTTCACCATCCTGAAGGGCGTGAGCCGGGTCCGCACTTCGAGAGCTATGACGGCGCACGCCGGACCTCTGTCGGTGATGCCGAAAGCCAAGCAGGCGCTGTTTGATATCAGCAATGATGGCAAGACCGTGCTCGTGGCCAGCCGGGAAGGTGTGTTGACGCTGAGCGATGGGATGGAGACCGCAACTTTGTCGCCCGGATATACGGCCCGGGTGAGTCTTGAATCTTCCCATGATGATGACCAGAGTCCGAAACCTGCGGGTACCACGAGAGGCGATGGAAGCCGCCGCAAGAAGGCTCTCATCATCATCCTGGCGTCGGGCGCCGCTGGCGTCGCTGTCGCCTGTATTCTTGCCTGTGGCGGGGGCGGCGGGGCTCCACTCACTCCCGTGACACCATAGCAAGTAGATCCTCCAAGAGAAAACTGGGGGTTGTTGGGCAACCGAACCTAACTTGATTTACCCCCACAGAAGTTCGGGGCTACCATTCCCATCGTGTTAGAAGCAAGCAGCGACCGGCCTGGACCGGTGGCAACGCGGTCGGAGGCTTTGTCGGCCTGCACCTGGTGGCCCTGATGACCTCGTCCAGCCCAATCGCCTCGAATCTTCCATTGTGGGTGGTCAAGCCAAGCCTGGTGAGGCCGTCAGACGGCATATTCTTTGATAAGGTGGCCGGTCCGATGGTCTGCCATCCAGACAATCGTCCGTCGCAACCCTTCCTCCAAGCCAACCCTCGGCTGCCAGCCGAGAAGGCTGCGAGCCAGCGTCGCATCCGCACACAGCCTCTCAACTTCGCTATCCTCGGGACGCGCTCTCTGCTCTTCCGCCACCAGCCTGATTTCCTTGTGCAGGAGCCGGGCAATCACCTGGGCCAGATCCTCGATGCTGGTTTCGACGCCCGAGCCGAAATGGATGGTCTTGCCGATCGCCTGCTCCTGCGCAGCACTCGATAGAAAGCCATCCACCGTATCGGAGACGTAATTGAAATCCCGCCTGGGGGTCAGCGACCCGATCCGCACTTCCGAGCCGGCTAGAGATTGCGCGATGAGTGTGGGAATTACCGCCCGCATCGACTGCCGCGGTCCGTAGGTGTTGAACGGGCGGACAATCGAAACCGGCAGCCCAAACGACCGATGGAACGACTCGGCCAGCTTGTCCGCCGCGATCTTGCTGGCCGCGTAGGGCGACTGTCCCTGCAGAGGATGGTCCTCGTTCATAGGTACGGAACGCGCCGTACCATAAACCTCGCTGGTGGAGGTACATACCACCCGTTCCAGCTTGAGGTCGCGCGCCGCCTGTAAGACATTCAGCGTACCCTCCACATTTGTGCGCAGGTAGGACTGCACAGCGCAATAGGAGTAAGGAATCCCGATCAGCGCGGCCAGATGAAAGACCACGGACCGATCCTGCATCACGCGGCGCACACTGTCGAAGTCGCCAATGTCACCGCGCACCACCTCCAGCGCGCCCCTGACCGGTGATGAGTCCAGCCATCCCGCTCCGCCGGTGGACGTGTAGCGTACCAGCGCGCGCACATCCGCGCCCAGTTCTACCAGCCGCTCCACCAGGTGGCTGCCGATAAATCCACCTGCACCGGTGACCAATACCTTGCGGCCTTGCCAGGCTCCCTTGCTCAAACCATCCCCGCTGCCAGATCCTGCTCGGCCTTTTGATACTGCTCAATCCGGCCGATGTCGATCCAGTATTCCCGAATCGGGAAACTGATCACCCTCCCTCGGGAGGCGATCACCGCGCTGATCAGATCCGTCATCTCGAAGCGCTGCTCTGGGGGCACATGTCGGCACACCGGACGATCGACCATGTAGATCCCGGCATTGATAAAGTGCCGCAGTACGGGTTTCTCCTCGATGCCGGTTACCACCACTCCCGAGGTCTCCACCACGCCAAAGGGGACTTCGATATCGTATTGCCGCACTCCCACCGTCAGCGCTGCCTGGTGTTCGCGGTGAAAGTCGAGCATAGCACGCACATCGACGCTGGTCAGGACATCACCGTTGATCACCAACAGCGGATCGCTTCCGGCCACCATTTTGGCCAGCCCGCCCGCGGTGCCCAGCGGCTCCGTTTCTTGAAAGTACCGCAGTTCGACGCCGAAGGCAGAACCATCCTTGAAGTGCTGCATGATGCTCTCGCCGAGGTGATAGGTCGCCACATTGACGCTGCGGACGCCGGATCGTCGAAGTTGCTTGAGGGTGTGCTCGAGCAACGGACGTCCATTAACCGGAAGCATGGGCTTGGGGACGTTCTCGGTCAGCGGCAACAACCGCCTCCCATAACCGCCTGCCATGATCACGCCGGTGACGGGCAGATCGTACTGCCGAAGAATCTCATGCCGCACAGCCAGTCCGCGCACGCGGTCCGATTCGTCCACAAGCGGCACGTGTCGAATGCTGTGCTGCTCCATAAGGGCCAGCAGGTCGCCATCGCTAGCACCGATCCTTGCGACCACGGGCTTTTGATTCGGCTTGCGCAATCGCGACACCGGATGATCGAGGTTGAAGTCGGCAAGGAATGCTCGTCGAATGTCGCCGTCGGTAATGGTCGCGACCAGACGTCCGTCCTCATCGACCTCGATTGCTATCCCCTTGGCAAAACGGTCGATCACCTCCATGGTGGTGCGAATGGACTCCTGGGCTGTGACCAGGGGAAGAGAGCAGGCTGCTGGCACCATCTCAAGCCGGTTCTGATCGAGCTTCTGCCTGTTTCTCAGGCCCATGAGTTGATCCTGCGGGACCCCTGGGGTCAATTCCAGACTGGCCAAGCGATGTTAACCCAGGTGCTTTCGCCCGGGAAGGAAAATATTCGCCGAAGCGGCTTATACCAACGCATGACTCGAGGATTGACCGTGGGGGTGGAAGCTGCCGGGGTTCCGACGGAATCGGGCATGAGTGGTCAAGTTCGTTCCGGGAAACGGTCTGCGATCGGGGGAATGGAGGAGTCTTGCTAAGACCAGCCTGGAATGGGGTCATTTGCGCTGTCGGGTTGCGCGAGTCGAGATCTACGAACGCGAATGAAAAGATTGTCACTTTGTGCCGGGCAGCGAAGATCAGCGTACAATGGACCCGTTTTTGAAGTCAAAAACGGAGATTTCAGGCAAGACCACAAGCTCTTTTCGCCCTGGTTTGGTCACACTGTCGGCGGGGCACCCTGCGCTACCCGATGCCAGTGATACCTCGAAGATCATGGTAAATCCTTCTGCTGGAAAACCGAATGCGCGGTTTGAAAGAGGATACGATCGAAGCGAGAAAGCGTAGCTGATCCTGCCATCATCTATCCATGGATCCGATTTGGGAAAAGAAGTTCCAGACCGAAGAATGGGGTAAATATCCTCCAGAATATGTCATTCGGTTCGTTGCAAGAAACTTCTACGGCTGTCCAGCCCGCAAGGATGTCCGGCTGCTCGACGCGGGGTGCGGACCGGGTTCGTGCACCTGGTACATGGCGCGCGAGGGGTTCCAGGTTGCGGGCATCGATGGCTCGCCTACAGCTATTGGGCGTGCAAACGAGAGACTGAGGGCGGAAAATCTTAGCGCTGACCTACGAGTCGGCGATTATGTCGTGCTTCCCTGGCCCGATGAGTTCTTTCACGCGGCGATCGATAATGCCAGCTTTTATTCCAACCTTTGCGCTGACTGGCAACTGGCCGTTGACGAGGTCCACCGAGTCCTGAAGCCTGGGGGAATCTTCCTGACTGCCTCCTTCACCGTCAACTGTTGGGGATACGGTACAGGGCGTGAAGTTGAGGCAGGAACATTCACGGACATACCGGAGGGACCGCTGTATGGCAGCGGACTCGCACATTTCGTCACCGAAAGCGAACTCCGGCATCTTCTGCGCAGATTCCGTCGACTGGATGTCGAACGCGAGTCGCGGACCGTCGGCAACCAAACCAGGACGGTTGAGATGTGGATAGCGACCGCGGCCAAATGAGTGGCTCAGCGAATTTGGCTGTCCGAACTCGATGTCGGATTGGTGCGCCGAGGAGGTGTGATTGACGCTGTTACCAAACTACGGTATGCCTGATGGTGAATTACGAAAGGGAATATACGCTAAATTTACCCAATATCCTTAAGGCTCCCGGTTTCCCGGAAGAGTGCCGGTACCATTGGCCGCCATCATGACCGGCCTCCTCAAAACAACGGTTAAAGCACTTCCTCATCCCGTACTCTTGCGCCTATACCATGCTTGGTACCTCCGAACCGCAGTCTCTAAATTGGATCGAGCCAGCAAACTTGCCGGTACGCCCCTGATCGATCAGCTCGATCTTTCGCGTTTGAAAACAAGCGATTCCGTATTCATCCTTGGTAGCGGTCCATCCATTAACGAGATTTCCGATCCTTGCTGGTCGTTCATTACGCAGCACGACACCCTGGGATTCCATTGGTGGCCACTGCACCGAGTGGTGCCGAAAATGTACGTCTTCGAAAGCCTGCAAACGAACTCCGAATTGTTTCCGTACTTCATGAAAATGTTCGAGCAGCGGGCTCACGATTATCGCCATACGGTTAAGATCGTCAGCAATGTCGAGGATAGCGATTCGAAAGATCAGTTGCTCTATGCTGCACCCGAGGAGTTTAAATTGAATCTGTATGTTGGCCTCGGGGTCCCGGTGATCGCTCGCAATGTGGAGGAGCTCCGCCGCGGGCTCCGTTTTATACGCAAAAAAGGCGGCTTCGCACCGGGTGGTTCTGCTCACTGGCTGTTCAAGTACGGCGGATCCGTTACGGCCATGATTTCGCTGGCGCTGCGCATGGGATACAAACGAATCGTTCTCTGTGGCATTGATTTAGGCCTGCAAGAATACTTCTACCAGAATCCCGAATTTTATCCGGAAAGTGCGCACTGGGAGTTTGTGCCGCGCGGCCAACCCCATCTCACGACCCGGCGGTTGAAGTATCTGGTTCCGGCGCAAGAAGTAATTTGGACGATGGATGAGGAAATCCTCCGACCCATGGATGTCGAACTGCTCGTTCTCAGCAAGTCCTCGACCCTATATCCGCGCGTGCCCGCAGTTCAACTCTCCCGACTCTGGGTCGTCTCCTAAGTGTAACCGGCTTAGGATTGCCGCGACTTTCTCCATGTCGCGGGCTCCATAACGCTGATCGGTGGGAATCGTCAACAAACGCTCAGCCAATTGTCGAGCTCGAGGATCGCAGTCTTTTGCCGGCGGCCAAAGAACCGGGCAGTAAACGCCCGATTCCTTGAGCTGCTGCCTGAGATCGTCGCGCTGCTCCTGGGAGGGGGCGGCAAATACAGCGCCTAGCGGGGCAGCGTCCAAAGGCCACCGCGCAAAGAGGGGTAGCAAGTGTTTGCTTTCTCCTAATCTTGATAGCAGCCGCCTGACATTCTGTCTCCGCCGTACACGCCATGCGGAAGGGACACCAAAGCTGAGGTACTGGCGCGACAACTCGGTGGCAAACGACACCGGCGACCGGTCGAATGCCACTTCGCCCCGGCTTTGCCAGTCACGGTAGACCGATTTGGCATCCGGCGCCGCATGCCCTCGAAGATAGTCGCGTTTCCACAGCATGGCATTGAGCTTGAGCGTACTCGCCTGACTCTCGCCGGTGCCGCTTGCAGGCAGGGGCAAGCCCCGAGGGGACCACAGAATCGCCCCGTCAGGCACGGGAAGAGTCTTGCGTAAAGAAGCAAAAGCATATTCGGCGCTCGATCGAAGCGCCCACCCCGACACCGGATCGTGACTATGGTCCTCGACGAGGACACACGGATTGCGACGCCGCCAGCCGCGCCAGGGATCGCCGTTTCTCACGCCGAAATAGTTTACGGCGACGACCAAGTCATCCTTCCCAGGGTCGAGCGTCGACCAGTCTGGCTCAGGGCGGCAGGGATCGTCGCTGTAGGTAACGACCTCGGCGAAAGTCTTCCAGTAATCCGCCACCGGAAAACAGAAGTAGCTCGGGACCCACAGCCGACATGGACTTTGCGACAGGAATCGCAGCAGACCGACCAGCGCGTGCCGCCCCAGCAAATACCAAGACGCTGCCAGGGGCCAAGGGACGTAGGGGCCGGAGGGCAAACCCATCCAAGGAAATTCCCCGCCCACCTCCCATCGGTCAGCCGCGATGCCGGGTTCGATTCTGTGCGTCAGGAGGTTTTCTCCCAAGTAACAGGAAGGTTGTGGAACTTCTTGTGGATCAGTTTGTCGCCCAGCTCGACGCTGCGCAGACGTTCCACGATGATCGGGCTGGAATGACCGGTTCCATAGGGGTTGATCAGCCCCTTCAACGAGCGGCGAAACTCTGGCGCAGCCGCCTGCCGGATGCCGCGCAGAATATGTTCTCGCTGGCAGCCGACATCGATCACATTTCGTGCGCGTACCCGGCCGTCCTGGCGGGTTCCTACATTGACGGCGGGCAACTCGAACGAAGCTGCTTCCAGGATGCCGCTAGAGGAGTTCCCCAGCAACGCGGTGGCCAGCCGCAGCATGCTGAAGTAAGCCTGGGTGCCAAAGTTGTCGACCAGGTGCGCATCGGGGTGCTCACTCACAAATTGTTCGATCTTCTCGCGGATGATCTGGTTCCCTGTGTCCGCATTCGGCAGGGTGAAGACCGCAGCTATGCCGCTGGCTTGGAGTGCCGCCAGCAATTCTGTGATGTGCTCTCCCGCTCGTTCGTACTCGAGCGTGACGGGATGGAAGGTTACGATCAGGAACTGCCGGTTAAGCCGAATTGAGAAACGCTGCTCCAATTCCTCGCGCGTCAGGAACTTCAAGGTATGCAGTTGGTCGAGACTTGGCTCGCCCGCAACCGTGATCCGCCACGGCTCCTCCCCCAGCTGCAGGATGCGTGCCGCATATTGTTGCGTGGCCGGGAAGTGCAAATGGCTAAGCTTGGTCAAACTGTGCCTCAAACCATCATCGATGGCACCTTCGGTTAATTCTCCGCCGGATAGATGCGCGACGGGAATCTTGAACGGCAGCGCGGCTAGCGCCGCGGCATGCATTTCGAAGCGATCGCCGCAGACCACCAGGATGTCAGGCCGCGACTTGGCGAAAACTTGGGCGAAACCCAGGATGCCCAAGCCCATGGACTTGCTGATGCCTTCTGGACTGTCGGATGACAACAGCAGTTCGATCCGCTCGGCAATCTTGAAGCCGTCCTCCTCGATAGCACGCACCGTGTATCCGTGCTGCGCGGAAAGGTGGGTGCCGGAAACCAATAAGCGCAGCTCAAAGGTAGGATCTTTGCTGATTTCTGCCAGCAATGGCCGATAGTTTCCGTAATCCGACCGGCCTGTGGTCACAAGCCCGACGGTTCTCACGCCAACATCTCCCAGGTAAACAGACTTCCAGCGGCGACATCCTGTCTCAGTTGCCGCCCCAGAATCCGGCCAAGCTCGGAAGGGGGCAGTCCGGTTCCGGGCCGGCGAATCGCTACCATGCTCCCGGTCAATCGGGTGCCAGCGCGCAGATCGGTGGCAGCAACCAGGCTACGACGTGCCACTGCCGCTATGCTGAGCTCTTCTGCCACTGGGCGCTTCACTCCGTCACCCAAGGCCGCTTGGACATCGCGGATTCCTTTGACCATCGCGGCCAGCTCACGGGGCACGAGAGATGCCTGGTGATCTGGACCGGGCAGCGTTCGATCCAGAGTAAGATGCTTCTCAATCACGCAGGCGCCCAAGGCGACGGCACCGAGCGCGATGGCTATTCCCTGAGTATGGTCGGAATACCCTACCGGCACCTCGAACCGCTCTTCCAGGGTTTTCATGGCAAGCAGATTTACGCTGGCTGGAGCAGCCGGATAATGGCTGACACAATGCAGCAGCACCAGCTGCCTGTTACCGGCGGCGCGGATCACGTCGATGGCTCTGGCTACTTCTTCGAGAGTCGACATGCCAGTCGATACGATCAGAGGTTTACCTTTCCGCGCGATATGCGCCAGCAACACTGGATTCGTGATTTCCCCGCTGGGAACTTTGTAGGCTGCGACTCCCATCTGTTCCAGCAGATCCGCGCTGGCAGGGTCGAAAGGCGTCGAGAGAAAGACGATGCCGCGCCGACGGCAATGGTCCTGGATATTGCGGAAGGCTTCCCC
>Ga0187782_10004565_pt1 | contig 10365 bp, 6 predicted proteins | sample 0715_SJ02_MP15_2_FD_132454 | JGI IMG/M metagenome (GOLD analysis project Ga0187782, IMG submission 132454) | Tropical peat soil microbial communities from peatlands in Department of Meta, Colombia - 0715_SJ02_MP15_20_MG | ecosystem: Environmental > Terrestrial > Soil > Wetlands > Peat | place...
CCCGAGGCTGCATCCATAATGCCGAAGAAGAAGGTGATGAAGCGGTTGCTGGGGCAGGCGGCGCAGGTGGCCTTGTTGAGCCGCGCCATGAACTCGCCCAGGTTGCCGGGGCTCTCGGCCAGCACATGCACGCGCGCGTGCAGCGCCATCATCATCAGCGACGCCGGCATTCCTTTCCCCGAAACATCACCGAGCGCCAGACCAACACTTGCGCCGCCGTACGGGAAGAAATCGTAATAATCGCCGCCCACGGTCCGGCACGCCGCGTTGTATCCGGCCAGGTCCAGACCGGCGATTTCGGGCGAGCCGGCCGGCAGCATGCCGCCCTGGATTTCCGCGGCCTGTGACAGATCGCGCTGCATGATGCGCTCGGCGGCTTCGACTTCGGCGAGGCGCGCGTGCTCGATGCGGATGGCGGCTACGTTCGCCATCACGGTGAGCAGGCTCAGATCGTTCTTGGTGAACTCGCGCAGGATGAAAGGCGAGTCCACGTAGATCAACCCAATGATCTGGTCCTTGGTCTCCAGCGGCACCGCCATCATGGTGTGAACCTTCTGCTCCACGATGCTCATGCGGGCCTTGAAGGCGTCATCAAGCTGCGCATCGCGCACCAGGACCGACGATCTCTCCTGGAGCACGCGGTCCCTGACGGCGGTGGAAATACGGAAGGCGTCGCCCTTGTGGGCCTTGGCCGCAAGCTCGCCGCCCTCAAGAAGGAGCAGCACGCCCCGCTGCGCGTTGACGGCCTGAATGGAGAGGTCGAGAATCAGCGGGAACAGCTCCGCCAGCGGCCGGTTCTCGGCCAGTTCCTGCCCGGCGTGAATCAGCGCTTGCATGGCGGCGGAGGGTTTGGCCCCGCCGCCGGGCTCGACCACGATGGTGCGATTGGCGCTTTCCAGGCTGGTGATCACGGTCGAGGTGCTGGGCGATTCGGTTTCGCCGCCATCAAATACCACCACGTCGGCCTCGGGCGCGCCGTGCTCGGGCGCAAACACGATGGAGAGGTGACCGGCGGTAATGCGGTCGCCGGGATGCAGCACTAGCCGGGCCTTGAGCGGAATGCCGTTGACAAAGGTGCCGTTCTTGCTGCCCAGGTCCTGTACCGTCCAATCATCCCCGGCCGGCTCGAGAGCGAAGTGCTGTCGCGAAAGGCCTCCATCTTCGGGGAAACTCAATTCGACGCCGCTGGAACGTCCAACCGCCACGCGGCTGGTGGAAAGCGGAACCGTTTTCGGCTTTCCATCGGGACCCTGAATCAGAATTGACCGCGGCATAGGTGTACTATTCTAAACCGTCCGGCGGCTAGGAGGGTCAGCCATCGTGTCGGCCGCGGTTCAACGAATCAGTCCCTCACGGAGCGCGCGCGCAACCGCTTCCGACCGCGAGTGCACGTGCAGCTTCTCGTAAATCGAGCGCAGGTGGAAGCCCACGGTATGGATGCTGATGCCGAGCTCGGCAGCCGCCGTCTTGTTTTGATGGCCTTGGGCGAGCAGTTTCAGCAGCCGCACCTCCTGGGGAGATAGGCCCGAGGAAGACTGCTCCGGGGTTTGCGATTTGCGGTAGAGCTCGACCACGCGCATCGCCACTTCAGGCGACATTGCCGCGCCGCCTTCGGCGATTTCCCTCACGGCCTCCAAGAGGCGCGAGGGAGGCGTTTTCTTAAGCAGGTAGCCGCAGGCGCCGGCGCAAATGGCCCGGAAGATCCGTTCGTCGTCCTTGTAGACGGTTAGCATCACCGGCGCGATCGCGGGGTACCGGTCGCGCAGAATATGCACGCCATCGATGCCGCTCATGCCCGGAAGGCCGATATCCACCAGCGCGACCTGGGGCGGGCTCTCGCCGATCCCTTCCAGCGCGGTCTCCATGGAAGCGTACGAGTGGCGGCACTGGAAGCCGGAAGCGTTATCGATCAGGAACGAGAGACCCTCGCGCGTCTCCGTCTGGTCTTCGATGACCGCCACGTTGATTACGCGGTTCTGCGATTGGTCTCCAGCCACCTGAACCCTGCCGAGGTTTCAGTGTAATCGATGGCGGCCCACCGGCCACCTACATAAACGCGCGGGGGAGGCTAACGGGCCGCCCTCTCAAGCGGGGCGCGCCGCGCCGGAAAGCGAATGACAACGGCGAATCCGCCGCTGGATGGCGCGGTGAATTGAGCGGAACCGCCGAGGCTCCCGGCTCGTTGGCGCAGGTTCGAGATGCCCGTCCCGCCCCGCCATCCGGGCGTTTGGTCGCTGGGCATTCCGGCCCCGTTGTCCTCGACGGTAAGCGCCACGTCCTTGCCAGATACCCGCAGTTCAGCGATCACTCTGGTGCAGCGCGAGTGGCGGGCGGCGTTGTGGATCGATTCTTTGAACATGAGAAATAGCTGCCGGCGCGCCTGGAGAGTAAGCGGCACGTCTTCGACCGTTTCGGGCGCGCGAAATTCAAACTCGATGCCTTGCGAGCCGAGCAGATCGAGGGCGAATTCCCTCATGCGGCGCACCAGTGAATCCATGCCGTGCGGTTCGGGGCGGATGGACCACACGATGTCGCCCATCGAATCGACGAGCTCGCGAGCCAGGCCGGCGACGCGTTCCAGCACATCGCCGCTGCCGCCGCCCGCGCGTGCCACTTCGGTCAGGATGGCGATTTGCGAGAGGCCCGCGCCGATATCATCTGTCATGTCCGTTGCGATTGCGGTTCGCACCCGCTCCACGTGCATCATCTGCGCCAGCCGGTAGCGATGGGCAGCGAATACCAGGGCCGCAACCAGCGCCGCGGCCAGGCTCTCAAACCAGAATCGCTTCCATACCGGCGGCAGCACGACAAAATCGATCTCTGCCGGCGCCGCGCTTTCCACTCCCTCGGATGTCACGGCTTTCACCAGGAAGCGGTATTTGCCGTCCGTGAGCGCCGCGTAGTTCACCGCATGCTGCCCGCGGGCAGGGCTCCAATCGGAATCCGCTCCCTCAAGCTTGTACGAGTAGCGCAGCACGTCTCCTGGCTGGTAATCGAGACCCACGAATTCGATTTGAAGCTGGTTCTGGGACGGCCTAAGCTCGAGCCGCGAAATACGCGACTCACCAAGCTGCGAAAGAGGATAGGCCACGCCAGCGACTCTCAACTCAGTGAGCAGAATGCGCGGCGCCACCGGAGGAGGGTCCGGCGCGGGAATGAACCGCGACAGGCCCTGCCTGGTCGCAAACCAAAGCGCGCCGGAGCGGTCGCAGAGCGCCGACGTGAACTCGCCGTGCGGCAGACCGTCGGCGACGGTGAAGTGGCGGATGTGGCCGGTTTCCGGATCTAGGCGATCGACGCTTTTTCCCGTGCCTGCATAGATCCGCCCCTCTCGGTCCTGGGTGACACACCGCACGATATTGCTGGCCATGCCGCGCGCCGTGTTGTAGATCGTGATTTGCGGGCGCCCGGATTCTGGGTGGTCGATGCGGCCGAGGCCGTCACCGCTCGATCCGATCCAAAGGCGTCCACTCCGGTCGGCAAACAACGAAAAGATGACGCCGCCCGGCACGCCATCGTCACGGGTGAGGGGCTGGAAGCCGCGGCCGTCGTAGCGATATAGACCACCCTTGTGAAGCCCCATCCAGATGTTGCCCTTCCGGTCTTCGGCGAACGCACTGACCAGGTCGTCGGGGTGTTCCCCGGGGACCCGAGGCGGGAAGGTGACGACGGCGTTGGTCCGCGGATCCCAGCGCATCAATTGATCTCCCCGCGGAGATTGCGCAGACGCCCAGATACCGCCCCCCGAATCTTCGAATATGCGGAACACTTTGTCATTCGAATAGCAGGCGCGCGGACTAAGGCCGTTCAGGTCCGCGGATTTCGCCACCCCAAAGCGGCACAGCCCGCTTCCTGTAGCGGCCCACCATTCTCCAGCGCGGCTCTGCAACAGGATTTGATTCCAGCCCCATCCCGGGTTGTCGCTGAACGTCTTCAGCGCCGCCGTACGAAACACGCCGCCGTCGAAGATGCCGACGACCCTCTCACGCTCGCTCCTGCCGTCCGTGGCGACGGTCAGGACCCGGGCAGCGCGGTCTTCGAGCACCGAGTGCACGTGATCGGTCGGCAGACCGTCCGCCTCGCGGTAGGTGGTGAACCCCAGGCTGTCGATCCGCATCACGCCAGCCCCTGGCGTGCCGGCCCACATATTGCCGGCCGCGTCCTCAGCCAGCGTGTTGATCTGCCGGTCGCTCAGCCCGTGGGCGCGAGTCAGATTCCGGAATGCCGGCCGTTCGTTCACGCCCCACTTCAGTATGCTGATGCCCTGGCTCGTCCCTACCCACAACGTTCCGTCTTTCGCTCCCGCCAACGCCTTCACGTCCGAGCCCACCAGGCCGGTCTTCTCCGTGTAGACTTGCTCGACCCTCCAGTCGCCGGCGCCCCCACGGGCGATCCGCGCGATTCCTCCGCGCAGCGCGGCCCAAACTCCACCCTGCGGATCTGGCAGCAGCATCTCGACCCAGTTCCCGGGCAGCCCGTCCTTGACCGTCAACTGAGCGATCGGGACGCCCTCGCGGTAAATGTAGACACCACCCGTGCTCGTCCCGATCCACAAGCTTCCCGTGGCGTCTTCCGCAATGTCGGTGATCCGTTGCGGATTGGGCGCCGATAAGTCGATGCGGTGAACGTCACTCATCCCGGTCCATTGGAAAAGGCCGGCCGCGGTGGCTGCTACCAGCGCTCCGGAGCTCCTTTCGAGAAGAGCGCCAATTCTGTTCGCAGCCGCTTCACCGCCGAGTTTGAATCGAGCGAAGCGCGGACCCGCGCCGCTGGCTGTTATCCGGCTGAGGCCGCGCGGCGTGCCAATCCAGTGGTCGCCGGAGCGGGTCTCGATGAGGGCGGTGATGGCCTGATGCGGCAAGCCTTCTTCGACGCCGTATGAGACGAACCGGTAGCCATCGAAGCGGGAGAGCCCCTCCGGTGTCGCGAACCACAGGAACCCGCGCGAATCCGCGACGATGTTGTAGATATGGTCGGAGGCGAGACCGTCGGCGGTAGTGTACGTGCGAATCGGCAGCAATTCAGCTCGCGCCAGAGACAGGACGGCCGCCAGCACAAACAACATCGCGCGCCATCCCATACCGCCTCCGTTATCCAGACATTCTACCTTCGGCGCAGCGGAAGCGCGAACTGACGGCAGAGCCTGGGATGCCCGGCCCAGGGTTAAGGGGTTTCAACAGGCTGCCGGAGCGGGGCACCTGAATTCTGTGAGCTATCCCCGCGGCGCCCGGACAAGCCGCCGGCGAAACGCAACCATCCCGATGCCCAAGGCAGCAATGCTCCAGCCAGCAGGCTCCGGCGTGCTTACGGAAACGGCGTTCAAGACCACGCCGGCCAACAGAGGATCGTTGTTGCCCAGATCGGCATTGCCGGAATCGGGGATCGATGATGTCACGGTGAAGGCAATCGTAGTCGAGGCCGAAGCCGCCGTGAAGTCAAAGGTTTCGGTCGCCCACGGGTGCGTAAAAGGAACGGACGTCGAGACCACCGTGTAGCTCGTCGCCTCGACTCCGTTGATGAGGATATTGAGCACCTCAGGGGGATCGTCGCCGCTTTCCGAAGAGAGTCCGAACGTAAAGGTATATGCGGTTCCAGCGGTGGTCGCCACGGTCTGCTCGATTCCATCGCCCGAATTCGGCACCGCATTCGCCCAGCCGCCGAAATCGTAGCAGTTGGGACTGCTGTCGTAGGCGGGCATGCCCGGTTCGGAAGCGTATGGAAAAACACCCTGCGTCAGGCCAATCTGAGTCCAGCCCGTGGGTGTGACGTACTCGCTGCTCGAGGCGGCGAAGTCTCCGTTCACGATCAGGTTGGCCCAAGACGCTAACGGCAGCGACAATAGGGCTGTCGCGAAAACCAGCTTGCTCGACATAGGTTCCCTCCGTGTTCCTCTGCCATCCTCCGATGGCTCAGCTTTGGCAAGCTTATCCGTTGCCCACGGGATGCACAACCCGCGCGTTTATGCGGGGAGGGTTAGGGTACCAGGGGGACCGGAGACTGCCGGACCGCAACCGCTGCTTCGTTCTAGCCGGGTCCGCAGCCGCCCGCCGCTGCGCCGAGTGAGTCGCCTGGATTCCCGCGTCCGGCTGCGTGAGTCGGCCGCTGCTACAATCGGCTTTCGGTGCATCGGTTCGTTGTGGTGTCTTTTATCCTGGCGTGGGCCGAGGCGGGGTGCAGCGGCCCGGATGTGTGGTATCCGGCGCCCGAGCAGCGTGCGTCGCTCAGCCTGCCAATGGGATTGCCGTTCGGATACTTCGTGTCGATGAGCGACCCCAATGCCGGGGCGTACATCGTGGGCGGCTTTCGCGACTCAAGTGAAGGGCCATGGCGCTGGACCCACGAGCATCCGGTGCTGCGGTTCTATGTGCCCCGCGCGCCGCGGCTGCGCTTCGTGATGGACTTGGGTTTCCCCGGCGCGACGTTCGCCCAGACCGGCCCAGTCGAACTGGCGATACGCATCAACGGCAAGGAGTTCGACCTCGTCCGCTACGACAAGCCAGGCGCCGGGCATTATTCAAGGCCGGTTCCCTGGGAGTGGCTGCGCGCGGACAGCGTGAATACTGTGGCGCTCGAACCCGACAAGGTCGCGGCTGGACCGGGCGGAGAGCGGCTGGGATTCGTGCTCACCCGCGCCGGCTTCGTGGAGTGAACCGTGCAGGTGGCGGCAATTCTATTCGGTGCGCTGTTCACTATCGCAACGGCCACCGCGCTGGGCACGCTGCTGGTAGGCAAGGCGTCGAAAGACTGGCCGGTGCGCTTCGTATTAGGCGCCGGCGCGCTCAGCTTGGTGGTGTTCGTGGTGGCCGCCAGCGGACTGGCGTACCCTGCGGTTCTCGCGGTCATTGGCGTCACCTTCATCGCCGCCTGCCGCCCCTGGAATTATCGGTGGGGTGAAGATGTTTCACGATGTTTACCTCGGTTATCATTTAAAAATGTTGCCTTTTTTCTGATATTTATCGCATATTTCTATATCTATTTCTTGAAGTCAATTGCTCCGGAAGTTAGCCCTGACGGTGCTACTTACCACCTTGGCCTAGCCGCGAGATATCTGCGCGAGCATGGGCTGCACCGGATCACCTGGAACATCTACGCCAGCCTCTCCCAGGGAATGGAAATGCTGTTTCTGTTCGCGTTCGCTTTCGGCAGACACTCGGCCGCAGCGTTGGTTCATCTGGCGTTCCTGGGCGCGCTGGTTCGCGAGATGTGGGTTTGGGGTGCGCGGCACGGCATGGCGTGGGCGGGGGTATGCGGTGCGGCGCTGGTGGGGTTGAGCCCGATGGTCGGGGTGGACGCGAGCAGCGCCTACAACGATGTCGCGCTGGCGGCGGTTGCCTTCACGCTGTTCTGCCTGCTGGAGCGCTGGGCGCAGGAGCGGAGCGGGCGTCTGCTGCCGGCGATCGGGATCCTGGCCGGCTTCGGATACGCCCTGAAGTACACGGCGTGGTTGGGCGTGGTGTATGCAGTCGGATACGTCGCGTGGAGGAGCAGGCGGGCGCGGGCGGTTGGCGTTGTGGCTCTATTCGCATTTCTGCTGGTGGCGCCGTGGATGGTGAAGAACTGGCTGTGGATGGACAATCCGCTGGCGCCGTTTTTCAACCGCCATTTCCCGAATCCGTTCGTAACCGTCGACTTCGAGCAGGATTACAAGAGTTACTTTCGGACCTATGATCTCGCCAGCCGCTGGCAGATTCCGATAGCGGCGACGGTCGACGGCTCGCTCGGTGGAGTCCTCGGCCCGGTCTTTCTGCTCGCGCCGTTGGGCCTGGCGTCGCTCAGGAAACCGGAGGGCAGGCAACTGTGGCTGGCGGCGGTGGTGTTCGGAGCGAACTACTTCAGCAACATCGGCGCGCGGTTCCTGATTCCGCCTTTGCCGTTCGTGGCGCTCGCGATGACCATGGCGGTTACCACGTTGCCGGCGGTGGCGCTGGCGGTGGTGCTGTTGCACGCCGCGCTGAGCTGGCCCACCGTGGTGGCCCGGATGGCGCCGGTGGACACCTGGCGGCTGACCCTTACATCGTGGAGGGACGCGTTTCACCTGCGTCCGCCCGGGCGCTATTACGGCAAGTTCCTGCCGCTCTATCCCGCCTGCGAGCTGATCGAAAGGGCGACGCCGCCGGGCTCGAGCGTGCTCACCTTCAAGCCGGTTCCGGATGCGTACACTTCGCGGCGCATCCTGCTGTACTACGAATCGGCCGCAAATCTGGAGGCGGCGCGCATTTTTCAGAGCGCGGCGATCGGATATGGCGAGCCGAACGGCAGGTTCCGGTTTACGTTTCCGGCCCAGCGGCTGCGCGCGATAAGGGTAAACCAGCTTGCGTCCGGCTCCGCGATGTGGACCATCCACGAGCTGCGCATTTTCCGGGACGGGCACGAACTGCCGCGGGAGCCGGGCTGGCGCCTCACGGCGCGGCCGTATCCCTGGAGCATTCAGGAGGCCTTTGACAATTCACCGGTTACGTTCTGGCGAAGCGGGGAAGCGATTCATCCGGGGATGTTTGTAGAAGTGGAGTTCGGGGCCGCGCGGGAGGCGGATCAGGTAGTAATCGAGGGTCCCATGGATCAGTATGACCTCCGGCTGGAATTGGAGGGCATGAGCGGCAATGGCGCGTGGGGGCGGCTGGGAGGCAAGCCGTTGGCGAGTGAAGGAGCCCCCTACATCGGGTTCCGGCGGGCGGCGGCGGAAGAATTGAAACGGCGCGGCGTCGATTACGTGCTGTGCTTCCAGGATGAGCCGTGGGCGGAGGAGGTGCGGCGTAATCGCGACCTTTGGGGCGTGGTGGACACGGGAACGACGGGTGCTGCCACATTATACAAACTGCCATGAAATTGTTTTTGGGAGTGGACGGCGGACAATCGGGCACCTTGGCCGCTATCGGCGATGAGACCGGGTGCGTCCTCGGCGAAGGTGAGGCCGGACCGGCTAACCACGCTGCTGGGCCGGAAGGCCGGGCGCAACTGGAGCGCGCCGTGCTCGATAGCGTGGCGAAAGCCGCCGCGCAGGCGGGGCTCGACGCCGCGAATTTGGAATTCGAGGCTGCGTGTTTCGGCATGAGCGGCGGCCCGGAGGATAAAGAGCGGATTCTCGCCGGATTGACGCGTGCCACGCAGCTGCTGGTGACCACGGACGCGGCCGTTGCGCTGGCCGGCGCGGCGGCTGGAGGGCAGGGAATCGTAGTCATCGCCGGCACCGGATCGATGGCCCTCGGGCGCAACGTGGAGCGCGTGGCGCGCGCTGGCGGCTGGGGCTACGTATTCGGCGACGAGGGCGGCGCATTCGATATGGTCCGCCAGGCGGCGCGGGCGGCGCTGCGAATGGAGGAAGGCTGGGGCCCGGCAACATCTCTGCGCGCGGTCTTGCTCGAAGCCACCGGCGCGGCGAGCGCCAACCAGATGCTGCATTGGTTCTACACGCCGGAATGGGTGCGCCCGCGCGTGGCGGCGCTCGCGCCGCTGATAGACCACGCTGCCACCGTAGGCGATGCGGTCGCATCGCGCATTGTGCACCAAGCCGCTCAGGAGTTGGCATGGCTGGCGGCGGCTGTGCGCGGGCAATTGTGGAAGCCAGGTGAAACGGTGGTGGTGAGTTATTCCGGCGGCGTTTTCGAAAGCCGGATGCTGCTCGAGCGGTTTCGCATATTGGTCGAAATGGAGGCCGGGAACAGCGTCGCGGCGCCTGAGTACCCGCCGCAGGTGGGCGCGCTGATCGAGGCCTACCGCGCGGCCGGGATAAAGGTGGAGGTGCGCAGACGAGCGAAAGCGTAGGTTCCCGCCGAGGTCTTTTGCCCCGGAGGTGGAGGCAGGCGCAGCGGCCAAAGTCCAATTGGCGCGGAAGACCCTCGAACAGGCGGCGTTGTCGCCGTGGCGTCGTCGGTGGCGGGTAAGCATTACCGGCAGGAGGGTGGAGAGTCCACAATCCCGTTCGCAGGAAAATGGCGAAGGTCAGGCCGTCCCGGTTTCCGGTTTGCCGCCGATGATTGCACTTAGTCACCGCAGAAGCCGGCAGGCGGGGTCGCGGTGGACAACGTCAGCGAGCCGCCGGTGACCGTTGAGCCGCCCACCTGCTTCACCGTGACGCTGAGCGTGTCGCCGTTGGCGCCGCCGCTAGTCCAGTTCACGTTGGCCTGGACCTGGGTGGCGGTGACGGAAACGATGCCGATGCTAAAGGTGGAACTCGGATTGGTCACATCCGCAACCGTGACCAGGTTGGTGGGGGCGGAGGTGTCGAAGTTGGTATTGGTGCCCGTGATGGTTACCAGGGTCGGGCAATAGCCTGTCGTGTAGACTATGCCTGAGGCCTGAAGCGAAGGCGGAGCCGCGGTGGTCGTGGTCGTGGTGGGTGCGGCAGTAGTTGTGAGCGGGGAGCCG
>Ga0187782_10004566_pt1 | contig 10363 bp, 8 predicted proteins | sample 0715_SJ02_MP15_2_FD_132454 | JGI IMG/M metagenome (GOLD analysis project Ga0187782, IMG submission 132454) | Tropical peat soil microbial communities from peatlands in Department of Meta, Colombia - 0715_SJ02_MP15_20_MG | ecosystem: Environmental > Terrestrial > Soil > Wetlands > Peat | place...
CCAGCCGCGCCCGAGGAGGTAGCCCACCAGGGGCATGCATCAGGCCGTAGCAATGCCGCGCGGACTGGTGTAAAGCCCGGCGATGGCGCTCGTCCAGCCGAGCAAGATCTGCATGAATAACGGCAAGGTCACCAAGCTCCCGTAGAGCACGAACCCCAGCAAGGTGACCAACACAATGCCGGTACGGAAGCTGCGAAACTTCAAGAGGCGGAAGTGCACGATGGGTTGGTCGGCGGTCAATTCCCGAATCACGAAGGCCGCGAGGAAGCCCACCGCGAGCACGGCGAGGGTGATGATGAAGCGGCTGCCGAACCAGTCGTCCTCCTGGCCTTTGTCGAGCATGATTTGCAGCGATCCGATACCCACAGCCAGCATGCCGAAACCCCAAACGTCGGCACGCAGGTTACCTCGGGACAGATAGGGCGGATCGGAGACGAACAACCCGATCATGATAAGGCTGGCGATGCCAATGGGGAGATTAATGTAGAACACCCAGCGCCAGGAATATGCGTCCGTGATCCAGCCGCCCAGGGTGGGGCCAAGAATGGGGGCGGCGATGACCCCCATGCTCCAAAACGCCATGGCCTTGCCGCGCTCGTGGCCGGGGAACTCCTCGAGCAACACCGCCTGGGACAGCGGCTGCAGCCCACCGCCCGTGGTGCCTTGCAGCACGCGAAAGAAAATCAGCGCCGGCAGATTCGGCGCGGCCCCGCATAAAAGGCTCGAGATTGTGAAGCCCGTCACCACGGTCAGCAGCAATCGGCGGCGCCCGAAGTAGTTCGCCAGCCAGCCGGTGATGGGAAGGACGATGGCGTTGGCCACCAGGTAGGAAGTCAGCACCCAGGTGGATTCATCGACTGTTGCCGAAAGGCTGCCGGCAATGTGCGGCAAACTGACGTTGACCACGGAGGTGTCCAGCACCTCCATCACCGCGCTGGACATCACCGCCACCGCCACCAGCCAACGACTCGCCGAAGATTGACTGACTGTTGCGCTGCTCATACAAGGCATGAGATTTTAACATGCGGCCAGTGCGGGTGGCGGGGCTGGTGTGCTTCTTGAAGGTAGTGGTACAGTTTGAAGTAGCGGCGGCTTTATGCCGCCACTTGGCGAGGTGAACTCGCCGCTACAAATCCGGACTTCGCAGCTCTGCGCCGGGGGATCATCGGCGACCGCATTCTTCCTGGAGCCGACTTGCTGATCCAGGAGCGCGGCTGCTACTGAGCTTTGGCGTCTCCTTGAGTCAAGCGGCGATATATTTCGGGGTCATCCACGTCAATCAGTATTCCCTCGTCCTCAACCTCGACAAACTGGGTCACGGGGCGATACCTGCGCACGACGGTATTCGCACCGGCGTCGCCGTTCAGCCGCAACAGCTCTTCGAACAGCTCCCGCCCAATCAGCACGGGATGTCCGCGGCGACCGTGATAGGTGGGGATCACGACGGGGGCGCCGCCCTGCCGGAAGGTCGCCACAATCCTGCTCACGGTCTCTGCGATGATGGCAGGATGATCCACCAAACCGAGGACGACAGCCTCGAGATCGTCCGCAAGCAGCGAACGCAAGCCCGCTTGCAATGAGGATGTCTGGCCGGAACGGTAATCAGGATTGATGACCACGCGCGCAGGCTCGACTTTGACCTTTCGTTGAATCTCCTCAGCCTGGTGCCCGAGCACCACAGCGATTCGCTCCAACCCGCCCGCGCGGAGCGTCTGCACGATCAGTTCGAGAAATGTGCGGCCCCGATAGAGGAGCGTGGCCTTGGGAGTCCCCATACGGGAGGATTCACCCGCAGCGAGAATCAGGCCTGCAATCATGCGGTCTCGGCGTGTGCGGTTTTGTAGGCAAGAGAGGGGTGGGCGGAAGCGGCCTGGCGCCGTACGGCGATCATTTCGGCCACGATGGCGACGGCAATTTCTTGCGGCGTCAGCGCCCCGATATCGAGCCCGATGGGTGAATGGACGCGCTCAAGCTTTTCCGCGGGCACGCCTTCACCCTCCAGTACTTTCGAAATCTCGATGAACTTTCGCTTGCTGCCGATCATTCCAATGTAGCGCGCCGGCGTGGATAGCGCCCAGCGCAAGCAATCCAGGTCGCCCTTGTGGCCGCGAGTCACAATCACCAGATACGACAACGCGTTGATCTTGAGCTTCGAGAAGATCTCTTCCCAAGGGCCCGCGTGGGTTTCCTCAGCTTCCGGAAAGCGGTCGGGGTCCGAAAAAGCCGGCCGGTCGTCTGACACCACAACGTCGAAACCCGCCAGGCTGGCCACCTTTGAAACCGTCAGCGAAACGTGCCCGCCCCCGAAGATATAGGCCGTGGGCGTCGCCAGGATAGGCTCAACGAAAATATCGAGCGACCCGCCGCACACCAGGCCATTGTCGTATTCCGGCTGGGCGTTCAAGTTGAAGTGCAGGCGGCGCGGCTTTTCCTCGCGCATGACCTCCTGCGCTACAGTCCACACCTCCGCCTCGACGCATCCGCCGCCCACTGTACCCACCATCGAGCCATCGTCGCGGATCAGAATCTTCGCGCTCTCGTAGCTCGGAATGGAACCCTGCACCTGGATAATCGTGGCCAGCGCCGCTTTGCGCCCTTCCTTCCGCAACTTCGCGATCTCAGCAAAGATATCCATGCGCCTCATAGGTTAGGTTAAACGTCGGGCGCCGCGATGTCAAACCAGCGTAGATTTGCGCGCGTCACTTGGCGGCTAGCTCCAGAAAGTTGCGCGAACCGAGCAGCGATTGTCCGCCATCGCAGACGCAGAGGGCGCCCGTGATGTAGGCTGCGGCGTCTGTGCAGAGGAACAACGCCAGGTCAGCGATCTCATCCTTGGCGGCAAAACGGCCCAGAGGGACGCTTTGCATCGCCCGGCGGCGCGCCTCCTCGGTGGGCGCCAAGCGCCGCATGCCCTCGGTGTCGTCCACCGGTCCGGGAGCGATGACGTTAACGCGCACGCCCGCGGAAGCCCATTCAATAGCCAGCGTCTTGGAAAAGATATCAATGCCTGCCTTGGCGGCGCAGACGTGGGATTGGTAAGGAATGGGGAGGAAGGCGTGGGTGGCGGAGAGATTCACGATGGAAGCGCCCGGCTTCCGCAAGTGGTCGTAGGCGGCGCGGCAGGTATTGAAGGTACCGAGCAGGTCGATATCGACGACCGCCTTAAAGCCATTGGCCGACATACCCAAAACGGGCGCAGGAAAATTGCCGGCCGCGCCGCAAACCAGGATGTCGAGAGCGCCGAATTCTTCGTGCGCCTTGCGCAGCCCGTTCTCGCAATCTCCATAGTTTCGCACGTCGCCCGCAACGCCCATGGCCTCGCCACCCGCGGCTCTTATACCTTCAGCCGCCCGGTCCAGCTTTTCTTGCGTGCGGCCCATGAGCGCTACACGGGCGCCGTGTTCCGCGAAGCGTTCGGCGATGCGCAAGTTGATGCCGCTGCCTCCGCCCGTGATGAATGCCACCTTATCCCGCAATAGGTGATCTCGAAAAACGCTGGCCATTAGCATTGACTCCTTTCGACGCACTCTTTTATCGCGCCGGGGGCGCTGTCATCCTGAGCGGTCATGGGCCTTCGGCCCACCCATAGCGATGAAAGTGAGACGGAAGGGCGGGGCTTCAGCCCCGCCGCCGAACGTGCTCGATGGAGAGAGGGCTTTAGCCCCTGACGCGAGGCGGCTTCAGGGCCTAAAGGCCCTAGCTTTAGCCGGCCCCAAGGCGGCGGGGCTGAAGCCCCGCCCTTCCGCAACGCTTTCGCGAGAGCGGAGCGAATGATGACCAGCGCCGTGGTTGTGCCAAACTCCGCGGCGGCACTTAAGTGCGTAATCTCTTGAAGATCGCTTCAGGAATCGACCGGACCACGAGCATAATAGGACGCCAGAACCAGGGCAGGTAAACCACCGCTGGGCCTTTGACGATCGCTTTGTAGATCCCCTTCGCCACGCTCTCCGGCGACGCCACGAAGAACATCGCGGCGCGCCCGTACGTCATGCGCGTGTCCACAAAACCCGGTTTGACGGTAATGACCTTGACGCCCGCCGGGAATAGGCGATTGCGCAATCCCTGGAGATAGACGCTGAGGCCAGCTTTCGCAGCCCCGTAGAGATAATTGCTTTGGCGGCCTCGATCCCCTGCCACAGAGGAAATGGCGCAGAGAAATCCGGCCCGCCGGTGTTCGAAATGGCTGGCGAGAATATTGATTGCAGATACGCAGCCGTTGAAGTTGGTCTCGAGAATTCGGCGGGCTTCCTCCCAATCGCTTTGGCCCTTGGATTGGTCGCCCAGGTAGCCGATGCAAACCACGGCTCCCACGAGCGCTTCACCCGCTTCCGCGACTCTGAGAAACGACCGCAAGATCGCGGCGTGGGATGGCGTGTCAAGGGCGTCGAAAGTAAGAGTGTCGGCTCGCACGCCGCTGCGCAGGCTGACGTCAGAGGCCAGTGCCTTCAATGCTTGCTGGTCGCGCCCCCCCAGAACGAGGTCGAACTTATGGGCCGCAAATTCCCTCGCCAAGGGGGCAGCGATGCCCGAAGTCGCACCCAGAATCAGTACCGTCGGCAAGCCCATTCCTCCTCTCGAGTTTGTGCGGCAACTCCCTCCGCGTGTCATTCCGGGGAGGCGCTGGCGACGAGGGGTCTTCACTTTTCTACGATGCCCAGCCTCCGCGCTTGCGATGAAGAAAGCACACCCCTCGGATCAAGCCTTTTCTTGATCGCTTGAAATCGCTCGAGCTGCGGGTACATGGCGGCAAAGCTTTGCGCGGTGGTCACCGCATCCTTCGCGAGATAGACTCTGCCACCGTAGTTCAGCACAACGCGGTCCAATTCGTGGAGCAAAGGAACCAGCCCGCCGGCGACGGGAAGGTCCAGGGCCAGAGTGTAACCCTCGATCGGAAATGACAGCAGGCCGGAGTTGGATTTGCCAAAACGCTTCAGCACCGCCAGGAAGGAAGCGCGGCGCGACTGCGCCAGCCGCGACAGGACCTCTCTGAGCCCTTCGAGTCCGCCCTCCTGCGGCAAGGCCACCTGATACTGGACAAAGCCCCTGCGCCCGTATAAACGGTTCCAATGATGGACGGCATCGAGCGGGTAGAAGAACTTCTCGATGCTTACAAGTTGCCGGAGGACATCTTTATGCACGCCGTAGTAGCACCAGTTAAAGGCCCGCACAGTAAGACTGTTCAGCGCCAGTGAGGGCAAATTGATAGGCAGGCTCCAGCGGCGCCCGGCCGGTTCAGCCAACGGCGCCCGGATACTTGCCGGCAACTCGTTCGCAGCGGCGTGATTGCCCCGCATCAAGACAGCTCTCCCCATCTGCCCGCCCGTCGCCAGGCAATCAATCCAAGCCACCGAATATTGATAGCTAATGTCGGAGGCCGTCATCCGTTCCAGAGCATCTTCCAGGTTCGCGGCTTTCTGGTAGTCCACGAGCATCCATGCTGAAGTGACGGGTCGCAATTTGATGCGCGCGCTGAGAATCGCGCCCGTCAATCCCATGCCGCCCATCGTCGCACAAAAGACTTCACCGTTGCTGGTCGGCGAAGCAGAGAGCGTCTCGCCGGTTGGCGTGAGCAACTGGAAATCCAGGACGAAATTGCCGAAGGTGCCATCTTGATGGTGGTTCTTGCCATGCACGTCGGCGGCGATCGCTCCGCCCACCGTCACAAACTTGGTACCGGGCGTCACCGGAAGGAAAAAGCCGCGCGGCAGAAAACACCGGAGGATTTCCGCCAGGCTGACGCCCGCTTCACATCCCAGCACACCGGTCTCGGCATCGAAGGTGAGAAAGTGGTCGAGGCGGGTGTGACAGATGACGCCGCCGTGCCGGTTCAGAGGCGCATCGCCGTAGCTGCGTCCCAAACCGTGCGATATGAAGGACGGCTGCGCGCCCGACGCGAAAATGTCCGCGAGTTGGCGCGGGGTTTCAGGCCGATAGACATGGCAAGTCTCGACGGGGAAGCGCCCCCAACCGGAGAGTTCCTGAGCTACGTATTGCTGTGGCATGGTCGATAGTCGATTGTTTTAGAGGTAGATTATGAAGATGACGCTGGCTGCCCACAGGAGCACGACGGAAAGCAGGACCGAATCCGTGAGAAACAACCGCGTCGGGTTTCCTCCCTCATCATTCTGGTGCACGAGATAGAGATAGCGGAAAATCCCGAAAAGCACAAAAGGAATCGTGAGGTCGAGGCGCTTGCCGGGAAACTTCATTTGCACGTCGCTGGAGAGCGTGTAGAGCGCGTAAGACATCACCGTGGAAGCGGTGACGATGCCGATGAGCTGATCCAGAAAGTAAGGCGAATAGTGAGACAGGATCGAGCGGTGGTTGCCGGCCTCTCTGCCCAAGGCGACCAACTCATGCCGGCGCTTGCTCAGAGCCAGGAAGAGCGCCAGCAGCGTGGCGCAGACCACCAGCCAAGGCGAGATCTCGACGTGGATGATGACGCCGCCGCTGATCACTCGCAAGACGAAGCCGGCGCTGATGACGAATACGTCGAGCAGAATGACATGCTTGAGCTTCCACGAATAAAGCACATTGATGAGAGCATACGCCGCCAGGATGGTGAAGAACGTCCGGTCCAGAGCCCAAGCGCCACCCAAAGCCAGAACCGCAAGTAGAACCGCGGCGAGGAAGGCCGTGCCCACCCCCAGCCGGCCGGAAGCCAAAGGCCGTAATTTCTTCACCGGGTGCTTGCGATCCTCCGGCGCGTCAAGAATGTCGTTAAGAAGGTAAACGGCGCTGGACATCAGGCAGAACAGAGCCGCCCCCGCCGCGACGCGCGTATTGCGGTTCCAATCGGTGATGCTGCGGGAGAAGATGAGGGCGGCAAATACGAAGCCGTTCTTCACCCACTGCTGCGGGCGAAGGCTCGTCACCAGCCCGCCCGTAGCAAAAACCGGGGTGCGGGTAGCGACCTCCGGATAAGTCGTCGTCGGTTCCACTCCTCGTCCCTCGCAACCTCCGAACGGCGCGTCATGCCTGCGCGGTTCGGCGTTGGCTGCGATTAGCCTAACTGATCAGCAAGGATTTTTCAAACTCCCGGACTAGTACGAAAGTAAGTGCTGAGCTTCACTCATCGTCGGCATCGTCGAGCAGCAAGCCCGCCCCCATGTCCGCGGTGTTCTTTCTTTGCTCCTCGAGTGAAATGGTGGGAAGACCCGCCCGCTCGAGCGAGGAGTTCAAGCGCGCGAGATCGTTGCTCTTGATCTCAGTCCACTCCGCAAGCGCCTTCCGGGTGGCCTCGCGATCGCGCTCAAGGGCCGTGGCGGCGTCGGCCGTCGGCGCAACATCTGCGCTTGCCACGGCTCTCTCCACCTGGCCCCACGCAAGGGTCAAGGAGCGCAAGCTGGCGGTGGAAGCCGGTTCGGTTTCGAAGAAGCCGGGGGCGGAGGTTCCGCCGGCGAGAGACGTCGCTTTCTTATCGAGAGCCTCAACCTGCCCGGCGAGCGTTGCTCGGCCACCCGCTTTGATCAACTTCGAATCGAGCGCCAGAAGCTGCTCGTGCAGGCGATTGGCCTCGCCGAAAGCAGCGGAGACCTGGGCCTGTGCGCTGCCGATCTCGACGGCCATAGTGAACTGGCGCGCTAAGTCCGCCGGCGGCGTCTCGACGCGTGGGTCCATCTTCACCGTGAGCGGCTGCGTATAGGTTTTATCCTGGACGGTCAACTTCACCGCATACTCCCCGGGCAGCGCCCACGGCCCTCCCCCGCCGCGAAAGACTGCGAGCATCGGATTGCCGCCCGGCGCGCTTTGGTAGCGAACATCCCACACGAACCGATGCATGCCGGGTTCGGCCGAAAGCGGCGCGGGGATATGAATCCAGGCGGCCGGGAAGTCCAGTCGCTTGGGATCGATCTGAGGCGGTTTATCGCTGCTCGAGTACTGCCGCACCACCTTTCCGGCGGAGTCGAGTATCTCGAGCGTCACCGCGCCGCCCGGCGCCGACCTGAGGTAGTAATCAATCAGGGCGCCGTCGGGAGGATTCTCGCCCTGCGGTTCGTCGAGCGGTATCGGCGTGCCCTCGAAAGCGGAGGGGCGAACGCGCAGTGCGGTTTGCGGCCGGAAGAGATACGCTTCGGCGCCGGCCACCTGGGCGGTCAGTTGTCGCAGCGGCGTCACGTCATCCAGAATCCAGAACGAGCGGCCGTGCGTGGCGATGACGAGGTCGTCCTCGTGGATCACGAGGTCGCGCACCGAGCAGTTGGGCAAGTTCAGTTGCAGCGGCTGCCACAGGTCGCCGTTATCGAACGAAACGAAAACGCCGGTCTCCGTGCCCGCGTAGAGCAGGCCCTGCCGCACCGGGTCCTCGCGCACCGCGTTCACGAAGCTTCCCTCCGGAATGCCTTGGACGATTTCCGTCCAGGTCTTGCCGCCGTCGCGCGTGCGTTCGATATGGGGCTTGAAATCCTCGAGACGATGCCGATCGATGGCCGCGTAGACCGTGTTTCGATCGTGGCGCGAGGCCTCAATAATCCCCACCTTGGACCACGGCGTGAGCTCGGGAGGAGTAACGTTTTGCCAGCTCTTCCCGTCGTCGCGGGTCACCTGGATGAGGCCGTCATCCGTGCCAATCCAGATCTCGCCCGCCTCGAGCGGCGACGGCGCAATGGCGTAGATCACGCCGCGGCGTTTGCCCACGCCCGTATCGACGTTGCCGGCCGCCGAGGCATCGAGATTGGGCGGCACGCCGGGATCTTCGCGCGTCAGGTCGGGGCTCAGCACTTGCCAGCTCTGGCCGTCGTCTTTGGTGCGGAAGAGAATCTGGTTGCTGAAATAGAGTTCATGAGGGTCGCGCGGCGAGATGACCAGCGGCAGCGTCCAGGTGCGGCGATAAGCGCCCGGGTGGGTCAGGGACGGCGCCAGGGCCTGCCCTTGCCCGTTCGCGAGGTTGTACTTGACCACGTCGGACCCGAACGAGCCGCCATAGAGGACGTTCGCATCCAGCGGGCTCGTCGCGATGTAACCACTCTCGCCTCCGGCTCCCACCGGGCGCCAGTCCCGAAAGCTGATGGCTCCGGAATGGCCCCGGCTGATGGTGCAGGCAGAGCCCGAGTCCTGTTGCGCGCCGCAGACCCAGTAGGGAAACCGATGGTCGGTGATGACGTGATAGAACTGCGCGGTGGGCTGGTTATACCAGGAAGACCAGGTCGTGGCGCCGTCGACGCTGACCACCACGCCCTGATCGCTCGAGAGGATCATGCGGTCCGGGTCGTCCGGATCAATCCAGAGGTGTTGATAATCGTCGCCGCCCGGCGCGCCCTTGATGATGTCGAAGGTCTTGCCGCCATCCGTCGAGCGGTAGAACGACGTGTTGCAGACGTAGACGACGTCCGGGTTCTTGGGATCGGCGCTGATGCCGCCGAAGTACCAACCGCGTTGCCAGATGCGCTGCTCGCCATCCGTGCGCTGCCAGTTTTCGCCCGCGTCGTCGGAGCGATAGACACCGCCCTCCTTGGCGTCCACGATCAGGTAGACGCGATCCGGCGCGCTGGGCGCGACGGCGATCCCGATGCGCCCCAGGTGCTCCGAGGGCAGCCCGTGCCCGGCGAGTTGGCGCCATGTGCCGCCGCTATCGCTCGACTTGAAAAGGCCGCTGCCCGGTCCATAGGACGGCGCGTAAACGTTCCAGGGCGTGCGCCGCGTGTGGAAGAGAGCCGCATAGAGAACGCGCGAGTCGCGCGGGTCGAAGGCAAGATCGACCGCGCCGGTGTCATCGCCCTTGAAGAGAACCTTCTCCCAGTTCTTGCCGCCGTCGGTCGAGCGGAAGACGCCACGTTCGGCATTGGGTCCGTAGGCGTGGCCGAGCGCCGCAACGAACACGATGTTCGGATCGTGAGGATCGACCAGAATCCGCCCGATGTGGCGCGTGTCCTCGAGGCCGATGCGCGTCCACGTCTTGCCCGCGTTAACCGATTTGTAAACACCGTTGCCGGAGCAGATGTCGGAACGAAAGTCAGCCTCGCCGGAGCCGACGTAGACCACGTTCGGATCCGACGGCGCCACCGCCACAGCGCCAATGGAGGCGACCGGCTGGGAGTCGAAGATCGGCGACCAAGTGCGTCCGGCGTCGATGGTCTTCCACACGCCGCCGCACACGGAGCCGAAGTAGAATACGCTGGGCTGGCCGACGACGCCGGAAACCGCTACGGAACGGCCGCCGCGAAAGGGCCCGATCATGCGCCAGCGCATGCCCGCAAACAAACTGGGATCGAACTGCTGGCCGCAAAGGCGGCCGGGCGCTATTCCAAGAAGCAAAGCGCATGCCAGTATCGAGTAGGCGATCGGACGCAGGCGTATGGGTTGTCTCATAACGAGGCGCCTCCGGGCGTTGAATTGGATCCGAAAAGGCCAGTATAGCATCGAG
>Ga0187782_10004567_pt1 | contig 10363 bp, 9 predicted proteins | sample 0715_SJ02_MP15_2_FD_132454 | JGI IMG/M metagenome (GOLD analysis project Ga0187782, IMG submission 132454) | Tropical peat soil microbial communities from peatlands in Department of Meta, Colombia - 0715_SJ02_MP15_20_MG | ecosystem: Environmental > Terrestrial > Soil > Wetlands > Peat | place...
ATCAGGGCACGACTTTAGTCGTGCCGAACGAAGCCCGTAAAACACTTGGGGCTTTAGCCCCTGAACGAGAACGATATGCGCGTAACGGTGATCGACTACAAGGCCGGCAATCTGACTTCGGTGCTGAAGGCGCTGCGGCATCTCGGCGCAGAGGCGGTCGCGACCGACGCCGATTTGTCTCTGGTGGAAGCGGCGGAGCGGATTGTTCTGCCGGGAGTGGGGCACTTTGCGGCGACCGAGCGGCTGGATGCGACAGGGTTGACGGGCGCGATCCGCGCGGCGATTGCGCGCGGCGTGCCGTTCCTGGGGATTTGCGTGGGGATGCAATGGCTTTACGCCGGTTCGACGGAAGCGCCTGAGCAGCCGGGCTTGGGCCATTTTGCAGAAAAGTGTGCGCGTTTCGCAGAGAGCACGGAGAAAGTTCCGCATGTGGGGTGGAATTCGCTCGAAGTGAGGAATGGGTCGCGATTGCTGAAGGGAGTCGAGCCGGGCGAGTACGTTTACTTCACGCATTCGTACAAGGGTCCGGTCACGGCAGACACGGCGGCTGTGACGCACTACATTGAACCGTTTGCCGCGGCAGTGGAGCGCGGGAATGTCATGGGAGTGCAGTTTCATCCGGAGAAATCGGGCGAGGCGGGGCTGAAGATTCTGCGCAATTTTCTTGCGTGGGAGGAAAGCGCGCGCCAATGCTGACCAAGCGCATCATCGCCTGTCTCGATGTGCATGCGGGGCGCGTGGTCAAAGGCGTGCAGTTTGTCGATCTTGTCGATGCGGGCGATCCGGCGACGCAGGCGGTGCGGCACGCGCGCGAAGGAGCAGACGAAATTGTGCTGTTAGACATTACGGCGACGCACGAGGGACGTAAGACATTGCTCGATACGGTGCGGCGAACCGCGCTCGAGCTCTTTGTTCCCTTCTGCGTAGGCGGCGGAATTCGCTCGGCGCGCGATGCAGAGCAGGTGTTTGAAGCGGGCGCGGACAAGGTGAGCATCAACTCGGCGGCGCTGGCTGACCCAAAGCTTATCAGTGCGATTGGGCGCAGCTTTGGCGCGCAGGCTGTTGTGGTTGCGATTGATGCCCGGCGCGATCCCAAAGCAGCCGATCCGGTGTGTGACGCGCAGGTGTATGTTCAAGGGGGGCGGCGCCCTACCGGTCGAACAGTCGTCGAGTGGGCGCGGGAGGCGGAGGAGCGGGGAGCGGGAGAGATATTGCTGACCTCGATGGATGCCGACGGAACGCGCGCGGGATTCGATTGCGAACTGACAGCGGCAGTGAGTGAGGCGGTAAGCATTCCCGTGATTGCTTCGGGCGGCGCGGGAACGGTCAGGCATTTTGCCGATGTGTTTGCGCGCGGCAAGGCCGATGCCGCGCTGGCAGCAAGCATCTTTCATTTCGGCGTCTCGACATCGCGGTCGCTCAAAGAAGAGCTGGCGAACGCTGGCGTATCGGTGAGGCTGCCATGCTGATTCCTTCGATCGACCTGATGGGCGGGCGAATTGTGCAACTGGTGCGCGGAGAAAAGCTGCGCCTCGCGTTCGACGATTTCGAATACTGGATCGATAAGTTCTCGCGCTATCCGCTTGTGCAGCTCATCGATTTGGACGCGGCGATGCGGCAGGGAGATAATTCCAAGCTTGTTGAGCAAATTGCGAAGCGTCTGCCTTGCCAGGCTGGCGGCGGAATCCGCTCGATCGAGCGTGCAAGGCAAGTGTTGGATGCAGGAGTGAAGCGAGTGATCGTCGGATCGGCGTTCTTTTCCAACGATGGTACGGCAAATACGGATTTCGCGGCAGACCTTGCCGCGAGTGTGTGCGCGGAGCACATAGTAGCAGGAATCGACACGAAGAATGGACGCATTGCGGTGAAGGGCTGGAAGGAGGAGGTGGCGCTCACGCCCGACGCAGCCATTCCGCAGCTCGAGCAGAATGTCGCAGCGTTTCTCTACACGCACGTGGATACCGAGGGAACGATGCAGGGGTTTCCGATCGAAACGGCGGCGCGGCTGCGTAACCTGACGAAGAAGCAACTCATTGTGGCGGGCGGCATTCGCAGCCAAATGGAAGTGGACGCGCTGGACGCCTTGGGCGCCGATGCGGTGGTGGGAATGGCGGTGTACACCAACTTGCTGAAGACGTAGACTACGGAGGTTCTCCTCGAACTACGAACCATTTTGACTGTATTTCAGGGCGGGCTTCTTCTTGGTGAATAGCCCCTTAGCGATTGTGCCTTGGTTTACACCTCGAGGAGAACCCGTATAAGCGGCCGGCAAGGATCGCATAATGTCAATCTGGAGACGACACGCTATATCCAGCCGCCCTTTGGGATCTCACGGCTTCGACCCGAAGATGAAAAGATGGTTCCCGTCAGGATCGTCGAAATTGGCCACCCAGGTGCCGGGTGAGACGGCACGCGGTTCGTGGGTGAACTGAACTCCCTTTTCCTTGAGCGCTTGATAGGCGGCCTCCACGTTGTCGACGGAGAAGCCGACTTCTCCTGCTCCTGCTCCTTGCCCACGGGCCTGAATTGCAGGCTGACTTAGGCAAAGCGTGACCGATCCTGCCTTCAAAAAAGCAAATCCGGGAATCTGGTTCTGCAATTCCAAACCTAACTTGTCGCGGAACAGAGAGAGCGAATGCTCCACATCGTGAACTCCGAGCATTACGGTACCGATCTGACTGAGTACAAATTCTTGCTTGTCCATCGAGATTGAATCTCCTTTCTTTCGGTTGACGAGCAGCGGACAGGCAACGGAAATCGAGGACACCGGAAAATGTTTGGGTTGGAGGCCGCCGGCGTGCCGATGTTGTATAACACAGTTGCGCGACGAACATAAGCGGCAGTTGCAGAAACGAACTGAAGACAAATGAAGCACGAGACATTGGCGCCAGACTGCGAAAAGTCGATCGACATGCAAAACTCACTCCTCGCTTCGTGCTTCTCCGACAGAGCGGTTGGTTTCGATGCGCGCGGTGCGAAGCAGGCGCGCAATCTGTTTGAGGTGGAGCTGCACGGCATAGGCGCGCAGAATCTCTGCCTGCGAAAATCCAATGCCAATGTGGCGAACCGCGTCCATGCGGGCTTCAAGATCGGCGATGTCCTGTTCAAGGCTGATTCCCTGGCGTGGCTTGTTGAAGCGCCACTTATGAATGCAACTGGCAACATAGCTGAAGCCGGTGCGAATGTCGGCGGCGAGGTGTTGGAGCGCCGGTTCCAATTTGAGGGCGTAGCGATCCTCGCGGCTGCCCTTCACGGCGAGCTCGAGGGCCGAAAGAGCATCGAAGAGCGAACTGCCAAACTGAGAGAGCATGCCGAGGCCCTCTCGCCAGCCGGGGCCGCTCGGCTCGTTGCGCGCGGCCTCAAGGAGCTGGCTGTTGACGCGAAGCAAGGATTGCAGGTCTTCGCGCAGCTTGGGCAGGTGCTGCGCGGGAAGCCCGCGAAATCCCTCGAGAATCGCTTCGAAAAAGGCGCCAAGCAGAAGGAACTCCTGTGCTAGTCCGTCGCGCAGCCGCAGACGGGCACGGTCGGGCAGGATCAGCGTGGTGACGGCGAGCGCGACGACGATGCCAAGCAGCACCTCGCCGACGCGATCGATCGGCAGGCCCCAACGAGGCCCATTCTTCGGTACTAGCATGAGAATGGTTACGGTGACTCCGGCGAGCCGCGAACTGTTGCGCAGATTGAAAACGCCGCAGACAATGATGGCGAAAAGAACGGCGAAAATGTAGTTCCACGGTAAGGCGCCGAAGAAGGAAAAGGCAAAAGCGACAAGCGCGCCAATCAACGTTCCAAGCAAGCGGTCGCGCGAGGCCGTGACTGTGGCGCCCACATTCGATTGCAAAACGATGATGGCGCTGATTGCGCCCCAATACCCATCGTGGAGGCCGAAGCGCAGTGCGAGCCACCAACATAGCGCGGCGGCGAGCGCGGTTTTCGCGGCGTGTACGAGCAGGCGGCGGCGCTCGAAGGAGAGCAGACTCCGGTTGGCGCTGTCATCGACGCGCAGCGTGACTGCGAGCTGCTGCTGCGACCACGTCTTTTGGGCTTTTATGCGCATGAGTGCAATATGGCGTTGACTTTGTGAAGAGCAGAAATGGAGAAAGCGAATGCCCTTGTTTCCGTGATCAGTTTCGCGTCTGGCGGCGGCGAGAGTCAATGAAGGCTGTAGCGTGGAATAGCATACGGAAAGGAGCGTCGAGGATTCAGTGCTACGCGTCGGGTACCCTGCCACATTGACAGCGGATTTGCTTCGCGATTTCCCTGAGGGAATCGAACTGATTCCGGTGTCGGACAAGATGGAGCGCGACGTCGAGATCGACGTGTGGATTCCCGATCCGTATCCGACGCGGGCGATGCGTGCATGGCCACGGCTGCACGGCGTGAAGCTGGTGCTTGCGTTGATGGCGGGCACGGAGTGGATCCCTGCCACGGTAGGACCGCACGTAACCATTTCGAATGCGCGTGGCGCGCACAATATATCGACGGCGGAGTGGACGCTGGCGGCTATTTTAGCGATGCTGAAGTACTTTCCGCTGTACGGCGATATTCAGCGTTCCGGGTTGTGGAAGCGGCGGTTTGAGGCGAGCGCGCACTATGGTAAGGTGACCGGAGATTCGCGCGCGCTTTACCCTCCCGTGATGCTCGAAGAGTTGACTGGCGAGACGGTGCTGCTTGTCGGCTACGGCGCGATCGCCAAAGAGATCGAGCGAAAGCTTGCGCCGTTCGACGTGCAGATTTTGCGGGTGGCGCGAAGCCCGCGCACCGCACCCGAAGTGCATGCCGTGGCCGAACTGGAGAGCTTATTGCCGCGGGCTGACGTAGCGGTGCTGATTCTACCCGCGACCGCGGAAACGCGCGGGCTTATCGGTGCGCGCCAACTGGCGCGGATGCGGCAGGGCGCGCTGCTGGTGAATGCGGCGCGTGGGCCGATTGTGGATACCGATGCGCTGGTCGAGGCGTTGCAGGCAGGCCGGATTCGCGCTGCACTCGATGTGACCGATCCCGAGCCGTTGCCCGACGGTCATCCGCTGTGGAGCTGCCCCAATGTTCTGATCACGCCGCACGTGGCAGGATCGACGCCACAGTTTGCGCCGCGCGCAATACGTACGGCGGCCGGCGAATTGCGGCGGTATATGAAGGGCGAGCCGTTGAAGAACGTCGTTCAGGCAGCAACCTGAACGCCTGCGGCCGCGCGACCCCAGTCGCGGAGGCCGAGTATAGCCAGCCCTATGAGACCCGCGTAAAGCACGGCTGTAAGCCAAAGATCCTTGTAGATGTATTCGCCGACGTAAATGACGTCGACGACGATCCAGAGCCACCAGTTGGCGATGTGCTTGCGCGCGCCCCACCAGCTTGCGACGAGAGAGTAGCTTGTCAGTGTAGCGTCGAGGTGCGGTAAGGCGGCGTGCAAACGAACTGCGACCACCCCCAGCAAGAGACTCCCCGCCGCTCCGGCTGCAACCGCGAGCAGCATGGGCGCAAGTGAGAGCGGAACAACTCGGACTTCGCCTTCCTGGCGGACGCCGCGCCACCAGTGCCACCAGCCGTAGAGCGTGAATGCGACAAAGAAAAGTTGCAGAAGGGCGTCGGAAAAGAGCCGCGCCTGGTAGAAGACGACGAAATAGAGAAAATCCGCCACCAGTACGACCGGCCAGCAGATGAGCAGCCGCTTGGTGGTGAGCCAAATGCCAAGAGCGGTGATCAGGAAGCCCGCGAGCTCGACGGCGTGCGCTGCGAGGTAGTTGACGATGGCGTGCCCGATCATAGGGCCGCGGCTTTCTCCGGCGCGAAGCGTGCGGCGGTCCGACAGCGAATTGCATCGAGCAGCAATCGGCCGGGCTGGCTGGAGAACCAGCGCGCATGGCCCAACAGCCAACCGTCGTAGGCCATCGCGGCCTTTTCTTCGGAGTGGAGAATGCCTAGGAAATAATCGGCCTCAGACAGAGCAAACTCGGCGTGGCAGAGAGCAGTCATGGGAGCGAGAGCGGCGGATTCCTCGCATGAAAGCGGGCGAACGGATTCGTAGCCGTCGAGGAACGCGGCGAGATGGTCGAGGTGGATGGGCACCTCGTCGGGATGCGCGGGATCGTTGACCAGAACGAGCCACTCGACGACGCTGCGTTCGATGGCATGAGCCAAGTCGTGAACGGCGTTGGTGCGGTCGGCGAGGCCGAAGTCGAAGATGGCTGTAGCGTGGGCGGTGAGCGTGGAGTTAGGACCTTCATCGCTCCAGAAGAGATTGGAAGCGTGGAGGTCGTTGTGCGTCCAGAGTTGCGGGAGCGCGGGAAGAAAGGCTGCGAGCTCGGCATGATACGGGGCGAGCAATTCGAGGGTTTCTTGAGCGCAGGCGCGAACTGCGGCGTGATCGGCGAGCGATGGGCGCACGGCGAGATATTGTCGGAGGGCTTGCGCAGGATCCTGCGCGGCGAAGATGGTCAAACTGGCGACAAGAGGACGAGGTTTGCGGGCGGGAGCGGTGAAGTCGCACGCGGCGAAATGGAGGCGGGCGAGCGCCTGGCCTGCGGAGTACGCATGCACCGTTGAGCGGAACGGGGTCCAGGAGATTGCGCCTTCGTAGAGATCGATGCCGGCGGGAATTTCATGCGCTTCGTAGGTCCAGTCTCCGATTTCGATTGCGGTTTCTCCCGATGTGGAGGCATGGACGCGCGGGACGGAAACGCCGCGTGCGAGCAGATGCGAGATGAAGCGGTGTTCTTCGAGCAGGCCTTCGCGATCGCGAACGGTGCGATGGTGGCGCTTCACGAAGATGCGGGTGTTTTGCGTGGCCACGACGCCAGCCGCGGAGAATGGGCGCGGGCTGACGGAGAGGATGCGAAGGGGCGCGCCGAGGGTGGGAAACTCCGCAAAGAGCCGGCGCAGTTCGACGAGCGTGAGCGGCGGCCAGTCGGGCTCGACCAGAGTGCCGTCCATACCGTGAGTTGTTGCGATTGAGGTCATTTCATCGCGAGCTTCTAGCTCCTAGCTTCTAGCCCATCTGCTTATGCGCAACCTTTCGGCTCAACCCCATTTCTTCGAAGCTGGTGATAGCAGCTCAGAACGTGTAGTGAGCCGACAGGCGGACCGTCGGCGGCGCGCCGAGCCAGACAAATGTATCGCCGTAACTGGCCCCGGTGTCGGACCAATAGCGTTTGTTGGCGATGTTATCGGCGTAGATGTGAAACGTAACTCGCCCCTGTTCTCCGGCGGGAGTGTAGCGTGCGCCAAGGTTGAAAAGATTGTAACTGGGCACACTTACTAAGTCGTCGCGCGTGGCTTCCTTGGGGGATGTGTAGCTCCAGCCGGGTAATAAGTGCAGGCCGCGTAGACGAGGAACGGTCAGATCGGCAAATAGAGTGGTGTGAAGATGCGGCACGTTGATGACTTGCTCGTTATCGAACGATGGCGTGCCGGTGTTGGTTGAGACGGCGTCTATGGCCGCAGCGGAGCCTGAGACGCGCAGCCAATTTGCCGCTTTGCCTTCCGCGCTTAGTTCGACGCCGTTGTGGGTTTCGCGGCCTTGCGAGACGAAGATGAAACCGCCTGCGCCGTCGCTTTGCGGATAGAAGAACGGCGCGCGCATGTGGAAGAAAGCGGTTGTAATGAGAATGCGCTGGGCCGGTTCGTACTTTGCTCCGATTTCTGCTTGGCGCGCGAAGAATGGGCCAAGAAAGGCGCTGCCGTTGTCGGTCCAGAAGGGCGCTTCAGGTCCTAGCGACAAGAGGACTCCGTAGTTCGAGTAGAGCGTGAGGTTCTGAACTGGGTTATAAGTGATGGCGAATTGCGGCAGCCAGACGGGCTTATCCGTCAGAGTGGGTAAGTTGGGAACGGAATAGATCGGGTTTCCAAAGGAATCGTAGGTCGTTGGACACGGATCGTTCGCCGGCCCAGGAGCGTTGTTCGGGCTCAATATGCACGGAGTGGTGGCAACCAGCGAGTAATTGTGATCTCGCAGAGAATCGTAGCGGGCGCCGGCTGTGAGCACAATGCGCCCGGGAAGATGCGCGCGGTCCTCGATCACGCCTGACGACTGATGGCTGTCTTCCCACAGGCGGCGCGGACCGGCTTGTTCAGGTACGCCGTTCGAGTTCGTTGCCGGCCCAAAGGGTGTAATGGGTGTGTAGATATTCTCTGAACCAATATAGGTATAGACCGCACCGTCTTGAATCACGCCATCCAAGGAAACAGGATCGGCGTAGGTGTAAAAACCCGGCTGGCGGACGCTGCGCAGAAAGAGCACACCGCCGGCAGTGAGATCGTGAGTTACAGTGCCGGTCTTGATGTGGCCAGTGAGCATGGCTTCGGCCTCGGCATCGATGCGCAGCTCGCCGGGATCGCGGTAGTCGTAAATGCCGTAAGTGCCGTCGGGGCAGAAGAAGTAAATGGGTGCATTGGGTGCGTTGGGGCAGCCGGGAATGTCGTAATCGCCGTCCGCCGGGTCGTATGCCAGCGCCGAGCCGTAGGCGTAAATCACGTTGTCTTGAATGAGGGAGTGGCTGAATCCGGCGGCGGCGAAAGCGGCCCAAGACGGCGAGAACGTGTGGTCGAGACGGGCGCTCGAGTTGAAGGTTTCGTAAGTGTCGGGAGGGCCCCAGGGCTGATCGCCGAGCATGGTTGAGCGATAGATGCGGTCGATGTCGGGCAAAGTTGTGCCGCCGAGGAGTTGATAGCCGCTGCCGTCGCGTTCGGTCTTGTGCTGATATTCGAAGTCACCTTTGAGGATGGTCGATGGATTCAGCTTCCAGTCGGCCGCACCTGTGCCGACGGCGCGCCAGCCGTTGGTGTCGTTCATATACGGGACGATGCGCTCGCCGGCAAGATTGATGCGGGCGCCGACCTGTTTTTGGCTGCCGAAGAGATGGCCCAGATCGGCGGCTCCATACGCTGTGCCGCGATGATCGGTGGCGAAATCGAGGGCATGGATGTTTGCAGGGCGCTTGGTCACGTAGTCGATGAGGCCGCCGGCATTCGCCACGCCGCTTTCAACAGACGCAATGCCTTTTAAGAATTCGACCGCCAGCTTGTTTTCGAGCGGCACATCCTGCTCGCCGGCGATGGTGAGGCCGTTGACTTCAAGCCCGGTGGCGAGATCGATGGGAAAACCGCGAATCTGATAGTCGCCGTAATAGCCGACGGGATCGTAATCGTCTTCGACCGAGGCGTCGTTTTGCACCACATCGGAGAGCAAGCGGGAAACCTGGTCGTTGAGCAGGTCGCGCGTAACCACCGAAACCGAAAGCGGTGCATTCTCAATCGGCGCGCCGGTAAGCGAGCCGACGGTGATCGATTCGGGCAGGTAGTTGTCTTCGACTTCGCCGTGTACGACGACGGTGGTGGTGACCAACGCGGGTTTCTGCTGCGGCAATTCGGAGCTCAGTGCGGTAGATCGCGGATATCGAGTCTCGGTTGGCGCGGGCTGGGGCGCACTTTGCGAAGGCGCCTGCTGCGCGATGCAGAAGCCAAGGGAAAGCGCGACTGCCAGCGGTCCGCGCGCACGAGCGCGGAGCGACGGGACAAAGGCATTGAAAATGGAGGCAACAGATTGCATAAAGATCCTTTGCTCCGATGAAGAGTGAAACAAAGGAACTTGCGCAGTGGAGTGAGGAAGATGGCCGCTCGGTGAAAGCTTCCCACGCCGGTATTGTCCGGATCGGGTTCGAGGGTATTTCTCAGCCCCACGACGCGTGGAGCACCCCTGTTTCAATTTCCCATTGAACCACTGCAGGCTCGTATTTGGCAACTGCTACAGTACGATACAAGCGATCGTGTTTTTCGCGGTAGTTGCGCGAACGCCGGGGGCCATCGGATACGTCGGCAAGGGCACGGCGCACGACAGCGTGAAGGTGCTCACGGTTCATTAAGCGGAGCGCCCGGAAGTGCGCGATGCGATCGACAGTCGGCTGTACGGTTGCGTTCCGGGCGTATATTTCCATGAGGCAGACGTCACGGTCCCGCGAGGATAATGAAGACGGAGCGTTAGTCATTCGAACGCTCGCGAGTCAATTCTCATTGCCTAAGGAGCAGGCCTCATGGGAGTCCTCGATCTATTCAGCCTCAAGGGGAAAAATGCACTCGTCACTGGATCCGGCCAAGGTCTGGGGGCCGGGATGGCGATCGCCTTTGCGCAGGCAGGCGCGAACGTAACGCTGCACAACTATAGCAAGGTTTTGGATTCGACCTTCGAGGAAGTTGAGAAAACCGGCGCGAAGTACATTGCGCGGTCCGGCGATGTGTGCGACAAGGCGATTGGGCGGATGCTGGTGGACGACACGGTGTCGGCATTTGGATCGATCGATATTCTCGTAAACAACGCGGGGACCATTCGCCGCGCGCCGGCCGCCGAGCATTCGGAAGAGTTCTGGAACAC
>Ga0187782_10004568_pt1 | contig 10360 bp, 9 predicted proteins | sample 0715_SJ02_MP15_2_FD_132454 | JGI IMG/M metagenome (GOLD analysis project Ga0187782, IMG submission 132454) | Tropical peat soil microbial communities from peatlands in Department of Meta, Colombia - 0715_SJ02_MP15_20_MG | ecosystem: Environmental > Terrestrial > Soil > Wetlands > Peat | place...
GCGGTTTGCGTGTTCGCGATCGGCTATCGCTTTTACGCGCTTTTCATCGCCCAAAGGGTTCTGCGTCTCGATGCGCGAAGGCTGACGCCGGCGCATCGCTTACACGACGGCCTCGATTATGTGCCGACCGACAAATACGTGCTGTTCGGGCATCACTTCGCAGCCATCGCCGGGGCGGGGCCGCTCGTCGGTCCGGTGCTAGCTGCGCAGATGGGTTATCTGCCCGGGACGTTGTGGCTCCTCGCCGGCGTCGTCCTCGCCGGAGCGGTCCAGGATTTCCTCATGCTGGCGATCTCGACGCGGCGCGACGGACGTTCGCTCGGGGAGCTCGTGAAGTCTGAAATCGGTCCGAAAGCGGGCCAAGTCGCCCTGATCGGCATTCTCGCGATCGTCGTCATAGTGACGGCCGTGCTCGGCCTCGTCGTCGTCAAGGCGTTGGCGCACAGTCCCTGGGGCGCCTTCACCGTCGTGTCGACGCTGCCAATCGCCCTCGTCATGGGCGTCTACGGACGCTTCGTCCGTCCCGGCCGCGTCGGCGAGATGGCGGCGATCGGAGTCGCCGCGCTCCTCGCAAGCCTCGTGGCGGGGCGCTTCGTCGCCGAGAACGAGACGCTCGCGGCATGCTTCGCCTTCAAGGGCGAAACGCTCGCGTTCCTGCTCATCGGCTATGGCTTCTGCTCGTCCGTGCTGCCGGTGTGGCTGCTGCTTGCGCCGCGCGACTATCTTGCGACCTTCCTGAAGATCGGCACCATCATGGCGCTCGCGCTCGGCGTGCTCGTCGTCTGGCCGACGCTGAAGATGCCGGCCGTCAGCCGCTTCATCGACGGGACGGGGCCGGTCTTCGCGGGCAGCCTGTTCCCGTTCCTCTTCGTCACCATCGCCTGCGGCGCCGTCTCGGGCTTCCATGCGCTCGTCGCTTCCGGCACCACGCCGAAGATGATCGCCGACGAAACGCAAGCGCGATTCATCGGTTACGGCGCGATGCTCATGGAGTCCTTTGTCGCGATCATGGCGCTCGTCGCCGCGAGCGCGCTGGAGCCCGGCGTCTACTTCGCCATGAACAGTCCGCAGGCGCTCATCGGCGCAACGCCTGAATTGGCGGCCGCAGCCATCTCGTCCTGGGGCTTCGCCACGACGCCTGATGCGCTGAGCGAGGTCGCGGCGCGAGTCGGCGAGCAGTCGATCCTGTCGCGCAGCGGCGGCGCGCCGACGCTCGCCGTCGGCATGGCCGAGATCCTGGCCTCGGTCGTCCGCTTCGCGGGCGCGACTTCCTTCTGGTATCATTTCGCCATTCTGTTCGAGGCCCTGTTTATCCTCACGACGATCGACTCGGCGACGCGAATCGCGCGCTTCATGATCCTGGACCTCGCCGGCGCCTTCGCGCCGACCCTGCGCGAAAAGACCTTCGCGGCCAACCTCGTCGCGACGACGCTCGCTGTCTCCGGCTGGGGATGGTTCCTCTACCAGGGCGTGGTCGACCCCTTGGGCGGAATCAATTCGCTCTGGCCGCTCTTCGGCGTCGCCAATCAGATGCTCGCCGCCATCGCGCTGACGCTCTGCACGGTCGTGCTCTTCCGCATGAAGCGCGAGGCCTACGCTTTCGTAGCCGCGGCGCCGGCGGCTTGGATCTATGCCTGCACGCTGGCCGCAGCCTTCGAGAAGATCTTCCACCCTGACCCGCGCATCGGCTTCCTCGCTCATGCAGAGAAATTCAGCCGCGCATTGACGAACGGCGAGCTGCTGGCGCCGACCGCATCGGCGGCGGAGATGCAGCGCATCATCCTGAACGACTATGTCGACGCCGCAATGGCGGCCCTCTTCGTCTCGCTCGTCCTGATGATGGCGGCGTTCGCGCTTTTCGCGATCCGCGGCGCGCTGAGAAGCCCGGGCGTCACGACACTGGAGACGCAAGATGAACTGTGCGAACTGCAGCCTGCTCAAACTTGATCTGCCGCGACTCGGCGCAAGGCTGCGCGACGGCGCTCGGTTGATGATCGGCCAGGGCGATTATGACGCCTACGCGGCGCATCGCCGCGCCCGGCATCCGGCCGAGGCCGTCATGTCGCGCGAGCAGTATTTTTTCGAGCGCCAGACCCGACGTTTCGGTGAAGGCGGCGCTTTCCGCTGCTGCTGAGCGAGCATGGCTTCACCAGCGTTGACCGACGAGCGGCGCGCGCTGCTGGCGCTCCTCGATTATTACGGGGCCTTGGGCGTCGACGTCGCGCTCGAGGCGACGCCGCTCGACCGCTACGCCGAGAGCGCCCGCCCGCCTTCGGCGGCGTCTCCCGTTTCTTCCCGGCCGCCAGCGGAGCCCAAGCGCGCGCCGCCCACGCCGCTGTCGCCGAAGGAGGCGACAGAGGCGGCTGGATCGCTCGCCGCATCGGCGCGGTCCCTGGACGAGCTGAGCGCGGCGCTGGCGGAGTTCGACGGCGGCGGAGCCATCGCCAAGGCCAGGCGCTTTCTGTTCTCCTGTGGCGCGCCATCGGCGCTCATGGTCCTCGACTACGCGCCGGGCGAGACGGAGGAAAGCAGCGGCGAAGCATTCTGTGGCTCGGAGGCGCGGCTGCTCGCCGCGATGCTCTCCGCCATCGGCAAGAGCGTCGATGAAGTCTACCGCGCCTATTTCTCGCCCTGGCGCCCGCCCGGCGGCCAGACGCTGTCCGCGCATGCGAGCGCGGCGCTCGCGCCCTTCGCGCGCCGACATGTCGAGCTTGCGCGACCCAAGGCGCTGCTTCTGCTCGGCGACTCCGCGAAATTTCTGCTTCCGACGAGCGCCGCGCCCGCCAGCCTCTATGCGCGTCGCTTCGATATGACCTTTGCCGAAGCCGAGGTCTGCGTCGTCGCGGCGCCGAGCCTTGCGGCCATGCTCAATGTTCCGTCGCTAAAGTCGCGCGCCTGGCGAGCGCTGCGCCTGATCGCCGAGGCGCTCTCCGACTAATCGGCGACCGTCACCGCGCTCACCATGCCTTCGGAAAACCAGTTCACGAGGAATTGCGCGAGCCGCTCCTCCGCGGGCTGCTCGGCTTTCTGAAAGGCTACGAGCTGACAGATGTCGCCAAACGACTTCCCCGCCCGCGCTTCCTGGAGCGCCAGATGTTCGTCGTCCTCCAGCCCGCGATAAGCGAGCTCAAGGTTCGAGCGCCACACCGCTACGGCCTCGAGCCTGTCGTCTGCGGGGGGCTTGATCGCCTTTTTCTTTGCGTCGATCGTCTCATCCGTCGCGACGGCGTATGCGTCGAGCGTCCCTGCGGCGACCTGAAGCACGTGGAGACTGGGGCTGAACGAAAAACAGAGCCGCGGCCACTCCTCGGGCGCGCGGCGCGCGAGCGCTCCGATATCCTCGGCGGGCGCGTCGGCGGCGTCAAATGCGTCTGTCAGCGCGCGCTCCAGCTCCGCCAGGCCGATCGCTCGCGCATTGGCGCGCCAGCGCGCGCTCTCGCGCAAAAAGTCGGGCAACCGCGTCGTGAACCAGCGGGCGCTGCGGTTGCGTGAGGGATGGGCTGCGACATAGGCCTTGATCAGCGACCTGAAACTCCTGTCGCCAAGATAGCCGCGCAGAGCGGGATAGTCTTCCTCGAGATAGTCTCCGTGCCGCAGCAGATAGGCGTGCACATAGACGCCGAACAGCGTTTCTCGGCTCTCGTCTTCCTTGGGAACAATCTGGTTGACGACTTGCGCCTCCGTCTCGTCGCCGGCGATGATCGCCGCCTGAAACGCCGACTGCAGCTCGCCGAGCTTCATGCGGCGCTCCTCGGCGTCTGTGCGGCGAGCGACGCGTCGATGTCCCGCATGCGCTGGAGCTCGGCGAGAAGCTCGGAGAAGGGCGGGAAATTGTCGTCGCGCTCGATCATCGCCGCAACGTCGCCGCAGCGCCTCCGCGCCCGCTCGTAGAGTCGCCAGACCTCCTCGCACACCGGCTGGTCGTGGGTGTCGATGCGATGCGTGCCTTTGTCCGTGTGCCCGGCCATGTGGAACTGCGCAACGCGCCGCGGCGGAATTGCGTCGATATAGGCGTGCGGGTCGAAACCGTGGTTGACGCTCGCGACGAAGACATTGTTCACGTCGAGCAGCAACAAACAATCGGCGCGCTCGGCCATCTCGGCCACGAACTCCCACTCGGCCATTTCCGCGCCTGCGAAGGCGACATAGGTCGAGGCGTTCTCGACGACGAGCCTGCGCCCGAGATAGTCCTGCACGCGACCGATGCGCTCGACGACGTGATCCAGAGCCTCGCGCGTGAGCGGGATGGGCAGGAGATCATGCAGGTTCAGTCCATGCACGCCGGTCCAGGCGAGATGATCTGAGATCCAGGCTGGCTCGACGCGCCGAGCCAGCTCCTTCAATTCCTCGAGGTAGTCGAAGTCGAGCGGATCGGTCGAGGCCAGCGACATCGACACGCCATGCATGACGATCGGATAGTCCGCCCGCACTCTGTCGAGCATGGCGAGGGGACGCCCGCCGGGGATCATGTAATTCTCGGAAATGATCTCGAACCAGTCGACGGGCGGCGACGTCTCGAAGATTTCTTCGTAATAGACGGGGCGCAACCCGAGCCCGTAGCCGAGACGTGGAACCTGATCCATTCCCAAACCGCTCCCGCGCCTTGGCGCCCGAAGAGCGAGGCTGGCCCTGTGGGGGAGCGCCCCGTCCGCGCTAGTCGATGACCTTGCCGCCTTCTTGCTTGCAGGCTTCGGCGGACTCCTTGAAGACCCAGCCCTGGCCCTTGCAGGCATTCGCGCCCTTGCAGCTGTTCTTGGGCGTCATGCAGTCGGATTGGCCTTTGCAGCTGTTTACGCCGAGGCAATGGACCTTGGCGGAGGCGGCGGCTTGCGCCGTCACTGCGCCCGCAAGCGCAAGAGAGACGGCCGCGATGGCGATTGCCGCGCCTGAGAGCGTTGTCGTTTTCATTTCTCTGTCCCGTTTGGCTTGCCCCCGAGAGCGCCGTCTCGGCGCTTCGATTCCCCGCCGCGGGAGTAAGGAAGGCAAGCGATGAAAAATTGGGGAAACGGCTCGGCGCCCGCGCCGCCCTGCCCCGCTTGGCGGCGCGATCGCGCTCTCGTTACTTTCCGGGCTCGGCCGGAGCGCTCTCTTGCTTGCAGGAGCCCTTGGCGTTGCAGCTGTTTTTGGCCGCCTTGGACTTGTGATGGTGATGGTGATGTTTCGCCGCGGCCGGCGCCGCGCCGGCCAGAACGAGCGCCACGGCTGAAGCGGCGATTGTCGCGCCCGTGATGATCTTGGTCTTCATCAAGTAGCTCCCCGGTGCATTCCGACCCGCCCCGCTCTGTCGGCGGCCTCAGCGTGACCTGCTTCCAGGCTCGCTGTAGATATATCATCTAGCCGAGGATGCGCCAGCCGAAATTAATTTTTGGATGGCGGCAGCAAAAACTGGGATTCTACTAGATGGTGTAAAGTGCCGCCAGCAGGCTGAGGCTGCGCGGCAGGGTAGTCATCCCTCAGAATGGTAGTCATCCCTCAGAATGAAGGTGTGAACGGAGTCGGGCTTTTGGCGCGCTCCCAGCAACATCAAGGGATGACCATGGATCATTGTGCAGGAATCGACGTGTCGTTGGAAAGCTCCACCCTTTGCGTTGCTCCGCCCTTTGCTGCGTCGTCGACCAGAAGGGCAAGATTGTCGGGGAGGCGATCGTTGCGAGCGAGGCTGAGGCGCTGTCGGGCTGGTTCTCGAGCCGCGGCTTCGCGCTGGCGCGGATCGGCCTTGAGGCGGGTCCGCTGTCGCAATGGCTTTACGCAGCCATGAAGCAGGCGGGGCTCGCCGTGGAGCTGCTCGAGACGCGGCATGTGAAGGCGGCGGTCGCCTCCTCGCCGGATCAGCAAGATCGGCGACGCCGGCGTGCGCGCGGCGCTGTTTGAGGCCGCGCAGGTGATCCTGATGCGGACGATCAAGGGCGGAGCGTTGAAGAGCCGGGGCTTGAGGCTCGCTGAGCGCGCCGGAATGAAGAAGGCCAAGGTGGGCTGGCGCGCAAGCTCGCGGTGGTCCTGCGCCGCATGTGGAGCCAGGGGGAGAGCCTCCGGCTCGTCGAGGTTAAGGGAGCCGCGGCGATGTCGGCGTAAGGAGGGAGACGCAGAGAGTTTTCGGGCGCCCGAGCGCGGGCGGCCCCGAAGCGAGCTCCCTCGCCGGGACGATGGACGAAGTCAGGCCGCACAGGCTCGAGTGGCGCAAAACCACGCATAACTGGATACCGGCTTCATCCTCATTTTACTCAATCTGGTGGCGGCCATGCGCCGACCACGAGCAGAAGCCCGAACCGGCGAAGGATCGAAGCGAAAGATTGACAACCAAGGGCCCGTCACAGAAGCGCTTGCCTCGAAAGTTTTCCTTTCCAGCGAGCCGCCGTCCATGGCAATCAACAACAGCGTTTAGAGTTTTGCGGTCATGGCGTCCTTCGCCGTCCTTGAGTCACGCTGCTTTCGATGAGTTTCGCGATCCATTCGGCCGCGCCGGCATATGTCGCGTCATAGACGGCGGCGCCGATCGCCTCGCCGAGATCGGTGTGAAGGCCGGCGCAGGTTTCTGGTCTGTCGCCCTTTGGGGCGGCGACAATGATGCAATCGGTTCCCGTGCCGGTGACGAAAGCCCCCTCGTGTCGAGCGCTCGTCTCCAATATGGCGGCCGTGCGAGCCTCGGTCGTGATGGAAACAGCCTCGATGAACGCGCCGGGCGAGAGCGGACGGGAAACGTGGACGAGCGTGTTGATCGTGCCCGTCGCCGGAACATGGCTCCCGCGGCGCGACCCCACTCTCTCGGCGTTGGAGAGGCCGACCGTGGCGACGCATGTCGCGATGATGCCGCCGACGCAAGACTGCGCCACATGATGACAACGAATATCGCGGGAGGTCATGAATGCGGCGGCTTCGCCGAGCCCGTTCGCCTTGAGCCTCTCTTTCAAAAAGGCGGCTGGGTCGACATGGACAGGCAAGTCCCCGTCGTGGACCTCCAACCAAACGATCTCGCGCGCCGGCGCGAAGCCGGGCTTGAGGATCGACCATCCCGCGGTGTCGACCGGCTCGTCGAAACGAACGACGAGGAAGGGAGGCTTGCAAGCGAGCCCGAAAGGCAGCCGCGGCTGCTCGCATTCGTCGGCCGTTCGGGCGAGGGTCGACGAGCCGTCGTCCGGCTCGTCGGGTGTTGACGTTTTCACTTAGGCGTGACGAGCCGAAAGGTCAGCCGCGAGCCTGCGGCCGAACTCTGTCGAAGAGGCGATCGTCTTCAGCGCCCACATGCCGCCGAAAGCGCAGGCGTTGATGAGGAAGATTCGAGTGACGACCGGGAAGGCGAAATGCTCGACCGTTTGCCCGATCGCCGCATTGATCAGAAACAGCGAGCCCTCATAGGCGACGAAGGCCGCGAGAAACGCCGCGCAGGCGCCTGCGACGCCCGCCACACGGCGCGTCACGAGCCTTGCCGCTTCGCAAGAGAGCAGCCCGATCGCGCCGAGCGCGCCGCCCCAGGCAAGCGTTTCGCCATCGGTCGGATAGTGCAGGAGCCCGAAGCCGATCGCCTGGTTCGCGAGCCATACGGCGCCCGTCGCCAGGAGCGCGGTCCGACGATCGAATGACATGGCGGAGATCGCCGCGAAAGCGGCCAATGGAACGGCGCAGGCGAACCCAAAAGTGAACAGCACGCTGAAGATGGCGAGCGCAACGATCGACAGCGCCGTTCGGGAACCGGGGGAAGAAAGGACGAGTGAGGTCACAGCAGGTTTCCTTTGATTGAGGCCGATGGCGTCGCCATCGCTTCCGCGCGCCGACCACCCTCTAGGGCGTCGACGACCAGAATTCAGCTCGCGCGCTTGATCGCAGGTCCCGTCAGGCGGTTGCAAATCTTGTCGCGGACCGGTCGACGGGATCGGGTTCGGCGAGTCCGAACCAGCGCGCCCGCAGCTTATCCCAAAGGGCAAGGCGCGACCAGTCAGGCTCCTTGAGGAACCTGTCCGTATCGCGATCGAGGAACGGATTGGGGAGAAACACGGTCATCTGCTGCTCTCCCACGCCGTTGTAAAGCCTCAACCCCCAGGACATCGGAACGCAAGATCGCCGCATCCGGCGATAGAGCTCCGCTCGCGCGGTTCGCCGGCGCTGCGCCACCTCGGGCGGCGTGGGATTGTTGCGCATTCCCTTCGTGTCGCCGATGCAAATGTGAAAATGCGGGACGCCGAAAGCCACGGTGATGTAACCGTCGAGCACGCCGATCCGCGTCGGAGGCGCGTCGGCCCGCATTTCCCAGGCCGCCCCTTCGATGAGCGTCCCGAAGACGATCTCGCGCCAGTGGTTCTCGAAGAGATCGCGAATGAGCTCCTCGAGGCTCGCGGGATCCGTGGGCAGCGGGAACACGTCGAGGGGCGTTCCATCGGGCTCCAAGACCCGTCTCGGCGCAGCTTCGCTCAACACCGTCATGGTCATGCTCCTTTCGGTCGATGCGCCCGCATCGGATCAGAACGCCACCTTGATCGAGCCGCGGAACGTGCGCGGCGCGCCGATGACGTTGAAGTTGTAGATCGGCATGCTCCACCCCGTCGTGAGCGGGTTGAAGAATTGACCGGAGCCGCTGGGATTGAAGGCGTCGAAGGCGGCCGGACCCAATCCGCCCGTCGTAAAGTAGGTCCTGTCGAAGAGGTTGTCGATGTTCAGCTGCATGGTGATCTTGTATCCGTTGTAAGAGAACTCGTAGGAGCCGAAGACGCCGACCAGCCCATAGCTCGGCGTCGGCGCGCCGTAGATGTAGCTTCCGTCATTGGCATAATGATAGAAGGGAAGATAACCGGTGTAGTCGTAACGCGCGCCGAGCTTCAAGCCTTTCAGCTGGCCTTGCTTGAATTCATACGTCGACGAGAGCGTCGCCACGTTGCGCGGAACGAAGGGGATCGGCGAGCCGACCGGCGGAGCATAGAGGTTGTTCGCGATCGACTTGGTCGTGATCGCGTCGGTGTTGGCGTAAGCGAGATTGACGTTCCAGCCGGGCAGCAGCTCACCCTGAATGTCGAGTTCGGGACCCTGCGAGCGTCCTTCGCCGATGAGCAGCACGGAATTGAAAACGTGGGGAATGCCCACGGGGATGTTGGTCTTGACGAGGTGGTAGTAGTCGGCGGTGATCTGCAGCTTGTCGCCCAACAGCGAAAGCTTGATCCCGCCCTCCTCCTGCACGCCGGCGCTCGGCGGCGTCGGCTGGTTCGTGCCGTAGACCAGCTGGCCATTGTAGTTGGGGCTATAGGACTCGGCGTAGCTTCCGTAGAAGCTGATCCATTCGAGCGGGCGCCACAACAGCGCGGTGCGCGGCGTCACCCGCTGATCGATCGACTGTCCCCTTTGGGTGATCGTATCGAAATTGCAGGGGATGGCTATGCCATTCGCCCAATTGGCCGAATACATGCCGCAGAAATTCGTCGTGTCGGACGCGCCCGTTCGGCTATTGATATATTGATAGCGCGCGCCGCCGAGCACGTTGAAGCCATAGGGCAGCTTGATCTGATCCTGGAGATAGACGCCGAGGTTGTCGGCATATTGCTCGGTGGCGTTGGAGGGCACGAGCCCATAGGCCGGGGTCGGAAGCATCGCCGCGCCGAAGAGCGTGACCGTCGCGGGATAGGCCGGAATCTGATTTATGCCTCTATAATTGTAACGATAGTAGTCTGCGCCGACGAGCAAGGTGTGGCGGAGCGCGTCGGTCGTGTTGAAATGGCCGACGAGGTTGACCATGGTCGCATATTCGGCCTGTCGGTTATCGGACGGATAGGAGGACTCGTTCAAGACGACATTGTTGGTGGACGGAAAATTGTAGCAATTGCCGGAAGCGGAAAACGGCGCATTGGTGATGCAGTCCGAGATGTAGCTGTAGCCTCCCGCATCCTGCCAGTCGTTGCGCAGCAGCTGCATGAAGGCGGTTTGCTGGATCGACCAGTCCTTGTCGAAGTCGTGATGCCAGGTGACCTCGGTGAAGTTCTCCTCCTGCGAGTAAGGCGACTTCGGTCCAAAGTTGAAGCTGCGTCCGAGCCATAGCGGAATGACGTTGTTGAAATAGGGTATGAAATACATATCCTCGTTTAGATCGTTCCGCTGATATTGCTCGGACACACGAATCCAGGTGTTCGTATCGACGTTCCAACGCGCGGTCGGGCTGATCATCCAGTTCCGGTTGTAGTCGAAGGTTCGGAACGACCCGTCGTTCTCGTAGGACGCGATGAAACGATAGAGCAGGCTCTTGTCCTGGGTGACCGGTCCGGTCGCGTCGACCGTCGTGCGGTAGGCCGCATAACTGCCGACCTGCTGCTGGATGGAATACGCGGGATGATCCAGCGGCTGCTTCGTGTTGATGTTGACGATGCCGCCGGGCTCCACCGCGCCA
>Ga0187782_10004569_pt1 | contig 10355 bp, 8 predicted proteins | sample 0715_SJ02_MP15_2_FD_132454 | JGI IMG/M metagenome (GOLD analysis project Ga0187782, IMG submission 132454) | Tropical peat soil microbial communities from peatlands in Department of Meta, Colombia - 0715_SJ02_MP15_20_MG | ecosystem: Environmental > Terrestrial > Soil > Wetlands > Peat | place...
AGCTAAAGATCGTCTCTGTCACGATTGCGCCTGCGAGAAGCGCTCCGAATTGCAGGCCCAGCACGGTGATGATGGGGATCATGGCGTTGCGCAGGGCGTGGCGGTAGACGACCGTGCGCTCGGGCAGGCCTTTGGCGCGGGCGGTGCGGATGTAGTCCTGGCTGAGTTCTTCGAGCATCGAGGTGCGCACCATGCGCGTGAGAATCGCGGCCAGCGCACTGCCCATGGTGATGGCGGGCAGAATAAGATTGGCGAATGATCCTGCACCCGAGACCGGCAGCCATCCCAGCTTGATCGCAAACAAAAGAATGAGAATCGGCCCCAGCGCGAAGTTGGGGAACGACAGCCCGAACAGGCTGATGACGGAGAGCAGGCGGTCGTCCCAACGGTTGCGGCGCTGGGCCGAGCGCACGCCGGCGGGGATCGAGAGGATGATGGCCACGAACAGCGAGGCCAGCGTGAGTTGCAGCGTGTAGGGATAGCGCTGCGCTACCAATCGGCTCACGCTCTGGTTGTAGCGGAACGAAGGTCCAAGGTCCCCGTGCAGCACCCCCTTCCAGTAATGGATGTACTGCTCGCCGAGCGGGGCGTCGAGGCCGTAGAGATGGCGCGTGGCGGCAATGTCGGTCGGCAGCGCTCCTTCGCCGAGCATTTGCTGGATAGGATCTCCGGGGACGAGATGGATTAACAGAAAGACAAGGCTGACGACGAGCCAGATGACCGGCAGGGTGTAGAGCACGCGTTGGAGGACAGTTCTCAGTTGGCAGTTCTCAGTTCTCAGTTCTCTGTTCTCAGTTGGCAGTTCTGCCGGTTCCAGGCAGCATCGCGGATTTGGGGGCTGTACCGCTGGAGAGGAATGCATAGGGCCCTTCGACAGGCTCAGGGCAGGCTCTTCGCGCAGCGAACGCGCTCAGGATGACAAATGTTGGGTCGAGCTCGCGCATTCTTTAATCTCCAGCGTGTTTGGCAGGTTCGGCTTTGCTTTCCATGCCTTCCAGTTTTTCGATCTTCACTTTTGCGATGCGGTGGCCGTCCATCTCCTCCACCGTGTAGCGGCGGCCTTCGTATTCAAAAGACTCGCCCAGATACGGAATACGCTGCAAGCGAGCGAGGACAAATCCGGCCAGTGTTTCGAATCCGGCATCGCGAGGCAGGACGAGGCCATGCTGAGCTTCCAGGTCGCGGATATTCACCGCGCCTTCCAGCACCTGAACGGATTCGTCTTCCAGTACCGGTTCCGGAGCAGAAACATCGAATTCATCTTCGATGTCGCCCACGAGCTGTTCCAAAATATCTTCCACCGTGATCACGCCCGCGGTTGACCCGAATTCGTCGACAACCACGGCCAGGTGACGGCGCCGCTGCTTGAATTCCGCCAGCAACTCCGCCAAGGCCTTGGTTTCGGGGACGACGAGCACGTCGTGCATGATCTGCCCGACCTGCATGCGCGCGATGCGCGCGGCCATGGGCTGGCCAAGATTCGCCAGCCGCATGCGCACCCAGCGCACCAGCTCCTTGTAATAAAGGACGCCGACAATGTGCTCCGGGCCGCGCTGTGGATCATAGACCGGGACGCGCGAGTGCTGGCCTTCCACCACCCGATTCAATGCTTCCTCGAGGGAGAGATCAGAAGGCAAGGAAAAAATGTCGGGCCGCGCCACCATCACTTCGCGCACGGTGATGTTATCGAGCTCGATCGCATTGTGGATCATCTCCTCCTGCGACTCCGGAATCTGGCCCACCTGGCGGCTGGCGGTGACGATGAGCTTGAGCTCGTCGGGCGAATGAACCGCCCCGCCGCGGCGGGTTTCCCGCGCCCCAAAAAGCCGCAGCACCAGCCCGCCGGAACGGCGCATAAAAAAGAGAACGGGCCGCGTCAGGGTGAGAAAAGCTTCCATCGGCGCGGCCACTGCCAGGGCGATTTGCTCGGCACGCTGCAACGCCAGAGTTTTTGGAACCAGCTCTCCCAGCAGGACGTGCAGATAGGTGATCAGGCTGAAAGCGATGGCGATGGCAATGCTGTGGGCGTAGATTGCGGCGTGTGGCACCTCGCGCACGAAGCGAAGCTGACCTACCAGACTGGCGACCATGGGCTCACCGATCCAGCCCAGCGTCAGGCTGACCATGGTGATGCCGAGCTGAACCCCGTTGACAACTTCGTCGAGGTGCTGATGGAGGCGCTGCACGATGCGCGCGCCAGAGCGGCCGGCGTCAATGAGCTGCTGGATGCGGGTATCGCGGACGCTGACCAGCGAGAATTCTGCGGCGGCGAAGAACGCATTGGCTGCCACGAGGAGAAGGATGAGCAACACCCGCAGCAGCACAAAGGCAACCATGGATGGGTAATTCTAACATTGACATACAGTTGCCAGTACCCAGTTGCCGGTTCTCGGTTCCAAGTTCTCGGTTCTCAGTCCTCAGTTCGAGCTGGACAAAAACGAGGGGTTGGTCCCCTGCTGAAAAACTCCTCGGAAAAAATCGACCCCGCAAGGCTAACCATTTCTCAGTGACCGAGGTCTAACTTTCAGGTAGCCGATGGTTTAATCGAACTGTCGCGTACCGAGGCGTCTCAGAACTGGGAATCTCGTCATCAAGATCACGTTCGAAATCGGGGAACAAATGGAAATCGGCTTGCGTACCGAAAAGTGAGAGCAGTTCGCTCGAATTCCCAGGCCCTAACGAGGAGGGGTTGTGAACGGAAACGGCAATCATAAAAAGAAACGTCGCAAACTGTTGATCTGGGGCGTGGTCGCGTCGGTCATCGTTCTGGTGATCGCCGGCGGCGTGTTCGCCGCGACGCGCGGTGGCACCAAGATTGATCCCTCGAAGCTGGCGAAGGTGGAAAGGGGCGACCTAGCCAAGAGCGTGGTCGCCACCGGCAAGGTGACGCCCATCACAAAAGTCGAGGTGAAGTCGAAGGCCAGCGGCATTGTGAAGAAACTGTTCGTGGATTATGGCGATCGCGTCAAGCAGGGCCAGTTGCTGGCGCAGCTCGACAAGATCGAGATCGAGGCGCAAGTGGCGCAGTCGCGCGCCGCCCTGGAGGCGGCTCAGGCCAACCTAAGCAGTTCGCAGGCCGACTACCAACGCGCCCTGGTCGACGCCGAAGGGCCCGATGTGCCCCTGCTCAAGCGCGCTTATGATCGCGCCATCGGCATGGCGAAGGATGGTGTAGTTTCCGCCTCGGCGCTCGACGACGCCGAAAAGAACTACGAACTGGCTCTCAACAAGCAGAACGTGGCCAAAGCCCAGGTGACGGTGTTGAAAGCCAAGATTGCGCAATCGAAGGCGCAGGTGGCGCAGGATGAGGCCAACCTCAAGCAACTGGAGGAGCAGCTCAGCTACACCGACATCGTTTCTCCCATTGATGGCATCGTGCTGTCACGCGACGTGGAAATCGGCGATGCCGTCAGCTCCATCCTGGTGCTGGGCTCTTCCGCCACCCTGGTCATGACACTCGGCGATACCAGCGAGGTCTACGTTAAAGGCAAAGTGGATGAGAGCGACATCGGCAAGGTCTATCTTGGCCAGCCGGCGCGGATCAAGGTGGAATCGTTCAAGGACAAAACCTTCACCGGCAAAGTCACCAAGATTTCGCCCATGGGCGTGGAGAAAGATAACGTAACCACGTTTGAAGTTCGCGTTTCCATTCAGAATCCGGGCGGCGAACTCAAGGCCGAGATGACGGCCAACGCGGAAATCATCCTCGAAGAACACAAAAACGTGTTGCAGATTCCGGAAGGCGCGATCCTGTACGACAAAGACAAGAAAGCCTCGGTCGAGATTCCCAACCCGAAGGCGAAAGACGGCAAACAGAAGATCGCACTCAATATCGGAATCTCCAACGGAGCCAAGACAGAGGTCCTGAGCGGCTTGAAAGAAGGCGACCAGGTCGTGCTGCAATAAACCGGGCTTCGGCTTTCGGCGTTTTGGGCTTCGGTTTTCGAGGTCTTGATAAGGCGCACTGTAGAAAGCCGTGAGCTTTTGAGTGAAGCGGATGTTTTGATGGCGCGGCGTCAGCCGCACCACAATCTCGATACAAACTGTGGGCCTTGGCCCCTGCTCTACTTTGGAGCGAACAATGAACACGAATCGGCTCTCCCCAATTCCATCGCGGATTATTCTGGCCATCGCTGTAACGCTTCTTCTCCCAACCCTCGCGCTGGCCAACACCCCGCAAGGCAGCTTCGAGAGAACGCTGACCGTGACGGGGACGGTGAATCTGGAGGTGCAAACCCACTCGGGCGACATCATCGTGCGCAGCGGGCCTGCGGGCATGGTGACGATTCGGGGAAAAATTTTTGCCGGCGACCGCTGGTTCAGCGGCAACCGCCATTCCGACGTCGAACAAATCGAGCATAATCCTCCCATCCGGCAGGACGGCAACAACATCCGCATCGACTATGTAAACTTTCATGATATTTACGTCGACTACGAAATCACCGTGCCCGCCGACACCAGCGTTCGCACCCACAGCGGCTCGGGAGATCAAACGATCGAAGATCTTCACGGCAACGCCGATCTGCAAAGCGGCTCGGGAGACATGCGGCTCTCGCGCCTGACCGGGGAGATTCGCCTGCAAACCGGCTCCGGCGACGTCCGGGCGCATGAAATTTCCGGCCCGGTGCGCGGCGGCGCGGGCAGCGGCGACATTGAAATCGAAGAAACCGGGACCGGCGATATCGACCTGCACACCGGCTCGGGCGACATCGTAGCCCGTGGCATCCAGGGCGCGTTCCGCGGCGAGGCCGGCAGCGGCGACATCACCGCCGAGGGTACGCAGACCGGCGCCTGGGAAATTCGCACCAGCTCGGGCAACGTGCACGTGCGCCTGCCCGGCAACGCGGGCTTTGACGCCAACATTTCCACCAGTTCGGGAACGATTGACGTCGATGCGCCCATCACCACCACCGTGCAGGGCCGCGTGAACGACACGCGCAAGCAGATCATCGGCAAAGCCCGCGGCGGCGGCCCGCTGCTCAGCTTGCGCACCGGCTCGGGAGACATTCATATCGAGTAGCAGGGTCAGAAGTTCGTGTCGGAGCTGAGTCGTTTGAGCTTGAAGGGGCGCGGCGGAACGCCGCGCCTTTTTCCGTCCCGCCCATTGCCATCCTGAGGGGATCGTCTATCAGCGGGCTCATCGCCGAGCAAATTGAGATCCTTGTTGGCCAGGAAGCAGACCATGAGAGAGCCGAGCGCGAGGCGACGGCGTTGCTCGATCAAGGGTTCCATCTGGGCGGAGTGATCCGCTCTACGCGCGACGAATGGCATGAGCGATAAAACTTTCGTCGACACCAACGTCCTCATCTACGCCCACGGTTTTGACGCTTGGCGCAGCGACCCTCATCTCGTTACTCCCGTACCTTGACTCTGTTCCGGGCAGCGATTACTTTCGACTTTCGGGGAGCTTTACGTCTTCACGAGGGAAAGCCTTGTCATACCGTCCGATCATAACGCTGACCACCGACTTCGGCTCGAACGACCACTTTGTGGGCGCCATGAAGGGTGTCATCCTGGACATCGCGCCGGAGGCCGAGATCGTCGATATCTGCCACTCCGTACAGGCCTTCGACGTGCTCGATGGCGCGCTCACCATCTCGCAGGCATATTCGTACTTTCCCAACCGGACGGTGCACGTGGTGGTGGTCGATCCCGGCGTGGGAACGGCGCGGCGTCCGATTGTAGCTTCGAGCGACAAATATCATTTCGTTGCGCCCGATAACGGCGTGTTGTCCCTGGTGTACGCGCGCGAGGACCGCATGCACGTGCGGCACGTCACCGCCGAGCATTATTTCCTCCAGCCGGTGAGCAATACGTTTCACGGACGCGATATTTTCGCTCCTGTGGCCGCCTATCTGGCCAAGGAAGTGGATTCGCTGAAATTTGGCGATGAGGTCGAGGACTACGTGAAGTTCACTGCGCCCCGGCCCAAGGCGGTCGAGGCGAACCGGTTGCGCGGCGTGGTGCTGAAGGTCGACCGCTTCGGCAACCTGATTACCAACATCACTCCGCAGGACGCGCCGGCGCTGTTTGCCGAAGGAGCCAGCGGATTCAAGATTGCCGTCGGCTCGCGCGAGATCGCTGAGATTTACACCTCCTATGCTGAAGGATCACCCGGGGAAGTGTTTGCCCTTCTGGGAAGCATGGGCTTTCTGGAAATTGCCGCCAATCGTGCCGCGGCGGCGCAGTTGACGGGCGCCGGCAAGGGCAGCGAAGTGAACGTCATCCTGGGCGAGGCTGCGGCAGCGCGGGCTTGAATGCAGTTGCGAGTGCCGAGTACCGAGTTGCGAGTACCGAGTTGCGAGTGCTGGGATAAAAGTTCTTCTCGATAAATTTCATCCGCCCGCCAAGTCAGGAAAAGCCAACCACCGACACTTTCAAGAACTTTTCGGTTTGGGGTGGGCGTAGCGGTCCATCTCGGCCGTCCATTTGAGAAAACGCCAGAGGTTGGAGCGTTCACGCCAGAGAAACTCCCAGAATTCCAGGAAACCGATCTGCGTCATCTTGACGCCGCAGTAGGTCTCAATGCGCCACAGCAGATAGGGGCTGCGCCACGGCGCCAGGCGGTGGCCCTTCGTGGCATTCCAGAGAAAGCGCAGGGTGTGCATGGAAACATCATAGCTGCGCCGAGCGAGGTTCGGCGAACCGGTTGCGTCGGCAAAGAAAACATAAACCACGGAGGACACGGAGTCACACGGAGTAGAGCACAACGTGTCACATGGTAGAATCCGAAATCCGCTTGCGGATTTCCTGCCATGTCCGACGACGCCCGCCAGAAGGCCCGATTGAACGCTGAAGAACGCTACTATGCCGCGCTGGATGTGATGGCCGAGGGGAAGCTGGAAGAGGCGGTTGCGGCTTACCGGGAATCGCTGACGATTGATCCCACGTTTACCGAGGCCATGCATGGCTTGGCACGGGCTTTGCAGGATCTGCAACGCTACGATGAGGCGATCGAGATTGCCCGACGGATTGCCGAAGTGGATCCCGACGACGTGCTGGCGCACACGAGCTTGTCGGTGTTGTATCAGAAGAAAGGCATGATTGCCGAGGCTGAGGCTGAAGGCGCGAAGGCGCGGGTGCTGGGGTGGAAACAGCAGCTGAAAAAGGGTTAGCTGCCAGCTGTCAGCTCTCAATGATCGACTATCCACTGATAAAGCGTGGCTAAATCAATGAGTGCTAACGCCTGATAGCGTCAGTCACCAAATTCGTGTTGCTTTCCCATCATCAAATTTGAAAGCGGCTGAAGTTGCATTGATCCGACCTAGTTGGTCTTCGATGACAACGTGCCCGTAGGCTCTGAGCGTTCCGTCTGTTCGGTTATAGTCCACCGAATCCGCTTGTAGGGCGAAGAGGTTGTAGGCTACAAGGACTGGACACCGGACAATTCCACTGCTGCTGTAAGAAACCAACTTACCGCGCGTCCGTCGCACATAGCGAATTTCCAAGCGCAAAGGCACGCCATCCCGCGAAGGAAATTGGAAAAGGTCCTCGCCACCACAATGATCCTTGGAGAATTCCTCCTGCTCCTCTTCGTCATTCCCGGTCCAGACTAAATCGCACGAATATCCTCCCATGAGGGTGCCATTGAGCGTAACTCTCATTGGAGACCGTACCCGAAAAAAGTGAATATATTTCGCAAGGGGACGAAAAACGACAGTCATTGTGTAGGTGCCTACCGGGAGGTCAGTTTGGTAAAACCCGTTGCCATCTGTGCTGACGGTTAGGTCGAGGCTGTCGCCGACGAAATGAACTTCGGCATTTGGAATAACTGCATTCACTCGATCATCGATAGTTCCCGCCACGTGAAAGGTCGCAGCCGGAACGGCGGGTTTGTCCGATTGTCCCAACACAATTCGGGGGAGCACCATCACGCAGGCGAGTGCGAGAATTCGATACACAACGTGCCATTCTACTTCCTATCTCGCCAGTTGGCGAAAAATCGCGATTACACTCATTGAGCCCAAGCATTTACCGGCCAACTCGCGCTATCCCACTAGAGGCTGAGTGCTGACAGCTGACGGCTGACAGCTACAATTCGTACTTCTTCATCAAATGCCGGAACGAGCGGTAGGAGATACCGAGCAAATCGGCGGCTTTGGTTTGCACGCCATTGGAGCGGTTCAGCGCATTTTGCAGCAGCGTGCGCTCGATGTTGGCCACGTAGCTTTCCATGCCCACGCCTTGGGGAAGCACCGAGCCCGGAGCGATTTCGGAGACGGCCCCTGAAACACCCACGCCCGCAGCCGCAGCCCGGGCTTTGGGGCGCTCGGCGGGCAATTCGACGTGCAACTCATCCGTAGTTTCCAGAGCCACAGCGCGTTCGATGGTGTTTTCCAGTTGGCGCACGTTGCCGGGCCAGTCATAGTTGCACAGGGCGTCAAGCGAATTCTGGTGGACGCGCCGGATGCTGCGGTTGGCAGCCGACGCGTACTTCTTCAGGAAATGATTGGCCAGCAGGGGAATGTCCTCGCGCCGTTCCCGCAAGTTGGGCACGCGGATGGGAATCACGTTCAAGCGATAGTAGAGATCTTCGCGAAACAGATTGTCGGCGACGGCCTTGTCCAGATCGCGATTAGTGGCGGCGATTACGCGCACGTCGATGGGAATCTCACTGGTTCCTCCCACCGGACGTACCGTGCGCTCCTGCAAGACGCGCAGCAGTTTGACCTGCATGGCCAGCGTCATTTCGCTGATTTCATCGAGAAAAATCGTGCCCCCGCCGGCGACCTCAAAAAGCCCTCGCTTGTTCTGGCTGGCTCCGGTAAATGCGCCTTTGAGATAGCCAAACAGCTCGCTTTCCAGAAGTGTTTCCGGGAAGGCTCCGCAATTCACCGAGACAAAGGGCTCGGTGGCGCGCGGAGAACAGATGTGGACGGCGCGGGCCACCAGTTCTTTGCCTGTGCCGCTTTCGCCGTGGATAAGAACCGTGCTCGCGGTGGAAGCGACGGTGCGAACGGTCTGTTTTAACTTTTCCATGGCGGCGCTCGAGCCGATGATGTTGTCGAGCGAGTTGTGCGCAGCGGCGTCGCGGCGGAGCGCGAAGTTCTGTTTGCTGAGAGCCAGTTTCTCGAGCACGCGGCTAATGGCCAGCTTGATTTCGTCCACCAGACCGGGGCTCTTGCGAATGTAGTCGGAGGCGCCTCCCGCCTTTACCGCCTCGACCGCGGCTTCGTAATCATCGACAGCAGTGATAAGAATGACCGCAGAATCGGGCGAAACCCGGTGGGCATGGCGCAGCACTTCGATGCCGTCGATGTTCGGCATCTTGATATCGGTGATGATGAGATCGTAGAGATTGCCGTCAATTTTGTTTTTGGCCACCTGGCCGGATTGCACGGTTTCGACGCGGTGTCCATCGCGGCGCAGGGCGATATCGAGCATTTCGCAGATGGAGCGCTCGTCGTCGCAAACGAGAATGTTAGCCACGCGGCCCTCCTTGCCCGGCTGCGGCCGCCAAGGGCGCGGCCGGCGACGCCGGTGAGGCTGGAACTGCCGCTGCCGAAGAGTTAGCGGACGGGCCGGTTGCGGCAGGTCTTTCCGCCTCAAAACGGCGCAGGCGCAGGATGAATGTGGTTCCCTGCCCCGGTTTTGAGCGAGCCCACACCTTGCCTTCATGGGCCTGCATGATCTGATACACCACCGCAAGACCGAGTCCGGTGCCGCCTTCAAAGTTCGACTGGAAAGGCTCGAAAATCTTTTCGGATTGTTGCGGAGTCATCCCCGTGCCCGAATCGGCAAAGCTGATCTGCCAGTCATCGCCCGACGGCTCGATTCGAACCCTGAGAGTGCCGCCCTGTGGCATGGCACGGATGGCGTTTTCGGAGATGTTCCAAAACACCTGCTTGATGCGGTCGCCGTCGGCCACCACCCACGCCTCCGGAGTGGGGAAATGACCTTCGAGGACTATCCCGGTGTTTTCCGCAGTCATGCGGTGGCGCATAAGGGTGAGCGTGTCTTCAAGCAAAGGCACGAGGTTGGTTTTTTCAAAGCGATATGGTTTCCCGCGGGAGTAAGCCAGAAAATCCGTGATGATGTCGTTCAGGCGCCGCGATTCCCGAGTCACAATGTCGAGCAGGTGCCGGTGCTCCTCGCTCATTTCCGGAATCGCGGACAACATGCTGACTGAGCCTGCAATGGAGGTGAGGGGATTGCGAATCTCGTGCGCGATGGCGGCTGCCAGGCGGCCCACAGCCGCGAGACGATCCTGCATGCGGACTTCGCGCTCCAGACGGCGTATCTCGGTGAGATCGTCCAGAGCATAAACATAGCCCAGTTCGCCGCGCCCGGGCACGTTGATCGCCGCCACCCGGATGCGGACGGTCTTGCGAAACGGCCCGGGCGTGTCGAAGCGA
>Ga0187782_10004571_pt1 | contig 10353 bp, 8 predicted proteins | sample 0715_SJ02_MP15_2_FD_132454 | JGI IMG/M metagenome (GOLD analysis project Ga0187782, IMG submission 132454) | Tropical peat soil microbial communities from peatlands in Department of Meta, Colombia - 0715_SJ02_MP15_20_MG | ecosystem: Environmental > Terrestrial > Soil > Wetlands > Peat | place...
AGGAAACGCCGATCGCTCCAAAGCTGGTCGAGTTCGAAGCCTACCTGTCGACGAAAGCGGCGAGTCTGCCGGCGGCGTTCAAAGAGACGGCGTCGGTGGCTGTGGTCGCCGGGGGTTAGACGTCAGTCGTTGGTCGTTAGTCGTTCGCGGTTCGCAGTGCGCGCGGCGGTTTCGTCGTTGGTCTGGCTCGCTAACGACCAACGACTATCCACTTTCGTTCGGGCTTTTAGCCCCGGGAGGTTTTCATGAGCATCACCGTTCAAATTCCTACAGCTTTGCGGCGGCTTGCCCGGGGGACGCCGCGTGTTGTCTGCTCGGCGGCTAATCTCAGTGAGCTGTTCTCGGAGCTCGACCGGCAGTTCCCCGACTTGAGGCCCCATCTGAGGGATGAAGCGGGGGAGACGCGGCGGTTCCTGAATATTTATGTGAATGAGGAAGATATTCGCTTCCTGGGTGGCGCATCGTATTCGTTCCAGGACGGCGACGAGGTACTGCTGGTGCCCTCGATCGCTGGCGGATCGCGATAGACCACACCTACCCGGCCACGCTCAGGGCCTGAAATTCCCCTGACTCCACCGATTCTAGCGGGGCTGTCTTCCCCCGTGACCGCCCCCGGTCAGGTGATTCAGCCGTGTTAAAATCTAACTAACTGGTTAATTATATGAAGGCATCGGGCGCTATGCTTCGTCCCCGTCGTTCCACCGGCCCGTTTAACGATGGACGGCTTGCTCCCCGTTTGGGGACTCGCGGCCGTCCGGAAGAAAGCCGGGCGGCGATCCTCAAGGCGGCGGTCGCCGAATTTGCCGAGCATGGAATTGCCGGCGCTCGCACCGACGCGATTGCGGGCGCGGCGCACGTCAACAAGGCGCTGCTTTATTACTACTTCAAGGACAAGGATGCCTTGTATGAAGCCGTGCTCGACCATGTGTTCGACGGGATGCGGGCGCGGGTGATGCCGGTGCTCGAAAGCAATCTGTCTCCGCGGCAGAAGATGCTGGAGTATCTGGGGGCGTACTTCGATTACATAGCGGCCAACCCGAGGTTTCCGCGGGTGGTGCAAGGAGAGTGGATGCGGTCGGGCGCGAAAGGCAGGGAACGGATGCAGCGCGTTGCGAAGAAATATTTCCGTCCGATTTTCGAGAGGCTGGCTGAGGTGTTGCGAGAGGGAATGCAGGCGGGGGAATTCCGGCCGGTGAATGCGCTGGACTTTGTCCCGTCGGTGGTGGGTGTAGTTATTTTTTATTTCAACGCGGCGCCGCTCATGAAGACACTGATGAAGGTAGAACCGTTGTCGGAGGAGCGGATTCGGGAGCGGAGGGCGTTTGTACTGGATTTTATTTCGGCGGCGCTGTTTCGGTAAGCACCGCAAAGAGGCTAATAGCCACCGAGGCGAGCTGAGTGCTAGGAGATCCATATGAGTGTTCGGAATAAATTCTTGATTCTGTTGGGGGTCATCCTGGCGATTGCTTCGGGGTACTACTTTTTTTCCACGCCGCGGGGCAGCGATCTGGTTTTGGTGGGGACGGTGGATGCCAACCAGATCGTGGTGAGTCCGCAGGTTCAGGGACGGATTCTGAAGCTGCTGGTAGAGGAAGGAACTCAGGTAAAGCAGGGGGATCTGATCGCGCTGTTGGATCCGTCGGAACTGGAGGCGGAGGAGCGTGCGGCGGCGGCAACGATTGCCAGTTTGCGATCGCAGGTGAGTGCCAACGAGTACACACGGAAGTCGACGAAGGGGTCGACGTCCAGCGACGTGTCGAATGCGCAGGCCAAGCTGCAATCGGCCCGAGCCCAACTGGCGCAGGGCGAGGCAACCTTAACGCGCGTGGAGAGCGACAGCCGGCGAACGATTGCGCTCGCGCAGTCCGGTGTGGCATCGGATCAGGATCGGGTACAGGCGGAGATGAACCTGGAGGCGCAGCAGGCGAGCGTACAGTCGCTGAAGGATCAGGTGACCGCGGCGCAGGCGGATCTGAATTCGGCCATTGCGCGTAAGAATCAAGCTGCGGCGGCGCAGAGTACAGTGGCATCGACGCAGGCGCAGAGGGAAAACGCGATAGCGCAGTTGAAAGAGGCAGAGGTACGGCTGGGATATACCAAGATTTACTCGCCGGTAACGGGAACGGTGCTGGTGCGGGCGGCGCGTGAAGGCGAAGTGGTGAACGCGGGGCAGGCGATCGTGACGGTGGTGGATTTCAGCGACACGTGGGTGCTGGCGGCAATTCCGGAAACGGACGCCGATCACATTGGATTGGGAGACACGCTGCGGGTGCGGCTGCCGGGAGGCACGGTAATTCCGGGGAAAGTTTTTTATAAAGCGGCGGAAGCGGATTTCGCTACGCAGCGCGATGTGGGGCGGCGAAAGCGGGATATACGGACGATTGAGTTGAAGGTGAGGCTGGACAATCCGAAGGGCGCGTATGTGCCGGGCATGACGGCGGAGGTGTTAGTAAGTGCGAAGCAGTTGAAGGGAGGATAGCGCGAGGTTCGGGGTCCCGAGCTTCAAGGTTTCGCGGTTTCGCGGTGGACACCATGACTGAAGACATGAACCAGGCGAACGGCAATACCACTAACCGCATGAGTGTTGCGCCGTCGGAAATTAGTCTGCGGGGCGACGTGGCGGCGGACGCTCCCGATGCTATTGCAGTGGAACACATCGTGAAACGATATGGCGAGTTCACGGCGGTGGACGACGTTTCGTTTGCGGTGAAGGAAGGCGAGATTTTCGGGCTGCTGGGGCCGAATGGGGCGGGGAAATCGACGCTGATCCGGATGATGACGACGCTGATCTCGATGACGGCGGGGTGGGCGCGAGTGGCGGGGCACGATGTGGCGGGGGATCCGGAGGCGGTGAGGCGGGCGATAGGAGTGATTCCACAAGCGCTGACCAGCGATTTGGATCTGACGGTGGAAGAGAATCTAAGTATTTACGCGAAGCTGTATGACGTTCCGGCAAAGCGGCGCAAAGAGGCGATTGCGGAACTGCTGGAGACGGTGGACTTGACGAAGTGGCGGGGAGCGCAGACCAAGACCTTATCGGGTGGGATGCGGCGGCGGTTGGAGATTGCGCGGGGGTTGGTGCATAGTCCGAAGATTTTTTTTCTGGACGAGCCGACTACGGGGCTCGATCCGGTGTCGCGCGTGGCGGTCTGGGAGATGCTGACCAACATCAAGGCGAAGCGCAAGCTGACCATCCTGATCACCACGCACTACATGGACGAAGCGGACCGGTTGTGTAACCGGATTGCGATTGTGGATCACGGAAAACTGGTAGCGCTGGATACTCCGGAGGCATTGAAAGCGAGTGTGCCGGGAACGAACGTGATTGAGGCGCACTTCGAACGGCCGCCGGCCGATTGGGAAGAGCGGCTGAAGGCATTGCCGGGGGTGACGTCGGTGCAGAACCAGAGCGCGGGGATGTTCCGGGTGCTGACGTCAAATGGATCGGGCACGACGACGGACCTGGTGGAGATGGCGGTAGTTGCGGGAGTGGGATTGAAAACGCTTACGGTACAGAACACGACGCTGGACGATGTGTTTGTCCACTACACGGGGCGGCAGTTGCGCGACGAACTGGTGAAAGCGCATGGGTTCCTGATGCCGGAGAGACCGGGGTTGCGGCCATGAAGCGGATGATGGCGATTATCGAGCGCGAGATGCGCAAGTTCTTCCGGTCGCCGACACTGATGATGGTGTCGATGATCATGCCGCTGGTACAGCTGGTGGTGCTGGGAAACGCCTTTGGAGGAAAAATCCGGGACGCGAAGATGGGGGTGGTGGATGAGGATCATGGAACGCAAGCGATCCGGATCAAGGAGGCGTTTGACGCGGTGCGGGCGAATATGCGGACGTTCGTCGCGATCCCGTATGACAACGAAGTGCAGGCGCGGGAGGACGTGCGCGACGGCAAGATTCAGGGCGCGGTGATTATTCCGGCGCAGTATTCGAAGCTGGTGTACGAAAAAAATCATCCGCGGATTGCCCTGATTGTGGACAACAGCGACAACTTCATGAGTTCCACCCTCGAAGACGAGATGAATCAAGTGACCGAGGCGTTGAACCAGCCGGACGTGTCGCCGCGGCTGTTGCAGCAGACAGCGCTGGAAACAGTGGAACTGTATCCGTATATCGAGTACATGAAGTTCCTGCTGCCGGGGTCGATCTCGCTGGCGATGTACGTATCGGTGATGATCGGCGGGGGAATGCTCTATATCGACGACAAAGCGCGCGGGGTGCATGAAGGGTATTTGGTAACTCCGATCACGAAGGCGGAACTGGTGTTTGGGCTGAATGGGGCGGGAGCGATCAAGGCAGTCATGACCGGAGTGGTGACTACGGTGATCGGAGCGCTGCTGGCGGGAGTGGGGACGATATTCCATGCGGGGACGATGGTGGGGCTGATTTTGATGATCGTGCTGACGTCGGCGGCGTTCAATTCGATGATGTTCCTGATGATGGTGCGGGTGGAGGACCCGCTGGTACCGCGGGCGATGTTTGGGATTTTGAATACGCTGCTGTTTTTTCCCAGCGGATCGATCTATCCGGTGCAAGCGTTTCCGGCGTGGCTGCGGGCGATTGCGAAAGTGGATCCGTTCACCTATGCGGTGCATGGATTCAAGTCGCTGCTGCTCAAGGAAACGGGGCTGGGGGCGATTGCTACGGACATGACTTATCTGGGGATTTTTGCGGTGATAACGCTGGCGGCGGCGGTGCCGTTGTTTAAGCGGACGCTGTAGGGGCGAAGTGTTCCACGTGGAACATTTTGTACAGGTACCATTGTACGTATGTATATATATTTATATTGGCCCCTATGTGAAAGAGCAGAAAGGGGTTACGGGACGGCGGAGGGTCGGGCGGGCTGGGGGCTGCCGCCGACGAAGGCAAGCCTCCGTGGGGGCCGGAGCCGGGGAGATGCTAGGGGCCGGGCTTCCTTAGGACGACTAGGAAGCGGGTCACGTTGAACCTAGATGCCGACGTACTGGGGTGGTTCAAAAAGCAAGGGCGAGGCTACCAGACGACGATCAATCGGGAGCTATGGAAGTTGATGATGGAAGAGAGGAAGCGATCGGTGTGGCCGTTGTGCGTATAATACTGTACATACTACAAAGCGCGGCGCGAGCGCACGAAAAGCGAAAAGTGTGCGGCTTGGCCTTGCTTTTTAGTGACTGGTGGTCAGTCTTGTTGGATGAGATGGCTCCCAAGTTGTTGATAATGCTAGGGGTCGAGTGTGGTTAAATAGCCACTGGCGGGTAATTGTTACGCTGTAATTATTACAAGACTCATTATTTAGTGGGCGGTTGTAGTGGTCAGTGGCCAGTGGCCAGTGGGCAGTTAGAATCACTGACCACTGGCCGCGCCCACTGACGCCGGATTGGTCTTGCTCGTCCGGTTGCCGGCGTCGTAGGTGTAGGCGCGCCGTCGAGCGTCGCCGAGCCCGCCTGGTGTAGCACGCTCAGCAGGTGCGACACGGAATCGTAGGTGTAGTTCGTGTTCACGCTATTTGATCTCGTTAACTACTTCGCCCAGGCTGGCGCCCACAGACCGGGCGCGAACCTGGGGCACCCGGCCCTTCAAATAATTGGGGGATGTTCCGTCCGGTTCCCGGATTTCCAAACTCGAGTGCGGCTAAAGGGAAGGCTCCGCCCCGTCTATTTTTTCTCAAACTCGATCCTCCGCCCCTGGTCCGCGTCCCCGCCTTGAAAGTAGTACAGGCTCACCGCAGACCCTCTTCCTGAAACATAGAGCTGAGTACCATAAGGTGCAGTTCTGCGCGGGCCGATTGTAATCGTCTTGAAGTTAAGCTGGACCTGTTCTTTGCCTTCCCGCGAAAAAAGTTTCCAAACACCGCTGCCCGTAATTAGCCCGTCTGCGGTTTGTGGAATCTCGTACAATAGGTCCTCCGGTATCTCTGAGGCAACGAAAGTCCCGTTCGCGTCAAGAACGATCTTCGCGACGCCCTTCTGCTGCGAACTGGGCAAGAAACGGTGGCGTGATTCATCATTCACGACCCACGTTCCACTGACATCACTGGATTTTGCGTCCTTGCAACCCAGCGAACCAAGACACAAAAGCGTCGCGATTAGCAAGAGTCTCATTGAGTGTCCTACTTCTTGCAGCCGCACTTGTCGTTCAAGTTCTCATGGAAATCAAAGAATTGAGAAGTTTGCGACATCGGCCCCGAGGAGAAGAAGTTGTCCAACGGGGTACCAATGTGCTGATTCCACCAATTTGTGTAACCGATCACTGGAGGGTGAGTTGCCGACGAAATGGTCGAATAGTTCCAAACGTGAACGTTTAGGGTTCCGTTGGTCACCGTGTACGAAAGTCCGTATGATCCAAGGTAGGTTACGGCGAGATTCCCTGTTAATCCGCCAGTAAACAAAGTGGAGTAATCCTCGACGTATTTCGGAACACCCTGCACCCCGCCCAGAGAGTAATTGAATCTGCCCTGTGACGGAAGAGTTCCGTTGCACACGTCGCTTATCAATTCCTGAATGTGCTGGATGGTGCCTCAGGAGTTCTGTAAAGGGGTCGCCATCCGTGAAGTTATGCGTTCGTGGACCGCGGCCGGTGAGCCACTCCCACCCCACTTGCGGGGAGACGAAGTGTCTTTGAGGCCAAACGGATCAACCAAATTGGTCGGGCTGTTGAGCGAGTACTGATAGAAATTGATCCCCGAACGGATCGGGTCTTCCGAGACGAACCTGCCGGTGGACGGGTTGTAGTACCGGGCGCGGTTGAAGTAAAGGCTGGTCTCATTGTCGTACTCGCGTCCGGCATACAGGAACGGGTTGCGGAGCGTGCCCGTAAAGTTCGTGATGTTGCCGAAAGAGTCGTAAGTGTAGGTATTCGCAACCGATCCCGCCGAACTCGTCAGCGAGGTGACCGAACCTAGGCCATCCGCTTCGTAGTAACTACTCGTCGTGGAGCGCTGCATCGCCAGCGGCTCATCTATGTTCTGCGTCACCGTGTAGCGCGCCAAAATTGCGCCGGCGGAGGTCATGGTCTCGATCAGATTGTAACCGTCATAGGCAAATGTGCCAGAGAAGCTGGGCGAGTTCTTGTAAATCCTGCGTCCAAACGGATCGTACTTGAAGCTCACCGTCCCCGTTCCGGGAACAACCACCTGCGTCAGCCGGTTCTCGAAGTCCCAGGTGAAGCTGCGGCCCTGGGCGTCGGAGAGGGTGTTGCCGTTTGCGTCGTAGGTGTAGCTGCCGTTTGAGGTTGCCGTCAGCTCATTCGACGAATTGTAAGAATAGGAAGGCACACTCAGAGGGCTCAGTCTATTCCCCACCGCGTCGTAGCTGAAACTCTCCTTGGTACTGCCCCCGTGGGTTACCTGCAGCAGTTGGTAAATGGCGTCGTAGCCGTAATTCCATGTGGTCCCGTTGAGATAGTTGGTCTTGCTCGTCCGGTTGCCAGCGTAGTCGTAGGTGTAGGCGGCGCCGTCGGGCGTCGCCGAGCCCGCCTGATGCAGCACGCTCAGCAGGTGCGACACGGAATCGTAGGTGTAGTTCGTGTTGACGCCATTTGATCTCGCTAGCTCCTGGAACATCCCCGCCCAAGCAAAGCTTGGACGGGGCACCCTCTTTTGTCAGGGAAGGTGGGGTGGGCCACCCGCCGCGTCATAGGTGTACGTGTTCGCCAGCGCACCCGCAGCGCATCACCCACGTCTCGAAAACCGCGAGACGTGGGGCACCCCCGTTCGTGTTGGGGAGTCGATGAGATCACGCAGGCTTGTGACAGGTGACACTGAATTTTTCTTGAATTCAGGCCAACCTTTAATGTAATCGTACGTGCGCGCATCTGGGCCTGAGGGCCCCCTCCACCTGCGCGAGTTTCCAAGTCCGGACCCCCGCTCGCCAATGCGCGAGCTTTCCCACTACATCTCCGCGGAGGATCTCTTATGCTGCATCTCGACACCGGCAACACCGGTTTCATGATCTTGTGCACCAGCCTGGTCATGCTGATGACGCCCGGCCTGGCCTTCTTTTATGGCGGCCTGGTAGGGCGCAAGAATGTCCTGGCCATCATGATTCAGAGCTTCGTCTCGATGGGCTGGACGACCGTCATTTGGTATCTCTACGGCTACTCTCTGTGCTTCAGCGGCGACTGGCACGGAGTCATCGGCAACCTGCACAACGCGTTCTTGCGCGGGGTCGATCTCAGTACGCCTTCGCCCAATCCCACGATTCCGGCCTTCGTCTTTATCGCTTACCAAATGATGTTTGCGATCATCACTCCGGCTCTGATTTCTGGCGCGTTCACCAATCGCGTTACCTTCAAGGCGTACATGTTTTTCCTGACCGCGTGGCTCACGTTCGTTTACTTCCCGTTCGTGCACATGCTTTGGGGCGGCGGCTTCTTGCAGCAGTGGGGAGTGAGGGACTTTGCCGGCGGCATCGTGGTGCACAATATCGCCGGACTGGCGGCCTTGGCGTCGGTGGTCTACGTGGGCAAGCGGCGGGTGCTCGATCGCGGTCCGCACAGCATTCCACTGGTCGCGCTGGGGACGGGCCTGCTGTGGTTCGGATGGTACGGGTTCAATGCGGGCAGCGAAATGCGGGTGGATTCGGTGACCGCAACCGCATTCCTGAATACTGACGTGGCCGCCTCCTTCGCCGCGGTGGCCTGGTTGCTGGTGGCGTGGTTCAACGAGAAAAAGCCCAAGTTTCTCGGCCTGCTGACGGGGGCCGTGGCCGGACTCGCCACCGTGACTCCGGCTGCGGGGTTTGTCTCGCCTACGACGGCGGTGATTATCGGCATCGTTTCGGGCGTGGTTTGTTACTACGCGGTGGAGATGAAAAACAAACTGCACTGGGATGATGCACTCGACGTGTGGGGCGTCCACGGGGTCGGGGGTTTCCTGGGCATCGTGATGCTGGGCATTTTCGCCAACAAGCAATTCAATCCGGAAGGCGCAAATGGGCTGCTCTATGGCGATCCGGTATTCCTGCTCAAGCAGGTGACAGCGGTCGTGTTCTCGTCGGTCTGGGCGTTCGTTTTCACCTACGCGATGTTGCGCATCATCGATGCCTTCACCACGGTGAAAGTGGACGAGGCGTCGGAGGAGATTGGCCTCGACGAGTCGCTGCACGGCGAGCACGCGTACGAGGAGCTTGCCGAAAAGGACGTGATTCACCATCTGGTGCAGGCTGGGCGCTGACGTTTGAAGACGAGGACCGCGGGGCAGCCGTCGGTGGAGGTCTTTGTTCTGGCTTCGCCCGGTCGAATTGTGACGAAACCCACACATCGCAAAGAACGCGATGTGTGGGGCACCTGGCCGCAATGAAAAGAGGCTGCTTATCGCAGCGCTGAAGCGCTGCGCCACCCAAAATCAAGTGCGATCGACTTTTTTCGGCCTCTAAAGCCGCGATGAAAATGCGAACCTTACGGCACGGCCGAAGCCGCGCCCTTTCAAGGCCGCTTCAAACTGCACCGCTACCAAGCCACGCGCATTTGCTTGATGCTCACCCGCTCCCTACAATAGAAATTTAATCCAATAATCTTATGATTCATTTTCCTGTACCTGAGGCGCTCACATTCGACGACGTTTTACTGGTGCCGGGGCATTCCGGAGTTGTGCCGGCCGCCACCAACACGCAGACGCAACTCTCGCGCAACATTGGGCTGAACATCCCCATCATCAGCGCCGCCATGGACACGGTGACCGAGTCGCACATGGCGATTGCCCTGGCGCAGCAGGGAGGGCTCGGCATTATCCACCGCAACCTGACGATCGAGCAGCAGGCCAATGAAGTGGACAAGGTGAAACGGTCGGAGAGCGGCATGATCGTCGATCCGGTCACCATGTCGCCGGATGCCAAGGTTTCCGATGCGCTCGAAGTGATGCAGAAATTCAAGATTTCGGGTGTGCCGATTACTCTGAAGGATGGAAAACTGGTCGGCATTCTCACCAATCGCGATCTGCGCTTCGAGACGCGGTTCGATATTCCGATCAGCAAGGTGATGACGAAGGACAACCTGATCACCGTGGCGGTGGGAACGACGCTGGAGCAGGCGGAAGAGATCCTGCACGAACACCGCGTCGAAAAGCTGCTCGTCGTCGACGACAAGTACAACCTGAAGGGCTTGATCACGGTCAAGGATATTCAAAAGAAGTTGAAGTATCCGGGCGCGGCCAAAGACACGCATGGACGGTTGCGGGTGAGCGCCGCCATTGGCGCGACCGGCGACTTCCTGGAACGCGCCCAGGAACTGGCGAAGGCGAAAGTCGACGTGCTGGCTATAGACAGCGCGCATGGGCATTCGACGTTGGTGCTGGCAGCGGTCAAGAAGGTGAAAGCGAAATTGCCGGAGGTGGAATTGATTGCCGGCAACGTAGCGACCTTC
>Ga0187782_10004572_pt1 | contig 10352 bp, 7 predicted proteins | sample 0715_SJ02_MP15_2_FD_132454 | JGI IMG/M metagenome (GOLD analysis project Ga0187782, IMG submission 132454) | Tropical peat soil microbial communities from peatlands in Department of Meta, Colombia - 0715_SJ02_MP15_20_MG | ecosystem: Environmental > Terrestrial > Soil > Wetlands > Peat | place...
ACCGCCGAAGCGCTCGGCACCGTCTACCCCGCCCTCATCCAACGTGACACGGATGTCGACCTTAAAGCGCTAGAAGCGGCTCTCAGCGATCGATCTTGGGTTGTACGCAAAACAGCCGCGAACGCACTCGGCACCGTCTACCCCGCCCTCATCGAACACGGGAACGCGGTTGACAGCGCGCTTCTCGAGCGCCTTCTGTTACGATCAGATGACCAGATGCGTCGGAATGCCGTCCACGCGCTCAGCCGTGTGTACCTGGCCCTCATCGAACACGGGAACGCCGTCAACGTGGCGCCTCTCGAGCGGCTGCTCACTGATCAAGACCCGGAGGTGCGTCGGGCCACGGTGACAGCGCTTGGCGCGATTTATCCCGCGCTGCTTCAAAGAGAAACCGCCATCGAGGTTAAGAAATTAGAGAGATCAATACAGAGCAAACACGCAGGAGTTCGTGTGGCGGTGACAAAAGCCCTAGGCAGAGTCTACGCCGCACTTATGGAACACGGGAACGCTGTCAACGTGGCGCCTCTCGAGCGGCTGCTCACTGATCAAGACCCGGAGGTGCGTCGGGCCACGATAGAAGCACTCCAACGAGTCTACCCGCGACGTGTCCGTGAAGGGCAGACTCCGCCGCTGCTCCAGTTGGAGCGCGCGCTGGACGACGAGGTGGCCGAAGTTCGCGCTGCTGCGCAAGAGCTCTTCGCGAGCGTGTTGCGCGCAGTGTTATCGGGCCAGGAGGAAGCGGAGTTTGTGCAGGCAATCCAAGAGCTGAGCGAGGAGCTCGACGAGCCGCTGTCCGCCCCGCTTTCTGGTGCCTATGCGCCTTTTTTTCTGCTGGGAAAAGATTCACTCAGGGTAGGTCGCCTCACCTTGAAAAAAAAGCGAGTGCGCACCAACGCACCGCCGTGCAGTGTAACCAAGGCCTCGTACGAGATGCTCTACGCTATTGCTTCAGCGTATCTTCTGCATCACCCGCTTTTGCTTATGGGGCCGACGTCTACGGGGAAAAGCTTCTTGGTCAAGTGGCTAGCTGAGGCGCTTGGCAATCAGCACGTCTCGTACACGCTCAACCCGTACATTTCTAAGTCAGAACTCGTCGGTGGAATAAAGCCAAATAAACAAGGCACCTTCGTCTGGCAGGACGGGATCATACTCACGGCAGCAAAGCGTGGCCTGTGCCTCGTTCTCGAAGAGCTTAATCTCGCCACCTCTGAGGTCCTTGAGATACTAAATGACTACTTAATCACTGGCAAGTTTGTCTATTCAGAGAATGGTGATCAACGCGTTGTCAAGCCGTCAAACGAATTCCGGCTGTTTGCCACGGCGAATCCATTGAGTTACGCACAACGAGAACGGCTTTCGCGGGTGTTTGTGTCGAGGTTCAAAGTGCACTATCAACCCGAGCTGAGCGAAGAAGATCTCATTGAGATTTTGAGCGGGCTGTTCGAAATTCCTGCTCATTTGGCCTACTCTGTCGCGTTTTTCCACATTACGCTACAGGAACAAGCGGACTCGAAAGTCATCGGCAAGGAGGAAAAAGAGCCGTACATATTCAGTTTGCGCGACTTAATACGGCTCGGGAGGCGACTAACGCCCGCTATAAAGGCCAATGTGCCCGAACCCGCGCTTTTAGGGCTCCTCGCTCGAGAACTATCAGATGTTTACGTGGCACGCGTGCGAAACGGCGATGAACGGGAAGCTCTCATAAAGCTTATCGATACGCTCTTTGGCCTTAAAACTGAGAGCACATGCGTTGAGGACGCTCTTGCTTTCCACGCTGAGCAATTAGCGCAGCTTTTAGCGGACTTGTCGGTAACTCGTGGTCGCTACCTCATTCCTGGTCAAGAGGCAGATATTGTCCCGACCAAAACCCAGCGACAGACGCTCGTGAGTGTTGTGAAAGCGCTATTTTTCAATGAGCCGATTCTTTTGGTGGGCTATCCCGCTTCAGGCAAAACGACGCTGATACGCTATCTTGCACGCGAGAAGAAAACGGACCTCTACTATGTTAACCTGTCATCAGACTCAGGTCTTGAGGAGCTCTTGGGCGGCTACACGCAAGGCCGCAGCGGCACATGGCACTACAAGCGAGGACTGCTTTTTAAGGCTGTTAAGAGGGGCGCGTGGCTTTTTATTGACGAGGCGAACCTCAACCCTCTCTCTGAGTATCTCAACACGTTATTAGACTTCGGCTACGTTGCCGATGAAGAGGGAACCCTCTTTGAACTACATCCCAATTTCAGGTTGTTTTTTTCCATCAATCCTCCTAAAATTCATCCGTCGCGAAACGTGCTCTCTCCCGCGCTGCGCACCAGGTTCAATGAGATCTGGATCGAGGAAATCACTGACCCAGAAGAACTATCTGAATTGGTCGAGGACTGGAAGCATGCGCAATCACCGATGTGAAAAAAAGAGGCCGTTTGTCGGATTTACCCCAATCGAACCTGTGCTAAGCCTCTCGAGAGGGATTTGCTCACCACGTGCTGGCTGATCTTTTAGGGTGCGCGGCGAAGCGGTGCTCAGCGCCTCAGGCTTGGACGAGGGTCAAATGTTACCATCGGTGGTCAGCTCTACGATGTGCGGGGTCTCCCCTGCTGCAATAACGCTTAAGTAACCGCCCAGTCACGTTGAGTGTAATGGCTGAAATAGCGCTTATTTGGGATCGGCCACTTCTTTTTGAGAAGCTATTTGTGGAGTACGGCTTCGCGTGCGAGCGCGTCTCTCCATTGCAGATCGGCACCGCGTACTCGCCCAAGTTCGAAGTGGCAATACTTCCTGTAGGGTTTGGGAATCCCGCTTACAGCACCGTTGCAAAATCAGTGAAAAGCGTCGGAACGCCGCTCCGCGAGTTCGTGCGAAAGGGGGGATCATTGATCGCGTTCAGCCCCTATGTTGACGGTTACGACTTCGGGTGGCTTGGTCTTCCGTGTAGGTTCAGGCTGCTACCGCGAGATGAGCTCGTGAAAATAGCTATCAAGAGAGAACATGCGGCCACGCGGATCGTTGATGTCCTTGAGGCCCACACAGATGGCTACCTGACCGGCGCGATAGAACGCGACGTGATTCTAGAGACAGAAGACGGTGCCGCTTTGACAGTGACGTTGTCAGATAGAGGGCGCTTCATACTGTCGACGATTCACGAGTTTCCAGCGAGGCGATTCATCACCTGGGCTCTCGAATCAGCGCGAGCATAGCGCGAAACAGGCACCCTCTCTAATGGCGTCGCCTGCTGGCGAGCAAGAATCCGAAACTCGCTACCACCCCAACAGCGACTATGATCGGCACCGCCAGCTGACTTACGAGCTTCTCGCTTTCAAATGTATTCATTTGATCGTTAATCACGCCGCCCTGTGCCATCTCCTGAGACATGACTTCCTGGCTCGAGGCACCTGACGTGTCGATCACGTGCAATGTCGAAGTATCACGCGTGAGGGTTGCATCTGAGGATTCATTGATTACTACGTGCCCGGTCTCACTTGTGGCGTGCGTTTGAATCAGCGTGTCTGGAACGTCGCTTGAGTCAGTGCCCACAGACATTTGCACGTGATGACTGTCAATAAAGCCAAGCGTTTGTTGTGGTTCGTAGGGCACCCATCCTGTGTCAGGATAGTACACCTCGATCCAAGCGTGCGACCCGGCGTTCCAACTATAGCCGTACGTGGATAGGTAGCTACCTACTGTGATGTCTCCGCCCACGAGATAGCCGCTCACGTAGCGTGCTGGAATTCCGACGCTCCGCAGCAGTGCCAGCGAGAGCTGTGCGTAGTTCTCGCACGTGCCCCGCTTATTCTGAAGCGTCCACGCTGCATCGTGGTTCGTCACATTAGCATTGTACTTGAGATTGTCACGCACCCAAAGCATTATGGACGTCACTGCGGCACTCTCGTAGTGAGCGTTGCTGACAAGGGTTTCCGCGGTTTTTTTGATGGCAGAATCGTTCGATTGCACGTACTTCGATGGTGCGAGATATTCGCTAGCGCTCTGATCAGAAGCATTGAGCCGGATCGGTAGCTTTGAATCTGAATTTAGCCCCGTACCTGGACATCGATGGTCAAATTCGCCGTTATCGAGTAACTCAATCTTGGCGGCGGGTTTAGCCACGTGGCAGTGATTCCTCCGTCAGTAGCCGTTGCCTCGTCGGGTTTCGTGCTGTATGAAATGCTGAATGACACCACTCTCTGCGAGTAGGCGAAACGACTCGCATTCAGCGCCGTTGGAATTTGGACTACTACCTTTTGAGTTCCTTCGGGAACGATGATGTCACGCGTTGTGGTATAGTGTACCGTGCTCGCCATGGTGCCTTGGCAAATCAGGGCGTCTCCATATCCTTGTAGTGGCAGTAGAATAGCTATCGCAATAAGCGTGCAAGCAAGCGTGCAAGCAATAGTCTTCATTTGACTGGCACAGGGCACAATAACTGGGACAGTACGCGCATGAGTTTTTTTTGCACGTACTTATAGGTTAGGGCCCCGAATAGCCTGTGGATGCCGCGCAGTTCTGAGGCTCGGATGAGTGTTATAGGTTTACTCACCGCCTGTCTCAGCTAACGATCGAGCTTAGACCAAAACGGGTTGGCTGCGCACGTAGAACGGTTGCTGAATCGGAATGATTATAAACTATAGTTCTTCGTTCTTAATCTAGCACGACGAGGCCATTGTGCTTGAACGCTTGCACGACCCATTCACTCACTTCGCGTAAGCCTGGGTTCGAACCCGGAATCCGATGTTCAGACTAACAAGGAAGGCCAGTTACATGACTTACAGAAAGGTTGTTGCGATCCTCCTCCTCGCTCTGGTTGCGCTTTCGGTCTACGGAGTAGTTATTCATCAAAGCAGTTCCGTGGCCGCTTTCCCCATAAATGCGTCAGGAGCGTCAAATACGTGGAGCCAAGCGCCAATAAATCCCGCATTCACTCAGTATCTGAAGAATCAAGTGGCGGGAAAGGCGACGACAACTGTAAGCGGGCACGAGGAAAGTCTCGTTCCGCCCACCGTTAATTTTTCCACCCTTACGGGACCGAGCGTGAGCGCTGCGGCCGTTCCCCTGGTCGGGTATCCTCAACCTATGATTTGCGTACGCTCGGCAAAGTCAGCCCGGTAGAGAATCAAGGAACTTCACCTGCGTGCTGGACGTTCGCCACGTACGGCTCGCTTGAGTCGTACCTGCTCCCGGGAACGCAGGCAAGCTTTTCAGAGAATAACATGAAGAACTTGGCTGGATTCGATCTGACGTGCGAAGACGGAGGGAATCAGCAGATGGCAACAGCGTACTTGGCCCGATGGGGCGGCAGCATGCAGAGCGGCCCTGTTACTACCGCATGCGACCCGTTTAACCAGGATTCGTGCGCCGATACGTCGTTGAGCTCCGTACAACAGCACGTTCAAAACGTGCTCTTTTTGCCATACAGAACGAGTGCGACCGATAACAACAACATAAAATGGGCATTGGAGAATTACGGCAGCGTTTATGCCACCATGTACATCGATTCGAACTCGAGCAACTATAACTCAAACACGGCAGCTTGGTACTACAGAGGTTCCCCGACTCTTGATGATCATGCTGTGACTATCGTCGGTTGGAACGATTCCTACCCGGCAAGTAACTTCGCCAGCCACCCGCCGGGGCCGGGCGCGTTTATCGTGAAAAACAGCTGGGGTACGAACTGGGGGCAAAACGGCTTCTTCTATGTTTCGTACTATGACACTCAGTTCGCTACGTCAAATGTGATCAATGGTCAGCAATGGGCGGAACCGCCCACAGTCTTCACGGCTCAACCAACGACAAATTACAATACCAATTACCAGTATGATCCGTTAGGCTGGGTGAGCAGTGTCGGCGAGGGAGGGAGTACCGCGTGGGGCGCGAATGTGTTTACCGCCACGTCTAACCAGTCACTATCCGCCGTCAGTTTGTACGCTGGTTCAGTGAGCACGTCGTATGCGATATACGTGTATACCAATCCGACTACGGGCCCCGTTGGCGTCACTGCATATACCGGCCCCACCGGCACGATAGCCTTGCCTGGCTACTATACTATCCCGCTCAATACAACCGTCCCGCTCACGGCAGGCCAGAAGTTTTCCGTAGTCATAGAGATTACCACGCCGGGAAGCAACGAACCAATCCCAGTGGAAATTACCGAGCCAGGCTACAGCACGGCAACGGGGCAACCGGGCCAGGGCTACTTAAGTGCGAATGGGACCTCCTGGACCGATGCAACGGAGGTCGAAACGAATATGAGCATCTGCATAAAGGCATTTGCGACGAACGTACCATCGGTAGGTGCGCCCGTCGCCTCAGCACCTGCCGTATGCATGCAGAATAATAACAGCCTTTACATCTTTGCAGAAGGCTCAAACAGTTCGCTTTACTACAAGCAATGGAACAGCACGACTGGCTGGTCGACATCGACGTCCCTCGGCGGGGTTCTCACGTCAGCCCCCGCTGCCGTGTCCCAAGGTGCAGGGACGATCGACGTCTTTGTCCGTGGCAGCGACAGCGCCATCTGGGAGAAGACAACCACGAACGGAGGGAACTCATGGAGCGGCTGGACCTCTCTGGGCGGCCAAATTGCCTTCGGCACAGGACCAGCGGCTAGCTCCTGGGGCTCAGGTCGTCTCGCCGTCTTTGTCGAAGGCACGAACGGCGCCCTGTATCAGAAAACGTGGACCGGCTCGTGGACCAACTGGGCCTCTCTGGGCGGGTCTCTGACCTCGTCACCCGCAGCGACCTCACCGACGAGCGGTACGATCGACGTCTTTGTCTGCGGCACCGACGGTGCCATCTGGAAGAGGACTACCACGAATGGAGCCTCGTGGTCCAACTGGGCCAGTCTCGGCGGTCAGATTGCTTCTGGCACAGGACCAGCGGCTAGCTCCTGGGGCTCAGGTCGTCTCGACGTCTTTGTCGAAGGCACGAACGGGGCCATGTACCAAAAAACGTGGAACGGCGCGTCGTGGTCCGGCTGGAGCTCTCTCGGCGGGGTCTGCACCTCGTCACCCGCCGCGATCTCCCCGGCGAGCGGCACGATCGACGTCTTTGTCCGCGGCAGCGACAACGGCCTCTGGGAGAAGTCCTATTACAGCGGCACTTGGTCAGTTTGGTCGTCCATCGGGGGTATGTAAGCCGTTGTGACGTGTCCTCTGGGTAGTACAAAAGCTACGACCAGGGGACACATATCGAGCTAGCCCATGAGCACGTTCACGCAGAAGTGGGCGCCAGCGGTGCGCTCCCCTACTTTGCCACCTTCGCCGGAAAAAGCTTTTATTTGGCATCAATGCGCACAGTCGTGGCGGGAGCGTACATTGTCCGTGGATGCTCGATTATCCACTCACTCATCTACAAAGTTCACCCGCTTCATTCTGCATTTTTTATAGCCACAATTCTGAGCGTGGCTAAACAATAAGTCGGGTGCCCAACACACGAATTTAGATCAAAAAAAAGCGGTCGGAGCTTAACAATAATTAGAGTGAAGCCCTCAAGCTTAAACAACAATCCCGAGCACAAACAGTAAAATAACAAGCAGAGCTCCAGGTATCCCAGCCAAGGCGCAAATAATTATGGTAATCAGGTTTATCGGTACCGGAAGTCCAACGAAGTTCGCTAAAAGCAGAACGATGATACCGAGAATCGAATTCACTGCCAGGTACTTTCCATATTTCGCCCCTAGCTTGACGAGAAGGTACAGCACGATCAGGACCAGAATAGCCACTACAAGCAATCCTATCGCACTAGTGATGTCCATCAGGCCAACTTACGTAGTCTGAGAGAAATAGTTTTCGATCTCGGCTTTTTGGTTGAAGGATAAGCCAGTGTTAGATTGGAATCAGTGATTGCTACCTAGGCAGCGCGGGAATCGAGGCAGACCGAAGGTTGCTCGTGGTTTTGACACAGGGGCAGTGTATTAACAGCCCGTCGCACGTTTAAGCCGTGAGTTGCGCGTGAGCATTGGCAGTGAACTCACCTAGCGATTAAATGTTTATGAAACCAGTGTAAACAAAACCTAGGCCAAGGAGGGATAAAAAAACGCCACAGCTTATGAGAACAATGCGATAGGCCCTGTCACCAGCAATGGTGGCTCCTCTGTCGGCAAAGATGGAAACGAATCCGTACCACGAGAAATCTGAGGCCCAGTGACCAATGAGGAACGCAGTCAGCCCAACCAATCCGGCGAGTCTAAGACCGTCAAACACAAACGCGGCTCCGACCGTAAACCACCACAGGAAGAAGAATGGATTCGACAAGCTCGTTATTATGCCGTTGTAAATAGGCCCGTGCGCAAGCGTCGGTTTTTCGGCAGCCGTTTGGATGGAAGCATTCTCTTGGCCGCTCCTAATCAAATTGATGCCCATAACGACAAGAAATGCTCCTCCAATAATGCAAATTGCAATAAATGGTGCTTTCAGTCCTATGATCTGGCTGAGGCCCAGACCGAGAAGCAGGACCATACTGGTCTCAGCTACTACGTGGCCGAAAACCACACTCGTTCCGGCCTTGTAACCCTTTTTGAATGATTCGGTTATTGAGACCGTAAGCATTGGGCCTGGCACGATAGCGCCAGAAAAACCTACCAGAAAAGCTGTAAAACCAAAAGCAAGCAGCTCAACTATCGTCTAGCTCACCTATCTGGTGTTTGTTCGACTTCTGTCTCGGAAGGTTTCCTTTTTAAGCGCGGAAGCTCATAAGCTATTTCTACAATTCTTTTTTTTATTGGGCTATGAGTTCGCCGCAAACAACTGCGCAAGCAATTTCCCTTAATGTGCGTGTTTTGCTCGTTGGTCTAGAAAGCGTTAACAGGACACCGCAAGTCTAGTCATATTGAACAGAACAAGACACAGGCGCAAGTTGATGATCAAAGTCGAGTTGCTTTCCCCTCTTAATTCTTTGCCGTGAAGGACGGCTTGTCGGCAGGGACACGAGAACCTTCAAGGCCAAAGAATTCGTACTTCGAGTTGACAAATAAGTGCTCCGCCTTTTGCGGCTCACCTCGTGTCGCAACAACTTCTCCGACAAATACAGTATGGTCGCCTGTCTCGAACTGCGCGACTACTTTACATTCATGTGTAACGGTTGCTCCTTCAATCGTTGGCACCTGCACCGCAACAGAGTCGATCAATGAGAGGCCCGCCTCCTTAATCTTGTCGATATCTCGTCCCGATCTAGTGCCGCAAAACCACGCTGCTTCCGCTTGTTCTGCACTCGGGTAGTGGACCACGAACTCCTTGTGAAAGTCAATTCCCGCGTGCGAATAGCGCGAATGATCAATGGAGATCATCAACAAGAACGGGTCAAGCGACGTGCGGGTCACCCACGATACGCCAAGTGCATTCGGTCTTCCGTTTGTGTCGAGCGACGTTACGAGGCTATAGATCATTGGCGCAGCGAGGGCAACGCCCTGATTATGGGTTAATGTCTGCATGTTTTAGCTCCTCAGGATGAATATGACGTCTCTGGATTATCAGGTCTTCTGTCTACTAATGGACCCTGGTGGTCAACTACGACATATGAACAGCTCGAAGCGTCCACGGACCTCGATCTGCTTGAGCATGCCGTCAGCGAATAGACCCAGTCAACAGTTTGACCGCTATGATCCACATCTAGTCGGCACCGACTATCATTAGACAACAAACACCGATTTAATGTTTGCCTAGTCGACTTGACGGGATAGAGATGCTTGAACGCACGTTGAGTTACGCTTGAGCGGCGCCACGCTCTTCTCTATTTGGTGCAACGCGATGAATCCAACAACCGGTGACGCCGGGAAGGGGAAAACAATAATTCTTCACAGCACTCAAGAAGACGCGGTGATCCGAGTGAACGTTCCTGACACGCTTGACAATGCAGACCTATGCCTATGCCAGAGTTGTCCGACCCGAAACGAGTGTATAAAACAACAGGAGCAGAGGTTGTTCTGTGCGCGCGGAAAAACAGACTGCAACCTTGTGCGTAAGGGGTGCTTCTGCGGCGCATGTCCGCTGGAAAACGTGTACCAGTTTCCAGGACTCTATTTCTGCGAATTAGGTGCAGTTCAATAGGTACCGTTTAATGCGCGCTACCCCTCTGAAGACTTTAAGTGGGCGGCCGGCGTGCCGCACGGGGGTTTTTGCAGTTTAGCTTAGAAAATAAGATGCTAAACCCAGTCGCTCATCGCGGATTGAAAATCCGTCGTGAAACCAGTATGCGCTGTGACCATGAGGGATATGTTCTTGAGCTGTGCCAACTTTTTTACGGACTCGGTTTGTGTCGTTGTGTCCATGTGTATTCTATCTCCCAGGCGCAGCCTTGAGAAGGCACGAACATTTCCATCTTTTAGGCGGAGCGTATCGCCAGTAAACAGAATGGAATCATTCACCACA
>Ga0187782_10004573_pt1 | contig 10352 bp, 10 predicted proteins | sample 0715_SJ02_MP15_2_FD_132454 | JGI IMG/M metagenome (GOLD analysis project Ga0187782, IMG submission 132454) | Tropical peat soil microbial communities from peatlands in Department of Meta, Colombia - 0715_SJ02_MP15_20_MG | ecosystem: Environmental > Terrestrial > Soil > Wetlands > Peat | place...
GTCAAGTCCTCACTGACCCGCGTGGTTGTGCCGGTTGCCGCTCGTGATCGGGCGCTGCTACACTGAAAAGTTTTCATCCACTCAGAATCGTCTGATGCAAGGACTCATCTTCAAACCATGCTGAAACCGGGAGACATCGCCATCGTCAGCGGGGCCCGCACGCCCTTTGGCCGCTATTGCGGCAAGCTGAAAGACTTCACGGCCCAAGAGCTGGGCGCGATCGCCGGCAAATGTGCGATCGAACGCGCCGGACTTGATACCAAAGAATTTGATCATGCAGTTTTCGGGAATGCGCAGCAGACCTCCGGAGATGCGCTTTACGGCGCGCGGCATGTGGCACTGCGGGCCGGCCTGCCGATTGAAACTCCTGCGCTGACCGTGAATCGTCTGTGCGGGTCAGGGATGCAGGCCATTGTGAGTGCGGCCCAGATGATTGAGCTGGGCGAAGCGAATGTAGTGCTGGCGGGCGGCATGGAGGCCATGTCGCAGGCGCCGTTTGTGATTCGCGGACGCGACGGGTTTACCCTTGCTCCCGGCGGGAAGCTGGAAGACTCGCTGATGGTGGCGCTGCTCGACACTTACTGCGGGCTCTACATGGCGAATACAGCGGAGCGGTATGGCGAGCTACAGGGCATAACCCGGCAGGCGCAGGATGAGTTCGCGATGCGCTCGCAGCAGACCGCCGATGCTGCCTACAGAGAGGGACGCCTCCAGGAAGAGCTGGTTCCGGTGCACTTGAAGAATTCGAAAGGCGAGCCCACCGGTGAAACCTTGAATGAAGACGATCACCGGCGTCCGCAAACCACTATGGAGGGTCTGGCCAAGCTGAAGCCTGCTTTCGGCAAGAATGGCACGGTAACTGCCGGCAACGCGAGTGGCATCGTCGACGGCGGCGCAGCGGTGGTGGTTATGTCGCTGGAAGAAACGTCAAAACGCGGCATCAAGCCGTTGGGACGGATTGTGAGTTGGGGAATTACCGGCGTTGAGCCGAAAGTCATGGGCCGTGGGCCAGTGCCGGCATCGAAAATCGCCCTGCAAAAGGCAGGCTTGACGCTGGATTACATCGATCTGATCGAAGTCAACGAAGCATTTGCAGCGCAGTACCTCGCTGTCGAAAAAGAGCTGGGCCTCGAGCGCGAAAAGGTCAATGTGAATGGTGGGGCGATTGCGCTCGGGCATCCGCTTGGAGCGACCGGAACACGTCTGGTGATTACCTTGTTGTACGAACTGCGCCGGCGCAAGAAGAAATATGGGCTGTCAACCGCGTGCATCGGCGGAGGACAAGGCATTGCCATGATTGTGGAGAGCTTGAATTGATGATGGGGCGTTGAGGAAGGAAATGGCGATTCAAAAGGTTGGTGTTCTCGGCTGCGGATTAATGGGTTCCGGTATCGCCCAGGTGAATGCAACTGCGGGGTTCGAAACAACCGTGCTCGAAGTGGAGCAGAAATTTCTTGACCGCGGGTTCGGCGGAATTCAGAAATCGCTCGCCAAATTCGCGGAAAAGGGAACAATCAAAGAAACGCCCGAAGCGATTCTCGGGCGGCTGAAAGGTACAACCAGCCAAAAAGACCTGGCTCATTGCGACATCGTGATTGAAGCCATCATTGAAAATGTTCCGGCAAAGAAAGAAATGTATGCCGCGCTGGACGGCGTGGTGAAGAAAGACGCCATCTTCGCTTCGAACACTTCGTCCATTTCAATTACGGAGTTGATGACTGCCACCAAACGACCAGAGCGATTCATTGGCCTGCACTTCTTCAATCCTGTGCCGCTGATGAAACTGGTCGAGGTGGTGCGCACGATTGCCACGGCCGACGAAGTTTACGAATCGGCGTACGAATTTGCCAGGAAGTTGGGCAAAGTGCCGGTGCGCACCAGCGACAAAACCGGATTCGTCGTGAACCGCCTGCTGGTACCGTACCTGCTGGACGCGATTCGCGCCTATGAAGAAGGCGTCGGCTCGATCGAGGACATTGACAACGCTATGAAGCTGGGCTGCGGCTATCCCATGGGACCCTTTACGCTGCTTGATTTTGTAGGCCTGGATACGACGTATTACATCACTCATGTGATGTATGACGAATTTAAAGAACGCCGTTTCGCCTCACCTCCGCTATTGAAGCGGCTGGTGATGGCAGGCTGGTACGGACGAAAAACGGGCAAGGGATTTTACGATTACTCGGACCCGGCCAACCCCAAGCCGAACAAGCTGTAGGATTCGGGAGCTTATGACCTTCGAAAATATTCTGCTGGAAAAGAAAAATTCCATCGCCTACATCACCGTCAATCGTCCGAAGGTGCTTAACGCGCTCAACATGGCGACCATGGAAGAGCTGCGGGCGGCGTTCCACGATATCAAGAACGACACGAACATTCGCGTCGTGATCCTGACCGGTTCGGGTGAAAAGGCTTTCATTGCCGGCGCGGATATCGGCGAACTTGCAAAGCACGATCCGGTCAGCGCCAAGGCCTACACCCATCGCGGCCAGTCGGTGCTCAATTTGATTGAGAATCTGGGCAAGCCGGTCATCGCCTGCATCAACGGCTTCGCGCTTGGCGGGGGCTGCGAGATTGCCATGGCCTGCACGATGCGCCTGGCCAGCGAAAACGCGAAGCTCGGTCAGCCTGAAGTGAAGCTGGGTATCATGCCGGGATACGGCGGCTCACAGCGCTTGCCACGATTGGTGGGCAAAGGGATCGCCATGCAACATGTGCTGACCGGCGAAATGATCAACGCCCAAGAAGCGCACCGCATAGGGTTGGTCAATGAAGTGGTCGCGGCCGCGGAACTCATTTCTCGCGCCGAGGCGATTGCGCAGAAGATTATCGCTAACGCCCCGCTGGCTGTGCAGTACACGATGGAGGCAGTGAACAGAGGAATGGAAATGCCGCTGGCGGAAGGATTATTTCTGGAAGCGACGCTGTTTGCCGTGTGCTGCGCCACGGAAGATAAGAAAGAAGGCACGACCGCATTCTTGGAGAAGCGGCAAGCGCAGTTCAAAGGCAAGTAAAGAGACTAGTTGTACAGGTTCACGGATGAAAGATGGCTCATCACGGAGAGAGCTGGCGAAAGTCGCCACGGAAAAGATTCGAAAAAAAGCCATCGCCGGCAGCCTGAATGCGGCTGGCCTTCGTTTTGCAATCGTAGTTTCCCGATTCAACGAGTTCATTACTGAAAGGCTGCTTCGCAGCGCATATGACGGGTTGGTGCGCTCAGGGGCAAGCGAGAAGAACGTCACAATCGTCCGTGTTCCCGGCTCATTTGAGATTCCCTCTGCGGCCCGGACGCTTGCCGAAACAAAAAAATACAATGCCATCATCTGCCTCGGGTGTCTGTTGCGCGGCGACACTGCCCATTACGACGTGATTGTCAATGAGGTTACACGTGGCATCGGTCAATCGGCACAGGAAACCGGGGTCCCCCATGCGTTCGGCGTTCTCACTTGCGACACGCTGGAGCAAGCCATCGACCGCGCCGGCTTGAAGATGGGCAACAAAGGTCAGGAAGCTGCGCTGGCGGCGGTGGAGATGGCGAACCTGAAAAGAGCGGTGAGCACTCAGCAGTCAGCGCTCAGCCATAAGAAAGAGCGTGGAGCTGCCCGGCAGGCGCGAAGGCCACCTAAATCCAGCCGATAATGCTTCGTTTTGCATCTACCAGTATCCTGTAGACTGAATGCTGAGCGCTGAGTGCCGAATGCTCTCATGGGTACGCGTCGCAAATCCCGCGAACTGCTTCTGCAAATGCTGTTCCAGGCTGACATGGGCCGGCAAGCGCCAGAACAAGTGCGGCGCACATTTTGGAGCGAACATAGCTCCGTCCCCGACGACGTTCGTGAGTTCACCGAGGACTTATTCCGCGTGGCCACAGACCGCAGCCGCGAGATCGACGCTTTAATTGAGCGCCACGCAGAGAACTGGCGGATGGACCGTATGGCGGCGGTCGACCGCAATCTGTTGCGCGCCGCTGTAGCCGAACTCACCGGATTTCCCGCCACACCGCTGGCGGTGGTCATCAACGAAGCTCTTGAGATCGCCCGTAAATTCTCCAGCCCGGAATCCGTCCAATTCATCAATGGCGTGCTTGATAGCGTAGGCCGGGAATTGGAAAAGAAAGCTGTCGGTCGCTAACCCTGGGTCCTTCGTCGCACGTCCTTCGTCGTTCGCCCAAACGGTTTCCGATACAAGTTCAGAACTAAGCAGGTCTGTTCAAGTGCCACGCACCAAGCGATCGAGGTCACGGTTTCACTGCGACCAGGTCTGGATTGCAGGTGATCCCGGTGAATTGTTGTCCTCCAGGAGTCAGGCAAAGGCCGAGCGGAAATTGTATTTGCGCAACATCAGCTCCGGTCGCCGTCTCAATCTCGTGCAACATGCCGTCGGTCGCTCCCACCGCCAGCAACCTCCCGTCGACAGTGAGTGAGGCTTGAATAGGAGCAGCATTCCCCGCGAGCGAAAGTGTAGAGGTGATCTGCGCGGCGATATCGTAGACCAGGATTCCGTTCACTTCAGGCGATAGAATGTACGCCTTTGACCCGTCCTCGGAAATGATCAACTGGGTGGCTTCTGTGAAACTGCCGAGGCCTAAATTGAACGAGGTCACGCTGTCCCTGACTGTGGGAGTACAGCCTGCGGGTGCTGTGGTGACATCAATAATGTCAACCATCGGGGGAACCAAGGCCAGCATGTGAGCCGCATCAGGAAGCGCACGGATAAAGCTTGGAGCCGCTACCGTCGCTACCGTATCAGCCTCACCGTTATCGCAGGTTCTTCGTACCATGATGCCTGCCGGATCGCCTCCCGCCAGATAGGCGAATGCGCCTTCAGCAAAGAATGCGACGTCATTGGCCGGGGCTCGGAGGGGAAGCGTCTGCAGCGCGTCCAGGATGGAATACACATACAGGGTGCTGCCCGTGATGATGTAGGCCTTCAGGCTGTCGGGCGAAAAATCCGCGGCGGTCGCCCCGGTAATGGGAAGAGCAGTGCTCGTGTTGGTGTTTGTGTTGAAAACAAAAACCTGATTTGGCGCATCAGTTGTGTCGGAGACCACGACTTTGCTTCCATCCGGAGAAGTCGACAGCACCTTGCCGGGCGCAGAGATAAATTGCGTGACAGTGCTCGCGGAGGAATCAATCACCATCAAACCCTTCGTCCCAAGGAATCCTGAGTTGGTGCCAGCGTAGGCTTTTGTCCCCGCCCGATTGAACAAGAGAGAATTGGGAGTGGTGGAAAGATTGATCGCAGCTCCCAGAGTATTCGGCGTTGTCACGGGAATCACAGTGCTGATGCAATTCTCTGTAGTGCCGCAACCGGTGCTGCTGACGTACACCGTGGCAGCAGGCGCAGCTGTGGAACTGGGACTCAGAATCATTTGCACCGCGTTTTCGGGATAAATCGGCAGCGTTGGCAGGAAACCAATGTTGCACGTCGGTGGTGTACAGGAAGCGATAACTGTCGCGCCACCACCGGACGAGGTGCCGCTGGCAACACCAGCAGTGCTGACCGTCACCGAGCCGGACTCTGAGGAGCTCCAGGTCAGGGGAAGGGCGCTAACGTTGGTCGTGCTGATGACATTTCCAACCGTATCTGTCACGGTGGGTACGATCGTCTTCGACGTGGCGCTGGAGTTGGTGACCTGCAGTGCGATCGACTGGACCGCGCAAGTGGTGAAGTTCACCGGGCTGCTGGTCGCAGTGCCGATGGTGGCGTAAACGGGAGTCACCCCGGGCGCGTTCGCAATCGCCAGCACTTGATTCAGCGAGACATTGTTGACGATGTTGCTGAGTCCCGAGGCTGTGTTGCTGAGGGTAGCGACTCCTTGGTTGACAGCCTGCCACGTGAACTGGCCCACGCTCGATGTGATATCTACGCCACGGCTGAAAGCCATGGCTTGATAAACCGTATTCTGCGGTAGCGAGTTTTCCAATAGCGATTGACAGGCATGCCGTGGCACCGTACAGGGTGCACTCGGCTGCGCCACGCTGCAGAGGTCCTGCACCGTAACACCGTCGATGTGCTGGTGAACGTAAACCGTCGTAGGCGGGCTGGTCACCCCGTTTGCTGTGGCCGTGACCAGTGCCACTCCAATTTGGCCCGGTGTGCAGATGCTCGGGCTAGCGAGATTGTCCCAGCTGCCCGCGCAGGCCAATCCATTGGCCGCTACCGTCACCACCGCGGTGTTGCTGGACTGGTAGGAGACCGGCTCGGTAATGCTTGCTTTCACAGAATTCTCTACGGTCGCGGTGAAACTTTGATTCTTGCCAAGCTCAAGTGAAAGCGAGGGCGCGGGTGTGATTGTAATACTGGCAGGTACGGGAAAAATTGTGCTTCGCAGAGCCTTGCTGCCGCAACCGGGAAGCATCAATACTAATGCTGCGCTACAGGCCAGAAGTCCGCCAGCAATTACGGGCCTACCCATGCGTCCTCTGTACAGTCATGATTCATCCGGGAGGTGTGCTCGTTGTATGAGAATTTTCCAGTCTAGAGGCAGTTTGTGTTTTGGGCAATGCCGCTGGTACGCTAACGGTTGACGATCCGCAAACTGAGTTGTTATATTTGTATAGTTCCGCGAGTCATCATGGCTTATCTGTAGGCGGCTCGTTAGGCTGCGCGTGAGTGCTGCGCGAAGCTCCGACAGGAAAGCAGTTGAGCCGCAGAGATACACGTCTTCGGAGTTCGCTTCGAAGATGCCCTCGCTGAAACGTCCTGCGCGTAACTTCCACCCGTTGGGAGGGCTATGCAGGGCGATGCTGACGAAACGGAGTGCCTCCTCAAGCCGGGGCGTGGCGCCACCGTCGGCAGCTAGTCCGAACCGTAAGTAACAATCTTCCGCCCGGATTTGCTCCGGGGGAAAGCATGGTTGGCAAGCCGCCATCCAGACCCTGAATCAGGGACAAAGCATCAGCGGCGTTTGTGCGCATGCGAGTTGCGTAGTGTGCAACGTGGAAAGGAAACGGCCAAAGGAAGATGCCTACATTCAATCAACTGGTGCGCGCGGGGCGGACCCGCCCGCGGTACAAAACCGCGAGTCCAGCGCTGCAGGGATGCCCGCAAAAACGCGGTGTGTGCACGCGCGTCTATACACAAACGCCGAAGAAACCCAATTCGGCCCTGCGCAAAGTGGCTCGCGTGCGGCTCACTAACGGGATCGAGGTCACCACTTATATTCCGGGCGTCGGACACAACTTGCAGGAACACTCGATTGTGCTGATCCGCGGCGGCCGTGTGAAGGACCTCCCGGGAGTTCGCTATCACGTAATCCGTGGGACGCTGGACGCAGTGGGCGTGGCCAACCGCAAGCAAGGGCGTTCCAAATACGGCGCCAAACGGCCAAAATAAAGTTGCCAGTGGTCAGTATTCAGTGGCCGGTTGAGGCACTGAGAACTGATGGCTGAAAGCTGAGAGCTAAAGAGAATGCCTCGTAAAGGACATGTCGCAAAGCGCGGAGTGGAGCGAGATCCGGTTTACCAATCGGACCTGGTAACGAAATTCGTGAACTCCATGATGTGGGGCGGCAAGAAAAGCACCGCCGAGAAGATTTTTTATGAGTCGCTCAACCGCCTGCAGCAGAAAGGCGGCGACGAAGCGCTCAAACTGTTCAACAAGGCAGTGGAGAATTGCAAGCCGCTGCTGGAAGTCAAGACTCGCCGCGTGGGTGGCGCTAACTATCAGGTTCCGGTGGAAGTGAATCCCGACCGGCGCACCTCACTCGCCATCCGCTGGCTGATTACCTATTCGCGCGGACGCGGTGAGAAAGGAATGATCGATAAGTTAAGTAACGAATTGCTTGATGCCGCCAACAACCGCGGCGCCGCAATCAAGAAGAAAGAAGATGTTCACCGCATGGCGGAGGCCAACAAGGCTTTCGCACATTATCGGTGGTAGTAGCTTTGAAATTGTGTGATCGGGTAATTGTGCAATTTGCACTTTGGGCTTTGGTTTGAAATTGCCAAATTACCCGATTACTCAATTACCAAATCCAAGCGGATTTTGGAGCCCGGAAAGAACGAGTAAACAGTCGTGCCTAGAACAGTCCCATTAGAGCGTTGCAGGAACATCGGCATCATGGCTCACATCGATGCCGGTAAGACCACTACGACGGAGCGCATCCTTTTTTATACGGGGAGAACGCACCGCATCGGAGAGGTCCACGAAGGCACTGCGACCATGGACTGGATGGAGCAGGAGCAGGAGCGTGGCATTACCATTACCTCCGCCGCTACCACCTGCACATGGCGCGACATTCGCATCAATATTATTGATACGCCCGGTCACGTCGACTTTACGGCCGAAGTCGAGCGTTCTTTGCGTGTACTCGACGGTGCTTGCGCTGTGTTTGACGCCGTTCACGGGGTTGAGCCACAGTCAGAAACCGTATGGCGCCAGGCCGACAAGTACGAAGTCCCACGAATTTGCTTCATTAACAAGATGGACAAGATGGGCGCCGACTTCGAGCACGCCATCGACACCATCCGCAAGCGTCTCAACGCCCGCCCCGTAGCCATCCAACTCCCAATCGGACAAGAAGACAAGTTCAAAGGTGTTATCAATCTGTTTCAGATGAAAGCGATCATCTGGAGAGATGCAACCCTGGGCGCGGAGTACGTAACCGAAGAGATTCCAGAGGAGCTGAAGAAGAAAGCCAACGCCTTTCATAACCAGATGGTCGAGACCATCGTCGAGAACGACGACGAACTCCTGCACAAATATATGGAAGGCGAGGCAATTACGCCGGAAGAACTCAAAGCTTCGCTGCGCAAGTCGACTATTGCTTTGAAAGTATTCCCGGTGATTTGCGGAAGCGCTTTTAAGAACAAAGGCGTGCAACCGTTGCTCGATGCGGTGGTGGATTTTCTTCCTTCGCCAATTGATATCCCGCCGGTAAAAGGTATTGACCCCGACACCAACCAGACGATTGAGCGCAAAGCCAACGACAACGAGCCGTTCTCCGCTTTGGCCTTCAAAATCATGACTGATCCATTCGTTGGTCAACTCGTTTTTATCCGGCTCTATTCCGGACAACTCAAGACCGGCGATTCGGTTTTCAACATGCGCAAGCAGCGTAGCGAGCGCATCGGGCGCTTGCTCAAAATGCACGCCAACAAGCGCGAAGAGATCAGCGAAATCTATGCCGGCGACATTTGCGCGTGTGTTGGTCTGAAAAACGTCAGCACCGGCGACACTATCTGTGACGAAAGACATCCCATCCTGCTGGAATCGATTGAGTTCCCTGCCCCGGTAATTGATGTCGCGGTTGAACCGAAAACCAAGGGTGATCAAGAAAAAATGGGCATGGCGCTGGCCAAGCTAGCGCAGGAAGATCCCACTTTCAAAGTTCACACCGATCCCGACAGCGGTCAAACCATCATCAGCGGCATGGGTGAGTTGCACCTGGAAATCATCATCGACCGCATGATGCGCGAGTTCTCGGTCGAAGCCAATGTCGGCAAGCCACAGGTGGCTTATCGCGAGACGATTCGCAAGCCGGCCGAAGCGGAAGGCAAATACATCCGCCAGACCGGCGGTCGCGGCCAGTATGGTCACGCTAAGATTCGTCTCGAGCCGCAGCAACCCGGAAAGGGCTATGAGTTCGTCAACGAAATTGTTGGCGGCTCGGTGCCCAAGGAATACATCAAGCCCATCGACCAGGGAATTAAAGAGGCCATGGAAGGCGGCGTTCTCGCAGGCTATGAGATGGTCGATATCAAGGCTACGCTCTACGACGGCAGCTATCATGAAGTCGATTCCAGCGAAATGGCGTTCAAGATTGCCGGTTCGATGGCCTTCAAAGAGGCTGCGCGCAGGGCTTCGCCGGTGTTGCTCGAACCGGTGATGTCGGTCGAGGTCGTCGTGCCGGAAGATTTCGCGGGCGCGATTATGGGGGATTTGAGTTCGCGTCGCGGAAGAATCGAAGGCATGGAGCATCGCGCTGGATCGCAGGTGATCAAGGCGATAGTGCCGCTGGCGGAGATGTTCGGCTATGCGACCCACATGCGCTCTAGCACCCAGGGACGCGCGACGTACTCGATGCACTTCGCGCGCTACGAAGAAGCCCCGCGCGCCGTGGCAGAAGAAATCATCGCCCGCGTGCAGGGAAAAACGGTGGGAAAGTAACCGCAAGCATTTGAGGTAATAGCTGAGGAACGAATATGGCGAAAGAGAAATTTGAACGCACCAAACCGCACGTGAACGTGGGCACCATCGGTCACATTGACCATGGCAAGACCACGCTGACGGCGGCCATCACCAAGGTATTGCAGAAGCACAATCCCAAGATCGTGTTCCGGTCATTCGACTCGATCGACAATGCGCCGGAAGAGAAAGCCCGCGGCATCACTATCGCCACGGCGCAC
>Ga0187782_10004575_pt1 | contig 10349 bp, 7 predicted proteins | sample 0715_SJ02_MP15_2_FD_132454 | JGI IMG/M metagenome (GOLD analysis project Ga0187782, IMG submission 132454) | Tropical peat soil microbial communities from peatlands in Department of Meta, Colombia - 0715_SJ02_MP15_20_MG | ecosystem: Environmental > Terrestrial > Soil > Wetlands > Peat | place...
CGTGCAACCCAATCGACGATGCGATGAAAGGCGGCGTCCGTTTGCAGAAGACGTCTAAATAGGCTGGGGCAGTAAGAGAAGCCGCTAGGCGTAGGAGAATGTTGCCTCGTGGCAATGAGGCTTGCGGTAGGGCACGGACTTCGATCCGTGCCTTTTTGTTGGCAGACAGATGCCAGGTCTGGCGTCGTGCGCTTCGGAAGGGATAACCGAAGAAGCTAACATTCCGGAATACGAATAGATGGCCGACTTTACTAATCTTTCGTGCTGGTTGCATCAGGAAGCAAAGGGCTACTCATAGGCTGAGCATCCTAGCCTTGGCAAGATCAACCTGCTGGGGAGTACCGAAGGCGGACAGCCATTAGTGGAGTTGGCGTTGATCAGTTTTGGCAAGCAACAACGGCGGGGCAGAAGCCGGCATGGAGAGAGCACAGCCAACTCACGTTGTAGGCGTTCAGTTCTTCGTTGGACACCACACTAGACTAGCACATCAATGGGGCGTGAAACCCGCATCAAACGAGGCTAAGAGGGTTTTCACTGTCCAAAATCTCTAGATCCGATTGTTACAGAAATCGGGAGCGGTTCAGAGAGTTTGTCGTATGGTCAAGTGAACGGATAGAGAAGGCAGGACACCACCGCCAGTTAGCCCGTTCTGGGATTTGAAAATCCGATTCTGCTCTCTCCTTAAGTGAACCACTGCTGTCAACCCCGTTGGTGGTAGCAGTTGATTATTCGACTGGGCCGCTAAACGCCGCCACACGCCCAGCCCAATTCTCTTCTGCTTCATTGCAAGCCATTGGGTTCCAAGTTACCGTCACTGCGCGCGTAGAGGAATCGTAGTAATGGAACCACCCGTTGTTCTGATCGACGCTTTGCGGGCCGGTTACTTCGTTGCCCGTGTAAGTCGCCGCGTCAAAAAGAGCGCCACTCGGAGAGCTGATACCATCTTACCGCCCGATAGCTACGGCTCAAATTTCCAGGACTGCACGGCTTGGGCGGTTGGCTGCACCAGCAGGTCGGGCCCGGACACGGGCCGCAAGCGTTTTACGCTGCCATCCGGCGCAATCACCCTACGAAGGAGGGCAGAACAGAAACAAAGCACGATAGGACAGCGGTCGCGCTACAATCTGGGCCGCTGGAACCAAGAACTGATGAGTGAACTCAATCCGAAAGTGTAGCTTGTTTCCCGGGCTAAAGCCGGTCTCAGAGCTTCTGACGACGACCAGAACTTTGCAGGCCGAGCGGCCAGCGCTACGGCGTTACGGGACTGATAACTCTGGAAGAAGGAGCGAGTTCTGCCATGCCCAAAGCCAATCCTCCCACAGCTGCGGCATCAGCGGCCGCGACAATGTAAACAACTGTTCTCTTCTTAGCTGCCGCAGCCGGTGCGGGGTGCTTTTTCTCAACTTGATTCTCACTTTGAGTTTTGTTCGAATCCTGTTGCGTAGACTGCTGGCCTTCGGAAAGAGTCGTGGTCCCGGAGCCGTTGCTGACCTGGAGATCTCCTTTAAGAGCCACGATCTGAATCGCGCCATCCACGTCGGTTAGCTCAAATTCGGTCCAGGCGCTCGAAGCGGGAGTCGCGGTAACAATACCGGCGCGGGCAACCATGCCCTTTGAGGTGGCAAGCTTCACGCCCCCATGCTCAACCGAAACTGCGCCGCCTTCGAACTTCACCAAAGAGTCCGGAAGAACGGTCACGCTGGAGCCGGAAGATCTGATCTTCATGGCAGAGGCGGAACTCGTCTGGACCAAATCGCCAGGGAAAATCGCGGAAGACTGCTCTACCGCCGCGCCGTTCAGCCAAGCCGTGCCATAAGAGCGCACCATGCCTACTCCGGAGTCGGCGGCCATGAGAGAGGCGGGCACAAAAACGATCATCATCCAACAAAGAACGTGGCGCACACCATTCATCTGGTTGGCTCCAAAAGGGAAAGCGACTCGTTGATGCTATCCCGGATTTCCTTGCCAGTCAACAGTTTTGGTTTCGCGGGTAGTGTCCTAATTTGGTTAGGACACTACCAGTTTAGGCGCTCCCTTACCGACAGCTGGCATTGTTGACCAAGAAGTTCAGGACGCGAGTACAGGGCTGCGAGACGCGCGATCCAACGTTGTTAGCTCCTGGAGTTACTTTTCCGCGTTGGAATTCTACGACTAGGAGAAGACGCGCTAAAGTGGGTGGCAGGGCTCGCAAGTTCCCGATATAAGAACTCTACCATTCTTGAAATCGACACCGCACGGAGGTGCCGGGTCACGCGCTGAATTTGCTCTTTTGCAAGTGATAATCCGCACAGGAACTGGACCGGCAACGCCGCTTCCGGCAATGGCCGACGTCCTGGAGGTGCGGTTTATGCGCGGTGCAAGGTTTCATAGACTGGCGGTCATCGTCGTAATCTCAATCGCGTCGTTTGTTGGATTAGCTTTGACGTTTGGCTTCGGCCAGACAGCAGGGAGCGAAAAACTGATTGGCTTGCAGCAGCGACTGGACGCACTGGGAAAGGCTGGGGGAGGGACGCTACAGTTACTTCCGGGCCAGATTGTTCTTTCGGGGGGGTGTTCGGAGTGGACCTCCGACTACCAGAGTACAGATGGCAATGATCCCTTCACGGTAGGGCTGCTGATCCCTTCGCACGTGCGTATTGTTGGCGCGGGAATCGGCAAAACTGTTTTTCGCTATACGCGCCTTGCCGGCGATCCGATCTGCTCGCTATTCGCCAACGCCGATCGCGTGAACGGCAATTCCGCCATCGAGCTCTCCGATCTGTCCATTGTCGTCAATGATGAAACCGGCCCAGCAGGTAGCATGAATTCTTCGGGTAACGCGCCACTCTACATGAACCGAGTGACTGACTTCCGGCTTGAACGCGTGCGGATCAAAGGCAACACCGACCGGCAGGTAAACCTGATGGATGTGAACGGTGCGAATATTCAGTCGAACCGTTTCGTCGTTAATTCCACGGGTTACGGTTACGGCGATAGTTCGATCGGAATTAATCGCTCGACGGCCGTTCCTCCGAGCACCCCCCGGATCCGAATTGAAAACAATGTCTTCACCGAGATTGGCCGTTACCCTACTTTTTCGATTATCGTGGCCACGGCAAATGATGTCCTGATTGCAAATAACGTGTTCGACCTGCAAACCTTCCGCCCTGGAGTTGTGGGTGGCAACGCGATCGAAGTTGGGCCTAATTTCAATGCGGAAGCTCCCGCAAAGATCATCGTCAGGGCGAACACGATTCTTGGCGGTGAGGTGTGGCCCTTTTGGGCCTCCGATAGCAGGATCACGGACAATCTGATTGTGAACGGTGGCATTGGGATAGAAGCGGGCAATGCGACGACCACTACATCCCTTTCTGACGTATCCATCACTCATAACGTCGTCCGATTCGGAACGATTCAAGCGAAAGCGGTGACAGCAGGAACCTTGACGAATCTGCGGATCGCGGATAATTCAGTAAGCGATGGTTTCGTGCGGGTGCAGGGAAATCTTGCGGGAGCGGTCGTCTTGCGTAACTCGGTCCTGAACAGTCCCGAAAACGGCATTGATTGCTACGGATGCACAGTGATCGCACACAATCATGTTGAAAATGTCGGGCAATCCGATCCTTGGAATTCTGCGAGCGTGGCGATCAACGTGGGGCCCATTTTCGGGACACAATTCTGGGTTGATCGAGTAGAACACAACACGGTTGTGGATGGCCAAGGCGGATACAACACCGGCCAGATCTGCACTGGGAGTGAGAGGGATGCAACCGAGTGTACCGGCGACACCGGAAGATTCGTGCTGCTTGTGGGCGGCAACTGGAACACGTCGTGGACGAACCGGACGCTATATGTGAATGGCATGCAGTTGCTGATCCGTCGATTCGTTTCCGCGGTTGAACTTGAACTGGAAAAGCCGGCAGCCATCCCGCCGGGGTCGGTTTACGAGCTGTACCATACGACCGCGTTCGCTTTCCAGCTATACGCCAACATCGATTCCTTTTCATACAATGCGGGCGAGGCCGTCCAGGGCTGGAGAGGGGCAGCGATCGTGCAGCAAAATGTAGATGGATTGATCACCGTAAATCACTGGCAGAACAATCACTTCTCTCCTTATAGCTGTTGGAGTTGCTCCTATTCCTACTGACTAGAGGAGCGGTGGCGATAGCGCACAATACGTAGAACAACGCCGCGTTCGCCGGGATATGAAGATTGAAGTCCATGAAACTGTGCGCCAGCAGGCCAGTGCACCCCGCCAGAGCTGCGGTACTTATCAGCGCCGCTGGAGAAAATCTTGCCGGGCGAAGGTTGCGAAGTCCTTCGCGGTACAACACGACGATGAACCAAACGGCCGCGGCGAACCCGGCCAGCCCCATCTCCAGTAAAAGTTCAAGATAGTCATCGTGCGCGTGATTGATAAAAAATCCATCGTAGAACGCGCGATAGCGGGGAAACGCGGCGGCAAAGCTGCCGAAACCACTGCCCAGAAACGGATGGGCCGCAAACATACGAATGGAGTCACGGTGGATTAACCACCGTGCGGGATCATGGATATCGGTGATGCGGCTGCCGACTTGCTGCGGAGCGATCCATGCCAGGAACAACGCTGTCACCAGGCAGAACGCCACAAACACCGCCGCTGATTTCCTGGGTGAGAACTGACGCATCCAGAAGATTGCGAGGAAAACCGTTTCCACGATAACCGCGAACATCCCTCCGCGGGATTGGCACAAGAACACCGAGGCAGCCATCAGGGTGGCCGCAAACACGAGCAAAACACGTTGCCCTCCGCGAACTGAGCCGCTGAACGCAAACACCAGCGCGATGGGAAGTACTAACTCCATTAATCCGGCATAGTGGTTGTGATTTACGTAGCTGCCGTACACACTTCCGGCTCGCGGTTTTATCAGCCAATAGATCCTGCCTTCCGAGGTAAACCCCTGAAAGACCGCGAAAACCGCATAGACTGACCCGAACAGCGCCATAGTTCTTCCGAACCGCAGGATGAAGCCGTCGTCAGCCCGGACGAGCTGCACCGCGACGAATACCAGAATTCCATAGGCAATGTAGAGCCAAAGCTCAGAAAGAGAATCACACAAATAGGCCGAGTGGTGAAACGCAATCTGCACCAGGACGAGTCCGAAAAAAACCAGCATAGGCGCAAACAACGGATTCCATCGAACGCTGACTTCGGAGGCAGTGAGTTGCCATGCGATCCAGATCAACAAAACGGCGGCGGCGCCAGCTTCAAACAGTGCAGTGGACCAGTTCTGAACTATGCCTAGCGCCAATGGACCGAAAATCAGAAGTGTGCAGAACGCCACAAACAGGGAGATTCGTAGTCCGCGTTCCAGTCGATGACGAAGAGTGACTCCCCTTACGAGCGGGGCCGCATGCTCGATGATTTGTCCAAGCGGCATCAAACTACCTCTTTACCAACCGGAGGTCATCGATCCAGACCCGTCCACGGATCCGCGTATTGGCTGGAGCTCTGACGATCTTTACTGCTACCAGTTCCGTCTTCACCGGCACTCGCAACGTACCTTTGATTTCCCGCCAGGGATGAGTGTCCAGTAGATCGTCGGTTAAAAGGAGATTGGCACCATTGTACGCATCCACAATCGCAATCCTCGGTCCGCTCGAACTGGTCACGTTTTCGCTCTTGATCCAGACGCTGAATTCGTAGTCAGTGTTCGATTGCACCGGAACAAATTGCTTCCAACCTGCATCGTATGCCGGGTTACCGTCGTAGGACAAAGAAAGCGAATGGGTTCCGGAGTGCGCTACGCTGTCGTCAATACCAGCGGCAATATGGTCCGTGGGTTCATATCTCCAATCGAAACCGGAGTTCAGAAGCGGCTGCTCAAAGCCGGCATTCACAATCAAATTGTCATTCGGCAGGTAAGCCTGCAGACTGAGTGAGACACCAGCGAGCTCGTGCCATGCGTGGTCAAAGCTTGCGACCTCATGTTCTTTCAGCAGGTAATCAAAGTAAAAAAAGCTGAGCTGTGGCTGGAAGGACATGTGGGAGCCGACAAGCTGCTGCCACACCTGGTTCGCAGCAGTCGTTTCTTTCTGCTCGGTCAGCATGCGCAAGAACGCTAGCTGAAGTTCCGGACTACCTGGAATCACCTCAGCAAGAAGCAGGTTCGCGTCTCGCGTCTCACGCCAGCACACCGGGAGAATGGCCTTGGCAGCTTGCGGGTTCTGCACAAGTGCTTGCCGGAACAACGGCAAGGCACGGCGTACGTCGCCGGCGACCAGGAAAAATTGTGCTGCTTCGGTAACCACTTCCGGATTGCCAGATTCGGCGTCGAGAGCAGACTGCACAGCCTCATTTTGATTCTCAACGTTCCCCTTGACCTGATAGACCGCCGCCAAATCAAGCCAATATCGGCCACTGTTCGGGTTCAGTGTGACGGCTTTTCGGAGGTTCGCTATGGCGCCGTCGTCGTCCTGGTCTGAGGCAGAAAGCCAGAGGCCGAGCAGGTGGGGGAATTCGGCATCGTCGGGCACCAAACGGATGGCACGCTTCAAACCCTCGAGTTGAGAAGAGTCCGCGGATCGTCGCGCGAGATAGACTCGTACCACCCTGTCGACATAGAGTGAGAGTGTCCCGAGGCACATCAGGACCAACAGAGCGTTCCTGACAGGAGGGCGCAGCGGCAGTCTCACGGGCTACTCCCGTTGAGCGGTCTTATCCGGTGCAGAGTCGTGATAGTAACTACCGTACCTGTTGCCGTAGTAATACAGATCGGGTTCGGTAAAGTCCGCTGCATTGAGAATTACACCTATGATGCGGGCATCGACGTGCGCCAGCACGTCGTGGGCGCGACGTAGCGCAGCTCTACTCGTCATGCCAGCACGTATCACCAGGAGTGTGGAGTCGGCCAATGCGGACAACAGCGCAGCGTCCGTGACGCTGAGCACCGGGGGGGTGTCGATGATGATGTGATCGAACTCCGGTTCCAAACACTGGATCAGGTCTCTCATACGCGGCGAAGCCAGCATTTCGGACGGGTGAAGTGCGACCGGCCCCCCGGGCAGCACTCTGAGATTCGGGACGTCCGCGACTGAATGGATCGCTTCCTCCGGCTTCGGGATGGTCTTTGGCCCCAATATCGTGCTAAGGCCAATATCGGATTTAAAATGAAATATCTTTGAGATACTGGCACGCCGCATGTCTGCTTCGATGAGGAGCACACGCGCGCCCTGTTGCGCGAGCACAATTGACAAATTCACACTGGTCGTGGTTTTGCCTTCTTGCGGTAACGCGCTTGTTACCATCAAGATCTTGGCCGATCTGCCGGTCTTGGAAAGCAGAATGGAAGTCCGCAACGCACGGTAGGCTTCAGCAATCTCTGATTTCGGACGTGAAACTGAGGCCAACGCGGTTGTTGTCTGCGGCAGGCGCTTGGCCTGCGGCATCGATAACGACCGGCTGCGGGGAGGAGATGAGAAGGGGATGACCGCCAGGGATGGTAAAGCGGTGATCATCCGTACCTGTTCCAAAGAATGCACGGCGTTGTCACGCGACTCAAGAATAAATGCGAGCGCCAGTCCGCCAGCCAAGCCCACCACAAGCGACATCAGAAGGTTCCGGGGGAGGTTGGGAGTCGAGGGCGCGGTGGGAGCAGATGCCGGATCCACGATCCGCACGTTGCTCGACCGCAACCCAGTCAAGACTCCCGCCTCCTTCAGCTTTTGCAGGAGGCCTTCATAGAGTTGCCGATTGCTCTCCACGTCTCGCTTCAGAAGGCTGTATTCGATGGCGCTTTCATTGAGTTGGTTTTCTTCGGCTTTTTGGTTCTCCAGGGAGGCTCGAAGTAGCTTTTCACGCCCCAGCGCTGCCAGGTAATCCTTCTCGTATTTGGTAGCCAGACGTTTGATTTCGCCTTTGATGTCCGCCTGGACGGCATCCAGTTGCTGGTTCAATTCCTCTACCTTCGGATAGGTCGGCTGGAAATGAACACTTGCCTGCGCCAGTTGGCGATGCAAATCCTCTTCCTGGCTTCTTAGCTTGACTAACGGGCTGGACGGATCGAAATTGGACAACAGATCAGGTTCACCTGAACTGACCAAGCGATAGACGGATTCCTTCTGCATACGGTCGCCTTCCGCAGCCGTCAGCTCCTTGTTCAGTTCGTCGAGCTTAGAGGTAATTATGTTTTGTTTCTCGTCGATGCCCAGGATCCCGTGCTCTTTTTGATAGCGGACCAGTTTTTCCTGGGATTCCTCAACTTTCATCTGCAGTTCGGACAACTGCTGCGCGAGCCAGTCGGAGGTGCGCGTTGTGGCGTCCAGATGGGTCTTGTAATTCTGCTCAATGTAAGTGTCGATGAGAGTATTGACCGCTCTGGCAGCCAGACTGGGGTCGGAGCTGGAGAACCGAATTTCCAGCAGCCGTGTCCGGGGAATCGGGTTGATCTGCAGTGCTCCGTGGAACTTCGCAACCAGCGCCGCTTCCTGATGAGGTTCAATCTCGCGGGACCCAGCTTGGGAAGCAATCGGGGCAGAGTTTGCGCGCCCGGCTCCTTTACCGGCGAATGCCGGATCGGAATCGAGGTTCAACTTCCGGATAACAAGTTTGGCGATGGCATCGCTTAGGAAAACATGGGTCTGCGTATCCATGGCAACCATGTAGTCGTCATAGGAATCGCTGCCGCTGGCATCGGAGGTTTTCAGAGCTGCTGAGTCGGCCCCCTCGCGATTGATCACGACCCGGCCGACGGCCTCGTAAATGGGGGTGGTTGAAAAGGAAACCACTGCGCCTACCAGCAACGCCACCAGCATGGCAGACAAGATCGTCCACTTGTGCCTGAGCACGATCGGCCAATAATCCCAGAGACTGGGAACATGGCTGACGGTCAGGCTGTACGCCGCAGGCAAAGCAACGCCCTCGGTGGGGCGCGAGGCCTGCAGTTCATCTTTGCGAGGCACCAACGTCCGAAAGGTCTTTTCAGGTTCCATTCACCACTCCATGCAAACCGATGGTTTTGCTGCGAGGCACCAAGCCTCGAAAATCATGCGGGTGACACGCGATCAAAATTGGATTGATTGTACAATGTTCGGAGGGCCAGGAAGAGTCTTTTGTGAATACCCCCTTTGAGGATATTTTTTTGAAGTCCTGGCGGGCCGCCGGGCAGGGGTTCTCCGTACCGCTCCAATCTTAGAGATCAAACGTGGCTAATCAAAAACGTGCCCTCATCACTGGGATATCAGGACAAGATGGAAGCTATCTGTCGGAATTGCTCTTGGAAAAAGGCTATGAGGTATATGGCGTCGTCCGCCGCGTGGCGATTGAAGACCCCCAGCACCGGCTGTCGCGGATCCAGCACCTCCGGGACAGGATTCAGCTGCATGCGGCATCTCTCGAGAGCTATCCCAGTCTAATGAAGGTGGTTGCTGCCGTGCAGCCGGACGAGGTTTACCATCTGGCGGCGCAAAGCTACGTCAGCTATTCGTTCGAAGACGAGTTCTCGACGTTCGAAGTCAACGTCAACGGCACTCACTATTTGCTATCTGCCTGCCGCGACCTTGTGCCCAAGGCAAAATTTTATTTCGCCGGATCGAGCGAAATGTTCGGTTCCGCGCCGGCTCCGCAAAACGAGCACACCGCGTTTCGTCCGCGGTCGGCGTATGGGATCTCGAAAGTCGCCGGCTATCATCTCACCCGGAACTATCGGGAAGCCTACGGTCTGCATGCATCCTGCGGCATGTTGTACAACCATGAGTCGCCCCGCCGCGGCATGGAGTTTGTCACCCGCAAAATTTCTTCCTTGGCGGCGCAAATCAAGCTCGGGTTGGCTCCTCAAATCCGCTTGGGCAACCTGGACGCCAAACGCGATTGGGGCCACGCGCGAGAATACGTGGAAGCCATGTGGCGGATGTTGCAGCAGGAACAACCAGATGACTACGTGATCGCCACCGGAGAAACTCACTCGGTGCGGGAATTTCTCGAATGCGCATTCGGCCTGCTCGGACTCAATCCTTACAAATATCTGGTGCTGGACGAAAGCTTTCTGCGGCCAGCCGAAGTGGACGTTCTGCTGGGAGATACGACGAAAGCGCACCAGCGCCTCGGTTGGTCAGCACAGACCACGTTCAGCGAACTGGTGCGCGAAATGGTTGTCTCCGACCTGAACCTTTACTCACGCGGCGCGGGCGACGAGATCCCAGCGGCCCCCGCAGTGCTTTCCTCGCAGTCTGAAATTCAGCGCACCATGCAAAGAAACATGCAACCCACAACTGGCAAATGATGACGGAACGTCCGCTGCTTCTCGAGGAGGACTTGCCACGCGAAGCTGGCGACATCGCCGATGCCTGTGCTTCGATTCCGTCATCATCCAGCTACCGAGCCATGTTGCAGA
>Ga0187782_10004576_pt1 | contig 10346 bp, 10 predicted proteins | sample 0715_SJ02_MP15_2_FD_132454 | JGI IMG/M metagenome (GOLD analysis project Ga0187782, IMG submission 132454) | Tropical peat soil microbial communities from peatlands in Department of Meta, Colombia - 0715_SJ02_MP15_20_MG | ecosystem: Environmental > Terrestrial > Soil > Wetlands > Peat | place...
AAGGAAAGGAGCGGCGAGAAGAATGAAGGCGGCGATGCGCGGCCAGTGAGCCTCCGATCCCACGCCTGACGCGACGAAGGAGCGCCAGGAGCGGTGTACCTGCCAGAGGAGGATGAGAGCGAGCGCGGCGCAAGGCAGGGTCCAGAAGAGCGAAGGATCGCGGTAGACACCGAGCATATCGGCAAAGCCGGGCAGACGGCGCCGGCCGGCGTATGCGATGGTCCAGTAGAAATAGTTGCCGAGGCCGACGGTGAAGTGAATGGCGAGTGCAGCGGCGGCGAGAGCGACGGCGGCGCCGGCAATCGCAGAAAGCAGCAGCGCGCGTGGTTGGGGCGCGGCGGCTTGACCCCGCATCGGGTGCAGGATCTCGAGAGCCAGGACGAACAGGACCGCGGCTATAGCTGCCAGCAAGAACGGCAGGCCCATGTTCTGCTTGAAGAAGAGCGGAACGCTGAGCGCGGCTCCTGCGGCGAAGCCGAATGAGGGGCTAGTTTTTCCCTCGAGGCGCTGCAAAAACCAAAGCGCGACGAGAATTGAGAAAGCGCAGTCGCTGTCGTACTCGGGAGTAGGAATGATGGAGTAGATTCCGAGTACGGTGAGTGGCGCGGCGATGAGGAGTGCGACCATCCATGGGGCTGAGACGCGATCGCGGAGCGATCGGAGCGCGATTCGCCAGGTGAGCACGGAGCCGAGGCCGCCAATCAAGGCAGCGTAAAGTATGTGGTGAAAGAAGACGCGGCCGGTGAGGCGGATGATCGCGGCCTGAACGAAGAACGTAAGCGGCGAGTGGGCGAGGGGAAAGTCGCGGTAAGGGACTTGGCCGGCGGCGATGCGCTGGGCGGTATTGAGGATGTAGCTGAGATCGAAGAAGACAGCGACGTGCGCGTTCTGCCATAGGACAACGGCGACCGTGGCAACGAAAAGCACGGCAGCAGCGATCCAGTCGCGCTGCGCCCAGCGTGGTTGTTGCCTGTTGGCTAGCGGAAGGTCAGGCTTCTGTGGATCGGACTTCAGCGACTCGGGCCCTGTTTTCACCATCCCCGATGATAGTAGTAAGCGCAAACAGGCAAGGAGAACAACGACATCAGGAGGGCGACGAACCAGCCGATCAACGTCCAGCCGAGAAATAGGTTAATCAGCAGGATCGCAGTGGCGTTGTGGGTGTGGCGGAAGGCCGCAATGATGGCGGGAAGGAAGTAGAGCGCGACGGAGACGATCAGGAAGTGCATAGAAGCTCCCGAAAATTGATCCCAGAGGTGCTACGCAGAGTGTATCGCGGGAGTTCCGGCTTGAGATGAGGAAATTTGCGCGGAGCGTGGACGGCCGAATGCGGCGCTGGCGGCATGGACTGAGAGGTACTGCAGGCTGAGGCGAGGGGTAAGATGCCGATTTTGGCCGACTGGGTGATTTCCTGGCAGCAAAAACGCCCCTTGTGCGGACGGCAGGCTTCGGAAGAACGGATGGAGAAACGGCGCAGCCATGAACGAGCGGCGATCTTACTCAATAGATTAATGTTGCACATGGTTTGCGGCGCGCGTATACTCCCGGCGTGTCAACAGGCCCTGCGGGAGGAGACATGGGAAAAATCAATGTGAGCCGTTTGATCCTCGGCGGAATCGTTGCCGGCGTCGTCGCAGATCTTCTGGATTACCTTGTGGATGGTCTATGGCTTACGAAAATGTGGTCCCGACAGTTGAGTACCTGGGGAATGCCGCCGTTTTCAACGCGCCAGATCGCGTGGTTTGAGTTTTTCGGAATCATCATCGGGCTCGGCGCGATTTGGGTGTACGCAGCAATCCGGCCGCGCTTCGGACCGGGCGTGAAGACCGCCATCTACGCAGGTGTTGCCGTGTGGGTCCTGTCGACCCTGGTGCCCAACTTCGCGTTGATGTGGGTTCCGCACTTCTTCTCCGGTCATCTCACCGGGTACACCTCGCTGGGGGGACTGGTCGAGATCGTAATCGGGACGATTGCGGGAGCCGCGGTGTACAAGGAGGCGTGAACGAGCCGGAGATCGGCCTTATCGACGAGCCTGCGGTATATAGAAGCCGGCTGGCCCTGTCCATGCCCGGGTGAAGATGTCTCCCGCCGCAGGCGAGCGGCCCTCCTGCGCATGATGGTATTTCCGCGCTGTCGATCTCTTTCGATTGAAGGCCTTTACAATGAAGCCGTATGCCCACGAGAGTGCGATCGCACGCCAAGATCAACCTCGGACTTTACATTGGCGCGCCGCGGCCTGACGGATTCCATTCGCTGGTAACGGTTTACCAGACGGTGGAGTTGCACGACATTGTTACGGTGGCGGCGCGGCGCGCGCGCGCGACGGCTTTGAACATCGCTTCGAACGACGACCGGGTGCCGACCGGCGAGCGAAATACGGCATGGAAGATGATCTCGCTGGCGCTCGATTCGCTCAAGATCTGCGCGGAAGTTTCAATTCATATCGAAAAACGGCTGCCTGTTCAGGGCGGCTTGGGTGCGGGGTCGGGAAACGCTGTGGCAGCGCTGGTGGGGCTGGAAGAAGAACTAGGATTAGTGAACCGGCGAACAAGCGAGTCGGCAAGTCAGTCATCGGCGGGGACTAGCCCGGAGCGGTTGAGCCGGCGGTGGCTTGAAATCGCGGCGGACGTCGGCTCCGACGTACCGTTGTTTCTCGCCGGGGGCACCGTGCTCGGAGTGGACCGCGGACAAACAGTTCATCCCCTGGCCGACTTCGAGCCCACTTGGTGCGTAATTGCCGTTCCACAGACAGGTGTTTCGACGCCGCAGGCATTTCGCGATTGGGACGCTCTTTGCGCGACGGAAGGTTTGACCGCCGAGGCCAGTGCCGATAGACTGGAAAAGTCGAGCCGTGCCTACAGCTGCGCTTTTCGCAGGGAGACTTTCGAAGGGCGATTTGGGACAGGCTCCTCCGGTGTCTTCTCCGTGGGGGAAGACCGGGCCGGACCGCAAGAGTCGACAGAAAGGTCGACACACGGGTTTGGGCTTGTCCGCACCGGGATCGCGAGCTGGATCGAGAACGACTTCGAGCGCGTTGTCTTCCGCCAGCATCCTCCCCTTGCAGAGATCAAGCAACTTCTTGCGGCGCCGGGCAAGCCGGAGGCGGCGATTTATGCTTCGCTGTCGGGTTCCGGTTCGGCGCTCTTCGGGTTGTACACGACCCGCGGAGATGCGGAATCGGCAAAGGAACGGGTCGAGAAAGAGGCGCGGGGAGTAACAGCGCATGTGACGCGCACCTTGCCGCGAGCCGAGTATTGGGAACAGATGTTATTGAAATGAGACAATGGACAGCCGGCCGTTTTTCAGGCGAGACTCACAAACGGCGGGATTCAGAAGTTACTGGGCGATCGACTAATGGTAGGTCAAGTGCCTTTGGAGCACTCAGTCCAGGTTCGAATCCTGGTCGCCCAGCCAACAATCGGCTTTTAGCTCTCGGCTCGATCTTGCGGAAGCCGGTAGCGTGGCTTTCAGAGGCCGGGAGAGAGTAGAAGCGAGGGGTTAATTCGAACGGGATCGCAGCCATAGCCAACCAGCTTGGAGGTGCGCTTTAGATGGAAACGGGAACGTTGTTGCCAACCGCCGAAGAAAAGAAGCCGGCCGAACCAAGCCTGGAAAGGCCTGACGGGAATAGGGACGGATCGAAGGGCGGCCCCGGAGATGGCGCCAAGACGAAGGACGCGAACAAGGCTCCGGCGCCGGAGCGAAAGAAGACGCGCAATCTGGCGGAAGACAAGCGCTTCAAGCTCTTCAGCGGCACGGCAAACCCCAAGCTGGCGCAAGCCATTGGCGAGCACATCGGCGTGGAGGTCGGCAAGACCAAGCTGCAGCGCTTTGCCGACGGCGAAGTATTCTTCCAGCTTTTGGAAAACGTGCGGGGCGTGGATGTGTTCGTAGTGCAGCCGACCTGCTATCCGGTGGACCAGCACCTGGTGGAGCTTTTGATCATGATCGATGCGCTCAAGCGAGCCTCGGCGGCGCGGATCACGGTGGTGGTTCCCTACTACGGATACGCCCGCCAGGATCGGAAAGACCGGCCGAGGGTGGCCATCAGCGCCAAGCTCATCGCGGACCTGGTGACGACGGCCGGTGCCAACCGCGCGCTATTTGTGGATTTGCACGCCGCTCAGATTCAGGGCTTCTTCAACATTCCCGTCGATCACCTCTTCGCCAGCCCAGTGCTGGTCAGCTACTTCCGCGAACTCAATCTGCCCAACCTGATGGTTGTCTCGCCCGATCCAGGTGGAGTGGAACGCGCGCGGTTCTTTGCGCAGAAAATGGGCGCGCCCCTGGCCATCGTGGACAAGCGCCGCACGGAAATGAACGTGGCTGAGGTGATGCACGTGGTCGGCGACGTAGAAGACCACACCTGCCTCATCATCGACGACATCATCGACACCGCCGGCACTTTGGTGAAGACCGCGGACGCGCTTTTAGAAGCCGGAGCCACCGGGGTTTACGCATGTGCTAGCCACGCCGTCCTTTCAGGACCGGCCATCGACCGCATCGCCAACTCGCGGTTGGAGCAAGTGGTGGTGACCGACACGATTCCGCTGCGCGAAGCGGCGCAGAGGCTGACCGCAGCAGCAAACAATTCGCCGCAAAAGTTGCCGAAATTGAAGGTGCTCACGATTGCCGGCCTGTTGGGCGCGGCCATCGAGAGCATTCACATGGAGACGAGTGTAAGCACGTTGTTTAACTGAGCTTCTAGCTGCTAGCTCCTAGCTTCTAGCTCATCCATTTGGAGATTAGCCTTCGTTCTTAGGGCGTACGAGGAGACAAGAGGCGGCAAGCGAAACGATTCGCCGCGCAACAGCAATCGGCAGCTAACAACTGCCTTTACAAAGGGAGCGGAGCAATTCAGCCCGTAGCAGAAAGAGCCGGCTAGAAGCTAGTGGCTAGAAGCTAGGAGCTGTTCATTCCGTGCCCGATCTTTGCAGAAACGAGAAATCGAGAATATGCCAGAAGTAGTAGCAGCCAAACTCCGCGAGGGGGAATTCAACAAGAATGCCGCGCGCCGCGTGCGCGCCGCCGGCAAGATTCCGGCCGTGCTGTATGGGCCGGGGCACGATCCTGTGGCTGTGGAAGTGGATCCGAAGCAGATTTCACGGATCCTCTTTTCCGAGAGCGGCCGCAATACGATTTTCGACGTCGAAGTGACGGGACAGCCGCCGGCAAAGGCCATGATCGTCGATTGGCAACATGAGCCAATCAAGGACCGGCTAATTCACATCGATCTAAAGCGCATCGCCCTCGACAAGGTGCTGCGCGTCAAGGTCCGGGTTAAGCTGTTGGGTGTTCCCGTCGGCGTCAAGGCCGAGGGCGGTGTTCTGGACCAAGTGCTGCGCGAAGTGGAGTTGGAGTGCCTGCCTGGCGATATTCCAAGCCACATCGATGTCGATGTGAGCGGGTTGGGGATGCACCAGGTGCTGCGCGTGAGCAGCCTGCCCCACTCCGGCAGGATCAAGTATTTGACGGCGGAAGATGCGACCGTGGCTCACGTCGTGTCCATCCGTGAGGAAGTGGTTGCTGCACCGGAGACTGCGGAGGCAGCGGCAGCGGCGCCGGGTGAAGCGGCTGCAGCGCCAGGTGAGGCGGCAACTCCGGCTGAGCCCGAAGTATTGAAGAAGGGTAAGGCCGAGACTGCCGAGGCTCCGGCTGGCAAGAAGTCCGAGGGCGGGGCGAAAAAGTAAGCTTTGGCGATCGCGGGTGAATTCGTTGAAGCCGGTGCGCAGAAACCGCTCGCCGGGGACGCAAGCGACGGCCCATTCCTGATCGTGGGGCTAGGGAACCCTGGCCTTGACTATATTTGGACCCCGCACAACGCGGGATTTATGGCCGTTGACCGCATCGCCCAGCAAGAGGGAGTTGTGGTCGAGAACCGGCGATGCCGGGCCGCCACTGCGGCTTGCAGGATTGCAGGACGCAAGGTGGTTTTGGCGAAGCCGGAGACGTTTATGAACCTGAGCGGCGCCGCTGTGGCCGCTTTGGTTGACGAGATTGAGGCCGACCCTGCTCGGGACCTGCTCGTGATTTACGACGAGCTGGACCTGGTGCTGGGAACCTTCAAGATCAGGGAGCGAGGTTCGGCTGCCGGACACAACGGAGCCCGCAGCGTGAGCGGTGCGCTGGGAACGGAAGAGTGGTTGCGATTGCGTATCGGCGTGGCCCCGGATCTTCCACCCGAGGCAATTGCGGCTGGTGGTGGAAGAAGGCCGGGCAGAGATTACCTGCTTTCGCCGATGCGCAAGGCGGATTTGGCGGTGCTGGACAAGGTGCTGGACCGGGTTGCGATGGCAGCGAGGCGAATTTTGAGCGATGGGCCGGCAGCCGCGATGAACGAGTTTAACCGTAAAGACGAAATCGCAGGGAATGGGAACTGAAGTGCAAACAAGAGACTGTGGACTACGAACAACGAGCTGCGAATTGTGAGGAATGACGATGTCGCGTTTGTATGAAGTAATGTTTATCGTTCGCCCCGATGTGGAGGACGAGGAAGTGGACAAGCTGATTGACAGTTTTGGCGCCACCGTGAAAGGCGGCGGAGGAGCGGTTAAGTCAGCCGAGAAAATGGGCCGCCGCAAGCTCGCCTATGTGGTGCGCAAATTCGCCGACGGCAATTATGTGCTGCTGACGATCGAGGCCGGCGGCGCGGTGATACTTGAGCTCGAACGCCGCCTGCGTGTGACAGAGCCGGTAATCAAGTTCATCACAGTACGCATCGACGAAGAAGAGAAACGCCTGGCCAAGCTAAAGGCGCTGCACGGCACCCGGCGCAACGCGGGCGCCGGCAATGTGGCATCGGAAGGATCGGCGCCGGCCGCGGAAAGCGGGGCTCCGGCCGAACCCGCCGGACCTGTGCAAGCGAGCGTTTGAAAACAGGGATTAGGGACCAGGGAATAGAAAGACCGCTCGACGAGCGATCAATCGCTTCCGGTTCCCCCAATGGATCTTCCGGGTTAGCCCGGACGAAAATAATGGAATGAGGGAACAAGATGGCTGAAGAAAACCAAGCAAAGACCTCCGGCGCCGGGGAAGCAGGCGCAGGTCCACAGGGCCCGGCAGGACCAGGCGGCGGCCCACGCGGCGGCGGACGCGGTGCGGGCGGGCCTGGCGGCCGGGGCAAGTTCTTTCGCCGCAAAAAGGTGTGCAAGTTCTGCACCGAACGGATCGACGCGATTCCGTATCGCGACGTGCGCCTGCTGCAACAATTTGTGGCGGAGCGGGGCAAGATTGTGCCGCGTCGTTTGACCGGCGTTTGCACAACCCATCAGCGCCGCTTGACGCGCGCCATCAAGCAAGCGCGGAACATCGCGCTGCTGCCGTTTGCGGCGAGACATTGATTGGGTTGCAATTCGCGCCCTTCGGGGCCAATGAAGATTTGTGTCGCGCGGTTATCCCGATGCCGCGCCTGGTGGTGGAGCAAGGGCGCCGGCGGCGCTCAACAACCGGAGAATTTCAAATGGAAGTGATTTTGAAAGAGGACGTAGCCAACGTTGGCTTTCGCGGAGAAGTGGTCAAGGTTGCCGACGGCTATGCGCGCAATTATCTGCTGCCTCGCAAGCTGGCCATGCAGGCGACCGATGCCAATAAAGCCGTGATTGAGCAAATGAAGGCCGCCGCGGCGCGCCGCTCAGCGAGCGAAAAGGCGCTGGCGGAAGAGCTGGCGGCGAAACTGGATCCGCTCGTGCTCAGCTTTACGCGCAAGGCCGGTGAGGCAGGGCATCTATTCGGCTCGGTGACTTCGGCCGACATTGCTGCAGAGCTCGACGCACAAGGATACGAGGTAGACCGGCGCAAGATTCAGCTTGGCGACCCCATCAAGAGCGTGGGCGACGTCAAAGTGGCCATCCGGCTGCACCGCGAGGTAACCGCGCACGTAACGGTGAAGGTGGCGGCGGAAGTTGAGGCTGAGCAAGCAGCCGAGGCAACTGAGGCTGCTGCCGAGGAACCCGCGGAGGCAGAAGCAGCGGCAGAATAGCGCCGACTGCTGCCTTGTTCCGATTTTCGTGGACGCAATGCGAGAAGCGGCGCCCATCTGGGCAATTTGCACGACGCTGCTTCGCCATGCGAATCGCTACGACGGAAAGAGCGAGGCGGAGGATGCGCGGATAGCCGCGAGACGGCTGCGGCGGCGGGGCGGCTCGAGCGCCGGAGAAGATAACAGATTGGCGATTTCGCGTAACTCGGCGCGAGTGTGACCGATAGCGGCGGCGACATGGTCGAAGCGCCGGTTCTCGCCGGGCGCGAGCGGCAGGCTGTTCTCGGAATCGCGGCGCTTGGCCGGTCGCCGCTGCTCCTCGCCGAGCACGGTGCGCGCGCCTGCAAGTGTGTAGCCCTCGGCGTGCACCAGCCGCTTGATTTCAAGCGCCACCTCGACATCGCGGCGGCGGTAGAGGCGCTGGCCCGTTCCGCTCTTGTTGGGCTTCAGTTGCGGAAACTGCGATTCCCAAAAGCGCAGAACATAGGTTTCCACGCCGCACAGGCGCGCGACGTCTCCAATCTTGAAGTAGAGGCGGTCGGGGATCTGGGGTTGAGAGTAAGCGCGTTTGCGGTCGGGTTGCGTTGCCATAAAGTCGGCGAGGAAGCCGAACTAGCCGATAAGATACCTCGCGCTACACGCAGTATAGGACAGGTCTTCGAGTGGATGTGAGGCAAAATCGCCGGAGGAACCTCAATAAGCAGAGGAAAAAGAAGGCGAATCTCCGGTCACATGCAAATTCAAGAACGTCTCCACTCTTTCATTCCTACTGTTTCTTGAGCACAGCCGAGCTCTTTTCGTCCGACAAAATCGCAGATTCGAGCTTTCGGAAATCGGGTGCTTTCTCCGCGGGAATCTCCACTTGGCGGACGACGTATTCGCGGTCGTAGTGGAGCACATTGTCTTTGGCCGTGGTTGCGGAGTGATAACTGGCGAATCCCATGTCGATGTCGACAGGGTCGGGAGTTTCATCAATAGCGTAGCCGGGTGGCAGCGCGATGTCGAATGCATCGTGCCAGTGACCCGTGGCGTTCAGGTCTATAGGCAGCTTGCGCGGCTTGTCGTCGAACGGAATGGCATCGTCGCCGACCACGCGCGGCCGCACCAGCAGCAGCGGGCCGGCTTGGTGAGCGTACTGCGGCACCGTGACCTTGTAGTCCAGTTCAATCGGCTTATCCAGGTCCGAAGGCTGCGAATATTTGAAGCTTTCCAGCACAACGCCGGGCAGATCCTGTGCTACCGACTTCTCCACCATGTCGCGCTGCTCTTTTTCCGTCGTCTCCTTCAAGCCCAGGCGTAGCCAGCTTCCGATCGGGCCGGTGCTCGACGTGTTAACCGAGCCCGTGAGTCCGCCGTCGGCCGCGAGCGCAAAAGTGCCGTTGCGTTCCTTGCCGTTGGCTTCGGGCGCTAGAACTGGCAAAGCAATCAATTGGCTCGCCGGGCCTGCCGCAAGAATCCCATAGCCGCCTTGTTCATACTCGGGCAGATTGCCCACCGGCGTGCGCTCATTCGTCGGGTCGAAGATCAGGTACCGATTGCCGTCATTGCCCTTGGCAATCGCCATCAGGCGCGGATCGTTCACACCGGGCGGCACCTCAATGGCCGTGATCATGTGATTGCCATAGAGCGACGGCGCATCGGGATCGACCACGCCGCGGTGGTCATCCACTGGAACATAGAAGGCTTTCACGCCTACAGCCTGCAGCATCGAGATCAGCAGCGTGGTCTTGTCTTTGCAATCGCCGTAGCGGTTGCGATAGATGTCGCCGGCGAAGTGCGCCTGCATTCCGCCGATCCCACGCAGGACGATGAAGTACTCGATGTTCTTTTGAATGTACTCGGTGATGTTTTTGAGCTTGGTGTAGAAATCGGGCGCTCCGGCGACGAGTTCCTGCGCCTTGGCAGTGATCTCCGGAGTGGTATCGGGACGGCCGGCTTCCAGTTTGGTAGTCCACTGGCCGAAGGCCTGCCACTCTTTGTCTCTTCCGGCAACTGCCGTTTCACCCCACGTCACCGACATGCGCGCCGCCAGCGCTTCCCATTTCAGGGTCGCCTTCACATCGCGAAGGTCAAGCTTTTGCATGTCCTTGATCTCCCATCGCCAATGGTTGGGAACAACTTCGGCAACCTTGACGGGCTCGTAGCGATGCCAGGACTCGGCATGCTTGAGCTGGGAAGGCAGATCGATTTCCAGAGCCTCGAATACGATAGGAATCCCGCTCTGAATCTGCCAGATTTTCTCTTGATCCCAAGGCGCCATCAGCTCCTCTGACTCGCAGATAATGGTGGCGCCGACATCGCCTGCGGGCGGGCGGACAATGCGCGCCTTTCTGGTGGCCAGCAGTTCCCGGGACTCGGATTCGCCTAC
>Ga0187782_10004577_pt1 | contig 10346 bp, 9 predicted proteins | sample 0715_SJ02_MP15_2_FD_132454 | JGI IMG/M metagenome (GOLD analysis project Ga0187782, IMG submission 132454) | Tropical peat soil microbial communities from peatlands in Department of Meta, Colombia - 0715_SJ02_MP15_20_MG | ecosystem: Environmental > Terrestrial > Soil > Wetlands > Peat | place...
GAAACCCGCATCGCCATGATAATGGAAGTGGTCGGTTCGGTCTCTGCTTCGCATGCGGCGTCATCCTGAGCGGAGCCGTTTGTCAGGCGGAGCGAAGGATCTCGCGTGGGCCACCTCAGAATTTCAAGGTCTCAGAGTTCACGGCCTTTGCTTGAGACTTTGAAACCTCGAAACCTTGAAACTTTGAAACCTTGAAACTTTGAAACCTGCTCACCATGGAATCCGGCTTCCAATGCGCCTCCTGCGGAGAATGGAACACCACGTCGGTCGACGAATCCGCCGGCCGCCGCCAAACCTACGTGGAAGACTGCCAGGTCTGCTGCAAGCCCAACCTGCTGCGCATTGAGTATGACAATTCCTCCCGGGAATTCGTCATCGCCTCAGAACTTGAGTAGCGGGTTTCCTCTGTGCAACTCAGTGTCCTCTGTGGTTGTGGCTTTTCAAAACCCGCCGCGCCGCTCCCCGAATTGGAATAGGCACTCGCCCCGCGGCGAGTCCGGCGTTATCATCGCAGTGTCACTTCCCCCAGAGAAAGGACCGAGCCCATGGCGACGACCTCCCCAACCGGCAGAATGGTGGCCCACAACATGGTCACCACGCAGTTTGAAATCGACGGCTATCGCGTGACCCGCACCCTGGGCGTGGTGCGGGGAATTGTCGTGCGATCGCGATCCATCTTTGGCACCATCGGCGCGGGCCTTCAAACCCTGGTCGGCGGCAACATCACCCTGCTCACCAACCTTTGCGAAAAGACCCGCCAGGAAGCCTTTGACCTGATGCTGCAGCACGCGGGCGAACTCGGCGCCAACGCCGTCGTCGGCGCCCGCTACGACGCCACCGAAGTGATGCAGGGCGTCACCGAAGTCCTCGCTTACGGAACCGCTGTGGTGGTTGAACCCGCGCGCTGAATTGCCAGGGAAACGCCGAGCAGGCTCAATTTTTGTCATTCCGAGCGAAGCGAAATTGCCCGCTCTTTGGGCAATTTCGCGAAGTCGAGGAACCTGCTTTTTGCTTTTCCGGACCTTAATCAGAGGTTTTCTGCATCGATTGGCTATCTCCCAAACTGCACCGTCACGCGCGACCCGGTAGCGACGTGCGCTCCCGGCGCAGGCGTCTGCTGGCGCGCCACTCCGCTGCCCACGGCCTCCAGTTCGAGCCCCGCATCCTGCGCAGCTTCCACCGCCGCGCGCACCGTCTTGCCAAGAAACGACGGCACCAGAATCCCGCCTTGCTCCACATCCAGAACCACAGTCCCACTCACCGGCGCATTCGGCTGCGCCGGTCGCGAAGAATCACCGGCTTTCGCCAACTCGGCGTCGGCGGGCGCACCTGCCGCTGCAGCCACAGGCTCGCGCATCGCCGCCTGCATCACGTTGGCATTCCCCGCAGGCGCGGTCGCGGGCACGCCCTGAGCTTGCCGAACCGGCCCCTGCGCCTCATCCGCAGTCTTTTGCGGTGCCGAAATATCCGCATTCACCTCCGCCGTTTCCAGCGGCTCGCCCGGATGGTCCGGCGTCCCTTCTTCCAGATCGTTGTCTTTCATCTTCGCCAGCGCCAGCAACTGATGCCGCGGCGCCAGCGGCAAATCGTGCGGCACATGCAGATATTCCAGCACCTGCTGCGCAATGCGATGAAACACCGGCGCCGAAATCTGCCCGCCCTGATGCAATCCAACGGCTGAATCAAGAATGACTGCCACCACAATCTGCGGATTGTTCACGGGAGCAAATCCGGCAAACGATCCGATATATTTTGTTTTCGAATATGCGCCCGTGTCAGGATCCACCTTCTGCGCCGTGCCGGTTTTTCCCGCAGCACTGTAGCCCTCCAAAATCGCCCTTCGCCCCGTCCCTTCGAGCACGACCTTCTGCATCATGGCGCGCATCTCGGCCGCGGTGAACGAAGAAAGCACCCGCCGCGACGCGCCCGGATGAAACCCAACCTGCTGCGGCGTCCCTTGCTGAGGAACCGTTCCGGCCACAATGCGCGGCGCAACCCACACCCCGTCATTGGCGAAAGTCGAAACCAGCCCGGCCAGTTGAATCGGCGAAATTCCAATCTCCTGCCCCATCGAAATCGCCGCAATCGAGACTTTCGACCAGCGGCTTGGCGGCTTGGTCAAACCGCGCGTCTCGTACGGCAGTTCAATTCCGCTCTGCTGCCCAAATCCGAAGCCGCGAATGTATTTGTACAAGCGATCCGGCCCCAGGCGCAGCGCAATCTTGATCGCGCCCACATCGCTCGACTCCGCCAGCACGCCCCACACCGGCAGCAATCCATGCGGCTTGGAATCGCGGATGCGCATGCCGTTGTACACGATCGATCCCATCTGGCAGTCGAACACTTCGTTAGGATTGGTAACTTTCTCCTCCAGCGCCCCCGAAATCGTAACCAGCTTGAACGTCGATCCCGGCTCGTACACGTAACTCACGGCGCGGTTATTCAGCGCCTCCTTGGTCAATCCTTTGCGCAGGTTCGGATTGAACGTAGGACGATTGGCCAGCGCCAGAATTTCTCCCGTATGCGGATTCTCCACGATCACCGTGCCCGCGATGGCTTTCGTATCCTGAATCGCCTGGTCCAGTTCTTTTTCCGCGATGTACTGAATGTTCTTGTCGATGGTCAGGACCAGGTCCTGGCCCGGCTGCGGCTGGGTTGCAACGTCGGCAAACCACTGTTTGCGCGCGTCGACCGAAAGCGCCATCATGCCCGGCTGCCCGCGCAACTGCCCGTCAAATTCGCGTTCCAGCCCGCTCTGCCCGGCGTCTTCCGATTTGACCAGCCCCACCACATGCGCGGCCAGGTCGCGCGCCGGATAAAAACGCTTGGGCTCTTTCTGAAAATGAATTCCCTGCAGCTTCAACGAATTAATGCGCTCAATGGTCTCATCGTCGGCCTTGCGCGCCACCCAGCAGAAAGTTTTGTGCGCCTGGCAATCGGCCAACACCGAGCTGTAGTCTTCCCCCGTGATGTGAGTGATCAGCGACACCGCCGTAGGAAGATCCTTCACCTCGCTGGGCACGGCGAAAGCCGAATCGACCATCACTGACATCGCCAGCTCGCGCCCCGCACGGTCGTAAATGACTCCCCGCTTGGCCGCCAGCGGAACCATCCGCTGCTGCTGATGCATCGCCATCTTGACGAAGCGTTCATAGTTGAAGATCTGCAACTGCACCAGCCGCCCGCAAATCGCCAGGCACCACAGCAGAAGAAAACCTCCCAGCAGGTAGAGGCGGGAATGGTTGGCGGGCGTGGGATTAGCGGCTGCCATATCGCGTCTTAATCAAGGCTTGGCGTCTCTTCCTGGCTTTGTCATCTCTTCACAGCTTTGTCATCCTGAGCCAAGCGAAGGACCTATGCAACTTGCCGGTAGCGTCCAGAACGCCGGCGACGTGCATTAGTCCGTGGCTCCGCCGAGAACGACAAAGCTCGAACCATGACAAAGCTCGAAAACCGTTGCAGACAAACATGGCGGCCCGCTTTCGAAGGCCGCCGATAATCCCGTGCGTGCATTGGCAAACTCGGTAGTGGTGCAGCTTGGATTTTTCCTCTGTGTTACTCCGTGTCCTCTGTGGTTCTGGCCTTTCTGAACCTTCAAGCGGCAACACGATCGCCGACTACTATTGCAAAACCACCCGCTCAAGCGCGCGGCTCGCCATCACCGGCCCCTGACCGTCGCTCGTCGCCGAATCCATCCGAATCACCTGTCCCGGCTCCGGCGGCACCAGGCCCATGCGCCGTGCCAGCACGTCAATCCGTTCCGGATCGCGCAGCGAAGCATCCTCCAGGCGCAGCGCCCGGTTCATTTCCGTCTTGTCGTTGAGTTCGCGCTTGGCCGCCTCAATTTTGTAGCCATAGTCGATGGCCTTGAAATGCTGCCACGCATAGGTGAACACCAGCAGGAACAGGAAGGCTACCGCCACGAAAAACCGCTTCATTTCACGAGCACGCTGCGGGTCTTCCACCTTGACCAGGCGCGAATTGTCGATGGCTTTGGAGAAGTAAATTTCGGGGGTGCCCGTCCACAATCCCGTCCACATGCCCACAGACATGGAACTACGCTCGACCGTCGAATCCGCTGCGTGAAGTGTCGCCGCTGCCGCCATTTATGCCGCTCCCGTCAGGATCTCGCTGTCTTCGATCACGGGAATCTGCATGGCGAAAATGGCCTGCAGTTCCCGTTCGTCGGCCATGCGCTGCTGCTCCGCTCGCAAGCCCGCCCGCTCGACCGTTGCCATCAAGTCCTGGATCAATGTGCCCGTATACATCTCACTACCCTCAAATTGGATTCCTACCACGGAACCCGCGACAGCTTTCAGCCACCAGCCGTCAGCTTTCAGCACCGCTTCCGGCGGATCTCCGTCCGCCTCTTCCACCTGAATCTTCAAGACCCGGCACCGCCATGACAGCCATGCCGGGCGCTCCAGCAGGTTTTCCGGAGCTAAACTCCTTTCTAAACCCTTTCCGCCGCCCTCAACTTCGCGCTCTGCGCCCGCGGATTGCGCTCGCTCTCTTCTTCCGATGCCACCACCGGCTTCCTGGTCAGCACCCGGTAGTACTTGTCCTTCATACTGCCCTCGCGGAAGGCATCCTTGACCATGCGGTCTTCCAGCGAGTGAAAACTGATCACCACCACGCGTCCGCCGGGCTTCAGAATCCGCGGCGCCGCATCCAGCAGCGCCCGCAGATCGTCCAGTTCGCGGTTTACGAAAATTCGGAGAGCTTGAAAAGTCCGAGTCGCGGGATGAATTCTTCTCTGCTCAGGATTCATTGGCCGGGCCGCAGCCGATATCACTTCCGCAAGATGTGCGGTATTGCGTATCGGCCGCGACCGGCAAATGGCTCTGGCGATTCTCCGCGACCTCCTTTCCTCTCCAAATTCGTAAATCACATCGGCCAGCTCTCGCTCGTCGAGGTGGTTTACCACTTGTTCGGCGGTGCGCTCCGCATGCGGGTCCATCCGCATATCGAGCGGCCCTTCCGCCTGAAAGCTAAATCCGCGCGCCGCATCCTCCAGCTGCAGGCTGCTCACGCCAAGATCGGCCAGCAAGCCGTCGATCGTCGCTGGGCGTTGGTCGTTCGCCAGTTCGCCAAACGACCGATGCAGCAAAGTGATCGTCGGCCAATCGCCCAACTCGCTGTCATTCCGAGCGTCCCTCAGGCCCTTGTCATTCCGAGCCAGCATTTCGTCCCCGCTAGGGGACGAAAGCGCAGTCGAGGAACCTGCTTTTTCTCCGGGCCTTGGAGTCAGACGCTTCCGTGCCATCTCCAGCGCCGCCGGGTCCTTATCGCAGCCAATCAAATGTCCCGCTGCGCCGAGGCGTTTTGCGATTTCGTAGCTGTGCCCGCCCAGGCCCACCGTGGCGTCGATATACGTCCCACCGCGCCGCACGGATAAAAAGTCGATCGCTTCTTTTAAAAGAACCGGAACATGATTTGCTGAAAAACGGCCCACTGCTTTTCCAGCACCACGTCCAACCCCCTGAGGGGTGTCTGTTGATCCCTCGCCCACTAGATGCCCAGCTCTGAGAGCTTCTTCTCATCCTCAGGCGTAAACTTGTCGTGCTCGATCTGTTTGCGGTACGCCTCCAGGTTGCGCACTTCCAAGTATTTCTGGAAGCCCACCACCGCGACGTCCCCCTTCAATTGCGCCGCGTCCCGCAGCAACTGCGGCAGCAGCAAGCGTCCCTGAGCGTCCAATTCCACTTCCTGGCCCCAGTACCCGGTCGCAGCCAAAAACTTTTTCTTCGCCTGGTCGAAAGTCGGCAGCGCCTCCAGCTTCCGTTCGATCGCTTCCCACTCCTCGAAGGGATACAGTTGAGCAATAGTCCCGTCGAGCGAAGTGATATAGAATCTTTGACCGTACTTCTCGTCGATCACCCGCTTGAACTCGGCCGGGACCTTCAACCGTCCCTTTTCGTCGACCCGGGTTGGATGATTGCCGCGAAACATTTTGTTCTGTCAGTTCAAGGCCGCGTTCGCCTTGACACCTTGTCATTCCGAGGCCGCGTTCTTTGCGGCCGAGGAATCTGCTTTCGCTAGGACCGAAGGCGCGTTCGCCCCGGCACTTTGTCATTCCGAACCGGCGCGAAGCGGCGGTGAGGAACCTGCTTTTCAGTAAAGAAGAGGCAAAATCAAAACCTACATTCCATCTCGGGCGGTTCGGGTTGTTCGTCGATCTGGGTCGGATTTGCACCGGCTCCTCGATGTCGCCCCTAACTACCACTATCCTACCTGGACATCCATTTTTTACCACTTTGTACCACATCTTACCCGTAACTCCTTGATTGTCAAGCACAAACTTGAAGGTTGATATCCCACTAGTTCGCACTCTGGTCAAACCACCAGATATTGTGGTTAATGAATCGGGCGACCGTAATCTGTAGTAGTTAGGTCCTTGATTCTTTCGCTATATATTCGCTGAGATTTTTCTTGACGTGGGCCACCAGCGCGGCATTCATTGTGGAAATCGCAACCCAGCGCTCGCCCCGGCCTTCCTTACGGGGCTGCGGAAAATTCACGGAAGCCTTCCTGAGTCGAGAAGACGGCGCTCCCACGCCCGGACATTTTGGGCCAGACCACCGTAACTTGAATCCTGCGGTCGATCCCTCATCCTGAATATGAGCGGACCACCGATGGCTGACTTGGCAAAAGTGTCTCGTTTTCTGCGTCGCTTGGGGCTGACATTCCTGCTGTCGGGTCTGACGTTCTTCTGCATCGCTCTTTTCAACCCGGATGTCGCCCTGATTCTTTGGCTGCCGTCCTGGATCGCACTATTCGTGTTCTGGCCCGAATTGCAGCACAAGCTGAATCGGCCTATTTTCGGCGGGCGCAAGCCGGGCCCGACGCGGCCGACGGCATGGGGACGGGTCATCGTCACGGGCCTGGTCGCGCTCGCAGTCTCTTTCGCGACTGCGCTGCTGCCAGTTGACGATCTTGTCGTTATCTTGTCAGGGCCGCTGATCTGGATCGCTTTGTATTACGCATGGCCCGCGTTGAGCCGACGCCTGCCGATACCGGAGTCGTGGAGGGTAAAGGCGGAGCCCGACGCGGCTTCGCCCGTTCTAAGGCGCACGGTGTGGCAACTTCTTGGCCGTGGGGCGCTGGCCACCGTGGGCGTCATCGCGACGACGATCCTGCTGATGGCGATGACCACCCTAGCGGCTTTGGGTCACGGCATAGTGCTGGCGCGGAGGGTTCACGACTCGATCCGCGTGGGCATGTCAGTGCCCGAGGTGCTTGAAGCGTCCATGGACGGCGAGCCCCCGACGCGCCCTCTTTGCTTCGGGGCGAGCTCGGATTTTCCTTACGACAAAAACGCCGCCGGCGACAATATCCCGGCCATGAACCTCCAGAAGGACCAGGGAGGAACCTACTGGACTTATGATCGGGCGACGAACCGATCCATCGCCATGACCGAAGCCGAAACCGTGGAACGCCTTCATGTCAAACTGCACGACGGATATCGGTGGCGTTTCGGCTACACGTACATCACTATGACGCCGATGCACCTTTCGTTCAGCGTAGTCTTTGGACCGGACGGGCGCGTCTCACAAGTGACACCGGTTCACGGTTGGGATTGAGTCGTCATCAGTTTCATTCTCCCGCTCGCTTACCGGTCCTTGGTGAGCGAACAAGTTCTCTCAATCACGGAGTCTGAGTTATTCCTGGCAATATTGTCCCCGGCGCGTTAGCCCCCGTGCTCCTCTTCTCCGCCAGCGGGAAACTTCTTCCGCGACTTCTTAGGGAAAACCCAATTTAGGGGATACTCAATCCCAGCGCCCGCAGGGTAGCCTCGTCCCCGGTGGCCTTGCCATCTTTTTTCGTGACCACCCCAAATCCGCCGGAATAATCCCACATCGCCCAGCCAATGCTGTGGCGCTCGAGAGCCGTGCGCACATCCTTGATCCAAGCCAAGCGATCCGAAGCATCGGCGCCATTACGATAGACGCCGAACTCATTGCAAACCAGCGGCACCCGATTCTGCGAGGCCCAATCCGCAGCCTGACCGATCTCCGCCTCCACGCGCGCCGCATCCCAGTGATCCTGCCCGTAGCGAATCACATCCAGCCGATGCACCGCCTCGGGCAATTCCGCGGCTACGCGCGCCGCATTTTCCGCCGACGACGGATAATGCAATCCTTTCACCCACCGCCAGAAATTCAAACCCCACGTCGCGCCCTGATGCGTAAAAATATGCGGCTCATAAAAATGAAAAACATAAATCACATTGGGATCGCGCAAGGGCTCGAGAAAGATCATGTCGTCATCGTCGTCCCAGCGCGCGCCCGGCGCGAGAATCGTATGCCCGGGCGCACTCTGCCGAATCGCCGCCGCCAATTTCGAATCCACCCCATACCAGCGATAGCGATCATGCATTTCCGGCTCGTTGAGAATTTCAAAGAACACTCTTTCCGCATCCCACGAAGCATAATGCCGCGCCACCATCCGCCAGTAATCGGCGAAGCGCTCCACAAACTCGTCGTCGTTCAGCTTGGCCTTGAAATCAGAATCGGGATGCATATCGAGCTCGACGGCGAGCCCGGCGTCGAGAATCATCTTCATCGCAGCATCGAGATAACCGAAATATTCGGCAGTGCCGTTCGTGCGCCCGGCCGCATCCATCATCGGCTTAGGATCGACGCTGAGGCGCACATGATCGAAACCCGCCGACTTGATGAGAGCAATATCGGTTGCAGTCGTCCACGATTCAAAGTGCTCTTTCGTGTATCCGCGGGAATCGTAGACCTGCGCGAACCACTCGCTGAGATTGATGCCCCGCCGCAGGTGCGCCAGCCGCGAAGCGGGCACGTTTGATGGCGGACCGCTGGAAGAAGTCTGCGCCCCGGAAAGAGACAACAAGAAGAGGCAAAGACAAACAACTGGCCATTTGCGGAACATTCGAGCGCCTCCGTTGGCGTGGCTAGCTAAGAAGGAACATCGTACTCAACCCGGCAGGAAAAGCGAAACGCCGGGGGCGAGCCCCGGCGCGGAACAACATCATGGAATTGGTGCTATTGCCGCGCCAATTCCCGCATGATTTCATCGCCAACTTCTTCGGCAAATTGACGGAAAGCGGGAATCTCGTAAAGCCTCAACCCGATTTCGACTTGGGGTGCGTTCCCGGCGTGGAGTCCGTCATTTCCATCATGCACCGCGTCGCGCACTTTGCCCGCGGTGTTGACGTCAAAGCTCTCGGAAACCATCACGCTGTTGTCAGCCCAGCGTTCCACGATCACCGGCCCTTCGTCGGTGGAGAAGGCAGCGCTCCACATTGGGCATTTTGTGCCTGAGCAGGCGGGCGCGGGCTGCTCTTTCGCGGTCGCGTAGCGCAACGGCACCGCCGACGCGTAGAACTTGGCGAAGCGCTCGGCGATCTGCGAATTTTTCCAGCGCGAAACATAGAGCAGAGCCAGATCGGAAGTTTTCACCGGAGCATCGGCTACGGTCTTCTCTTTGCGCCGGTAGGTCACATACGCTCCTCCCTGCCACGCCGCAGCAACGTCCTCAGCATTTCGGCTCTGCCCATACTGTTTCAGATAAGCTCGCACATCGAGCTGTCCGATGCCGCCGGAATCGTACACATCGTACTGTTCGCCGATTAATTCCTTCAGATCGGGCACAGCGACCGCGGGCAGCTTCTCGCTGTTGATGTAGGCCTCGGGCTGCAGAATCTCATGCGAGTTGCGCGGCGGACGCGCGAACACTCCGGCAAAGGCCATCTTCTTTCCACCCTTGTGCAGCAGTTCGCCTTCAAAGATCAGGCCTTGGTTGTAGGCGAAGGAACCGGCCTCGCGCAGAATCATGGGAGCATCGTGCATCAACTGCGTCTCCTGCACCGCTTTCACCACCGGCTCTTCCATCTGATAGATGATCCCGGGCGTATCCAGCAGAGTCCGGCCGGTGGGCTTGAGCACGTAGTCCACGTAAACCACCATCGCCTGTCCTTCGACCACAGCCTTGCGGGCGGCCGCGCCGTCGTCATTGCCGTCAGGATCGGCGTCGTCCGCTTTTGGCTTTTGTATGCCCCACTTCATCCACTTGTGCAGATCGTAATTCTGATCCTGCAAAGCATGCGTGAGTTCGTGGGCCAGGATCGGCTCCTGGCGGTCGGCCGGAACCCAGTTCAGCAGGGAAATGGTCTTGGTTTCTTCGTCGTAATAACCGGCAATCTGCTGGCCAGTGGACTTCACCAGGAACTCGCGCAGATTGAACTCCCGCGGCAGGAAGCCCAGCTTCTTCATGCTCAACTCGCCTTGCGCGAAGCGGCGGGTGAATTCTTCTTTGGCCAGGCGTCCGCTGGCGTACTTTTCCACGTCGGCCTTGCCCACCATGCGGCGCTTCAC
>Ga0187782_10004578_pt1 | contig 10345 bp, 9 predicted proteins | sample 0715_SJ02_MP15_2_FD_132454 | JGI IMG/M metagenome (GOLD analysis project Ga0187782, IMG submission 132454) | Tropical peat soil microbial communities from peatlands in Department of Meta, Colombia - 0715_SJ02_MP15_20_MG | ecosystem: Environmental > Terrestrial > Soil > Wetlands > Peat | place...
AGTACCGGCCGTGGCATTACGAAGATCGCGTTCGCCGCATCCGCGCCGCCATGCCGGCAGCCGCCATCGGCGCCGACGTGATGGTCGGATTCCCAGGCGAGAGCGAAACCGAATTCGAGGAGAACCGGCAATTCATCGCTTCCCTGCCCTTCACCTATCTTCACGTCTTCACCTACTCATCGCGGCCGGGAACGCCGGCGGCAGAGATGCCACAGCAGGTCACGCCTGAGGTCAGGCGCGAGCGCAACCGCGTGCTGCGCGAGCTGGCAGCGGAAAAAAAGGCTGCGTTCATGCAGTCGCTCGTGGGACAAACCGTATCGACCATCACGCTCAGCGTGGTCGAGAACGGCCGCACCGAAACGCTGACCGATAACTATCAGAAGCTGTGGCTGGAGGGCGAGCACGCGGCCAATCAGATCATCTCCGTAATCGTGCGAAGCTCGTGCGGTGAGGCGCTGACGGGTGAACCCATGGCCATGTGGCGACGGCCGCCCACCCTGAGCGAAGTCGAAGGGCCGTCGGGGCGTGACGCAGTCACGCCTTAACAGGCGAGCTCCGCTCGCCCGCCCAGCCGGGGCGGCTGGGCCTACGCGGGCATCAATTTTCCCGTGCTATAATTTTCTGGCTTTTCGCCGCACTTTTTCTCCCGGAGGCTGTGCATCGACAAGAGATTTATCCGAACCAATGACCGCATTCGCGCCCGCGAAGTGCGCGTGATCGACGACGAAGGCAAACAGATCGGCATCCTGCAGCCCTTCGAAGCGCTCAAGATGGCCCGTGAAAAGAACCTTGACCTGGTAGAGGTGTCACCGACGGCGCAGCCGCCGGTGTGCCGGATCATGGACTTCGGCAAGTACCTCTACGAGCAGGAGAAGAAGGAGCGCGCCGCCAAGAAGCACCAGAAGGTCATCACCGTCAAGGAGGTGAAGTTCCGCATCAACGTGGACGAGCACGATTACGAGTTCAAGAAAAATCACGTGCTGCGCTTCCTCGAAGACGGCGACAAGGTGAAAGCCACGATTTTCTTCCGCGGGCGCGAGATGACGCACACCAACCTCGGACGCCAGATTCTGGAACGTTTGATCAAGGACATCGCCGACAAAGGCGTGGTGGAATTCAGGCCGCGCATGGAAGGCAACACGCTGCACGCCATCCTGGCGCCGAAGAAAACGGGATGAACCAACGGTTGTTGGTCGATAGCCGTTCGTCGTTGGCTGGATTTCGCTAACGACCACCGACCAAGAGCTAACGACCAAAGAGGATAGGCTACGTTTCGAGTTTCACGAACGTAAAGGGAACAGATGCCCAAACTAAAGACACATTCCGGCGCTTCCAAGCGCTTCAAGAAGACGGCGGGAGGGAAGATCAAGCGCGGACACGCGTTCGTGCGCCACATCCTTACCTCCAAGCCCACCAAGCGCAAGCGCCATCTCGATACCAGCGGGCTCGTCGACAAGGCCGACGTGCCCAAGGTCAAGCGGATGATTCCGTACTAGTCGTTGGTCGGTTGTCGTTCGTCGTTGGCCGGATTTTGCTATCGACTAACGACCAGGAGCCAACGACCGAAAGCGTGTGAAGAGGCAGGTCACCTTGCCTCCAGCCGCTCAAAAACAAGCACTCGGCATTCAGTAAAGGCATTGGCTGATTGCTGACTGCTAAAAAGGAGACGCCATGCCCCGAGTCAAACGCGGCACCAAGCGCCGCGCCAAGCGCAAGAAGATCCTCGAACGCGCCAGCGGTTATTACCTCACTAAATCCAAGCTCTACCGCTCCGCCAAGGAATCGGTGGAGCGGGCGCTGAAGTTCGCTTACTCCGGACGCCGCCAGAAGAAGCGCCAGTTCCGCTCGCTGTGGATCGTGCGTATCGGCGCCGCCGCCCGCGAGAACGGTATGAGCTACAGCCAGTTCATCAACGGCCTGAAGAAAAGCGGCATGGAACTGGACCGCAAGATCCTGGCTGACCTCGCGGTGGCGGACCCGGCCGCTTTTAAAGGGTTAGCTGAGCAGGCCAGGGGCGCTCTGGGCGCAGCGTAGAAACCAGCCACGGATTCACACGGATGTTCACGGATTTTGCCCTAGGTTTATCCGCGTGAATCCGTGTAAATCCGTGGCCGTTGCGCGGGGAGGTATCCCTCGTCCCGCAGGAACGATCGAACGACGCGACCATCTGAGTCCCGCAGGGACGACCGAATTTAGCCCGGCACGTAAGTGCCGGGTAGGTCGATTGTTTGAAAAGTGAGTCCCTTTAGGGACGACACAAACCATGCGCGGGCGGGACGCCCGCGCGACAGCCGGCGAGACGCCGGCGCTACATAATGGCTGAAGAATACGCTGTCCCAAAGCTGGAGAATTTCCTTGCCGAGGCACTCTCCGAGTCCGCTAACGGTTTGCGAGCCGCCCTCAACCGGGAGGTGTCAAGACTTGCGCTCGGAGCATTCCAGGCAGCCAAATGCAAGGCACCTTTCGAAATTGAAGTTAAGGCATTCCGCGACAGATGGTTGGGGCGGAAGACAGGAATTGTCACGCAGATCAACGAAGTTTGGCTGCGCGCCGCTCCTGATGAGCACAAGAAAGCGGTCGGCCAGATAGTCAACGAGCTAAGAGCGGAGATTCAACGAGAGGTGAATGAGGCCGTTGACGAGGCGCGAGCCGCTTCACTTCTTACACCCTCCGAACTGCGCGAGGTGGGGGCTGACTTTCGGCAATTTTTCCTCGAATCCCAGCGCCTCGACATCACCCTCCCCGGCATTCGCCGCCCCATCGGCGCCGAACACCCCGTCATCCGCGCTCTGAACGAGATCGTCGCGGTCTTCAAGGCGATGGGCTACTCGGTGAGCGAAGGCCCGGAGATCGAGACCGACTACTACAACTTCGTGGCGCTGAACTTTCCGCCGAACCACCCGGCGCGCGACACCCAGGACACGCTTTTCATCGCCGGACAGCAGTCGAAGCCGCCGCGCGACCGCCTGCTCCTGCGCACGCACACTTCGCCGGTGCAGATCCGCACCATGGAGAAGCTCGCGCCGCCGATTCGCGTGGTCATCCCCGGCAAGGTGCACCGCAACGACGCGCCCGACGCCAGCCACTCGCCCATGTTCCACCAGGTCGAGGGCCTGGCCGTCGACACCAACATCACTTTCTGCGACCTCAAGGGCACGCTCGACCACGCCATGAAGGCGCTGTTCGGATCGAGCGTGCGCACGCGCTTCCAGCCGTCGTTTTTTCCGTTCACCGAGCCGAGCGCCGAGGTCGCGATCAGTTGCATCTTCTGCGGCGGCAAAGGCTGCCGCACCTGCAAACAAGGCGGATGGATCGAGCTGCTGGGCTGTGGCATGGTGGACCCGAACGTTTTTGAGTTCGTCCGCAACAATGGTTATGACCCGGCGAAAGTTTCGGGTTTTGCCTTCGGCATGGGCGCCGACCGCATCGCGCTGTTGAAATACGGCGTGGACGACATCCAGTTGTTTTTCCAGGGTGATGTCAGGTTCCTGGAGCAGTTTGCGTGAGCCGACGCCACGGAGACACCGAGGCACAGAGATTTTCTGACTTGATTTCCTCCGTGTCTCTGTGCCTCAGTGGCGGATTCTGTACTGCATGAAGATATCTCCCAACTGGCTGCGCGAGTTCGTTGACCTCAAGGTCGATACGAAGCAGCTCGCCGAAGACCTCACCGCCGCCGGGCTCGCCGTCGAGCTGACTTCCGGCGAGGACGACAATCTCGTCTTCGACATGGAGATCACCACCAACCGCGTGGACGCCATGAACCACTACGGCGTGGCGCGCGAGTGCTCGGCCATCTACGATCTCGATCTCAAACCCATCGAGCCTAAGCTGCCGGCCAGCAAAGGCAAACCCAAGTTCGCCATTGAGCTGCCCGATCCGCAAGGCTGCGCGCGGTACACGGCGCAGATTATCCGTGGGATGAAGATCGCTCCGTCGCCGGCGCGTATCGCTCGCCGCCTTGAGATGATGGATGCACGCCCCATCAACAACGGCGTGGACGCCAGCAACTACACGCTCATCGAGATGGGCCACCCCACGCACGCCTTCGATCTGGACACGCTCGAGGGCGGCAAAATCATCGTGCGCCGCGCCCGCCCGGGCGAGATGCTGAAGACACTGGATGGGGCCGAGCGCAAGCTGGATTCCGACGATCTGGTGATCGCCGACGCGGTGAAGGCGGTCGCGCTGGCCGGCGTCATGGGCGGCTTCGACACCATGATCACCGACAAGACGCGCAACATCCTGATCGAGTCGGCATGGTTCGACCCGGTGAGCATCCGCCTGACCGCGCGCCGCCACGGCATGCACACCGACGCCTCGCACCGCTTCGAGCGCGGCGCCGACTGGGGCGCGACGCCGCTTGCCTGCCGGCGCGTCGCGGAACTGATCCTCGAAACCGGCGGAGGCCAGCTCGAAGGCGGGCTCATCGACGCCATCGGGCAGCGCATCGAACGCCCGTACATCCGCCTGCGGAAGTCCGAAGTACACCGCCACCTCGGCCAGGAGATCCCTGACAAGGCCGTATCGCGCATCCTGCGGCGGCTGGGATTCGAAGTGAGCGGCGACAAGGTTGCGGTTCCCACCTGGCGTCTCGACGTTGAGCGCGAGATCGACCTGATCGAAGAGATCGCGCGCATCTACGGCTACAACCGCTTTCCCAACACGCTGCCCGCATTCGCCGGCGCGGTTGTCGAAACTCCGGACGCTGCAAAAGACGCCGCGCTCCGATCGACTCTGCTCGCGCTCGGCTACAACCAGGCGGTGTCGCTGAGCTTTATTTCGGCCGCCGAGGCGCAGCAATTCTCCACGGCAACGCCCGTGGCACTCGAGAATCCCATCAGCGAAGAAGCTGCCGTGATGCGGACTTCGCTTGTCCCCAGCATGGTCAACATGCTGGCCCACAACCTGAATCGCGGCGTGAACGACGTGCGGCTGTTCGAGGCCGCCAACGTCTATGAACTAGTCGGCGCGACGACCGAGGAGCGCAAGCAGATCGCCATCGGCGCCACCGGCCAGGCCATCGCCGCGGACGTTCATCAGCCCGGCCGCGCCTATTCGTTCTTCGACCTCAAGGGCGACGTCGAAACACTGCTGGGAAAATTTCAGCACCAGTCGATCTACTTCGACGAGAGCAATCGTCCTGACTACTACCATCCCCATCGCTACGCGCGCGCCGTGCTCGATGGCGGCATGGTGGCGCGGCTGGGGCAACTGCATCCGGAAGTCGTGGCCGCGCGCAAGCTGCGCCAGGATGCTTATCTGGCCGAGATCTATCTCGACCGGCTCTACCGCCACGATCTGCGCGCCGTACGCTACTGCCCCATCTCGCGCTATCCGGCGGTGGACCGCGATTTTTCGTTCCTGTTCGCGAACGAGATCGCCTTCGAGCGCATTCGCGCAGCGGTCGACGCGCTGCACATTGCGGAACTGCGATCATTCTGGCCGGTGGAGATCTTCCGCGGCGGGGCAGTCCCGGCCGGCCAGTACTCGGTACTGTTGCACGCTGAGTTCCAGTCGGTCGAGCGCACGCTGCGCGACGACGAGGTTGCGCGCTGGGCAAGCCAGATCATCGAAGCACTGAAAAGGCTTGGCGGCACACTGAGGGCCTAGGTAACCTCCGGCGAACTGTGGATTTTCCGCGCCCTTTCCTGCGATATACTGCGCTCGCCCACTTCATAAAACTCCCAAGGGTGAAATATGTCTGTAAAGGCAGCAATCGAAGAGATGCCGGCGCTGGTCCAGGCCGACGATTTTCACGCATTGGAAGAAAGAATTTATCGCACCATCGAGCTGCTCAAAGAGGCGCGTGAAGCCAAGGCGGCGGCCGAGCGCACGGCCGCGCGCCTGCGCGAGCAGTTGCAATCGCACGACGACCAAACGCAGGCCTTGCGCAGCGAGGTCGTCGCCCTGCGCCGGGAGCGTGAAGAGGTACGTACCCGGATAGAAAAGATGCTCAAGCAGATTGAGACGTTGACGCAACAGGAAGGCGGAGGATAATCGCTCAGGAGAACACTCATCATGGCAGAAATCGCGACGAGTTCCAGCGGCAACTCCGTGCGCGTGGAGATCTTCGACCAGACCTACAGCCTGCGCGGCACCGATGCCGAGTACATCGAGAAGCTCGCCGAGTACGTGGATGCCAAGATCCGCGCCGTCGCCGAGCAGACGACGACGGTGGACTCGCTGCGCCTGGCGGTGCTGGCCGCGCTCAATATCGCCGACGAATATCACCTGCTGAAGCGCAGGTACGACACCATCGCCGCCGAATATAGCCGCCGCGCCACCGACCTCTCCGGCGCTCTCGATGAAGCGCTGCGCGAAGAACGCCGCGCGGGCTAATTACGCTGAGGGCCTCTGCTGTTTGACGCGGACCTGAAACGGCTGCCTGAAAACGCGAGAAACAGTCCATTGTCATTCTTCCGCCCAGCGAAGCGGGGCGGGAGAATCTGAGATTGCGGTCACACTACCGCTTCAGGCGGTACAGGCGCCATTGACAGATCCTCCGCTCGCCTTCGGCGCGCGAAGGATGACATCCTCAATCGAAGCAACAGCTCTGAAAGTCCTCGGTTCTGGCGTCCCAATTAGAACCGCTCAGGAACCACCCATACTGCCGGGCGCTGCCCCACATACGCTGCAACCGGTTTGCCAACTATTTACATTGCCGGACTTGCCAACCGCTCCAGATTTCTTCTAGCATCATCCCGTCGCCGGCCTGCAAAGTTGGTGAGGCTGGAGGCCGTTTTTTTGAACCAACAGTCACAAAATGGGAGCTCGACTCGCTATTTGGCCTGGTGCGCTGTTCCGCCACGCGGAAATGCCTAAAGGGCCTCGGGGAGTTCCCACCGTCTTAGGACGGGTTCATAAAACGGTCTTATCCCACCGCCCAGCGGGTCGGCCTTTCTGCGTCTGGGCTCCGTAGCGCCGGCATCCCGGCGGCGTTATCATTCGCATCTAACTGAACCAGTGCTCCCCATTCTGCTGCACTTCGGCCGTTTCTCCTTGCCGACCTACGGTTTCCTGGCTGCGGTCGGCCTGCTCACCGGACTCGCCGTCGGCGTGCACTATGCCACCCGCTACGGCCTGGATGCTGACAAAACCTGGAACCTGGGAGTTCTCGCCATCCTGGCTGGAATCGTCGGCGCCAAACTGCTGCTGGTGGTGAACGACTGGAACTTCTTCAGAGCGCACCCACGCGCGATCTTCAGCCTGAGCACGCTGCAGGCCGGTGGAGTCTGGTCTGGCGGACTGGTCGCGGCGGTGCTGGTCTCATGGTGGTACATTCGCCGCAACCGTATGCCGGTGCTCAAGACCTGCGACGTCCTGGCGCCGGGGGTGGCGCTCGGCCACGCCGTCGGACGCCTGGGATGTTTTGCCGCCGGCTGCTGCTGGGGCAAACCCACGACCTTGCCGTGGGGAGTCACTTTCACCAACCCTCTCGCAGCTCTGCTGGTCGGAACGCCGCTTGGCGTGCGGCTCCATCCCACGCAGCTTTACGAGATGGTGCTCGAGCTGGGGAACTTTCTCCTGCTCGCCTGGCTGCTCGGGCGGAAGCGGTTCGATGGACAGGTTATCGGAGCCTATATGTTCGTGTATGGGTTCGTTCGCTATTTCCTGGAGTTCCTGCGCGACGATCCGGATCGCGGCAGGGTGTTGAATGGCTTTATGAGCGGCACGCAATTGCTGGCCATCGGGCTGGTGATTTTCGGCGGCGTGCTGTGGATGCGGCGCGGCGAGCCGCACACGGAAGTCACACCCGATGGGCAGGCAGCTGCGAAGCGATAGTTCTGTAGAGGGGCAGCGTCCGGCGTCTCCGAGACATTGCCACCAACGCCCCCGCATCCAGTATCGGGACTGCGAGTGAAAAGCCTGTTCACAACAATCACAGACCTGCAGGGCTACGCCAGAAACGGATTGAACTTATTGCAGCGAAGAGCGTAAGAGCGTAGAGCCACAGCGCATCCGCTGTCCAAATCGCAGCCCGCCAGATGAACAAGCCGAAGTATGGATAGCGCCAATACCGATGCCAGAGGTGATGCGATACGAGTACTGCCGCACATGCGAAAATGATCGCTAGCAGCGCCAGCATAGCCGCCCGGAACCGAGGATGCTGGTATGTCCTGGTGCTCGTGCGGCGGTCGAAGCGCAATCCTATCCACCACCAGCACAGGATCCCAGTGGGGAGAAGAAGGAGATTCCTGCGCTCACTGATGTCGAACGTGCTGAACAGCACCGTGGGCCCCCGAACCGCGGCGAGCAGCACGCCTGGTAAGAGGTAGGGAACAAGCGGCGGTTCTGATTCATACCGCGAAGCTTCCTCCGCTTGCCTCGAAAATGATGGGGAGCGCACGGCGAAATACCCGGACACGAACAGCAACACTGATACAGCGATGTAAACGGCGGGCAGGAAGGCTCGATAGCGCACGCGCACGTAATTGTAGACACTCGGATTGCAGGCAGAGTTCCGGCGTAACTGGCGTGAAATCCTCCTTTATCACTGCCCCGGTGTGGTACAACCCTCGTAAGTGGCAGGACAGAATTTCCCGACTAAACTGACCGTCTCAGCCGATCACGCGGGCGAGCGCCTGGACCGCTTCCTCGTCTCGCAGGCGCCCGAAATCAGCCGCGCGCGCATTCAGCAACTGATTGCTGACGGGAAAGTACGCGTGAATGGCGATGCAGCGAAGCCCTCGCTTCGGCTGCACGAAGCCGATCAGGTCGAGCTGCTGGGCTCTCCTCAGCCTCCACCGCTCAAGGCTTTTGCCGAAGACATACCTCTCGACGTGGTTTACGAAGACGACGCCCTGGCGGTGATCAACAAGCCGGCGGGGATGATCGTGCATTCCGGCGCCGGCGCCCGCTCGCAGCGTGGCACCTTGGTGAACGCACTGCTGCACCGCTTCGGCTTGCTTTCGGGCGTAAGCGGTGAGTTGCGGCCCGGCATCGTGCACCGCCTCGACAAGGACACGAGCGGCCTGATCGTCGTCGCCAAGAGCGACCTCGCCCATCGCCGCCTGGCCGAGCAGTTCGCGCGGCGGGAGATCAAGAAAACCTATATCGCGCTGACCCACGGCTGGATAAAGCCGGATCGTGGCACCATCGCAGCCGCCATTGCTCGCGACCGCATCCGGCGGACCCGCATGACCACCCGCACCCGCGCCGGGCGTGAGGCGGTTTCGCACTGGCGGGTGCTGCGCCGCGTCCCGTCCCGGTTCGGCAAGTTCTCGTTGCTCGAAATCAAGATCGATACCGGACGCACGCATCAGATCCGCGTACACCTGGCCTCGCTCGGCCACCCGGTGGTGGGCGATGCCCTCTACGGCGCTCCGCGGGAACTTAAGGACAGGCGCGGAGGTAAGCTGGCGCTGGGCAGAAACTTCCTGCATGCTGCTGCCATCGAGCTTAAGCACCCCACGACCGGCGCGCGCCTCGAATTCTCGCGGCCGCTGCCGCCCGGCCTGGAGAATTTCTTAAGCCATTTGGACGGCGGTAATTCCGGACTATAATGCGAAAAGAGATGAGACGGCTTTCGGTTGTATTTCTCCTGGTGGGGATCCTGGCAATTTGTACCGTGGCGCAAGACGCACCCGCGCCTCAAACGGCTGCACCCGCCGGAGCCGCTTCGCAAGCGGCCGCTCCTGCCGTTGCTCCGGCTGCACCCGCTCCCGCGCCGAAGCCGGCCCCGCTGCCCAGTTTTTCTTCCCCGGTCGTGCCGCCGCCCCAGAAGACCACTGAGACCGCCAAAGCGGCAGACGACGACCAGGAGGCCATCGCCACCTTCCGCAAGCGTGTCGATGAAGTGAACGTCATCTTCACCGTAACCGACAAACACGGCCACTTCATCAAGGACCTGAAGAAGGACGACATCCGCGTGCTGGACGACCACAAACCGCCCTCCTCGGTGGTGGCCTTTCGCAGCGAAACCGACCTGCCGCTGCGCGTCGGACTGCTGATCGACGCCAGCAACTCCATCCGCGACCGCTTCCGCTTCGAGCAGGAAGCGGCCATGAACTTCCTGGCGCAGATCATCCGCGCTAATTCCGACCAGGCGTTTGTCCTCGGCTTCGACACCACCTCCGAAATCACGCAGGATTTCACCGACAGCGCCGAGAAGCTGGCGCACGGCGTGCGCATGCTGCGTCCAGGAGGCGGCACGGCGATGTACGACGCCATCTATTACGCCTGCCGTGACAAGCTGATGAAGGCGCCGGCCAACGGCCCGGTCCGCCGCGCCATCATCCTGGTCAGCGACGGCGAGGACAACCAGAGCCGCGTCACCATGGGCGAGACCATCGAGATGGCGCAGCGCGCCGAGGTCATCCTCTACGCCATCAGCACCAACACC
>Ga0187782_10004580_pt1 | contig 10343 bp, 10 predicted proteins | sample 0715_SJ02_MP15_2_FD_132454 | JGI IMG/M metagenome (GOLD analysis project Ga0187782, IMG submission 132454) | Tropical peat soil microbial communities from peatlands in Department of Meta, Colombia - 0715_SJ02_MP15_20_MG | ecosystem: Environmental > Terrestrial > Soil > Wetlands > Peat | place...
CGCGCCGACCACGCCGAACACGCTCGCCGCAATGTGGAGACGTTTTCCGGAGGCGTCCCCGAGAACTGGCGGCTGGTCCTCAGCGATGTCGCCGACGCCGACTTGGCTGACGGCTCGGTCGACCGGGTCGTGCTGGACATGCTGGCGCCGTGGGAGGTGCTCGACACCGTGTCGCGGGTTCTGGTCCCGGGCGGCGTGCTGATCGTGTACCTGGCCACCGTCACTCAGCTGTCCAAGACGGTGGAGGCGCTGCGAGACCAACAGTGCTGGACCGAGCCGCGCTCTTGGGAGACGCTGCAACGCGGCTGGAATGTCGTCGGATTGGCCGTGCGGCCGCAGCACAACATGCGCGGCCACACCGGGTTCCTGGTGTTGGCGCGTCGACTGGCCCCGGGCACCGTCACGCCGACGCCGCTGCGCCGCAAGCGCTGAGCCGCCGGGTTAGTCGTCGCTGCGGTGCAGGCCACGGCGCACCGACAGCAATTCGAACTCCGGGTGGGCGGCCACTAACCGTTCAGCCGCGTCGAGCACATCGACGGCGTGGCCGCGGTCGGCGGACACCATCGCCACCCCGATGCCCGCCCGTCGGTAGAGCTTATGCAAGCCCGTCTCGGCTGCCGACACGCTGAACTTGCGCTGCAACTCCGCCACTACCGGGCGGATCACCGATCGCTTCTGCTTGAGTGAGCGCACGTCACCGAGCAGCAAATCGAACTCGAGCCACCCGATCCACATCGCAGGGTCAGCGGCCGGGTGTCGTCGCTGGAGGCGGCGCGACTTGCGCGGTACGGAAAGCCAGCAGCACGTCGGCGGTTCGCGCCGACAGCTGCCACCCGCCTTGGTACGGCGTGAATTCCATCGGGAAGGAGAACCTGTGCCCGCGGGGATTCGGTGAGCTGACGTTGACGTTGGCCACCACGTCGGCCGGATTCCGGTCCGACCATGCGACGTCTCGCACATCGACCTTCATCGGTGCGAAGCCGCCGTTGAGCAGCGCGGCGGCGAACTGGTCGAGCACGGCCGCGTTGTCCGGGGTGGCACCTTCGACCAGGTTCAGTTTCTGACTGCCGGGCACCCCGGGGTCGCCGAGCCGGTACAGCACCGCGGCCAGGGCCTCGGGCGGCGGCAGCGGAGCGACTTGCGCAGCCGGTGTCGACGCCAGCGACGCTGACGTCCGCGGCGGCTCGTTCTCAGGCGAAGCGCTGTGCTCATCGCCCGAGCACCCAGAGAGGCCGAGCGCCGCCACAATCGTGGCGGCGCTTAGGACTGCGGTTAGGTGTCGGCCCATCCAGCAGCGGTCAGCCGCCCGCCGACTGCACAGACTGGATCAATGTCATCGCGGAAGTGCGCGATAGCTTCCAGCCGCCCTGGTCGACGAACGTGATGTTCTCGATCGTCGGGGCCAGGTGCGGACCCGTGGCGGTGACATTGGCCGAGGCTGTGGCGGGGCCGGCGGGCTGAATGTTGGCGATGTTGAACGTCAGCGGCAGGCTGCCCTTGGCGGCGGCTTGCTGCAGCTTCTTGTCGGCGAAGTGGCCCTCGACGCCGCCGACCCCGCCCTCCACCAGATTGCTCTTGCTGGCGAACGGCACGCTCGGGTCTTGCAGGCTGTTGAGCAGGCTGACCAATACGTCAGGCGTGGGCACATCGGCGCCGGGCACGACCGGGTCCAGCGGCAGCGGGGCGCTCAAAACGACCGGTTTAACCTGAGGCAACGCGGCGGTAACAGATGCAATGCAGGTCACACCCGCGGCCGCCGCGCCGATTGCGGCGACAGCCGCCACGCCCGTGGCTAGGGATTTCACGGTCACAGATGTCCTCTCCGATCAGGCAGGTTCAACATGATGTTAACGCTGATGCCAGTGTGCCCCATTTCGAGTTCCCGCATGAATTGGAAATCGCCGGTAGCGTTGGGGTATCCGCCGCACCACCTTCGGGAGCGGGAAAGGAGCGCAACATGGGTGAGTCAGAGCGCGAAACGTTCGGTAGCCCGCGCGAGCCAGACCTGTCCGGCGAGGACGCGGCCGAATTGGAAGAGCTCCGGCGCGAAGCGGCGATACTGCGTGAGCAACTCGAAAACGCCGTCGGATCGCAGAGCGCCGCGCGCAGTCCCCGCGACATCCACCAGCTTGAGGCAAGAATCGATTCACTCGCCGCGCGTAATTCCAAACTGATGGAAACGCTCAAGGAAGCCCGGCAGCAGCTGCTGGCGCTGCGCGAAGAGGTCGACCGGCTCGGGCAGCCGCCGAGCGGCTACGGCGTGTTGTTGTCCACGCACGACGACGACACCATCGACGTGTTCACCTCCGGGCGCAAGATGCGCCTAACGTGCTCGCCCAACATCGAAGTCAAGTCTTTGCGGAAGGGACAGACAGTTCGGCTCAACGAGGCTTTAACTGTCGTCGAGGCCGGCACCTACGAATCGGTCGGCGAAATCTCCACGCTGCGCGAGATTCTCAACGACGGGCACCGGGCCCTGGTCGTCGGACACGCCGACGAGGAACGCATCGTGTGGCTGGCCGACCCGTTGGTCGCCGAGGATCTGCCCGACGGGCACCCCGACGCTCTCAACGACGACCAGCGGCCCCGCAAGCTGCGTCCCGGCGACTCGCTACTGGTCGACACCAAGGCCGGCTATGCGTTCGAGCGCATTCCCAAAGCCGAAGTCGAGGACTTGGTGCTGGAAGAGGTGCCGGACGTCACCTACGACGACATCGGCGGGCTGGGCCGGCAGATCGAGCAGATCCGCGACGCCGTGGAGCTGCCGTTCCTGCACAAGGAGTTGTACCGGGAATACGCGCTGCGCCCGCCCAAAGGGGTGCTGCTCTACGGCCCGCCCGGTTGCGGTAAGACGTTGATCGCCAAGGCCGTCGCCAACTCGCTGGCCAAGAAGATGGCGGAGGTTCGCGGCGACGACGCGCGCGAAGCCAAGTCGTACTTCTTGAACATCAAGGGCCCCGAGCTGCTGAACAAATTTGTCGGCGAGACCGAACGTCACATCCGGCTGATTTTCCAGCGGGCCCGCGAGAAGGCGTCCGAAGGCACGCCGGTGATCGTGTTCTTCGACGAGATGGATTCGATATTCCGCACCCGCGGTACCGGGGTTTCGTCCGACGTCGAAACGACGGTTGTGCCACAGCTGCTGAGCGAGATCGACGGCGTGGAGGGCCTGGAGAACGTCATCGTGATCGGCGCGTCCAACCGCGAGGACATGATCGACCCGGCGATCCTGCGGCCCGGGCGCCTCGACGTCAAAATCAAGATCGAACGCCCGGACGCCGAATCCGCGCAAGACATCTTCTCCAAGTACCTCACCGAGGAATTGCCGGTGCACGCCGACGATTTGGCGGAATTCGGTGACGACCGCTCGCTGTGCATCAAGGCGATGATCGAGAAGGTCGTCGACCGGATGTACGCCGAGATCGACGACAACCGATTCTTGGAAGTGACCTACGCCAACGGCGACAAAGAAGTCATGTACTTCAAGGACTTCAACTCCGGTGCAATGATCCAGAATGTCGTCGACCGGGCGAAGAAGAACGCGATCAAGTCGGTGTTGGAGACCGGTCAGCCGGGTCTGCGCATCCAGCACTTGCTCGATTCGATCGTCGACGAGTTCGCCGAGAACGAGGACCTGCCCAACACCACCAATCCCGATGACTGGGCCAGGATTTCAGGTAAGAAGGGTGAGCGGATCGTCTACATTCGCACCCTGGTCACCGGCAAGAGTTCGAGCGCGTCGCGGGCCATCGACACCGAGTCCAACTTGGGCCAGTACCTTTAGCCGCAGGGTCAGTCGGTCACCAGCGAATAGCTGTTCTTCAGGTCGTCCTGCAGAACCTGCGCGGCGCGGTTACTGGTGTCGATGCGCAATGGACTTTCCAGCACTCGTGACTGGTAGGTCCATCCTTCTGGCAAATTGAGCCGGTCGCCGAGTTGGCGCAGGTCGGCTCGCGACAGGTTGGGATCGACAATCTGGCTCCAGGTCTGCATCACCCAGCGCCGGAACGCGGGATCTTGCAGTTCGTAGACCTCTTCAGCGGCGTCGAATGTGAAGACGGTGTGACGGTTGACCTGATTTGCGGTGTAGGGCGCTGGGTTCATCGCTGTCAGCAAGACGGTGGCCTGCAGCTGCATGTCGATGCCGCCGAAGTTTTTGATGATCTTCGGGCCCTGGGGCACCTTCTCGATGCTGTTCATCAGCCAGTACCGCGGTCCGTTGAGCAGGGCTGTGGCAGCACCGTTTTCGGTCGCGATGGCCTGCGCGTCGAGCTTCGACCACAGCTCGGCCGGACAGTCGTTGAGCGGGTAGCTGTTGTAGACGCTCGCCTGCGGCCCCGCCTCGCCCGGCGTCACCAGAAGGACTTCGCCATAGCGTTTCCCGGACAAGCCGGTCGTGGGGTCGTTTAGCGCGTCAGTAGACATCAGGGTGAAGTTAACCACTACTTGTACCTGCGTCAATGACGTGTCCCGGGTTGTGGGGCCGGGTTACGTCGGATTTACCGGTTCGCCGTCTGGCCTTCACCGCTGCGGCCCCGTCGCCGCTTCGCGGCTCGCAGGTACCCCAGCGGGCCGAGAACGGCCCGCATCGTCGCTGCGCGTAGGTTCGATCGGCTCGCTCCTCCTCGGGTCGAGAACGGCCCGCATCGTTGCTGCGCCTAGGCTCTAGGCATGCAACGGATTATCGGGACGGAGGTCGAGTACGGCATTTCCTCGCCGTCGGACCCGACCGCCAACCCGATCCTGACCTCGACGCAGGCGGTGCTGGCCTACGCGGCCGCCGCCGGCATTCAGCGCGCCAAACGCACCCGCTGGGACTACGAGGTGGAATCGCCGCTGCGAGATGCGCGCGGATTCGACCTGAGCCGGTCGGCCGGCCCGCCGCCGGTCGTCGACGCGGACGAGGTCGGCGCCGCCAACATGATCTTGACCAACGGCGCGCGGCTTTACGTCGACCACGCGCACCCGGAATATTCCGCGCCGGAGTGCACCGACCCACTGGACGCGGTGATCTGGGACAAGGCCGGCGAGCGGGTGATGGAGGCCGCAGCCCGGCACGTGGCCAGCGTGCCGGGTGCAGCCAAGCTCCAGCTGTACAAGAACAACGTCGACGGCAAGGGTGCGTCCTACGGGTCGCACGAGAACTATCTGATGAGCCGGCAGACGCCGTTCTCGGCCGTCATCGCGGGGTTGACGCCGTTCCTGGTATCCCGGCAGGTGATCACCGGCTCCGGTCGGGTCGGGATCGGGCCCGCCGGTGACGAGCCGGGCTTCCAGTTGTCCCAGCGTGCCGACTACATCGAGGTCGAGGTCGGGCTGGAAACCACACTGAAACGCGGGATCATCAACACCCGCGACGAGCCGCACGCGGACGCCGACCGCTACCGACGGCTGCACGTCATCATCGGCGACGCCAACCTCGCCGAGACATCGACGTATCTGAAGCTGGGCTCGACGGCGCTGGTGCTGGACCTGATCGAAGAGGGCCCTGCACACGGGATCGACCTGACCGATTTGGCGCTGGCTCGGCCGGTGCACGCCGTGCACGCGATCAGCCGCGATCCCTCGCTGCGCGCCACCGTCGCGTTGGCCGACGGCCGCGAATTGACCGGCCTTGCGCTGCAGCGGATTTATCTGGACAGGGCGGCCAAGCTGGTGGACGGCCGCGACCATGACGCGCGGGCTGCCGACGTCGTGGAGACCTGGGCGCACGTGCTCGATCAACTCGAGCGCGACCCGATGGAGTGCGCCGAACTACTGGACTGGCCTGCCAAGCTGCGGCTGCTCGAGGGTTTCCGGCACCGGGAGAACCTGAGCTGGTCGGCGCCTCGGCTGCACCTCGTCGATTTGCAGTACTCGGATGTCCGGCTGGACAAAGGGCTCTACAACCGGCTGGTGGCGCGCGGCTCGATGAAGCGATTGGTGACCGAACAGCAGGTGATCAATGCGGTGGACAACCCACCGACCGACACCCGGGCCTACTTCCGCGGCGAGTGCTTGCGCCGATTCGGCGCAGACATCGCCGCGGCCAGCTGGGACTCGGTGATCTTCGACCTCGGCGGCGACTCGCTGGTGCGCATTCCGACGCTTGAGCCGCTGCGCGGCAGCAAGGCGCACGTCGGCGCGCTGCTGGATTCGGTGGACAGCGCGGTCGAGCTGGTGGAGCAACTGACCACCTAAACCAGACGGTGGGGGTCGTTAAGCAGGGCAACAGCGGTATTGACCGGTAGGGTGGAGAAACCGACGGACGTGTTCTTCACGGCCGATGACGATGCAGGAGGCAGCGATGGCTCAGGAGCAGACCAAGCGCGGCGGTGGCGGCGGCGATGACGACGACCTCACCGCCAGCACGGCCGCGGGCCAGGAGCGTCGCGAGAAGCTGACCGAGGAGACCGACGATCTGCTCGACGAGATCGACGATGTTCTGGAAGAGAACGCCGAAGACTTCGTCCGCGCGTACGTCCAAAAGGGCGGACAGTGACCTGGCCGTTTCGCGATCGCCCGGCCACCCCCTCAGCATTTCCCGGAACCGCTTTTGGCGGTCTTTCCTCATTTGCGGACTTCTTGCGCCGTGAGGCCCCCGAGCTGCTGCCCACGAGCATCGGTAGCGCAGACCCCGGCGCGCTCGGTTCCCAGCTGCCGCATGGAACGACCATTGTTGCGTTGAAGCATCCCGGCGGCGTCGTCATCGCCGGCGACCGGCGCTCCACCCAGGGCAACATGATCGCCGGGCGTGACATCAAGAAGGTGTACATCACCGATGACTACACCGCGACCGGGATCGCCGGCACCGCGGCGATCGCGGTCGAATTCGCCCGCCTCTACGCCGTCGAGCTCGAGCACTACGAGAAGCTGGAAGGCGTGCCGCTGACCTTCGCCGGGAAGGTGAACCGGCTCGCGATCATGGTGCGTGGCAACCTCGGCGCCGCATTGCAGGGTCTGGTGGCGCTGCCGCTGCTCGCTGGTTTCGATATCGACGACCCTGAACCGGAGAAGGCGGGCCGCATCGTCTCGTTCGACGCTGCCGGCGGCTGGAACCTGGAGGAGGAGGGCTACCAGTCGGTCGGTTCGGGCTCGATTTTCGCCAAATCGTCGATGAAAAAGCTGTATTCGCAGGTGAACGATGCTGATTCGGCGCTGCGCGTCGCTGTTGAGGCGCTCTACGACGCGGCCGACGACGATTCCGCGACCGGTGGTCCCGATCTGGTCCGCGGGATCTACCCGACCGCGGTCACCATCGGCGCCGACGGTGCAGCCGACGTTCCTGAGCAGCGGATTGCCGAGCTGGCGCGAGAGGTCATCGAAAAGCGTTCCCGTGCAGACACTTTCGGCTCGGACGCGGAACGATCGCGGAGTGATTCATGAGTTTTCCGTACTTTATTTCGCCCGAGCAGTTGATGCGGGAACGCGGCGACCTTGCGCGCAAGGGCATCGCGCGGGCCCGCAGCGTGGTGGCGCTGGCCTACGCCGGAGGCGTGCTGTTTGTCGCCGAGAATCCGTCGCGGACACTGCAGAAGATCAGCGAGCTCTACGATCGGGTCGGCTTTGCCGCCGCCGGCAAGTTCAATGAATTCGACAATCTGCGCCGCGGCGGGATTCAGTTCGCCGACACCCGCGGGTACGCCTACGACCGCCGCGATGTCACCGGTCGGCAGCTGGCCAATGTCTACGCGCAGACGCTGGGCAGCATCTTCACCGAACAGGCCAAGCCCTACGAGGTCGAGCTGTGTGTGGCCGAAGTTGCGCACTACGGCGAGACCAAACCGCCTGAGCTGTATCGAATTACCTACGATGGGTCGATCGCCGACGAGCCGCATTTCGTGGTGATGGGTGGTACGACCGAGCCGATCACCACCGCGCTGAAGGACTCCTACGCCGAGAACGCCAACCTGGCAGATGCGGTGCGAATCGCGGTCAAAGCGTTGCAGGCGGGCAGTGCTAACGGGGGCGACGAGCCCACCCTCGGGGTGTCGACGTTGGAAGTTGCCATCCTCGACGCCAAGCGGCCGCGGCGTGCGTTCCGGCGAATCACCGGTTCGGCGCTGGAGCGGTTGTTGCCCGACCACAACGGTTCTGAATCGGAGAACGATTCGGCGGAGAAATCGCCGAAATAGGCTCGGGTTATGTGCTGATCGGCTTGTTGCTCGCATTGGGCTGCTCGGTGTGCTATGGCACGGCAACGGTGTTGCAGGCCGCTGCGACCCGCTCGGTGGACGCCGGCAGCGACTCCGGAGTTGACCCGGTCTTACTGTTGCGCGCGCTGCGGCAGTGGCGCTACCTCCTGGGCATTGGGCTTGACGGCCTTGGCTTTCTATTGCAAGTGGCGGCGCTGCGCCTGGTCCCGATCTACGTCGTCGCCGCGGCGATCGCAGCGTCGCTCGCTGTCACCGCGATCGTGGCCGCATGGGTGCTGTCGGTGCGGTTGTCAAAGACGGAGTGGGTGGCGGTGGGCGTGGTGTGCGCCAGCCTCGCGATGCTTGGCCTTGCCGCTGGACCCGAAGGTTCGCAGCGCGGGCCGGCCGGACTTCGCTGGGCGCTGCTGGTGGTGGTCGCGGCATTGTTCATCACCGGCGCGGCCGCGGGCCGCGTCGGCGACCGCTCCCGCGCACTCGTCTTGGGGCTCGGAGCCGGTATCGGGTTCGGGGTCGTCGAGATCGCCGTGCGCTTGGTCGATCCGATCGATCCGACTAAAGCCGTTTTTTACACCAACCCCGCCGTTTATGCCGTGATCGCAGGGGGGGTGGCCGGGTTTCTGCTGCTGACCTCCGCTTTGAGCCGCGGATCGGTGACCACAGCCGTCGCCGGCATGGTTGTGGGTGAAACGGTTGGCCCTGCGCTCGTCGGGGTGGCGTGGCTCGGCGACCGCACCCGTGCGGGGCTGAGCTGGATGGTTGTGGCGGGATTCGTGATAGCGGTCGCCGCGACTCTGGCCCTGAGCCGATTCGGCGGGGTGCCCGACCCCGTCGAGTCGTGATACCCGCCCGCGGGGGCGAGCCAAAGTGCAACGACAACACCCGCTTTGGCGCTGTTTGCAATCCGTTAACAGCCGCGTTGCCGGAAGTCGGATTCGGAGCTATCCTGCGAAAGCACCTCGTTAGGCGAGGCTTCTGAAGCGAACACAGGCCACTGATCTGACGACGTCGAGAGACGCCCAAGATCAGGACAGATCTCCCCGGCTTAAGGGGTGGTCCCAAGTGGCTTTCCCAGCTCTGCGGGGGATACGTCGTTCAGTGCCAAAGCTCAACGTGTGAGGGCGTCGTCGCCGCTCCACTGGTCCGCCGGGATCCCCTCTTTGTGCGCGTCTTGACTGACATCGAGTGTGGAAGGCAGGTGTTCCCATGACCAGCATGATCGACGTCGCCCGTGTCAACTTGGCCGGCTCAGGGGATGGGCTGCGCCTGACTCCCTACGAGGCGATGGCGCAAGACCTAATGTTTCTTCGCGCGGAACTGGAGACGGCGGGAATTCCGTTCCTGCTCATCCGCGGCGCTGACGGGCGTCCGGCACTCGTCGTTGATATCGGCCTACGCGCACGAGTCGCCGAAGCGCTGATGTCAGCGTGCCTGGAGGCGCCGCTGCGTGCCAAGATCCTCGACGGGACGGGGCGCAGCTCGGTGTACCTGGGCGATGGGCTGCTGTCGGCGGACCCGGACCCGCGGCTGCTGAGGGTGTTTCGTCGGCGCGAATGCCCGCGTTCCGGCATGCGTTATGGTGCTTCGGCCGGGGTGGAGCTGCAGTTCTGGGTGTTCGGCGGGCAGCAGGCAATCTGCCCGATCGAGAACTCGCTTACTCGTAAGGCGTTGCCGCTGAGCGAGATCGTGCACGCCGACGTGGAACTGCAAGGCCGCACATGGCCGACGATCGCCGGAATGTTCGCTCCGCACGCCGGCGACATCACGTTCGACATCGACATGGTGTTCTCGTGGGTGGACGGCAACGACCCGGAGTTTCGCGCACGCCGCGCGGCAGCGATGGCGAATCACGTTGTGGGCGAAGGCGACGACGCCGACGCGCGGATCCGTCAAATCGACGAGCTGAAGTACGCCCTGCGTTCGGTGCATGCCTTTGCGCCGTGGGTGCGGCGGATCTTCATCGCGACCGACTCGCCGGTCCCCGAGTGGCTTGCACCCCACCCCAAAGTCACCATCGTGCGCGCCGAGGATCATTTCACCGACCTCTCAGCGCTGCCGGTGTACAACAGCCACGCGGTGGAAACGCAGCTACACCACATCCCCGGTCTCGCAGAGCATTTCCTGTACTCCAACGACGACATGTTCCTCGGCCGCGCCCTTTCACCGACGATGTTCTTCTCGCCGGGTGGAGTGACGAAGTTCATCGAAGCG
>Ga0187782_10004581_pt1 | contig 10342 bp, 3 predicted proteins | sample 0715_SJ02_MP15_2_FD_132454 | JGI IMG/M metagenome (GOLD analysis project Ga0187782, IMG submission 132454) | Tropical peat soil microbial communities from peatlands in Department of Meta, Colombia - 0715_SJ02_MP15_20_MG | ecosystem: Environmental > Terrestrial > Soil > Wetlands > Peat | place...
CACCGTCAAACAGGCCGAGATCTTCGCCGCCATCCGAGGCCACTACGGCGTCGCCCGCGACGACACCCTCAAGCTGCGCGACTTCCCCACCCTGACCCACGTCATCGGCTGGATCCGCGACAAAACGGGGGCCACCGAACGCCCAAAAGTACCGGCTGAGACAGCCGAGACGGCGCGAAGCGACGTCCCGGCAGCGCCCACCGTGCCCACCATCGAAGGCGACATCGCCGCGACGGACCGGATCCCGCGGCAGGTGCCGGTGCCCGTGTTGCGGCCAAGCCTCTCGAGCTGCGTGCCGACCGGGATCACGCTCGGACCCGGTACCCGGGTGGCGGTCATGGCCGACCAAAGCGGCGTCGCCGGCGCGCTGATCACCCGGCTGGGCCGGCTCGGCGTCGATGTGGTGGCGATGCACGCGGACGACGACATCGACACCGTGCTCGGCGATGCCCAAGTCGACGGCGTGTACTGGCTGGTCGCGCTGGACGACGAGGGCCCCCTGGAGGAGTTGAACCTCGCCGGCTGGCGCGAAGCGCTGCGGCTGCGGGTGGGCAACCTCTACATGGCGATGCGCGGACTGTACGAACGCAGCCCGTTCCTCGTCGTTGCCACCCGGCTGGGCGGATACCACGGCTACGACGCGGCCGGGGCAACCTGCCCGCTGGGCGGCGCGGTCACCGGCTTCGCCAAGGCGTACCGGCGAGAGCGGCCCGATGCCCTGGTCAAGGCGGTCGACTTCCCGCCAGGCCGCAAGACCGCAGCGCTGGCCGACGTGCTGATCGACGAGACGCTCCGCGATCCGGGCTGCGTCGAGGTCGGCCACGCCGGCGGGCGACGCTGGGGCGTCGGCCTGGTAGCGCGACCGTTCCCCGCAGAACCCGAGCAGGCCGCCGCGGTGCTCGGTCCGGATCCGGTGTTCGTCATCACCGGTGCCGCCGGCAGCATCGTGTCGGCAATTACCGCCGACTTGGCCGCAGCGTGGCCGGGCACCTTCCACCTGCTCGACCTCAGCCCCGAGCCTGACCCCGCCGATGCCGACCTGCGGCGGTACGCCGAAGACCGGGAAGGGTTCAAGACCGAACTGGCCGCTCGGATGCGCGAGCGCGGCGAGCGCCCGACACCGGTCCTAATCGAGCGGCAGCTGGCCCGCTTCGAGCGGGTGCAGGCCGCGCTGGCCGCGATCCGTGCCGTTGAGTCCGCGGGTGGTTCGGCGCACTACTACAGCGTCGACCTCACCGATGCCGGGGCGGTGGACAAAGTGATGGCCCAGGTGCGCGACACCAGCGGGCGAATCGACGTCCTGCTGCACGCCGCCGGGATCGAGGTCAGCCACGCGCTGCCGGACAAGGAGCCCGCCGAGTTCGACCTGGTGCTCGGCATCAAGGGCGACGGGCTGTTCAACGTGCTGCACGCCGCCGGCGCTACGCCGTTGGGAACGGTCGTGGCGTTCAGCTCGGTGGCGGGCCGTTTCGGCAACATGGGACAAACCGACTACAGCGCCGCCAACGACTTGCAGTGCAAGGTGTTGAGCAGCCTGCGCCGCAGCCGTCCCGGGGTGCGAACCCTGTCGATCGATTGGACCGCATGGGGCAGCATCGGCATGGCCAGCCGCGGATCAATCCCCAAAATCATGGCGGCGGCCGGGGTAGAGATGCTGCCCGCCGAGGCGGGCGTGGCGTGGATCCGACGTGAACTTAACACGGGCATGCGCGACCGGGAGGTCGTCGTCGCCGGTGCACTGGGCGCAATGGCCGCCGAATTTCATCAGACGGGTGGCGTCGACCCGGCCGCACTGACCGGGGACGGCCCGCTGGTCGGAGAAGTCGTCCGCGCCGGTGTCAACGAGGGATTGGTGGTGCGCACGACGCTGGATCCCACTGCCCGGCCGTTCCTGGATCACCACCGCATCGACGGCACGCCGGTGCTGCCCGGTGTGATGGGCATGGAGGCGTTCGCCGAGACCGCCCGGTTGCTCGCCCCTGACAGGCACGTGGCTGCCGTGGAGAACGTGGACTTCCGCGCGCCGCTGAAGTTCTACCGCGACGAGCCGCGCGCAGTGACGATCACCGCGCTGCTGCGACCCGACGGCGACGACCTGCTGGCCGAATGCCGCCTGTCGGCCGAGCGCATCCTGCCCGGCGCCGACCAGCCGCAGCGCACCTTGCACTTCACCGGCTCGGTGCGGTTGACGGCCAATCCACCCGCGCTCGCCGTCGCCGACATCGACTCGGGCAGCGAAACCCCGTCGCTGACGGCGGAGCAGGTCTACCGGCTGTACTTCCACGGCCCGGCCTATCGGGTGGTCTGTTCGGCGTGGAGGCATGGCGACGGCGTGGCCGCCAGGTTCGCCGCCGACCTGCCGCCGCAGGTCGATCAGCCGGTGCTGATCGGGCCGCGACTGGTCGAACTGTGCTTCCAGACCGTCGGGCTGCTGCAGGCCGGCACCGAGGGCGTGCTGGCCCTGCCAATGCACGTCGATGCGGTGCAGCTCAGCGGAACGCCGGAGGAGCGCGCCGGACTGGTTGCCACCGCACGGCCCGACGGGCGCGGGGGCTTCGACTGCGCCGTCCGCGACGACGAGGGCACGCTCGTGCTGCGGGTCGACGGGTACCGCACGGCGCCGTTGCCGAACCCGCCGCCGCCGGATGTCGTCGCCCCGATGCGGTCGGTGATGGGCAGCTGAGGAGATACCAGCATGGACAGGCAGATTCGGCGGCTGGCGATCGTCAACCGCGGTGAGCCCGCGGTTCGCGCGCTGACCGCGGTGGCCGAACTCAACCAGGCCGGTGAGCAGCCACCGATCCGGACTGTCGTGCTTTACACCGACCCGGACGCCGACGCCTGGTATGTGCGGGAGGCCGACGAGGCGGTCTCGCTTGGCACCGCGACGTTCGTTGACCCCGTCGACGGCACCCGCCGGGCGCGGTACCTCGACGAGCCGGCTGTCATAGCGGCGCTGCGCCGCGCCGATGTGGACGCGGCATGGGTGGGCTGGGGGTTCCTTGCCGAGCATGCCTCGTTCGCCCAGGCATGCGAGGAAGCCGGCATCGTGTTCATCGGCCCGGACAGCGCCACGATCCGGCGGCTCGGCGACAAGGTGGCTGCCAAGCGGCTTGCCGAGCAGGCCGACGTGCCGGTGGTGCCGTGGAGCGGCGGGCCGGTCGACGACGTGGCGCAGGCGACCGCAGCCGCGGTCCGGCTCGGCTATCCGGTGATGGTGAAGGCGGCTGCAGGAGGGGGCGGCCGTGGGATCAGGCTGGTTCGCGACGACGCCGAGCTCGCCGCCGCGCTGCCATCCGCGCGCGCTGAGGCGCAGCTGGCCTTCGGCGACCCGACCGTCTTTCTGGAGCAGCTTGTGCCGGCCGCGCGCCACGTCGAGGTCCAGGTGATGGCGGATGGATACGGCACCGTGTGGGCGGTCGGTGTGCGGGACTGCACCCTGCAACGCCGGCACCAGAAGGTGCTGGAGGAGTCTGCGTCGACCGTACTGGACGCCGAACAAGAGCAGGCGATCCGCGACGCGGCGGTCCGGCTGACCGCCGCCGCGGGCTACCGCAACGCGGGCACCGTGGAGTTCCTGGTCGACCCGGACACCGGGAGCTTCCTGTTCATGGAGGTCAACACCCGGCTGCAGGTAGAGCATCCGATCACCGAGGCGACCACCGGACTGGATCTGGTGAAATTGCAGCTGCACGTAGCGCAGGGCGGGCGGCTCACCGGCACGCCCCCGCAGGTGACCGGACACGCGATCGAGGCACGGCTGTGTGCCGAAGACCCCGAGAACGCGTTCACGCCCGCGCCGGGCCGGCTGGCCCGGCTGCACCTGCCGGCCGGCACCGGGATCCGGGTCGATGCGGGTGTGCGCGAAGGTGACCGGATCCCAGCCGATTTCGACTCGATGATCGCCAAGATCGTGGCATGGGGGAACGACCGCGGGGAGGCCCTCGCCCGGCTGCGTCGGGCATTGCGCGACACCACGGTGGTGGTCGAAAGCGGCACCACCAACCGGTCGTTTCTGCTGACCCTGCTCGACCGGCCGGAGGTGCGCGACGGGCACTTCGACAACCACTGGCTGGACCGGCTCACCGGCGAGGCGGCGCACCTGCCAGCCCCGGATCCGGTTGCCCTGCTGGTGGCCGCCGTGGATTCGTATGACCTCGACGAGGCTGCCGAGCAGGCTGCGTTCCATGCCCGCGCGGCGCGAGGCGGTGCCGAGTCCGCGGCCGAGGTGGGTCACCGCTGCCGCCTCCGCTACCGGGGCCAGCAGTACGACCTGCACGTTTACCGCACCGGCCGCGAGACCTACCGTGTCACATCCGGCGGTGCCAGGACCGCGGATGTCACAGTGTCCTACCGGGACGGATACGAGCGGCGGGTGGTAGTTGGCGACCGGGTGCACCGTGTGCTCTCGGTCGTGGAAGGAGCCACCCTGCGGGTCGACGTCGACGGCGCGGCCCACGCCGTGTCCCGGGACGACGGTGGCGTCGTGCGCTGCCCCGGACCGGCCTTCGTGCTGTCGGTCCTGGTCAAACCCGGTGACGAGGTCAGCGAGGGTGACCCGCTGGCGGTCGTGGAAAGCATGAAAATGGAAACCACGATCACCGCACCGTTCGCCGGCACCGTCGCTGCCGTCGAAACCGCCGCCAACGTGCAGATCGAAGCGGGCGCGCCGGTGGTCCGCATCATGACGTCCGAAGCCGCTCAGGACCACGTCGGGGGCGCGGTCGACTTCACCGGACTCGCCGCGGTCGAGCCACCCGGCACACCACCCTGCCACCGGGTGTATGGGGCGCTGCGTTCCTACCTGCTCGGTTACGACATGGACCCGGGCTCGGTGAGTGCGATGCTGACCCGGCAGCGCCGGCTTGGCGAGTTCGCTCCGCCGGCCGACACCGAACTGCTGCGCTGCGAGGACAGCCTGCTGGATCTGTTCGCCGACGTCGGCTCGCTCTACCGGCCGCGCGGCGAGATGGAGCCAGAGGAGGAGTTCGTCGCCGGCAGCGCCCAGGAGTACCTGCTGTCCTACCTGCAGTGGTTGGACGCAGACCGGGCCGGCCTGCCCGACTCGTACCGGCAGCGGTTGGAGCGTGCGCTGCTGCGCTACGGCGTGCGCGGCCTGGATCGCACCCCCGAACTCGAAGAAGCCGTCGTCTGGATGTTCCGCTCCTTCCACCGTGTCGCCGACCTGGCGCCCGCGGTGACCGCCATCCTCGAGCGCCGGCTCCGCCACCAAGCCGAGCTGGCGCAGCTGGCCGACGCCGAGATGCGGGCCCGGCTTGACCGTCTGGCGGCCATCCAGGGTCGCCAACGGGTGGTCGCCGACTTGGCACGCGACGTGCGGTTCCACTACTTTGATGAGCCGCTGCTCGAGGTCGTCGTCGCCGAGGAGTACGCCAGGGCGGGGCGCGATCTCGATGCGCTGCGTGACCATTCCGACGGCCCCGACCGGGCCGAGCGGATCGGTCGACTCGTCGCCTGCCCGCAGCCGCTGCGAGCCGAGCTGTTGCGGCGCTGGCGCAGCAGCAGCGACGCCGGACCGCGCCCGGCGCTACTGGAGGTCTACGCCCGCCGGTTCTACCGGATCAGGGAACTGCGCAACTTGGCGGTCAAAGAGCACGACGGGCGGCTGCTGGGTACCGCCGACTACGACTACGAGGACAAGGCCATCCACCTGGTCACCGCGTACGCACCCCTGACCGAACTGCCGGAGCTATCCCGGGCGATCGCCGGGCACCTGGCCACGACCGACGCCGGACGTGAGCCGGTGGTGGATCTGGAGCTGTGGCGGCACGGCGAGACCGCTGATATCGACGCCGTCGTGGCCGAGGCCGACAAGCTCCTGGCCAGCTGCGACTTCGGGCGCCTCCTTCACCGCCTAGACCTCACCGTGACCACCGTCGAAGGGGCGGCCCCGGAGCGCTTCCGCACCTATCACGTGACCTACCGCCAGCGGGACGGGCAGTTCGTCGAGGACGCGCTCTACCGCAACCTGCACCCGATGATCGCCAAGCGTCTGGACCTGTGGCGCCTGGGGAACTTCAAACTGCGCCGGCTGCGCTCGGCCGAGGACGTGTACGTGTTCCACGGTGTGGCGTACGACAATCCCGCCGACCAGCGGCTGTTCGCGCTGGCCGAAGTGCGCGACCTGACCCCGGCCCGCGCCGCCAGCGGTGCGGCGCGCTACCCGCGGCTGGAGCTGATGGGCTTGGAGGCCCTGTCGGCGATGCGCGAAGCGCTCGCGACGTTCGACGGGCGGGACCGGCCGGTGGCCAACCGGATAGTGCTCTATGTCCGGCCGCCGTGGGATGTGCCGCGCGACGCGTGGACCGAACAGGCCCGGTCGTTGGCGCCGCTGGCCATCGGTGCCGGCCTGGAAAAAGTCGTGCTGCGAGTACGGTTCCCCGACGGTCGCGACCATGTGCTGGAGGTGGAGGGGCTGGACGGGGGCGTGACGGTGCGCGAACGCCCGCCGGGGCAGGAGCCGATCAGGTCAATGACGCCGTACCGGCAGAAGGTGCTCCGGGCCAACCGCTTCAGCGCGCCGTACCCGTATGAGATCGTGCGGATGCTCACCCCTCCGACCGAGGCGGTATCTCGGTTTCCCCCAGGGCAGTTCATCGAGCACGACCTGGACGAGCACGGCAACCTGGTAGCGGTGTCGCGACCATACGGGACAAACACCGCCAACATCGTTGTCGGCCTGCTGTGCAACGACACCGAGAAGGTGCCGGAAGGGATGACCAGGGTCGCGCTATTCAGTGACCCGATCCGCGGGCTGGGCAACCTGGCCGAGCCGGAGTGTCGGCGCATCATCGCGGGGCTCGACCTGGCCGAGCGGATGCGAATACCGGTCGAATGGTTCGCGCTGTCGTCTGGCGCGAAGATCGCGATGGACAGCGGCACCGAGAACATGGACTGGATTGCCGCGGTGCTACGCCGCCTCATCGAATTCACCCAGGGCGGCGGGGAGGTGAACCTCCTTATTACCGGGGTGACCGTGGGCGGCCAGCCGTACTGGAACGCCGAGGCAACCATGCTGATGCACACCCGCGGCATTCTGGTGATGACACCTGCCAGCGCGATGGTGCTGACCGGCAAGCAGGCGCTGGACTTCTCCGGCGGTGTGTCGGCCGAAGACAACTTCGGTATCGGCGGCTTCGACAGGATCATGGGACCCAACGGCCAGGGCCAGTACTGGGCGCCCACCCTCGCCGACGCATGCGACATCCTGCTGCGCCACTACGAGTACACCTACGTCATGCCGGGCGAGAAATGGCCGCGTCGGCGCACCACGGCCGACCCGTTAGACCGTGACGTGCGATCGGCGCCGCACGCCCGGGCCGCGGGCTCCGACATGGCGACAGTCGGGGAGATCTTCTCCGCCACCCACAACCCGGAACGTAAGAAGCCGTTCGACATGCGGTCGGTCATGCGGGCAGTGGCCGACACAGATTCAGCTCCATTGGAGCGGTGGGGTGAATGGCGTGCCGCCGAGACCACAATTGTGTGGGATGCGCACATCGGCGGTATTCCGGTGTGCCTGATGGGGATTGAATCGCACACGGTGCCACGACGCGGATTCGTGCCGGCCGGCGGCCCCTCCTCGTGGTCGTCCGGAACCCTGTTCCCTCAGTCGTCGCGCAAGCTGGCGCGCGCGATCAACGCCGCCAGCGGCAACCGCCCGGTCGTGGTGCTGGCCAACCTGTCCGGCTTCGACGGTTCGCCGGAGTCAATGCGCCGCTGGCAATTGGAGTACGGCGCCGAAATCGGACGCGCGGTGACCAACTTCCGCGGCCCAATCGTGTTCGTGGTGGTATCCCGCTATCACGGTGGTGCTTTCGTCGTGTTCTCCAAGGCGCTGAACGAAAGACTCGAAATTGCCGCTGTGGAGGGCTCATTCGCGTCGGTGATCGGCGGCGCGCCCGCGGCCGCCACGGTGTTCGCCAGAGAAGTGGACGCACGCACCCAGCGGGACCCCGAAGTACGCGAGGCGGCCGAGCGGGCGCGCGCAGCGACCGGATCGGACGCCGGCGCGGCGCGGGCGCAAGTCGCCCAGATCACGGCGACGGTCCGCTCGGCGAAACTCAGCGAAGTCGCCGACGAGTTCGACCGGATCCACACCGTCCAGCGTGCACTCGTCGTGGGGTCGGTGGACCGGATCATCAGCGCCGAGACGCTACGACCCTACATTGTCGACGCGCTCGAACGAGGGATGTCAGCCCTCGAGCGGGATCTGTCAAAGGTTTAGCGCCAGGTCTTCGGTACGGTGCTGACCTGATTTCCGATCCACCGCGCGGCAGAGACCTGTTGTACGGCAGTCGGTTTGGAGCATCACCGTTGAAACATGCTAGTCGATGGCTGTCGCACAATAGACACCCCTAGGGTGCAGCCGACCGACTCGCCGGCACCGCGGGAGTCCAAATGGCCAATTGATGAAGGACTTTCGTCACTAGTGTCGCGACGTCGAAGGTTAATAGCGTCGGTGAGGTCAGGGTAAGAAGTTACCAAGAGACGCTTCGGTGGCGCACGCAGTGGGCGGGATGGGTCGCGTCGTGGCTAGGCCCTCGGCGGTAACGATTCCGGAGGGACCGGAAGCCGATGGTGAGTAAACGGCTGGATCCCGGGTCGCGGGGTCTCGCGTTAGGTCGAGATATGTCTGGGCCGCTGCAGGCCGTCGGTGGCTTGTTTTTGATGTCGTTCGACGCCGTGCGGGACGCATTCCGCCGACCGTTTTCGTGGCGCGAGTTTTTGGACCAGGCTTGGTTTTTGGCCCGAGTCTCGATGGCTCCCACCCTGCTGGTCGCAATACCTCTCACGGTCTTGGTCAGCTTTACGCTCAACATCCTGCTGCGCGAGCTCGGTGCTGCCGACTTGAGCGGTGCCGGCGCGGCGTTCGGTGCGGTCACACAAGTGGGGCCGCTGGCAACGGTCTTGGTCATCGCGGGAGCAGGTGCCACGGCCATGTGCGCGGACCTGGGTTCGCGCACGATTCGCGAGGAAATCGAGGCGTTGGAGGTTTTGGGTATCGATCCGGTGCGGCGGTTGGTGACTCCTCGTGTGCTGGCATCCACGCTGATAGCCCTGCTGTTGAATGGCCTGGTCGTCATCGTCGGCATCGTGGGCGGCTATATCTTTTCGGTGTTCGTCCAAGACATCAGCCCCGGCGCGTTCATGGCGGGCATCACCCTTCTGACCGGTATTCGCGAGTTGATCATTTCCGGTGTGAAGGCCGCCTGCTTCGGCGCGATCGCCGGCATGGTCGCCTGCTACCGCGGCCTGATCATTTCTCGCGGCGGCGCCAAGGCCGTGGGCACCGCCGTGAACGAAACCGTGGTGTACGCGTTCATAGCGCTCTTCGTCGTCAACGTGGTCATCACAGCCATCGGCGTCAAGCTAACGGCCAAGTGAGGAAGGGCATCCTGTGACCAGCCAAGTGGCCTACCTGCTTAGACAGCAATACGAGAAGCCGGTCGGCGCGCTGAGCAAAACTGGCAATCAAACAATGTTTTTCGGCCGGGCGATCCGGGGGGTTCCGTACGCCGCTATCCACTTTCGGCGTGAGATCACTCGCCAAGTAGCCGAAATCAGCATGGGCACAGGAACTTTGGCGATGATCGGCGGTACGGTGGCGATTGTCGGGTTTTTGACCCTGGCCGCGGGCGGAACGCTGGCAGTCCAAGGGTATAGCTCGCTGGGCAACATCGGCATCGAGGCGTTGACTGGATTCTTGTCGTCATTCATCGACGTCCGCATCTCGGCACCCGTGGTCGCGGGAATCGGCTTGGCGGCCACGTTCGGAGCCGGCGTGACCGCACAACTTGGCGCCATGCGGATCGCCGAGGAGATCGACGCACTGGAAGCCATGGCTATCCGCTCCGTTGAGTTCTTGGTCAGCTCCAGGATCGTCGCCGGGATGATCGCGATCACGCCGTTGTACGCGATCGCCGTCATCCTCTCGTTCCTCGCCAGCCGAACTGTGACTGTGATCCTCCTCGGGCAGTCCCCCGGCCTCTACGACCACTACTTCCGGACATTCTTGAACCCGATCGACTTGCTGTGGTCGTTCCTGCAGGCCTTATTGATGGGGCTGGCCGTCCTGATGGTGCACACCTACCACGGCTATTACGCCACTGGTGGACCCTCCGGCGTCGGTGTCGCGGTCGGCAATGCGGTGCGGACCTCGCTCGTCGTCGTGGCATCGGTAACTTTGCTTGTTTCGCTTGCCGTCTACGGCACCAAGGGCAACTTCCACCTCTCGGGCTAGGGGAGAGCCGATGAGACCGGGTATCGTGCCCGCGCTGGCAGGTCTGGCAACGTATATCGCGATTGCGGCGATAGTCGC
>Ga0187782_10004582_pt1 | contig 10339 bp, 7 predicted proteins | sample 0715_SJ02_MP15_2_FD_132454 | JGI IMG/M metagenome (GOLD analysis project Ga0187782, IMG submission 132454) | Tropical peat soil microbial communities from peatlands in Department of Meta, Colombia - 0715_SJ02_MP15_20_MG | ecosystem: Environmental > Terrestrial > Soil > Wetlands > Peat | place...
CGCCGCCAGAGGAAGCGCGGCAAAAGAGCGACCACCCCCTTTGTTGTCGCCCGGGGGGGGGGGGGGGGGGGGGGGGGGGGGGGGGGGGGGGGCTTCGGGGGGGGAGGGGGCGGGAGCAGCTACAACTGGAGTTTCACCGCAACGCCGTTTGTTTACGGGTTTACCGGAATCCACAGCTATTCGGCCTCTCCTTCGGGGATTGTCCAGACGAACTGATTGCAGTTCAAATCCTCACGGCGCAAGCATTTCACGGTCCGGCAAGAATCGCCGAGAAATCAGCCGACTACTTCGGCCCCTCACCTCGGGATCCTTCACTCTCGGCAGGTGGGACGGCAATGGCTTGAATGTTCTGTCCTGCCATCATCTTCTGAAACCCCACTAGGTCTGTTTTTTCGAGCGTGCTCCAGTGAGCGATCGCATCTTCCGCCTGTCCTCTCAATTTTTCAAAGATGCGATATTGCGCTTGGGTGGGGGCAGAATCGGTCCAATTCCCAATCGTCATGGCCAAGGCTGCCAGTTTGCTATCCACCCGCTGGGGATAAGACACTGAATCCTCATCGGACTTTATCTTCAGCTGCACCAGCTCATCGCGCACCGAGAGCATCTTCTGGTCCAACTCGCTGGCGGCCGCCGACACAGGTTTGCTGCTGGCATTTTCGGGAAGGCGCTTCTTGACTCCCTCTAATTGGGAGCGGACATCCTGGATCTGATTGACCGTGTCGTAAACCCGGCTCAGCTCATCGCGAATCTGAATCAGCAAGGAGTACTGCTTTTCTAGGTCCGCCTGTTCGACGTGCACGCGGGGATCAAGCTTGACTGCAAAGGGCGCCGTCTGTGTGCGCCCATCTACGGTTATACGCACCTGGTATTTTCCCGGCAAGGCCAGGGGGCCGCGGCTGCCGTCTTTGTATTCCCAGAGATAATAATCGGGGACCTGGCTGCTTCCCTCATAGCGCAAATCCCAAAGGAATCGGTTCAGGCCAGATTCAGGTTGGATCTGCTTCTCCGGTTTTTTGTCGTCCGGATTCAACGGCTCTTCGAGTTTCTGGGTCTTGGTGCTGGAATATCTTCGAATAACCGCTCCGCTTCCATCGAGGATCTCGATGACGGTTTCAGCTTTGGGCTTGCTCTTTAGGAAGTAGTCAATCAGGGCTCCGGTTGGAGGATTCTGGCCCACCAGGATCGACTCCGCAGGCTCTTCGCTCCCGGTCTGATAACGGATTGCCGTGCGGGGAGTATAGAGGTGCAGATCTTGGGTTGCGATTTCCGGCTTATATTGCCGCAGGGGTGAGAGGTCGTCGAGAATCCAGAACGCCCGTCCGTGGGTAGCGAGGACTAAATCGTCATCTTTGATGACGAGATCGTGCACCGGTGTGGTGGGAAGATTCAGCTGGAGAGCCCGCCAAGTTAGCCCGTCATCGAAAGACACGTAGACACCGGTTTCGGTGCCGGCATAGAGCAAGCCGCGCCGCTTGGGATCCTCGCGCACGGCGCGGACAAACGTATTCTCCGGAATTCCTTTGCTAAGCAATGTCCAGGTCTTTCCGTAATCGCTTGTCTTATAGATGTAGGGGTGCATGTCGTCAGACTGATGTCGGTCCACGGCCACGTAGGCCGTTCCTGGGTCATGCGGGGAGGCATCGATCTGGCTGATCCGGCTCCACTCCGCCAGGCTACCGGGAGTGATATTGGTCCAACTGCGACCGCCATCCTTCGTGATCTGGATGAGTCCGTCGTCGGTGCCCACCCAGACTAAGTCTTTGACCAAGGGCGACTCGGCAATGGCAAAGATGGTGTCGTAATACTCGGTGCCGGTGTCGTCCTTATCAATCGGACCGCCCGAGACCTGCTGTTTGCTCTTGTCATTGCGCGTTAAATCGGGGCTGATAGCTTCCCAATGCATGCCCGCGTCGGTCGTCTTGAACAACCGTTCTCCACCGTGGTACAGAGTGTTCGGATCGTGAGGCGAAATCAGGATGGGAGCCGTCCATTGAAAACGGTGTTCCAGGATTGCGGCACCGCCGCCATCGCTGATCTCCGGCTGCACGGAGATGTTCTTGATTTGTCCGGTACGCTTATCGAAGCGAGTAATGACGCCTTCGTATTCGCCGGCGTAGACAATGTCCGGATCGGGCGGATAGGGCGCGATGTATCCCGCCTCCCCACCTCCCACGTCATACCAATCTTGGCGGTCGATGGATCGGTCGTTGCTGCGGCTGGCAATGGCCACGGTTCCGGCATCCTGCTGCGATCCATAGACGTAATACGGGGAACGCGTGTCGGTGATCACGTGATAGAACTGCGCCGTCGGCTGGTTGTCCTCTTGGCTCCAGGTCTTGCCGCCATCGAGACTCACGGTAACCCCACCATCGTTAGAAACGATCAAGCGCTTGGAGTCTTGGGGATCAATCCACAAGCCGTGATTATCGCCATGGGGCACCTTGACCTTATTGAAGGAGTGGCCTCCGTCGGTGGACTTATAAAACTCCACGTTGGCAACGTAAACCGTGTCTGGCGACTGCGGATCCGCGATCACGTGCATGTAGTACCAGGCCCGCTGCCACAATGCCCGATTATCATCCACTAATTCCCAACTCTGGCCGCCATCGTCAGAACGGTAGAGGCCTCCTTCCGGGGCCTCAATCAAAGCGTAAACACGATCGGAGTTGGCGGAAACGGCCACCCCAATGCGACCGTACGGACCACTGGGCAAACCATGTTCGCTCAGCATCTTCCAGGTTGAGCCGCCGTCGTTCGAGCGATACAGCCCACTGCCAGGTCCGCCGCTCGAGAGGCTCCACGGCGTCCGTCGCGCTTCCCATAGTGCCGCAAACAGAATGTGGGAGTTGTGGGGATCGAAGGCAATGTCAATTCCGCCGGTGTTCTCGTCTTTATAAAGAACCTTCTCCCAGGTCTTGCCGCCATCGGTAGTGCGGAAGATGCCGCGCTCGCTGTTCGGGCCAAAGGGGTGGCCGAGCGCCGCCACGTACACGATATCCGCGTTGCGGGGATCGACAATCACCTTGCCAATCGCGCGCGAGTCCCTGAGACCGATGTTCTTCCAGGTCTTGCCGCCGTCGACGGTCTTATAGATTCCGTCGCCATGCGAGATATTGCTGCGGATGCAAGCCTCACCCGTTCCGACATAAACGATATTCGGATCCGAGGGTGCGATCGCGATGCTTCCAATCGCCGAGACCGGTTCTTTGTCGAAGACGGGATGCCAGGTGGTGGCAGCATCGGTGGACTTCCATACTCCGCCCCCCGTGGCGCCGAAGTAGTAAGTCCTAGGGTCGCCGGGAACTCCCGCCGCGGTCAGCGAGCGGCCGCCGCGAAATGGGCCGATTAGGCGATAGGTCATGCCCTTGAACAGCGGGTCCTGCTCGTTTTTTCCGGCATTGGCCTTGGTATCGGTGGGCTGAGACAGCTCGGCAACTTGGCGTTCTTTGGTTTCGCGCTGCGCGACGCCGCTCGATCCCAGACTGGTCGCGAGAACCGTCCAGCACACGATTCGGCAGGCGGATAGCTTTGAAAAGAACATGATCGAGTCCCCCGGGAGAAGTGACTGTTTATGGTACAGCCTGGAGGTCAGTTTACGAAAGAGTTGAGGCTTCTCGTGACGTACCTGGCACGGCGGCCGGCGTCTTTTTGAGTCGACGCCGGAACCCCTAAGAACCCGCACTTCCTCACCCTGGCCTCTAGTCTAATTCGCGGTGCAAAATTGGTGTTTTCAAGGATCCCCTTTGTACCTTCGAGAGATGAGTGTTAGCTTTCTATCGTTCTCTTGGTGCGCTCAGCTCGGCCTTATTGATTTTGATTGCTCTTGCCGCCTGCTACATCCCGGCGCGGCGGGCGGCGAACGTCGAACCGATGGTGGCTGCGGTACTACAAAATACCTCGGCATGCTTCTCATCGTTCCTTGCCGCCGAACTAGTCATTTCTGGCACAATAGCCGTGGAGGGCAAGATGCCACCGAAGCGGATTCTCCTACTGGCGGGCGACTATGTCGAAGATTACGAAGTAATGGTCCCATTCCAGGCATTGCAGATGGTGGGACACTCGGTCATAGCGGTCTGTCCGGGAAAGAAGCCAGGGGAATTCGTGCGCACCGCAATCCATGATTTTGAGGGCGACCAGACCTATAGTGAGAAGAGAGGTCACAACTTCGTCCTGAATGGGAATTTCGACGAGATCAGGCCGGAAAATTACGATGCGCTTGTGCTTCCCGGTGGACGGGCGCCGGAGTATTTGCGTCTGAATCCGCGTGTGCTCGAGGTGGTCCGTCATTTCGCCGAGGCGCAGAAGCCGATTGCGGCAATCTGCCACGCGGCACAGCTCCTGGCGGCTGCGGGAGCCCTCAAAGGCCGACGAGCGAGTTGCTATCCTGCGGTATCGCCGGAGATAGCGGCGGCCGGGGGAACGTATGTCGCCGTAGCCATCGACAAGGCCTGCGTGGACGGCAACTTGGTGACCGCGCCGGCGTGGCCAGCCCACCCGGCATGGCTGGCCGCCTTTCTCGAAGTGCTCGCGGACCGTGACGTCAAGCCCGAGGCCGCTTGAGCATGCCTGGCGCGGTAGGGGAGAAAGATCTTGCCGCCAGCTGATATAACTGTTCACGGGTGCCCTGCTCTGCCAAAGTAGCTGCCCTCATTCTCGCGGGGGTTTTCCTCGCTCCCCTCCTTGGCAGGAACCGCGTCGATCAGAACCGGGCCGCGGTTCCGACGTTTTATCGCGACGTCGTACCCATCCTTGAACGGCATTGCCAAAGTTGCCATCGTCCGGGGGAGATCGCGCGACAGTCGTTCGTGAGCTATCAGGAGACACGGCCGTGGGCGGATCAGATTCGTGCTGCCGTCGGCACAAAGGCCATGCCGCCCTGGTTTGCCGATCCCTGCTGCGGGCATTTTGCGAACGATCCGTCCCTGACAGCGGGGGAAATCTCCACCTTGTCGGCATGGGCGGACGGCGGTGCATCGGCTGGAGATCGACAAGATGCGCCTCCGCCTCCGCACCGGACAGAGGGATGGAACATCCCGCGACCGGACGCAGTATTCAAGATGCCGCAGGCGGTCTTGATCCCTCAAGCAGGAGATCTCGAGTACACCTATGAAATCGTGCCCACCAAGTTTGCAACGGATCGATGGGTCGAGATGTCGGAGGTGCGCCCCTCGAGTCGGGAGCATGTGCACCATGCCGTCGTCTATATTCGCCCGCCTGACTCCGACTGGTTGCGGGCAGCTCCGATCGGTGTGCCGTTCACTGCCTCGAGTCTCGCGGATGAACATCTGCGGCACGCGGCCCACGAAACCAAGAGCGACATGCTTCTGGTCTATGCCCCGGGGAGTTCGCCCGACCAGTGGCCGGATGCAATGGCAAAGTTCGTTCCGGCGCACTCCGACCTGATATTCCAGATGCACTACACCACCAATGGCCATGAAGCCAAGGATCAGACGAGTATAGGCGTGGTCTTTTCCAAGCACGCTCCGTCCGAGCGGGTGATCACCTTGCAACTCGCCAACGATCACGACACCATTCCGATCCCCCCAGGGGCAGAGAATTACCGGGTGGAGGTTCACGGCACGCTGCCGAACGACTGCACATTGCTCAGCTTTTTTCCCCATATGCACCTTCGCGGAAAACGTTTTGAATACAATCTGCTTCATCCGGATGGCAGAGTCGAGACTCTGTTGCGGGTGAACTACGATTTTTATTGGCAGCTAAGCTATCGTCTGGCGCAACCGCGGCTGCTGAAAGCCGGAACCAAGCTCGAGGCCGTAGGGATCTACGACAACTCGCGGCACAATCGCCATAACCCGGATCCCGACAGCGCGGTCACATGGGGCGACCAGACCTATAACGAGATGATGGTGGGGTTCTTTGATGTGGCCGTCCCTGCCCACATGGACAAATTTCAATTCTTCGAGCGGCAACCAAAATAAGGAAGCGCGAAGCGACGACGGTATCGCTCGTTCCTGTGGCCGGAATCCGGGGTTCTTCTTCACGATGCGGGGCCCGCCCTCAACCGCATGCGTGCTACACTGTCCCCGGTTTTTTCCAAGGAGACTCCCATGCGGCGGCCTGCTCTTCTCCACCTCCTGAGCCCCATTCTGGTTTTCACCGCAGCGGGTCTGGCCATCGGCCAATCCCAGCTCCCTCCCGAGCTCGGCCCGACAATCGACAAAATTGTCGAAGATCGTCTGGCCAAGACAGGCGTGCCCAGCGTTTCCGTTGCGGTGGTGAGGGAAGGGCAGGTTGCCTATCTCAAGGCGTATGGCGCAGCGCGGGTTGAGTCGCGCGTTGCAGCCACGGCGGACATGCGCTACAGCATTGGTTCGATCAGCAAGCAATTTACGGCAGCGGCCGTGCTCCTTTTGGCGGAGCAAGGCAAGCTTTCACTAGAGGATAAAGTCGCCAAATTTCTTCCCGGCTTGACGCGGGCGGACGAGGTTACGATCCGGCAACTGCTGTCGCATACGTCGGGTTATCAGGACTACTGGCCGCAGGACTATGTCATGCCGGAGATGCTCCGGCCCGTGACCCCGCAGCAAATCCTTGAGCGGTGGGCGCGGAAACCCCTGGATTTTGATCCCGGCACAAAATGGCAGTACAGCAATACCAATTTCGTGATTGCCGGCCTGATCGTGGAGAAGGCCAGCGGCATGGCGTTACTCGAGTTTCTTCAGCAGCGGATTTTTACCCCGCTCGCGATGACGAGCGTGGCCAACATCGATAAGGAGAAACTCGGAGCAACCGATGCCTTCGGCTACATGCGATACGCTCTGGGCCCGCTGCGCCCGGCTCCAAAAGAAGGACCAGGGTGGCTTTTCGCCGCCGGCGAGCTGGCCATGCCGGTGGGAGATTTAGCCAAGTGGGACGTTTCCATCATGGACCGCAGGTTGATGAAGCCGGTTTCCTACGACGAGTTGGAGCGTGAGGTAGTGCTCAAGAACGGATTGGGAACCGGCTACGGGCTGGGTGTGGGCGTCCGTTCCGAGTTTGGACATCGGGTGCTATCCCATGGAGGAGAAGTCTCCGGGTTCACCGCGCAGAACCTGGTTTTTCCCGATGAGCGAATCGCAATAGCGACCATGACGAACCAGGATGCGGTCGGAGCCGCACAGGAAATTGCTCGCGCCCTTGCCCCCTTCCTCCTCGCCAGTGAAGATCGGGCGGCGTCGGAAAAACTTGAGCAGGCACGCAAGATCTTCCTCGGGCTGGAGCACGGCACAATCGATCGATCGCTGTTCACCGACAATGCCAACTTTTACTTCAGTGAACAGGCCTTGAGCGACATCGCGGCGGGTCTCGGACCTTTGGGAGCGCCTCAGCAGTTTGTCGAGACCCAGGAGGCGCTCCGAGGGGGGATGAAGATGCGCATCTATCAGATCAAATTTCCTGGCAAAACCCTCGAGGCTTGGACCTACGAGATGCCGGACGGAAAGCTGGAGCAGTACCAGGTGATTCCTCGCGAGCCATAAACCAGCAGTCCATGGCGCGGCTCAGGCTTTCGCGTCTTCCCTGCCCGGATGGGTGGATTCGACAGGCTCGAACCGCGGAAGCCTCAGCAGCCAGGCGGCGGTTACATACATGACGAAGCATTCGAGGGCAAAGGGGAGAAATCCTAGATAACCCGGAGCCGGCATTTCAAAGATCTTCCAGGACTGAAACATGGGAAATATGTAATGCCACTTGGCAGCGGCCCAGTAGTTCCAGAATTCCCACAACCATCCGCAAACAAAACCCGAAGCCAGCAGGGAGTAGAACCGACCGCGACGGCCCTCGGCAAAGTCGCCCATCAACGAGGGCAGCCCGCGACGGTAGTTCAATGGGTCGAGAAGAAATACGAAGCCGACCCAGACCAGCACAAATAGGCGCGCTGCAAGCGGCTGCGGCACGACCAGTGGCAGGATCAGACAGAGGGCGCCAAAAAACATCATGGCACCCTGGGTTCTGGCGGAAAAGCGCACCGGAGTGGAACTTTGAAACCATCGGAAGGACTCGATCAGGTCGGCGGTTTCAACGATGCCGGGAGTGATGGTGGCAAAGGACCATCCGTAGCCGAGTATGGCAAACGGCCAGGACTCGGGAACCCCGGTATACACCCAGTTTTCGAGACGGAGATTGTAAGCCTCGAAAATGAGCCAGAGCGGAATCGAAAGCGCGGCAACCCCGGCAAACTGACGCGGATTGTCATGCAGCTGGGAACAGCCGCGGATGGCAAGCACGGCGGCGTCGGCGAGCAGAATGTAGCAAGTCCAGGCCAGAGGCGTGAAATAGATTGCCACCGGCTGAAATCCACGCAGCAGCAAACATCCCGCTGCCAGCAAAGCGATCAGCCCCAACCAGCCATAGACAGGCAAAGGGCCGCGTTGGTGGCGGAAAAAGCCGATCACCAGAACAGCCGTGGTTAACCCCGCGATGGCCAATCCCACGGAGGGCATGCCGTGATCTTAGCGCAACCCGATCGCTCATTACTCCGGTAACGGAAGAAGCGCCGGCAGTCTTGTTCAAGCCGCACTGTGCGCGGCAAACTGGCGAAAGGTAGGTGTGAAACATGTCGCTCATCGGCTCCCATGCTTCGAGTGCCAAGCTGATGGGCAAACGTGTGCTTTTCAAGTCTTCCCTATTCAGCCGCGCGTTCACCGGGACCATCATTGCTGCCGATGAGATCGGCTTCTGCTTCACGAGCGATGACCTGATTTCGGCCCTGCGGGAGATTACCGGGAACGCCCTGGCCTCGATCGATCGACCAAACGTTTACCTGCCGTTTTCAACCATCGAATGGTTGGTATTCTCCGAGAGCAAATCCACGGCAGCATCCGCCTGACCCCGAGCCCCGAGGTCCATGAAGGCGCCGTCCAGCTTGGTTGAGGGTTGGCCCAATCTGTGGCGCGCCTTCCCCGGAGCGCAGCACCAGCAGAATTTGATGCCGATGATGTAAAATTCGGGCGCTCTGCTCCTGTTCCAGGCTGTCTCCGAGTTCCTCAACGCGATCGATTAAACCTTAAAGTATTTCTTTAAGGATGAATGGGCTGCCTTGCTCCGGTCGCAATTCTCGTGGACATGGAACAGGAGAGGCATTGGAAGGTAGCATTCGATATTTAGGCATCGACGTCGGCACCGGGGGCACGCGCGCGCTCGTCATCGACGGGACGGGCAAAGTGGTGGCCTCTGGATCGGCGGAGCACCAGCCCTTCGCTAGCCTGCGACCAGGCTGGGCTGAACAGGATCCACGGGACTGGTGGCGAGCCTGTCGATTCGCGGTCCGGCAAGCTTTTCAATCCTCGAATCTGCCCGTCGAAGCCATCACTTGTGTCGGGTTCTCGGGTCAGATGCATGGCGCAGTTTTGCTCGACGCCGGCGATGAGCTGATCCGGAATGCAATCATCTGGTGCGATCAGCGCAGCGAACAGCAAAGCCACGAGCTTGCGCAAATGTTCGGTGTGGACGGCCTGATGCGGCTGACCTTGAACCCTCCCCTGACCAATTTCACCCTCACCAAACTGCTGTGGGTGCGTGAGAACGAACCGCAAAACTGGAGCCGCACGGCACACGTTCTGCTGCCGAAGGACTACGTACGATTCCGCCTCACCGGTGAGCGAGCCATTGACGTGGCAGATGCCTCGGGGACCCTTCTGCTGGACGTGGCGGGCCGGTGTTGGTCAGCGGAAGTATTGGCCCGAACCGGCATCGATGAGCGCCTACTCCCGGCGCTCCATGAATCGCCGCAAGTCTGTGGACGAGTGTCGTTGGCGGGCGCTGAAGCCACGGGCTTGCGGGCAGGAACTCCCGTGGTTGCCGGTGCGGGAGACCAGGCGGCGGGCGCGGTCGGCATGGGCATCGCGCGTGCCGGCACGGTCAGTGCGACCATTGGGACTTCAGGGGTAGTATTTGCCGCGACCGATAGTCCCGCGCTCGATCCGCAAGGACGGTTGCACACGTTTTGCCACGCCATCCCTCGACGCTGGCATGTGATGGGGGTGACGCAGGCTGCAGGTTTATCCTTGCGCTGGTTTCGCGATCGTTTCGGAGCATCGTCCAAGGCTGGCCGCGACCCCTACGACAGTCTTGCAGAAGAGGCCAGTTCGGCACCGGCGGGCTCTGAGGGCGCCTTCTGGGTGCCCTACCTCATGGGCGAACGCACACCCCATCTCGATCCCAACGCGCGCGCAGCCTTACTGGGTCTGACAACCTCGCATACCCGCGGGCATATCATTCGGGCCATCATGGAAGGTGTGGCCTACAGCCTCAAAGACACGTTGACCATCTTCGAAGAAATGCAGATTCCGGTCACCTCCATTCGGCTGGGTGGAGGCGGGGCACGATCTCCCCTGTGGAG
>Ga0187782_10004583_pt1 | contig 10339 bp, 7 predicted proteins | sample 0715_SJ02_MP15_2_FD_132454 | JGI IMG/M metagenome (GOLD analysis project Ga0187782, IMG submission 132454) | Tropical peat soil microbial communities from peatlands in Department of Meta, Colombia - 0715_SJ02_MP15_20_MG | ecosystem: Environmental > Terrestrial > Soil > Wetlands > Peat | place...
GCCCAAGTCCAAGCCTCCGCCAAAAACCTCATCGCCCGGCTTAAACCGCGTCACGCCTCTCCCGATCGCCTCAACCTGCCCCGCCAAGTCACAGCCCAGTCGCGGGGACTGCGGCCGGCGCAGCCCGCCAGCAATGCGCATGACAAGGGGCTTGCCTCGCACACGATGCCAGTCCAGTGGATTGACGGACGCCGCGCGCACTCGAATCAAAACCTCATTCTCTTCGGGAACGGGCTTTTCGACGTCCTCGATGTGCACGACATCCGGCGACCCGTATTCGCGAAACGCGGCGGCTTTCATCGGCATCCTCGCTGCACGCAGTTGCCTAGGCTGCAATCCATACACAGCCCGGGCCAACCTCAGCGATACCTGATCTTAGGAGTATCTACGTCATGAACGAAACGAAGGTTTCACTCTCGGTGGTCGTGTGGGCCGATTCGACGGGACTTCGAACGCCCCGCGCCTAATACTTTTCTTCACAGGCTCAGGCTACGTCCGCCTCGAAGACAAATCTGCCGATATCTCGTCTAATTCTGAATCGCGGCGGTATGCTTGCTGGGCCTAACCCGACTCACCATCCGCTTGCATCTCGTACCGGCCAAGCCGCAGGCGCGAGATGCCACGACGTAAGATAACCGCGAAACGCATCGGATACGCGAGTCGTGACGATCGGCTCCGCCGCAATCGCGTTCACGATATCGTCGGCGAGCGCAAGCCGGCCGAGCGACCGGGCGATGGACTCGGCCCATGGCGCGTCCCCGCGCAACAGCGCCGCATAGACCCTGTCGGAGTCGTTCCCACCGCGCAGCCGATGTTGCAGCCGGCCGGGCACGCGGCCGTCGTGCGAGCCCTCATACACAATCCGCATCCCGAGTTCCCTGCCGCACTCGCGCGATGCGGACAGGTCGGAATCCGTGGTCATTCCAGCGACGCTTCCGCCAAATCGGGACAGATGATCTCGCAGCGCGCCATACCACACCCTCACAGAGTCTCCTCCAGCAGGAAATGCAACCGCGCCCCGCCGCACCAGCGCATCGGCGAACATCCGGCAATCCGCATATCGCTCGTCGTAGACAACGGCCGTAATCTTCGAGCGCCCCGCGCCCAATTTCTCGGCGACGGCGGACCAGCGCGACGCCGCTACGCTCGCCGGAACGATCGCAGCCCCCTTCAGAAATTCGCGCCGCCTCATGGCGTGCCGCCTTTTCCGGCGTCGGCATCGGTCGTTCGCGCCGACGCAGGCCGCGTGAGATAGATCGCGATCGAGTCCAGCTCACTATCCGGCAATTCGATTCGGTTGTGCGGAGGCATTCCGTTGATCCCGACGCGCGTGATCTTCTTGATGTAATCGGCGTTCAAATCCGTGCGCTCCTCGAGCAGCGAGCGGTCCTTCCCCAGACGGCGCGCGAGCATAATCGTGCCTGTGCCTCCTACCAGATGGCAGTAGCCGCAGCGCGCATGAAAAAGCTTCTTGCCTTCCTCGATCTTTTGCGCAGAATCCTCGCCCGCGCGGGCCGCCACACCCGCAAGAGACACGATGACCGCCGCGGCAAGGGCCAGCCGCGTAATGCATCCCGGCAGCGGAACATAGGGCTTCTCGCTCATGCCCGCTCCGTACGCAGCGCGCGCGGCCAGATGCCCTGCTTGCCCGGCGCCAGGATTCCGTTGGGGTCGAGCGCATCCTTCAGCGTCTCGTTCAGCCGCAGCAGCGCGTGGCTATTGAAGTCGAACGTCAGCGCGACATCGTCCATGTACGAAAGATGCGTACGGTATTCCGAATATCCTTGCTTCGCCGCGTCGGCCACCAGCACCTTGAAAAGCGCCCGCACCCTCGCCGTAAGCGCCGTGTCGTCCCGGTCGTACACCATCATGTTGACGTTTGTCGTGTACCTCTCGAACAGCGTGAACGACCCGTAGTAATCCACGCCGATCTCCTCGTACCGCTTCTTGGTGCTGTGAAACTGTCTCAGCACGTGCTCGCTCGAAGCCGGCAGCACCGGCGAAAATCCGAGGTGTCCGCCGCGTCCGCCGCGCCAATTGATGATCTGAAGCGCATTCGTGGCCGGAACGCCCGCGCCGGAATTTTCGATCGGATCGCCGCAGCGCCATTTCACAACTTCGATCTCCTGCTTGGTGTGTCGCGCGAACGCCTCCTTGACGATCCGCGCGTGCGCTTCGTTCACTTCGTCGTAGCCGTAGAGCCGCAGGTTGATCGTCCACCAGCCGAGATTGTTCTTCCTCAGGATGTCCATCAGGACGTCATCCGGCAGCGCGCCGTCGCCCGTGTACCACTCGCTGCGCTGCGTGCGCGAGGCGACGAAGCGCAGCGAATTTCCAATGCTCGGGCTCTGCTCGATCACGCCCCGCATCCTCAGCGGTGCCAGCTCGTCCACCGCCCAGCCAACGTCATCCGGATTCGGCAACTGAATATTCAGTCCGAGAGTCGCCTCCGGCTCGGGCATCAACCACATGCCCATCTTCGTGCAGATGCCGAAATTCGACTGGCAGAAAAGCTGGTCCCACGACGGCCCGAACCCGTATTTGAACAGGTGCCACGACGCGCTGTTCGCCATCGCGCCGTTTCCGGTGCGAACCAGATCGCCGTTCGGCAGGACGATCTCCATTCCGCAGATGTTGCGCGTGTTTTCGCCGTACGGCGTGTACCCGTAGCCGCGCTCGAGCGCGTTGCCCACCACGCTGCCCCACGCGTTCGCCGGAATCGACATCCACAGCCTGATTTTGTCTTGCTGCAGATAATTGAACAGATCGAAGAAGCCGACTCCGGGCTCGATCAGGCAGTAGCCGAAGCGCTCGTTCACGTCGAGGATGCGATTCATCCGGCCCAGGTCGAGCACCACCGTTCCGCTCATGCACGGCGCGGCGGCTCCGTAGCCCAGATTTTTCCCGCGCGAGATCGGCCACAGCGGCACCTTGTATTCGTTCGCGATCCGGACGAGCGCCTGCACCTCTTCGACCGACTGCGGCCCGATCGCCGCGCTCGGGACGTGCTGGTCCGCGTCGCCCGCGGCGTAATAATCCATGAACGTGTCGCGGTCTTCATCCGTCGCGAGCACCCACTGCTTGCCGACGACGCCGGCAAACGCGTCGAGCGCTTTTTGAAAACTTTTCTCGTTGACCCTTGGCGGCAGGACCAGCTTCATGCGCGAGTTTTCTCCGAAAACGTGCGCGGCCACGATTTGCGCGCGCAAGCGTGAGTAACACGCGCCATTTTCGCTGTCAACGGAAAGGTTTGAGCGCGGCTCGGCGTCGCTGCCTCAAAAGGTCTGCGTGTAGCGCCGGGCTTTAGCGCGACAGCTTTGCTCTCCAGGGGGGCACGACCTGAGCGGGATGTGCGAAACGGCATTCATCCTCGGCACGGCTCCGCGTCGCTGCCTCAAAAGGTTTGCGTGTAGCGCCGGGCTTTAGCCCGACAGCTTTGCTCCCCATGGGGGCACGACCTGAACGTGATGCGCGAAACGGCATTCATCCGCGGCACGGCTCCGCCCGTTCGGCGTGTCGTCATTCTGAGCGGAGCATCCCGACGATTTGCTTTCCCGGCGCAAGCCGGATCGGGACGCGGAGTCGAAGCGCGCCTTCTGCGTCCCGACCGGAGTGTCGGGCAATCTCTCTTCGGACGTGAAATGGGCAACCTACGAATGCGCCAGCACGCGCTTTTCCGCCTCGCGCATAGCCTCGTAGATCTGATCGAAGCTGTCGATGGCAAACAGGCGGGAATGAATGTGGTCGACGACCACGGGGCTATCGAGCACTTCATCAAGCGAAAATTTCCGAATTTCACAGCCGCCCTCGATCACGTTGGTGCACTCTCCGTGCGAGCTGATCACGCCGCTGCCGTACACCTTGATCTTCCCATTCTCGCGAATCAGCCCGAACTCGACCGTGTACCAGAAGAGCCGCCCCAGCCGCTCGAGCGTCTCTTTGTCCGCAATCTTCGCGCAGACGTTTCCGTAGTGCTGCAAAAAATCGGCGAACACAGGATGCGTGTGCATCGGCACGTGCCCGAAAACGTCGTGAAAAATATCGGGCTCGGGTGTGTATGCGAGCGACTCGCGGCTGCGAATCCAAGTGGTCGTGGGAAACATGCGCGCGTCGAGCATTTCGAAAAACGCGTCGCTCGGCATGAATCCGCTCACCGGAGTCGTGCTCCATCCCGTGCGCGGCTTCAGGCGCGCGGTGACCGCGCTCAAATTCGGCAGGCGATTGTCGTCGAGTCCGAGGATTTCGTAGCCTTCGAGGTAGGCGCGGCAGGCGTGCGCGTCGATCTGCGGCCTGCGCCGGCGGACCAGCTCCGCCCACACCGCGTGCTGATCGCGCGTGTACGCATCGTACTTCTGCTCGATCAAGAATTGCGCCGCAGCCGTCAGTGATCCGACCGCCATGTTCATCCCCCGGCCGCCAGATGCCTCCAGCTTCTCACAAACCCGGACGCACGGCGCGTCCTGAACGCGGCCGCGTTCCCGGCAAGGCACGCGCAGTGCGGGCTCGTCCCGCACGCCACCGCGCACTAACTCCACGCTCTTTAGGGAGCGGGACCTTTCCTGCCCTCAGCAACGCCAAAGGGAGCGCCGCGACAGAGGCAGCGTGACGCAGTTTAGGGGGTCGGACCTTTACGTGCGACATAACCGTCCCGTGAAAGCGTGAGGCTTCCTTGCCCTGAGCAACGCCGAAGGGAGCGCCGCGACAGAGGCAGCGTGACGCAGTTTAGGGGGTCGGACCTTCAGGTCCGACAAAATCGATCGGCGCGCAGCGCCATCCGATGCGCTGCCTCACCCGCAAGCAAGTTGGTCGCAAGACATAGAAAGTCATGCTCCCGCATGCCATCGGTACGACTGTGTTCCACGTCTTGTGGGTCGCACCTTCAGGTGCGACATAACGGGCCGGTGGAAGCGTGGGGCTTCCCTGCCCTGAGCGCAGCCGAAGCGAGCGCCACGACAGAAGCAGCGTGACGCAGTTTAGGGGGTCGGACCTTCAGGTCCGACAGAATCGATCGGCGCGCAGCGCCGCACCTTTGCGCTGCCTCACCCGTTTACCTTGAGTGCTGTGGCGAAGGGCAAGCATGTAGCCGAGTTTCGGCCCCACGCCGCGCAGCCTCACAAATTCAAATCGCCATGACGTTCCTCGGCCGCCGCCTCTGCCTCTCGCCGCTCTTTAGGGGGTCGGAGCTTCAGCTCCGACATAATCTTCCGGTGGAAGGGCAGGGGTTCAGCCCTGCCAAAAAACGACAGCGCGAGAGCGCTATCCGATGCCCTGCCTCATCCGTTTACCCTGAGTGCTGTGGCGAAGGGCAAGCATGTAGCCGAGTTTCGGCCCCACGCTGCGCAGCCTCACAAATTCAAATCGCCATAACGCTCCTCGGCCGCCGCCTCTGCCTCTCGCCGCTCTTTAGGGGGTCGGAGCTTTAGCTCCGACATAATCTTCCGGTGGAAGGGCAGGGCTTCAGCCCTGCCAAAAAACGACAGCGCCGCAGCGCTATCCGATGCGCTGCCTCATCCGTTTACCCTGAGTGCTGTGGCGAAGGGCAAGCATGTAGCCGAGTTTCGGCCCCACGCTGCGCAGCCTCACAAATTCAAATCGCCATGACGTTCCTCGGCCGCCGCCTCTGTCTTTCGCCGCTCTTTAGGGGGTCGGAGCTTTAGCTCCGACATAAAAGATCGGTGCGAAGCGCCGCACCTTTGCGCTGCCTCAACCGCAGCATGTAGCCGAGTTTCAGCCCTACGCCGCGCAGCCTCACAAATTCAAATCGCCATGACGTTCCTCGGCCGCCGCCTCCGCCTTTCGCCGCTCTTTAGGGGGTCGGAGCTTTAGCTCCGACATAATCTTCCGGTGGAAGGGCGGGGCTTGAGCCCCGCCAAAAAAGACAGCGCGAAAGCGCCATCCGATGCGCTGCCTCACCCGTTTACCCTGAGTGCTGTGGCGAAGGGCAAGCATGTAGCCGAGTTTCCGCCCCACGCTGCGCAGCCTTACAAATTCAAATCGCCATGACGTTCCTCGGCCGCCGCCTCTGCCTCTCGCCGCTCTTTAGGGGGTCGGAGCTTCAGCTCCGACATAAAAGATCGGCGCGAAGCGCCGCACCTTTGCGCTGCCTCACCCGCAAGCAAGTTGTCGAGTTGAATCAGCGCTCGCGGCGGATCTACAAATTCAGATCGCCGTAGCGCTCTTCGGCAATCGCCTGCGCCTGCCGCGAAAGTCTCGGCGCAATCGAATTCGCCCACCGTCCCGGAATTGCCAGCCCGCAATTCGGGCAGCATCCGTTCTTCAGATGGTTCTCCTGCACGTCATGCCACGACCGCCGGATCAGCATCTTCTTGCACGACGGGCAAAACGTGTGCGCCCCGCCGCTGTAAATGTTCCCCTCGTAGACGTAATGCAGCCCCACTCCCATCGCCGTCGCGCGCGCTGCGTGCAGCGTCTCCGGAGGAGTCGGCGGCTTATCGCGCAATTTGAAATCGGGATGAAATGCGGTGAAGTGCAGCGGCACGTCCGGCCCGAGATGCTCGAGCACCCATTCCGCGAGCGCCCGCGTCTCCGACGGCGCGTCATTCAGCGTCGGAATGATCAGGTTCGTGATCTCGAACCACACGTCGGTCTCGTTCTTGAGCCATGTAAGCGTGTCGAGCACGGGCTGCAAATGCGTCAGCGTAATCTTCCCGTAGAAAGTTTCCGTGAACGCCTTCAGGTCGATATTCGCCGCGTCGACGTGGTCGTAGATGTCGTGAAACGCCTCGCGCGTGATGTAGCCGTTCGACACCATCACGGTCTTGATGCCGGCTTCTTTTGCCGCGTGGCAGATGTCGATCACGTACTCGCCCCAAATCGTCGGCTCGTTGTAGGTGAACGCAATCGACGGGCACCCGTAGCGCATCGCCAGCTTCACCACGTCCTCGGGCGGGACGTACGTCGACGCCGCCTGATCGGCCTTCGACTTCGAAATTCCCCAGTTCTGGCAGAAGAAGCAGCCCATGTTGCAGCCCGCCGTCCCCATCGAAAAGACGCGCGTGCCCGGCAGAAAATGGTTCAGCGGCTTTTTCTCGATCGGATCGATCTGCAGAGCGGCGGGATGCGCGTAGCCGAGGCTATAGAGCTTGCCGCCCTGGTTCGCGCGAATAAAGCAAAATCCGGCTTGCCCTTCGCCAATATGGCAGTGCCGCGGACACAAATAGCAGTGCACTTTGCCATTGGGCTCTGCCTCCCACCACCGCGCTTCGTGCAGCTCGGAAACTTTGTCGATAATCTTCAGGTCTTGCATGTGGTCTTGCCTTTGCTCTAATTATACGCCTCTGCTGACTCCCGCGCCGCCCGCGCTCTCGCGTGACGCGTAAGCGCGCCTCTGCGCCTCGGCCTTTCGTGGCACAGACACTCCTGTCTGTGCGCCTCGCCGCGTCGTTAGGACCACAGCGCGTATGCGACACCACGGTCGGTCCAGCTGGGCCGATTGCTAACTCATGTGATCTCAGTGCCGACGCGCGGGCACCATTCGTGCTTGGCCTCACGCATGGACGATCAAGTCGCGCACACCAAGCTCGTCCCTGGGGGTCGATAATGAGTACGTTTGAATTCGCTCACACACGATTAAGCTGTGCTTTAGCTGGCTTCGCGCTCCTCATTTTATTCGCTTGTGTCGCACCAGCCGCTCGAGGTCAGTCTAGCTCGCATCGAGGCTTCTGGGTCGCAGGCTCAGCAGAGACAACGGTGAAGGCCGACGAAGCCATAATTGTCTTAGCCATAGAGGGTTCAGCTCCCGATGCTACCGACGCCTACGCACAGAACGAGACGATGACGGATCACATCGCCCAGGTTCTGGACGACCTGGGGCTAACCGCGGAATATCGCTTTTCTAGTGACCGCTTTGAATCGCCGGCGCTGACTCGTACTCCGGCCACGCCGTTTCTCCAAGCCAGAGCAATCCACGCATCATCCTTCGCCGTCACAAAGTACGTATTCGTTACATTCGGCGGTCCTGAGGTTTCCGGCGCAAGCTTCGACCAGAAGCTCGCGAGCACGGTCGCCAGCCTCACTGCGAATGGCGCGACAGCCGTGGCATGGCCGCCAGGCCTTCCGGCACCGGGCCGATCGATGCAGAGTGCAGCAACGGTGATTTTCACTGTGAAAGATCCGGGGCCCGTCTTGTCCGAAACTACCAACGAAGCCATCCGTCGGGCCCAGACAGCGGGGAAGCAGACGGCAAAGCAGCTGCACGTCCACATCAAGGGTATTCTCGATGCGCGGATCAATCGTCCGCTGGAAATCGCGCTGCCGCGTCAACAGGACCTGAGTATCGCCGATGAATTGAATCTGCGCTACTACTCGACGTCGCGCGACGTCACGATTCCCGCAACCTGCGCAATCGAATTTGCAATCAGGTAGGCGCACGGAAACGCTCTCGCGTCGTTGCTGGCTGAAGAGTCCACAGACTCTCGCGCTTGACACGCTCATCCCCGCTGTTAGCTTAGCCTCAGCAGGCAAAGGTTTGGGCGAGTGAGAATGAGGACGACAATCCGAGCGGCACGCGCGGCTGGATTCAGTTCTTCCGCCGCCGCGGAATGGCTTCGCAGCGGCCGGCGATTCCCTGCTCCGCCCCGCCAACTCCCAATTTCTAATCGCCAACTTCCATTATTAGAATGCGTCCTAACTCCTTGCAAACACACGGCGGCGATGGTTTCTAATCGCCAATTTTCGGGATTTCGCGCGAATCGCCCGCTGCGCACACCGTCCGACTCTATCGCCCCCGGCACGGTTGCGCCGCTCGAGAATCGGCACCCGTCGCCCTGGATGGCGCTATACCGATTTTGGCTGTATACATGGAGCATGACCTTCCTGCGCCGCGTCGTCATGCTCTTTGATAGCCGCAAGTTTGGCCGGTATCCAGAGGCCGGACCGGCGAATTGCGCCTTAGGGACGATTCAAGCGTCGTTCGCCTTGCTAGTCTTGTTGTCGCTGGTGCATCCATCGCGCGCCTTCGCCGCGAATCCTGACCTGGAGACGGTGCTGACCGCCTCGCGCCAGCGTATTGAGAAATTGGATTACCGCTCGACCGGGCGACTCACACGGGTGGATGGCGATGGCAAACGCACGAACTACAAGTTCGCCGCAAAGGCTCGCTGGTTTCCCGACGGTTTGCGGGTGCTCTGCGAAATCTCGGGGCCTGGCTCGGAGAAGACGACTCTTCTTTTGCATATGACCGTGACCGGGCACGTGACCATCGAGGCGGCACTTCCCGGCGAAAAGGCCGATCGCGTGCTGCCATTCGAACGTTGGAACGACCCGCTCGTGGGAACGGACTTCTCCTACGAGGACATGGTGGAGAACCAGTTCTTCTGGAGTAGTCAGGAACTCCTGGCACCGCAGAAATACGGCACGCGGGATTGCTTTGTCCTCAAGAGCAAGTCCGGCCCGCAGGATCGAACCTACTATGATTCGGTAACATCGTGGCTTGACCGCAGCATTTTGTTCCCCGTGCATGTGGTGAAGACGCTTCGCGAGACAGGACAGCAGAAAGAATTCATTTACTATGGGCTGCGGCAGGAGGGCGGCGCTTGGTCTGCATCGCAAGTAGAGGCGAAGCTGCAGGGCAAGCCCGGCTCCTCGATTCTTGTAATCGAAGGAGGCTCGGCAAAAGCGAATCTTGGACGCAAGGACTTCGATATCGGCCCGTCCAGCGCCCAGGGAGAGAAAGTGAAATGAATCGAATCGCTGAATTAGGCTGTCGCGATGCGCTGTGTTGTCACTGGAACGTCCGCGGTGCTCGCCGTCACGGCACGAGCTCTTTTTCAGCCGCTGTTGGCGCCCCATATAGGCCAAAGGGCCACCAGTTCCAATCGCCGGCAAGTCGCAGCAGTGCCGGCCCGACAATCATCCGCACCACTGTAGCGTCAATGAACACCGCCACGGCGAGCGTGAAGCCCAGCATTTGAACGACCAGGAAGCTTCCCACGGTGAATGCGGTGAAGACGGCAATCATAATTGCCGCGGCGCTCGTGATGAGCCCGGCCGTCCGCGCCAGGCCCTCGATCACCGCTGATCTTTCGGATAGACCGCGCCGCCGTTCTTCGAGTACTCGCGCGACCAGGAAGACCTCATAATCCATGCTCAATCCGAAAACGATCGCAAACGAGAGAATCGGCACGATCGGGTATACGGTGCCGGTCGGTCCGCCGAGTCCAAAGAGTCTGCCACCGTGGCCTTCCTGAAAAACGAGAACTAACGCACCGAATGAAGCTCCAACCGAGAGCAGATTGAGCAGAATTGCTTTGACAGCCGCAAACAAGGAACGCAACCCGATCAGGAGCGCCAGCAAGCTCCCCAATACAACGCCAAGGAC
>Ga0187782_10004585_pt1 | contig 10338 bp, 9 predicted proteins | sample 0715_SJ02_MP15_2_FD_132454 | JGI IMG/M metagenome (GOLD analysis project Ga0187782, IMG submission 132454) | Tropical peat soil microbial communities from peatlands in Department of Meta, Colombia - 0715_SJ02_MP15_20_MG | ecosystem: Environmental > Terrestrial > Soil > Wetlands > Peat | place...
CACATTGGCAGACGTGGTGCGAATAATATTGGGAGGATTTACCGAAATTGAGCTATTGGATTTGATGCGTTAACCTGAGGCGACACGCTTCCACCTGCTCCCGGTCGGAGTGTCCTCGACCGCTATCCCTTCCGCGAGCAGCTCTTTCCTAAGTCTGTCAGACTCGGCGAAGTCTTTCCGCTTCCTTGCCAGGTCCCTTTTAGCCAGCAGCTCGGCCAGTCGCGGTGGGAGTGCCTCCTCTGCGAAGTCCATGACGCCGAGAACAGAGTCGACGCGTTCCAAGGCGCTGATGGCCTTCGAGGCTTCCTCCCGCCCGATCGAGTTCGAGTCGATGAGAGTGTTCATCCTCTTTATGTATGTGAAAAGACCGGAAAGCGCCTTGGGCGTGTTCAGGTCATCGTCCATGTCGTCCTCGAACTGCTTGACGAAGTCCTCCGAAAGGTTTGACCGCTCCACGCTGGAGTAGCCGATCGGCCTTAGCCGCTGAATGAAGTCTTCCATGCGTGCCCTCTGGGCCCTGGCCTGCTCAAGAGAAGAGTCTGTGAGGTCCATCGGGTCTCTGTACCTGGAGCTGATGAGGAAGAGCCTCACCTCCTTGGGATCCCAACCCGCCTTGGTGAGGTCCCTCAGGTAGACTACGTTCCCGACAGACTTGTGCATCTCGGCACCTCGTATGTTGAGGAACTCTGAGTGCAGCCAATAGTTAACGAACTTCTTCCCAGTTGCAGCCTCGGACTGGGCAATCTCATTCTCGTGATGGGGGAATTTGTTGTCCATTCCTCCAGTGTGGATGTCAAAGGTCTGGCCGAGGTACTTCATCGACATGGCGGAGCACTCGATGCTCCACCCCGGCCTCCCCTTCCCCAGTTCTGTCTCCCAAAAGACGTCGCCGTCGTCGGGGTCCCATGCCTTCCAGAGCGCGAAGTCAGCTGCCTCCATTTTCTCCTCGTAATGATCGCTCTCCACCCTCCCGGCCGGCCTGAGCGAGTCCAGCCTGACACCCGACAGTTCTCCATAGTTCTTGAACTTCGAGACGCTGTAGTAAATCGAGCCGTCCGGGGCCCTGTAGGCATACCCCTTGTCAATCAGGACTTTGATGAGGCTCACCATCTCCGATATGTTTTCGGTCGCTCTCGGATACACCTCGGCCTTCTCCACCCCGAGCGATTGCATGTCGGCCATGAACTCCGCTTCGTAGAACCGAGTGTGCTCCTTCAGTGGCTTTTTCGACTCTTTGATTCCTTTGATTATCTTGTCTTCCACGTCCGTTATGTTCATCACCTGGTAGACTCGGAAGCCCTTGAACCTGAGGTAGCGCCTAAGGATGTCTTCGAAGACGAAGGTCCTGAAGTTTCCGATGTGCGCGTAATTCCAGACGGTGGGGCCACAGCAGTACATCTTGACCTCCCCCTTGTTTATCGGTTGGAAGGCCTGCAGCTTCCTTCCGAGGCTGTTGTAGAGATTCAGAACCATTTGGTCAGCGCGGTGGTCCTAGAGTTTGAGTTAAGAGTTCTGTGGAGGGACAAAGAGAATAGGGAAAACCGGCGTTGACACAACCAAATGAGTTCCCAGAACCAGGGAATAGAAGAGAAAAAAAGGGAAACGGGAGAGTGAAATCTACTTCAGCTTGCCAATCCTGAAGATCTGCTTGCCGCAAGAGGCACAGGTGCCCTTGATAGCAGGCCTGCCGTTCTTCAGTTTGATTTGCTTGGGATTCTTGATCTCCCGGTTCTTCTTCTTCTCGTAGACACAGTAGCCAGTGACCACTGCGAGTTGCCTCGCGCCTAATTCGGCTGATTGCTATTTAAGCTCTTAAAACGGGGTTCAAAATGAGGCTTTCTCGGGTCGAATGCTGTTTTGGGGGCGATTGGGGATTCAAGCGCCTCTGTCTCAAGGTGCGGAGCCTCCTGATTCTTCTGGAATTGGCAGCGATGGATTTGTCCTAGCATCTTTGATTGCTCCTTTCGTAAATCAAAGGAATTCTGATGCAGGGCACCGATTGTATCACTCCGCAGGGTTACCGATTCGTCCAGAAAAGGCAGAATTATTGCCCTGCTACCTGGCTCAATAACTCTGCCTGAAGGGGTTCATGCCCGTGTCAAGTCACGAAAGCTTCGGAGTCTCTGGTACCTTCAGCGGGGGGGCTCCATTCTTCGACGACCTCTTCTAGATTGCCGAGTTGAAACCACCGACCACGCCCAAGAACTTCTTGACGATACGTTTGGGAAGGTGACCTTGGCTTATTGGTAACTGCGTTGCATCGTGGAGCTTCGCGATTCGACTTTGGCGCCCGTTGCTTAGAGTCTCTCAGCGGTACCAACAAAACACCCATCCATCTGATTCGGCTCAGAGCTTCGACCTTGAACTTTGGGATCGAACGTGGTTAGTAGAAATCTTCCCACCATTCGTAATTGGAGGTCACAGGCTGCGTAAAACCCAGTTTGCGAACGTCGCGCAGAGCCGCGGGAAGGATGCCGAAACTGCCTGAGGGGCTCAAAAGAAGGTAGAAGTTTCGAGGTCTGGCGACTCCTTCCTGTACAAGCCGCTTGAAGCCAAAAAACTGAGTGCCGCTGAAGTACTCGAAACGGCCCATTTTAACTTCGGAGAACCATAATTTCTTTCCACTTCCGAAGTGCGCAATGTCAACGGGCACGTCCATTCCACTCGTTGGGAACAACAACTCCATTGCCGAATCGCCTACCACGGCATCACTTTTGAAGACAAACTGCCTCGCGAGTTCTCCCATGTATGAATTGAAAACTGTCTGCTCGCTTTCCGTCATCGTGGCCCATTCCTTCGCTGGGCTAAGGGCGTCCCAAGTCGATTGGTCATTTGAAATCACAGAAGGTGTGCCATTTGCCTCCCCACAGGGAACGCGATGCGTCCTTCTGCGGAAGGGAGCCCTCATTCCTCGGTCTGGTTTTCCTGACAGTCCGGATGTCGGAGGGGAAAAATGGGAATGTGCTCGCCTCGCTCTTTGCTGCAGGAGACGTTCTCGTGAAATCCGGTCGAGGTATCAATGAGAACGATAGCAGACATTCGTTAGGCTTTGGTGTCTCTTGCAATTAAGCGAAGGGGACTTGTGAGGGCTGGTGAAGGGGACGTCCTCGGAAGTGTTTTGTACGCCAGAGTCGGAGAAAGTAACTCTATACTGGTCGATTGGAATATAGACCTAGAAAGTGACCCGGTGCCGTCACTTGCTAGACTCGGTGCAGGATACGAAGGCACTCTGGTCGATGATCTTCGCTCGGATCATCTACGCGCTCAACTGGATGAACGTGGGCGCGATCTTCTTCCTGATGGGCCCGGACCTCCATGCTGGTGTATCTGGCCTGGGGACCCTTTCTGCTACATTCTATCTCGGCATTGGGATCATGCAGATTCCAGGCGGCATACTCACCGCGAAATGGGGACCCAAGAGGGTGTCGGTGATAGGGGTGTTCCTCGCCTCTGCCTCTGCCCTAGGTACATCGGTGATGACGACCATTCCTGAGATTGCGATCCTCCGTTTCCTAGTCGGGTCGGGCATGGCTTTTGTGTTCGCACCAGGGGTGGTCATAATCGCAAGGCTGCTGAGGGGAGGGAAGTCAGGTATAGGGGTAGGCCTGTACAACTCAGCATATGACGTAGGCGGTGCGCTTGCTCTCTTCGGTTGGGTGGTCGTCGCCGAGGTGACGGGTTGGAGACTGAGCCTCGCGATCAGCGGGGGGCTCGGCTTGCTTTCGGGAGCGCTTACACTCCTTCTTGTACCGAGAGACCAGACGAACCTCGTCTCCAGTATAGGACGGGGGCCGCTGCTTACAATTCTCAGGGACAGGCAGCTAATCCTGGTGGGGCTTGGGATGCTCGGCTTCGACATGAGCAACACAATAGTCTCAAGTTTCATGATCTACTACCTGCTGAGCATCAATGCGGCAACAGCAACGGTCGCCGGCCTGGTTGCCTCGCTCGTGACAGTCGTCCCCATCTTTACGTCGCTCTGGGCCGGGAGGATCTACGATACGATTGAGAGGCATCGTGTCACCATGACCATTGGGATCGTCGGGAGCGCCACCGCCCTGGCCCTGGGGGCATTTCCTTCACTCTATGCGGCAGTCGCCTGTACTGTCCTTGCGGGGATCGTCTGCGGTGTGGGATACACGTTCGGCTTCGCAGGCGCCCGGGACCTCAACCGCGCGGGCAAGGAGTACGAAGGACTCGCGATAGCTTGGGTTAACAGCATCCACCTGACGGGTTCTGTGATTCCGCCGATACTCTTCTCCTTCGTTGTTGAAAAACTGGGATACGCTCAGGGTTGGCTTTGGAGCGCGGCGGTGACTCTATTGTTCATAGGCCCGATCCTGCTGATGATGGAGCACTGGCGGCGCTAGAGCGGTGTCGCGATTATCTCGTCGCCCTTTTTTACGTTCACTTCAAGCCCTGCCAGCCCTATCTCCTTTATTTCCGGGACAGGGATCCCCAGCTCCTCTATCTTGGATCTGTGGCGCGTTATCGCCTGCATCCATGCCTCCGACCTGTCCTCGACCTTAGGGACGCCCAACCCCGATTTCGCGGCAAGCCCCTCCAGCTTCTGGTCATATTCGAAGAAGTCACTAGGAAGCTTCCAGAAGTCTTCCATCGGCCTGAACAGCAGTGGCGAGAGGTAGATGAAACCGTGCTTGAGCTGCCTCGATATCAGGGACTTCTCGTCCTTAGACATCTTTTCCGCCAGCCTCTCGAGCATGGCCAGCGTCCCTGTGAGGTGGCGGGACTCGTCCCTGGTGATGTTGCGAAACGCAGTCGAGTAGACCCTGTTGGCGGAGCGTTCCCCCACTTCTCTGAAGATCAGCTGGGCGCCTATCTCGGCAAAGAAGAAGCTGGAGAAGATAAGCTCCAGGGGATACTTCCCCCATGCCTGGTTGAAGGCACTCCAGTATCTGTGGCCGTTGTCGTAAAGCGCCATTATGTTGGCGTGCGCCTTTTGCTCCAGCGTGGACTTGGGTTTGAACCTGTAGGGGAAGTTGGGGCAGACGCGTGAGCAGGCGCGCCTGCACACCTCGTCGTGTCTGCACTCGTCGAAGGCGACCGCAGAAAGGAACTTCTTCGTTGGGTCCTCGAAGTTATGGGTGGCAGCCTGCACTGCCGCTGCGCCGAAGGCCCCTATTCCCGACTTCTCGAAGAGGGCGAGCTTGGACAGCCAGTATGCCTGGGCGACTGCTTCGTCTGAGGAGAAGTTCTTGGCGTCACACTCGTCCCAGGGGAGGTCTACGGGGCTCCAGTTCTGGGGGAACCAGAGCTCGTAGGTCCGGAGGAGCGTCTCAGATACGACGTCCCAGTTCCCTGGAAAGACGTTGCCCTCTTCCTTTTCGTCCAATCAGAACTCCCGGGCCGGATGCTCCCTGACATCTAATAAAGGAGTCTCGATGAACAGAAACGGGACGTTATGGTCTAGGGAGGCCCGAACGGAGCGTATCATGTCGTGGCCGACGAATTGCTTCCTCCGACGACCACGATCGTGCCTCTCATGGTCGCGGGGTGGATGGAGCAGTAGAAGTGGTAGACCCCCGTGGCATTGAGTATTACCTGGAAAGTGTCTCCGTGTGAGAGGATTGGGGAGTAGGCCAGCGAGGCGGACGGGGGACACAACTGTCCTCCCCCTACGGGGCATACGACGACAGTGTGCTGAATGGTGTCCATGTTAGTCCACACGATCGTGTTGTTCATCCCCATCGTGACAGTGAGATTCGCAGGACTGAAATTCAACACCGAGGCGTTTGAGGGCATCTCGATGCATGACTCCCCCGATGCACAGGTAGCGCTGCTACTGATTTGCGGTTGCAGTTTGAGCGCGAAGAGGCTCACCAAGGCCCCTGCGACGACCAGTAAGATGATGCCGAGACCCAGGAGAACCCCGCGCGGTGGTCCGGGATGTTCTTCGACTTCCATGACTTTAACCTAGTGAAGCCAGCATGGCGATGAGCAGCGCAGCGAGGAACATTATCGGTATGAGGGCGAAGAGTCTAAGCCCGCCGGGTTCTTCCTTAAGCTGCATGTAGAAGAGCACTATGGCCGCGGCCTGGCTCGTCGCCAGAATCGATACCACCGTTGCCATGGTCGGGTAGTTGGCGATGCGATAGAACGAGAAGACCTCGGTGAGCACGGCCAGCACCATGTAAGCCCAGACCCCGAGTGCCACTGAGGTTTTCATGCCAATCTCCTATAGCAGGTAGAAGAGCGGGAAAACGAAGCACCATATAATGTCCACGAAGGCCCAGTAGAGGCCAAAGTTTTCGATGGCCTCGTGGGATTCCTTGGTGTAGTGCCCCCCTGCAGTTTTCTTCATCAGATAGAGCATAACGATCAACCCCGCGGTGACGTGGGCTCCGTGCAGCCCAACGATCACATAGTAGGCACTCGCTGCGAGGGAGGTGACCGGGTTGGATCCCAGGACGAACCCCGAGTTCGCTAGGTTGGTCCACTCGGCGATCTTGACACTCATGAACACGGCGCCGAGAACGAAAGTCACAGCAAGCCATCCGAGGAGCTTTCTCTGGTCCCCCTGGCGAATCGCCTGAATAGCAAGGAACATCGTCAAACCGCTTGTGACGAGCACGAGTGTGTTGAATGTACCCAGTGGAATCTCATGGATACTCCCGGCGACAGGCCATGACGACGTCGCAGCGCGGATGAAGATATAGGCGCCGAGGAAGCTCCCGAACAAGACCACCTCCGACGAAAGGAACACCCACATCCCGAGCTTCATCTTGGGGACGGCCGAGAAGGGCCACCTGTCCCCATCCTCATCTGGAGGCCCCCTGAACTTGTCGTGCATGTCATCTACCCCCCACCCCCAGAGGGCGTAGACTGCGATCAGGGCTCCCACGACCATCAGGACTATCCCATCCCAACCAGGGTAGAAAGCGGCCCCAGCGAAGAAGACAAGGGCAGCCATCGATAGCTCCAGGGGTCTCGAGCTGAGGTGAGTCCCATGTGATTCAGGAGATGGGGCAGGAGGTGCCTGTGAACCAGAGGTCGTTGCCAGCTGCCCAATCCACCCCCCGGTTGGCGGCACCGGTGGGGTTGGAAGAATCGGTGGCGCGCCGACTGCCGGGGACTTCTCCTCCGCGTGTGACGTCCACTCCAAGTCGGGCGACCCCCATGGGTTCAGCGGTGCTGTGGGGCCCCTAAACCAGGTGTGTATGACGTTATACGCCAGTAGGATCTGGGCAAGGGCAAAAACGAAAGCGCCGACGGATGCAAGGCCGTTCAGCAAGCCCCAATCGCCCACGTTGGGATATGTGAAGATGCGGCGTGGCATGTCGTAAAGCAGGTTCATGGGGAAGTAGAGGACGTTGAATCCGATGAACGAAATGGCGAAGTGCAACTTACCGAGACTCTCGTTGTACATGTGCCCCGTGATGCGGGGGAGCCAGTAATAGATCCCGGCGATTATCGAGAAGATCGCGGCCCCCACCATTACGTAGTGGAAGTGGGAGACAACGAAGTATGATCCCCTGAACACTCGGTCCAGGACGGGGGATGAGAGGAACACCCCTGTTATGCCCCCTATGATGAACGTGACTATGGCACCGAGGACGAAGAGCATGGGTGTCGCGAATTTTGCCCTCCCTCTGATCAGGGACTCGACGAAGGAGAGTGTGATGACGTCGAACGGAATGGAAATGGCGATGGTTGCTATGCTGAAGACGCCCTGCAGCGAGACTGGGATCCCGGTCAGGAACATGTGATGCATCCAGACTCCAAAGCTCAGGGGGAGCACAATGAGCCCGGTCGCCACGAGGATTGCGGTGCGGGCGGCCAGCGGTCTCCCGGTAAACTGCGGGAGAATGTTAGCTATTATCCCGAAGCCGGGGAGAAGGACGATGTAGACCTCCGGGTGGCCGAAGAACCAAAACAGGTTGTCCCAGAGTATGGACGGTTCGATGCCTGGGTTGGTGAAGAAGGAGGTCCCGAGGATCCTGTCGGACGAGGCCAGGGCGAAGGCAGCAATCAGGGTAGGGAAGGCGAAGAGCATCGCGATTATGGTGAATAACATGAACCAGGTGAACATTGGGAGCTTCGCGAGCGTCATGCCCGGAGCACGCATCCAGATTATCGAGACCAGGAAGTTCACACTCCCGATGGTGACGGACGCTGCCAGGATGACCATTCCAAGGTACGCAAGGGTTGGCCCTGTGCCGGGTGTGAGGACCGCCAGGGGTTGGTATGTTGTCCAACCTGCGCTTGCGGTCCCGCCAGGGACGAAGAAGCTGAGCACCGCCAGGACTCCTCCTGACAGGTAAAGCCAGTAACTCATGGCGTTCAGTCTCGGGAACGCCAAGTCCTTGGCTCCAATTTGCAGAGGAACGAAATAGTTCGCTAGGCCTATGGCGATGGGGGAGAGGAACCAAAATATCATGATAAGGCCGTGCATGGTAACGGCCTGGTCGTAGTAGAAAGCGGAGAGGAAGTTGTTGTTAGGGACTGACAGCTGGACCCTCATCAGCAGGGCGAGGGCAGCGCCAACGAAGCCGAAGTAGCAGGAGGTGAAAAAATAGAGGATTCCCACTTCCTTGTGATTCGTCGTGAAGAGCCAGTGCTTTAGCCAGTCGACGGTTCTCAGGTTATGTTCCTCCGAACGACGCGTTCCACATCGCTTGGGTTTCTACAGTAAAGTTGGCCCACATGGTTGCGTGCCCCACACCGCAGAGCTCGAAACACTTGATGGCGTTCAAGTAGAGACACGACGTACCATTGGAGTTGCAATAGACGGGCACGTCAGGTGGAGCGCTCACCTGCACCGTTGGAACAGAGAACCACACCTGGTTCACCTTGCCTGGAATAGCATCCTCCTTTTCGGCCAGCATGTCAAGGCCGAACGAGTGGAACACGTCTCTGGATGTGATATTGATCACGATGTCCCTGCCAGCGGGGACGTAGAGGTGGTCGACGACAAACACGCCATTGGGGTAGGTGAAGTTCCACCCCCACTGGAAGGCGACGAGGTTGATCTGGATGCACGGCATGCCTGTGTTCTGGATGCAGGTGGCGTTGCTGGGAATCTCGATGTTCCCAAAGCTGGAGAAAGTCTGATATTCGGCAGTTGTCAGCACGGAGACGCTGATCATGACTGTGATAAGGACAATCTTCCACCCTTCGACTTTGTGTTGGGGCATGGGGGTCTTCTGTCCGCGGTCGCGGTATCTGATTGAGAAGACAACCAGCATGGTGATGACAATTACCGCAGCCCCAATCCCGAAAGTGAGGTACCAGTTCAGCAGATTGTCATAGGTGCCAGTTGTTGGTGGCACCGCGAGAATACCCGAATACATTAGGCCGCGCGGTTTGGTGGCGCGCTAATATCCGGTTATAAGCTTTGGTAGGATGTTTGTCTATCAGAGTTCACGACCATCAGCTAGCAGAACACTGCTTATCTATCGAGGGCGGCGGGGCAGAACTCGGTGGGGTGGCGGAGCGGTTACGCGTACGCCTGCAGTGACACTCGCCGGTGAGCGTATTCACGTGGGTCCGAATGGGGTGCTGAATCCCCGAAAATCCCACCCCCACCTTACTTGGGTTTCTTGCTGCTTGAATCCTCGGCAATGGGTGCGAACCATCCCGACCGTGCGTCTATCGAAAGAGTAGCAACGCGTCGCTGTTACGACATGGCTCGAAGATGCAGGACATAGTTGTCCTTGTTTTCATGACAGTACAGTAGTCGACTGTCACCGGCGCCCTCCCTCAGCGCGGCCCCTTAGGCAGGCGCAAAAGTGATAACGTCCCCTGAGCCAGTCGACGAATCGTGTATCTCAAGAACCTGCTCGTCGTCGCCCTCTGCACGATTTTCGTAGTAATCGTTATCGTTGTAGTTAGCGTCGAAGCGGCTCAGGTCGGCAACCAGACGACGACAGTCGGTGTTTCGTCGAATTCAACTTGTATGTCCTCCGCGCTCTCCTGCGAGGCCTTCTCCATTACCTCGGCAAGCCTTCGCGTTGTAAACTACACCGACGAGTTGGGGCCTGTGGGCTATACCGACCTCGTAGCTTGGCTAGACGTGTCCGGGGGATCGCCAATGTCCAGTGTGAATCTGTTCATCGGAAACCAGTCCGCCGGAGCCATAAGCGGGCCCTTTGAACCTGGCGTGAACAAGGTTGTCAACATCACGCTCCCCACGACGATCGACGTATCATCCGGGAAAACGTATCTTCTCAGCATCGAAGGGTTCTACGGAACTGGGTCAACGGGAATTTGGGAGTCCACCGTAGTCAAAGCACAGTGAATCCACATCCCAACGAACAGTCTAGACGAATAACGCGTACAGCACGATGGCGGATATGAAAACGATAGATATCGTGTTGA
>Ga0187782_10004587_pt1 | contig 10338 bp, 10 predicted proteins | sample 0715_SJ02_MP15_2_FD_132454 | JGI IMG/M metagenome (GOLD analysis project Ga0187782, IMG submission 132454) | Tropical peat soil microbial communities from peatlands in Department of Meta, Colombia - 0715_SJ02_MP15_20_MG | ecosystem: Environmental > Terrestrial > Soil > Wetlands > Peat | place...
CAAGAATTCCCGGCAGGAAGTGACTCGATGAAAATATTCGTCACCGGCGGGGCGGGCTTCATCGGCTCGAATTTTGTCCGCTACGTGCTGGGTCTTCGTGAGGGCTATTCCGTCGTCAATTTTGACAAACTCACTTACGCCGGCAATCTCGCCAATCTTGAATCCGTTGCCGGCAACCCCGGTTATTCGTTCGTGAAGGGTGATATCTGCGACGCGGGAGCCGTCGAGGCGGCCATGGCCGGCTGCGATACCGTCGTCCATTTCGCGGCCGAATCCCACGTGGATCGCAGCATCTACGAACCCGCGCCCGTCATCGAAACCAATCTCACGGGCACTTTCATCCTCTTGCAGGTCGCCCGAAAATGCGCCATCAAAAAATTTCTTCACATTTCCACCGACGAAGTGTACGGCGATATGCAGCCCGGAGCTTTTGCCGATGAAGATTCCCAGTTGCAGCCGAGCAGCCCTTATTCCGCTTCAAAGGCCGGTTCGGATCTCCTGGTTCGCTCCTACGTCCGCACCTTTAATTTTCCGGCAGTGATCACCCGTTCCTCGAATAACTACGGCCCGTTTCAATTCCCCGAAAAATTTCTGCCCCTCATGATCACAAACGCATTCGAAAATAAGCCGCTTCCCATCTACGGCGATGGAAAGCAGCAACGCGACTGGCTGCACGTCGAGGACAATTGCAAGGGCATCCTCGCCGTCCTCGAGCGCGGCCGCATCGGCGAGGTCTACAACATCGGCGGCCTCGACATCGTCGAAAATCTCACCCTCGCGCGCCGCCTTCTGCAGCTCACCGGCAGGCCGGACTCCCTCCTCTCCTATGTGAAGGACCGCCCCGGGCATGACCGCCGCTATGCTCTGCGTTGCGATAAAATGGAAAAGGATCTCGGCTGGAAGCCCTCGGTCTCGCTCGAGGACGGCCTGCGCACAACGATTGATTGGTACAGGGCCAATGGCGCCTGGCTCGCCGGCGTTCGCGGCGGCGAGTATCGCTCCTACTACGAAAAATATTACGAGAACCGCGATTCCTCCCTTCACGCCATTTCAAAATCGGGCCCCAAATCTTCCCACTAGATTCAACTGGTGATAGCCTGTCACTCGAATTCGGCGCAGCCACCCTGGATTCGCTTCGCCGTCCAGGACGCTGCTTCGATGAGAACCTGAATCCCTTGCAACGCGTGGACACATCCTTGCCGGGCGTTATCGAAGTGCGTCCCAAAGTCTTCCGTGACGCGCGGGGCTTTTTTATGGAGACGTATCATCGCGCCAAGTATGCCGAGCTCGGCATCACCGACGTTTTCGTCCAGGACAATCACTCTTGCTCTGCGAAGGGCACCCTCCGCGGCCTGCACTACCAATTGCATCGCCCGCAGGCGAAACTTTGCCGCGTCGTCGAAGGCGAAGCTCTCGATGTCGCCGTGGACATTCGCCTCGGCTCTCCCACCTTCGGGAAATTCGCCACCGTCCTGCTATCCGCCGGGGAACAAAATCAGATTTATGTTCCCGCCGGTTTTGCCCACGGCTTCCTGGCTCTTGCCGAAACAGTTCAATTTCTCTACAAGTGCAGCGATTTCTATGATCCGGCCGACGAGCACGGCATCCTTTGGAACGACCCCGCTATCAATATTCCCTGGAATGTCACCCAGCCGATTGTTTCCGAGAAAGATTTGAAATCTCCGAAGCTCGCCGATGTTCCTCCGGAATTTCTCCCTCGATATAGCCTCCTGTGAAACCAAAAATTCTCTTGACGGGAAAGAACGGTCAGGTGGGCGCAGAACTTGCGCGCCTTCTGCCACCGCTCGCCGAAGTAATTGCGCTCGACCGACGCGACCTGGATCTCAGCAAGCCCGATGAAATTCGCCGCATGATTCGCGAGCATTGCCCGCAGATCATCGTCAATGCCGCCGCCTACACCGCAGTCGACCTGGCCGAAAAGGAAGAAGAGCTTGCGCTCGCCATCAATGGCCACGCGCCCAGCGTAATGGCGGAGGAGGCAAAAAAAATCGGCGCGGCTCTCGTCCACTATTCCACCGACTACGTTTTCGATGGCTCGAAATCATCCCCTTACGACGAGAATGATCCTCCGAGTCCGCTTAGCGCCTATGGCCGAACGAAACTTGCCGGTGAGCGTGCGATCGAATCCATCGGCGTGCCGCATCTTATTTTTCGCACCGAATGGGTTTACGCCACCGTCGGCCGCAACTTTCTGCTTACGATTTTGCGTCTGGCCACCCAGCGCGAAGAATTGCGCATCGTTCGCGACCAGACCGGCTGTCCTACATGGTGTCGCGACATTGCAGCGGCCACCACAAAAGTCCTCGCACAGCTCATCGAAAAAGACCCGCAGAATCCGGCCGCTGCAATTGCCGCCGTCAGCGGCGCCTACCACATGACAAGCGCCGGCCAAACAACCTGGCACGAGTTTGCCACCGCGATTCTCGAAGAAGGTGCTCAAGTCCCCGCCACTACTCCGTGGTTTCGGGCGGCAACCGGCGGCAAACCCTTGATCGCCCGCCGCGTCGTCCCCATCACCACGAGCGAATACCCTACACCAGCGCGACGCCCCGCTTATTCCGTCCTGTCGAATGTCCGCATCAGCCTCGTTTTCGGTCTCCAAATGCCCGATTGGCGGACGTCACTCCATTCCGCATTCGCTGCCGGAAAATCGGGAGGCGCAATTCAATCACCGCCACCCGGCTAGCCCCAGTCCTCAACCACCTGGCTAGGATTTGTAGCGCCCATCATGTATAGTCTTATCGCTTTGCGGGAAGCCCATTTGATGGTGGGTGGCTTGCTCTGCTGACTCTCTGCGTGCAGGTTCCCTTTCAGTTCCCGTTTTATTTTGGTTCGATCTGAGATTCGGCTGTCTTCTAACGCAACTTTCATCCAGTTGACTTATTTGGAAGGTATGCATTCTTCATGAGTTCCAAGCCTGCGCTCGCTCGCGAAGAGTCCGCTCCAGCAGCCTTCGAGGAGATCTATAAGAACGTGGACTATCTCGAGAAGAACCCCACATGGCACGTCGAGGAATCGCCGTTCAAGGCCAAATACATCCTTAAGCTGCTCGAGCGCAACAATCTATCCCTCAAATCGGTTTGCGAAGTGGGGTGCGGAGCGGGCGAAGTCTTGCGCCAGTTGCAGCTTCGCATGAGCCCGGATACGGAATTCCGCGGCTACGAAATCTCCCCCGTGGCCTACGAGCTCTCGAAGCCGAGAGAAAACGAGAGACTTCGATTCAAGCTGGCGGACGCGTCTGCCGAGAAGGACGCCTCCTTCGATCTCCTGCTTGTGCTCGACGTGATCGAACACCTCGAAGACTACTTCTCTTTCTTGCGGAAGATCCGGCCGCTCGCGCAGCACAAAATCTTTCATTTCCCGCTGGATCTTTCCGTGCAGGCCATCGCTCGCCGCAGAGGCCTCCTGAAGCGGCGCGAGGATCATGCGCATCTCCACTACTTCACGAAAGAGACCGCCCTCGAAACCTTGAAGGACACCGGCTACCAGGTGGTGGATTATCTGTACGCGGCCCGCTCCAATGAAATCGGCCCCACGATGCTCCAGAAGGCCTTCCGCCTCCCGAGGTCAATTTTCTTCGCTATGAACAAAGATCTGGCGGTACGTGTTTTGGGCGGTTATTCGCTGATGATTTTGGCAAAGTAGCTCCGCAATCTCCGCGATTGCATCCCACTCTCCCGCGCCTGGATACACTCCCTCTGTTCCTGAACAAATCGCTCGCAATTCGATTTTATTTTTCTTCGTCAGGCAGGTGTAAATCGCGAGGATCACGCCTTCGCGCCGAAAAGCAGGAAAGTTCGGCTAAAAAAACCGCACCGCAGCTACGCGGTAAGCACCCGGCTCGGAAATCTGACGCTGCGGCTCTTGCTTGCCAGCCGCAACGGGGTTTCGATCGGCATCGGCCGGAAACTCGGCTGCCGCAAATTCTGTTCGCGCCGGTCCAAAATTTCGCTCTGCTCCTCCAGCGCTGCCGGCTGCACAAATCCTGTCGCCCGGCGCGCCAGCTCGGCTCGTGTTTCCACGCCGAACTTGCTGAGCAAAGTCGAAATGTGAAACTTCACCGTCCGCACCGTTATATTCAGCTTCGACGCGATTTCCTTGTTGGCCCGGTTGTTGATCACCGAGTGCAACACTTCCCTCTGCCGCGGACTCAGTGACGTCGGGCAGGACATTTCCCGCCCTTCCTCGAGCAGGTCCTCCGCGCGTTCTACCAGGCGGTCCACAAGCGCTCTTTCCGCAGGCACCATAATCTCGAAGTCACGCGGCTCTTGGCCCCGCACCAGGCACTGCATGGCCAGCAGGCCGGCCATCCTCTCCACCGTGCAATCAAAGTCCACGTTCGAGGCCGCTCTGAACTGTGCCACCCCCGACCTCTTCTCGCAGAAAACAAATAGGTTATTCGTGTTCGTTTCCCGCTTCTTTTGCTGCAACACTTTCGCAACCACACGCAATTTCTTCACGTTAAACCATCCCGTTTGCTTGCCCAGGACTGCATTCGGCGAAGCGGTTTGTGTGATTCTGCTGCGTTCTTGTATAGCGAATTCGGTGTTCGGTTGATCTATAGGCTCACAGGGGCTTTTAGGAGGTCGTAAGTTTTGATCTCCCTCGTCGCCGAACTGCGTTCCCAACTGCTGGGCCAGGAAAGTTTTCGCAGTGGCAGGTGCTGTGCCAAAGAGTTTTATTTTCTTAAGCGACTCAATTTGAGACACATATCCTCGCCCGCCCGCACGCACCCGTTTTTTCCACAGGTAGAAACTGCTCGCAGCCTGCAAAATATGCCTTACCTTCGCCCATCTTTTGACCAATCCCTGCCCAAAATGGGAATACTAGCCTTCGCGAGCCGCTGAGGTTATAATTCGAACTCAAAACTTCAGGCTTCAGATTGACCCTGCTGACAGCGCGAGCTGTGGAAATTTCGAACCCAAACTTCGAGGGTTAAGTGCTTTTCCTGGATAGAAGAACGCTGCATTGGTGCCTCTTAGCTTTGGGCTCCGCTTTGACCCCGGCCTCCTCGCTCGCGCAAATTTCTTCCACACCCCCCTCCCCCCTCTCCCGCCAAGCTCCCTCCAGCGACGCCGTCTGTTCCATCCATACTTCTTGCGCAGATGTCGCGCCCAGCATGATCCAGACCGCACTTGGTCCGTCGCCTCTCGAGGGGAATCTCCGCTATCTCACTGACGACATCGGCGGCCGCATCACAGGCTCCCCTGCCGCTGAGCGAGCGATCCATTGGGCCGCTGATGCCTTTCGCGAAGCTGGCATCGCCGATGTTCACACCGAGAAATTCACCATCCCCGTCGGCTGGAGCGAAGGCCGGACCCGCCTTGAAGTCCTTTCCCCCGAGCCTATCCCCGCCCGCCTCGCTTCCATCGCTTGGTCTCCGCCGACTCCCGAGGGTGGAATTACTGCAAACGTCGTGGATGTCGGGTACGGTGACGAAACAGCTTTCGCTAAGGCCGGCTCGTCGGCAAACGGTGCCATCCTTCTTGTGCACTCAAACCTACTTGTCACCTGGGACGACCTCGGCCACGAATACAGTGTTGCCCCACCCATCGCCGAACGGGCCGCTGCCGCCGGTGCCTCCGCCATTTTCTGGATGTCCAGCCGCCCGAACCTTCTCCTCTATCGCCACACGGTTGCGGGCGCTGGCCAACTGGATCGTCTGCCCCAGGCTGTCCTGGCGCGCGAAGATGCCGAGCGCATCGCGCGCTTCCTCGAAGAGGGCCGGCAAGTTCGCGTTCATTTTGAAATGCCCAACCAGATCAGCGGACCTGTTGAATCCGAAAACGTCGTCGCAGAAATCCGCGGTCGCGAAAAGCCCGATGAGTTTGTCCTTCTCGGCGCTCATCTCGATTCTTGGGATCTCGGCACCGGCGCGCTGGATAATGGCTGCAACGCGGCGCTGGTGATTGATGCCGCGCACGTGATTCATGTCTCGGGCGTTCTCCCGCGCCGCTCGATCCGCTTCGTTCTCTTCACTGGCGAAGAGCAGGGCATGCTCGGCTCTTGGGCTTACGCTCACGATCACCGCGCCGAACTCGACCGCATGGTGGCGGCCATTGTCTTCGATTCCGGCGTCGGTGCGGTTACGGGGTATTCACTCGGCGGGCGAAAGGATCTTCTCGCTCCGGTGCAGGAAGCACTCGCTCCCATCGCCTCCCTCGGCGTTCGGGAATTCACTTTCGACATCGAAACTGGCAGCGACGAGTACGATTTCCTTCTCGAAGGCGTCCCCACACTTTTCGCCAACCAGGAGTCGGCCAACTACATGTTGAACTACCATGCTGCCTCGGACACTTTCGATAAGGTGGACATCCGTCAGCTCAAGCGTCATGTCGCCATCGCCGCTGTCACTTCCTACGCCCTCGCCGACCGCGAGCAGCGCATCGGCCCGCGCCAATCCCGCGAGCAGGTGGACCAATTGCTGCGCGACGACCGCCTCGACCAGAAGGAGTCTTTCGAGTGGTCGCTCTGGCAAAGCGGCCAACGTGGCCGCCAGCCCTGACCCGCCATGACCACCCTATACTGCTCCCGCACCCGATCCCTCAACCCGGCCATCTCGATCCTCGCCCTCGCGTATAATAAAAGGAGGATGACAGCCACCGTACGCGCTCGCTCTGTTCACGTTCCTGAGGAATCGGCCGCCGGCCCGAACGCCCGCAGACTCCTGGCCGTGGATTATGGCCGCAAACGAATCGGCCTGGCCCTCTCGGACGAGCTCGGTCTGACCGCCCAACCCTTGACCACCATCACTCGCTCGAATCGCCGCGACGATTTGCGCCGCCTCCGCGAGATTTGCCGCGAGCACGGCGTCACGAACATCCTGGTTGGGAAGCCGATTCACCTCTCGGGCGAAGACAGCGAAATGAGCGCGGAAGCGGCGCGATTCGCGGCCCGCCTCGAAAAATTACTCGGCATTCCCGTCGAGCTAGTGGATGAAAGGCTGACGAGCTGGGAAGCTGAGCAAGCTGTCCTCGCCCGCAAACCCTCTTCAAGCCGCCGGCAGCAACCCCTCGACGCCATTGCCGCGGCCATTCTCCTCCGCGACTACCTCCGACGGGCCCGCGAATCCTCCCGCCTAGCCCTCACGGAAAGGTCCTAACCAACGATGCGTCGCCTTGGACTACTCGCGCTCCTCATCATCGCTGCCATGGGCGGTCTTGCGGGCTGGCTCGACTCCCGCATCAGCCGTCCTTTTAGTGCACATGGTCAGGGACAAGTTTTTGTGGACATTCCCCACGGCACTTCCAGATGGGACATTGCCGGAATCCTGAAGGATCACGACGTCATTCGCGACCGCCTGGCCTTTGAATTATTCAGCCTCTGGCATATCCGCCGGCCCCTTCAAGCCGGTGAATACTATTTTGATCACCCGATGAATTCGAAAGAGGTGTTTTGGAAAATTTCCGGTGGAAAAATCTTTGTCCACGTCGTCACTGTGCCCGAAGGCTGGACCATGTACGACATCGCCGACGAACTCGACCGCCAGAATATTTGCAGTCGCGATGAGTTCCTGGCTGCGGCGGGGGATCCAACCCCGGTTTCCGACATGGCTCCGCAGGCGAAAACTCTGGAAGGATTTCTTTTCCCTTCAACTTATGAATTCACCCGTCACACCACCTGCGCCCAGATCGCGAAGAGAATGGCCGGCGATTTCCGTGCCGTTTGGGAGAGGCTTGTTCCCGATTCCTCGGCGAAATTTCCGGATGGCCTTTCACTGCTCCAGGTAGTCACGCTCGCCTCGCTCGTCGAGCGCGAAACCCCCAAACCGGATGAGAGGCCCTTGGTGGCGGGAGTGTTTTACAATCGCTTGCGCCACGGCAATCCCTTGCAGTGCGACCCGACTGTGCAATATGCGCTCCAGCTCGACGGCCGGCCCGAAAAAACCGTACAAGCCTCCGATTTGCGCTTCGATTCCCCTTACAACACCTACCGCGTGCGCGGCCTGCCTCCTGGGCCTATCGCCAATCCCGGTGAGGCTTCGCTCCGCGCCGCCCTGACCCCGGCATCAACCGATTACCTGTATTTCGTAGCTAACGCCCAGGGCGGCCACTTCTTCAGCAAGACACTCGCCGAGCACAACCGCAACGTCGCCATCTACCGCCATCTTCTGGCCGGTGAAGACGTGCCCACCGCGCTCGAACCGAAAAAGCCCAAATCCCGAGGTCATTCGTGAGCGCAAGTCAGCCAGCTCCGCATCCTCCCGGCGGCTCCGCCACCAAGAAAAAGCACATCCTTGAATTCGCGCGCTCGCTCGGCAAGCCGCGCTTTACACCCGCCGAAATCGAGCAAATACGCCGTCATCTCATCGCTGAACTCGGCGCTCAGGGGAAGACCTCGCCTGAGTATATTGTCAGCGTTCTCGAAGAAGCCGGCCTGCGCGTCGTCCTTTCCACTCGCTCCGACACCGAGGGCCGCTACGAGGAGGAATTCACCGACCTCCTCCACTTCTCGAATCTCGAAGAAGCGGAAATGTGCCTCATCCGTCTCGATGAGCTGCTTCGAAAATTCCTGGTCGAAAATGAACGCGCTGCCGCCGAACGCGTCCGCGAAGTCGCCCGCCTGGGCCGCCGCCGCGCGGAGATGATCGCCCGCAATCACAAAGTCGAGCCGCCAAAGCGCGCCGAAAAAGAGGAAATCGCTCACTGGTTCGGCATCTGGCTTGAGACCCCCGACGCCTTCTTCGATTGGCTCGAAGTCCGCAAGCAATCCCCCGAATTTCAGAATCAATTTCCCCAGCGCAACGACCCGGAGGAATAGGTGCACCTTCTCGACGTCGAGCCCCTCGACCTTGGCCCGGACGTTCGCGCCATCGGTCTCGAGCTTGTCGAAGACGACGAAAATCGCGAGCCCGTTCGCGGCCACGACTCCGCACAAATCTGGAGCCGCGTCCTCCCCGCCACCGCCGCCCAGGAACCCTGGGCGCTCGATTTCTTCAGCCACCTCGACCGCCTGCGCGATTTCTGCCAGCGCCACAACATTACTTATCGCGACGCCTCCAATCGCTCGGTCGTAATCCCGGCCCCCGCGCCCGCTGCCCTCGAATCTCTTCTGGATCGCTTCCAGTCCGAGACTTTCGGCGCGCGCGCCGGTGCTCTGGTCGTTTCAGGGGATCCCGCTCTCGAAGGAGAACTGGCCAGCCGCGGCGTGGATGCCTACCATAAAGCTTTCCCCAATTATTTCTTCTGCGCCGTCTGCTCCTTTGAGGATGGCTCGCTCGTCCTGCTTAGCCAGAAGCTTTGGGCCAGTGAAGTGATTCGCCGTCTTCGCCCCGCCCTCTCAGGATTAGAAGTGGATTTGCGCCTGCCTTCCTGAAAGGCCCGTATTTCAATTTCTGAAACTTAGACCCTTCGTACTATTCCCTTAAACAATCGTCCTAGTACACTTGGAGTAGGACGTGCAAATGTCCCCTCTTCCAAGCGAGTTGACTGTGCCCAGCGAGCCAGCAGCCCCGAATGCCCGAGCCTTCGTTCGCAGCCTCAACGTGCTGCTTAAGTACGCCCGTCTCTATGGCTTAGACCATTCCCGCTCAGCCGGCCAGTTTGACTCCACATGGCAAGAACTTCTCGCAGCCGTCAGCGCGTCCGGCCAGGGTGGACTCCTCCTAGGGTCCTCCAATTCCCAGCTCCTGCTTGATGGCGTACCTCTCGAATCCACCCCGGCCGAGCGCAGCTTCGCGGACCTGCTCACTTCCGCAGGCATTGCCAGCATTTGCTTCAGCCCCGCGGTAGAGCGTGACGAGTTCTCTAATTTCGTTCGCGCGTTCATAGACCCAGGCGCTAAAGCCAGTACCCTCACCGAGCGCCTCGAACAACTCTTTGGCCCCAAAACCACCACCGGAATTCGCGTCAACGAAATTCGCTTCGTCGCCGAAGACGCCGGCTTCTCCGAAGCTCGCGTTGCCGCCCAGTTGACCCTGAAAACGCTCGGCACCGAAACCGATCGCATCCAGGATTGGTTCCGCAGCCCCGAAAAAATGATTCAGCTCATTGCCGCTGCTGAAGGTTCTCATGGCGGCCCCGGTGGCCCCGGTGTCGGCGGCGGCGCCGGAACAGGTTCAGGCCCCGGTGAGGGCGCCGAAGGGGAAGGTCTTGGCCCCGGCCTCGGTCCAGGATTTGGACCAGGGCCCGGCGGCGCGGTCGCTGGCTCCGGCGCCGGCAGTGGAATCGGTGGGGTCGCCGGTAAGGGAGCCGGGCCCGGTTTTGGTGGAGGTTACACGAGCAGTGCCGCTGGCGTCTCTCAGCTCGAGGAAGCCGATCTTCAAAGTTTGCTCCGTCTGCTCGTACAGTTCGGTGAAGCGCAAGCGAGCAAGACTCC
>Ga0187782_10004588_pt1 | contig 10337 bp, 9 predicted proteins | sample 0715_SJ02_MP15_2_FD_132454 | JGI IMG/M metagenome (GOLD analysis project Ga0187782, IMG submission 132454) | Tropical peat soil microbial communities from peatlands in Department of Meta, Colombia - 0715_SJ02_MP15_20_MG | ecosystem: Environmental > Terrestrial > Soil > Wetlands > Peat | place...
CCGCGCTCAGAGCACAGCCCGGATCGGCCGACGCGCTGACCAATTACGGGGTTATTCTTGACGCCCTCAAGCGTCACCAGGAGGCGCTGGCAAATTTCGACAAGGTGCTGGCACTGCGCGGCAATGATGCCGCCCTTCATTACAATCGCGGCAATGCGCTGAAAAATATCGGCCGCAACGCCGACGCGCTGGCGAGCTATAACCGCGCGCTGACGCTCGCGCCCGGTTACGTCGAGGCCCGATTTCAGCGCGCCAATGCGCTGGCCGCGCTCGAACGGCATCAGGATGCGCTCGCCGACTATGACGCGGTGCTGACGCTGCGGCCCAAATACGTCGCGGCGTTGAACCGTCGCGGCAATTCGCTGCTCGCATTGAAGCGGCATGAGGCTGCGCTCGCATCCTATGACGGCGCGCTCGCCGTCGAAGCGGATCATGCGGAAGTGCTCAACAATCGCGGCGTGGCGCTGCTTGAGCTTGGCCAGAAACTCGAGGCCTTGGAAAGCTGTGAGCGCGCGCTTGCCGCCAAGCCGGACTATGCCGATGCGCACTACAATCGCGGCAACGCGCTCATGGCGCTCGGGCGCTTCGAAGAAGCGTGCGCGAGCTTCGTGGCGGCGCTGAAACTTGAGCCGCGGCGTGTCGATGCGCTCAACAACGCCGGGTTGGCGCTGATGGCGCTGCGCCGGCCGGCCGAAGCGCTGGCGAACTATGACGGCGCGCTTGCGATTGATCCGCGTCATCTGCCGACGCTGCACAATCGCGCCGTCGCATTGGCCGAACTCAATTCGCTGGACGAAGCGCTGGCCGCTTGCGATCAGGTGCTCGGCCTGGACAGCCGCCACGTCGATGCGCTCAACATCCGGGGCATCGTTTTACTCAAGCTCAAGCGCTACGCCGACGCCTTGGCGAGCTACGACGCGGCGCTTTCGACGGCACCCGGTCGCACCGACATAGAGACCAATCGCGGCAAAGCCTTGCTGGAGCTCGATCGTTTCGACGAGGCACTTGCAGGCTTCGAACGGGCGCTGGCAGGCGATGCCAATGATATTGTTGCCTTGATCCATCGCGGCAATGCCCTGATCAAGCTCAAGCGGCCCGCCGAGGCGCTGGCCAGCTACGATCGGGCGCTGGCGATCGATCCCGATCACGCCATCGCGCTCACCGACAGGGGTGTCGCGCTCACGCTGCTGGATCGCTTCGAAGAGGCGCTGGCGCTGCACGAGCGGGCGTTGCGCGTCGACCCCGATCTGGTCGGCGCTCATATCAATCGCGGCAACACGTTGGTCGGGCTTACGCGCATGAAAGAGGCGCTTGACAGCTATGCCGAAGCAATCGCCCGCGAGCCTGGGAACGTCGAGGCGAATTTCAACGCCGCGATCACACGGCTCTGCAGCGGCGATTTTGAAGAAGGCTGGAAGCAATACGAATACCGCTGGAAAAAGAAAGACGTCATCTGGCGACCATCGGAATATGCCCAGCCGGTCTGGCGCGGGGAACGCGATCTGCGCGGCAAGACGGTATGTCTCCTCGCCGAGCAGGGTTTGGGCGATACCATCCAATTCATGCGTTACGCGCCGATGGTTGCGGACCTGGGAGCAAGAGTAATCCTTGGCGTGCAACGGCCGCTCACCGCTCTGGCGGCCACGGTGCCCGGCATTTCCGTCGTTTACAGCGACGGTGACGCGCTGCCCGACTTCGATCTGCATTGCGCGCTGTTGAGCTTGCCGCTCGCCTTCGCAACCGAGCTTGCCACCATCCCGGCGAATATTCCCTATGTGCGGCCGTATCAGGAACGTATCGCCGTCTGGCGACCGCGCTTTCCCGACAACGGCCGGCTGCGCATCGGACTGTGCTGGGCCGGCAATCCGGATCATTTAAACGACCGCAATCGCTCGATGCCCCTCGAGCGCCTGATCAAGATGCTGTCGATGCCGGGTCTCGACCTCGTCAGCGTGCAAAAAGTGGTGAGCGAGGCCGATGCCGCTATCTTGCGCGACTACGGCGTCGTTCAGCTCGGCCAGCAGTTTGCCGACTTTTCCGACACCGCCGCCGTCGTCGCCATGCTCGATCTCCTGATCACGGTCGATACCTCCGTCGCGCATCTTGCCGGCGCCATGGGCAAGGCGGTCGCGCTGCTGCTGCCGTTGTCGCCGGACTGGCGTTGGTTGCTCGGGCGCACCGACAGCCCTTGGTATCCGACCATGCGTCTGTTCCGGCAAACCGCAATCGGCGATTGGGAAGATCCGCTCGAGCGCTTGCGCTGCGAGCTCGAGGAGGTGGCACGGCGACCACGTCATTCGGCGGCGCCGGACGCAGCCCCGGCGCTTTGAAGCTGCAGCTCTAACGCATCACAGCGTGCGGCTGATAGCGAGCGGCTTGCCCTGCTTCGGGTTGGGTGCGACGGTGCGGCCGCTGGCGCCATAGACTTGCGGCGCGGCCTTGCGCGCGAGATCGCCGGACAACCGGCGCACGATACCTTCGGACACCGCATGCGCCGTCGCCAGCACGACCATGTTCTTCCGCAACGCGGCGCGAAATGACTCTTGCACGCGATTGAGCGTCGCGGCGGCCGCCGGCGCCGCTTTGCGGAGAAATTTGGCGTTGGCTTTGAGCCGTTCGCCGCGGTTGGAAAGTTGGCCGGCGAGCTCGCTTTTGGCGGCACCGAGCGCGACCGCCTTGCGCACTTTTCCCGCGCGTACCAGCGCCGCTTCCTGATCGACGACATCGCGCAGCTTCTCGATCAATTCGGCCACTTGTGCAATGGCGGCTTCCGCCTCCGCAGACGTCGTAATCGTGCTTGTCGTGCTCATGAAGCGTTCGCTCCCTGCTGCTTGAGCAGTTGCTCGTAGACGACCGACGCAATGCCGATGCCGCCATTTTTCGCGAAGGTCTTGGCGTACTGATCGGTGAGGAAGGAGCGCCATACCTTCAGCGCGCCGCTGCCGCCGAACGGTCCTTCGCCATCGATGTTGGTGGACATCTGCTGGAACATGGCATTGAGAAACATGGCCTCGAATTGCTCGGCGACCGCTTTTAACTTGCCTTTGCCCTTGAGCGCGGCCAGCGCCTGCGCGGACTGCGCGTCACCGATCGAGCCCATCGATTGGCTGAGCGCGGCGGTCGCTGCCGCGGTGCCTGGCGCGACGGTTGCGACGGTCATCACATCACCTCGATGTCGGCCTGAATGGCGCCGGCGGCCTTGATCGCCTGCAGGATGGAAATGAGATCGCGCGGCCCGATGCCGAGCGCGTTCAATCCGTCGACGATCTGCTGCAGCGACACGCCTTCCTGCACCAAAGCGAGTTTCTTACCTTCCTCGACCACGCCGACATGCGTGCGCGGTACCACGACGGTGCGGCCGCGCGACAGCGGCGCCGGCTGGCTGACCTGCGGCGCTTCCGAAATTGTCACGGTCAGATTGCCCTGCGCCACCGCCACAGTCGACACCCGCACGTCGCGGCCGATGACGATGACGCCCGAGCGCTCGTCGATGACGATCTTCGCCGCCTCGTCCGGCTCGACCTGCAATTGCTCGATCTCGGTCAGCATGGCGACAACGTTCTGCGGAAATTTCTTCGGCAAACTGAGCTGCACCGTCGACGGATCGAGCGGTTCTGCGACCGGCGCGCCGATATAATCGTTGACCGCAACGGCGATGCGCTTCGCCGTGGTAAAGTCGGGGTTGCGCAGCGACAGCCGCAGGTGGCTGAGCGTGTCCAGCGAAAATTCGATCTCGCGCTCGATGATGGCACCGTTTGGCAGCCGCCCGACGGTCGGCACGCCGCGCGTGACTTTGGCCGCTTCGCCTTCGACCTGAAAGCCGCCGATGGCGAGCGAGCCTTGCGCCACCGCGTAAACGTTGCCGTCGGCACCGAGAAGCGGAGTGACCAACAGCGTCCCGCCGAGGAGGCTTTTGGCATCGCCCAGCGCCGAGGCGGTGACGTCGATGCGCGTACCCTGGGTGGCAAACGCCGGCAGATTGGCCGTGACCATGACGGCGGCGACATTGCCGGTGCGAATTTGCTGGCCGCGGATGTTGACGCCGAGCCGTTCCAGCATGCCCTGCAAGGATTGCTTGGTGAACGGCGTATTGTTGAGCGTATCGCCGGTGCCGTTAAGACCGACGACAAGGCCGTATCCGATCAGCTGGTTCTGCCGGATGCCCTCGATACTGGCGAGGTCTTTGATGCGCGAAGTCGCCGTCGCCGTCGAAACGGCGCACGTGGCAGCTACGAGCGCGATCAACCCGCGCCGAAGCGTCCCTTTCATCTCCTGCTCCCCCAGAAGGTCGGACAGCAAATATCATTGCCAGTTGCATGCCAAGCCGCTTGGCATAGCAAGTCATTGAATTAAAATGATAATCTCAAAACATCGGAAGGCGCGCAGCTTCAGGCCCGAGCATTCCCTGCCGGCTCACGGCAATTGTTGCCGCCGCCGTGGTGCGGCTTTACCCGCCATTAACCATAAAGGCCCAACCTTCATGCATGCGCGTCAACGGACCGAATGGAACCGCACTGCCTTCGGCGCCGGCGGCGGCGCGGCGGCCCACCGGCGGCAGCTTCACGCTTTCCGAAACGAACGCGCCGCAAGCGCAAAATCCGGCGGTTGCGCTGCGCACGCTTGGCGGCATCGACGCGCTGATCGCTCTGCAAGGCATCGAAGATCCGGTGGAGCGCCGCCGCCGCGCGGTCCGGCACGGCGCCCGCGCCCTCGACGCCCTCGATGAGCTCAAGCTCGGGCTTCTGTCGGGGGTGCTCGACCAGGCGACATTGCTGCGGCTCAAGGCGGTTGCCGGCGACCTCAAAGACGGCTCCGGCGACGAACGACTCGATCAGATCCTGAGCGAGATCGATCTGCGCGTCGCCGTGGAGCTCGCCAAAGCCGGCATGAACTGACTACGGTTGCCGAAAAGCCCGGCTTTTTCAGCATTATTATCGTTATTGTCACCGTCACAGACCCGCGCTATAGGAGCGCCGCCTCCGGGAGGGCATGGCGCCGTCGCGTTGCGCGGAGTAGAGGGATATGCAGTCGGCGAAAAGCAAGAACGGTCGATCCGACGAGACACCGAATAAAAACGGCAAAACTGTCCGGCCCTTCGATAAAATCTACCGCCCGACGGACCGGGAACCGTTCATGAATGAGCGTCAGCGCGAGTATTTCCGCCTGAAGCTGATGGAGTGGCGCGAGGACATCCTCAAGGAGGCCAAGGAGACGCTCCAGCATCTCCAGGACGACAATCAGAACCATCCCGATCTTGCCGACCGCGCGTCTTCGGAAACCGACCGCGCCATCGAACTGCGTGCCCGTGACCGGCAGCGCAAATTGATCGCCAAGATCGACGCCGCCCTGCAGCGTATCGAGGACGGCACCTACGGCTATTGCGAGGAGACCGGCGAGCCGATTTCGCTCAAGCGCCTGGAAGCGCGCCCGATTGCCACGCTCTCGATCGAGGCCCAGGAACGCCACGAACGCCGCGAGCGCGTTTATCGCGAGGAATAGCAGGCGCTTCCGTTCTTCCCTCCTGCTTGCGCGGTGGAAGCGGCCTTAAAGCTTCCTTTACCACGGGCGCTTACCACTCGTTAACCAACCACGTCCGCTCGTGCCCGGTCATGAACAGGCCGCCGCCAGACGACTTGCCGCCGAATCTCGCGCGCATGCTGCGGCGTGCCGCCGACGCCCGCGCCAATGGAGACTTGGGCAAGGCCGAGCGGCTCTACACGACGCTTCTGCGGCATCGCCCCGGCAACTTCGAGGCGTTGCATGGCTTAGGCCAAATCAATTATCGGCGCGGGCGGCTCGATGCTGCGCTGGCGCAGTTTCAGGAGGCGCTGAAAAGCGACCTTTCCCGCGCCGACGGGTTCTTGAGCCTGGGCCTTGTCTTTCACGCGCTGCGGCAATGGCAAAGGGCGCTGGTCAGCTTCGAGGAAGGCTTGCGCCTTGCCGCGGACGATGCCGAGCTTCTCAACGCGCGCGGCGTGGCACTCCTGGAGCTTCGCCGCCCCGGCGACGCGCTGGAAAGCTTCGACCGTGCGCTTGCGGTCTTGCCCGATCACCGCGACGCGCTTGGCAATCGCGGCAATGCGCTGTTGCGGCTCAATCGCGTGGCCGAGGCACTTGCCGCCTATGACCTGGCGCTGCTCTTCGCCCCGCGCAGCGCCGAACTGCTCGCCAACCGCGCCGCGGCTTTGCGCCGGCTCGATCGCCCGCGGGAGGCGCTGACGAGCGCGGTGAGCGCGCTTTCGATCAACCCGGAGCTTGCGCATGCGCGCTTTGTCGAAGCGGTCGCCCGGCTGACCTTGGGCGATTTTGCCGGTGGCTGGCCGGCTTACGAATCGCGCTGGCAGATCGGCTGGTTGGCGTCGCAGCGCCGCGATTTTGGCGCGCCGCTGTGGCTCGGCGCGCAATCTCTCAAAGGCAGGAGCATTCTGCTTCACGCCGAGCAAGGTTTGGGCGATACCATCCAGTTCGTGCGCTACGCTCCGCTTTTGGCCATGCGCGGCGCGACCGTCGTCCTCGAAGTCCAGCCCGAACTGGTGCGGCTATTGTCCGGCATGCCGGGAACGGCGCTGGTGGTCGCCCGTACCGAAGCCTTGCCGCGCTATGACTTTCATTGTCCGCTGCTGAGCCTGCCGCTCGCCTGCGCCACCACGCTGGAAACGATCCCCGCGGAAATTCCCTATGTCGCGCCGGCCGCGGCCGACGTTGCCTCGTGGCAGGCGCGACTGCCCCGACGGCGGCCACTTGTCGGTCTCGCTTGGTCCGGCGCGCGCGCGCATGATAACGACCTCAACCGTTCGATCAGCCTGGCGACGCTGTTGCCGCTGCTCGACGCGCCGAATGTGACGTTTGTCAGCCTGCAACATGAAGTGCGCGACGAGGACGCGGCGTTGCTCGAGAGCCGCCGCAACATCGTGCCGATCGGGCCGCAATTCAGGGATTTCGCCGATACCGCTGCTGCGCTTGCTTGCCTCGACGCAGTCATTTCGGTCGACACTGCTGTCGCCCATCTCGCCGGCGCCATCGGCAAGCCGCTTCTCTTGCTCCTTCCCTTCGCCGCCGATTTTCGCTGGTTGCGCGAGCGCGCCGACAGCCCGTGGTATCCGAGCGCGCGGCTGTTTCGCCAGCCGCAATTCGGCGATTGGGACAGCGTCGTGAAAATTTTGCGACAGGAACTGGCGCAGCTCGGCAGAAGCTGGGGCAGGGCGGCTTGAACTTCCGGGCAGCGAACACCTGACAAACAGACGTCGCAAATAATTCGTCGATCGCCCGCAACGGCCCATCAGCCAGGAAGACGACGATGAGCGAACACGAGATTCACGAACATCACGAGCACGCCGCGCAGCATCACGGGCATGCGGCCAAGCATCATCGCGAAGCCGCCAAACATCACAAGGCGGGAAATCACGAAACGGCCGCGCATCACTCCAAGGTTGCGCATGGCCATGCCTTGCATGCCACCAAGCATCACCAAGAGGCGTCGAAATTGCACGCCAAAGAGCACGGCGAATAATTGCATTCGCAAAAAACTCGCGGCCTCCGGCGGGGAGCTGCCGGAGGCCGCGCCTTGTCGGAGCCTCGCGTGCCAAGGCTCCGGGGAGCTCAGGATCAGACTACGGAGGTCGGAAGATGGGGGACGGACAGTCCAAACGTCGTCGTTATGAGCATCCCGCTTTGATCTTTCCTCCGTCGTCCTCATCCGTCATCCGATCAGAACGGCAAGATGACATCCACCACTTGCTGGCCCCAGCGCTCGGTCTGAATGTTGGTGAGCGTGCCGCGGCCGCCATAGGCCAGACGCGCCTCGGCGATCTTCGGCAACTCGATGGTGTTGTCGCTTTCAATGTCCTCCGGGCGCACCACGCCGGCCACGATCAGCTCGCGCACTTCGTTGTTGAGCCGCACTTCCTGTTTGCCCTCGATCACCATGTTGCCGTTGGGCAGCAATTGCGTAACCACCGCGGCGACGTTGGTCAGCAACTGATCGTTGCGGTTGATGGTGCCCTGACCGTTCATCTGCGAATTGCCTGAGGCGGTGAGCACCGAGCCGGGCAGCACCGCTCTCGCCGCACCGGAGAAGGTGTTGGCGCCGATGAAGTTGGTGATCTCGGTGTCTTCGGTGCTTGTGCGGTTGAGCTGCGTCTGATCCTGGAATTGCGCGGTGTCGTTGATATTGACCTTCACGGTCAGAATGTCGCCGACGATGTGCGCGCGCTGGTCGTTGAAGAAAGCGCGCGAGCCGTTGCGCCACAGCGAATTGGCGTTGTAGGAGACCGGCTGCGGCGTAGGCATCGGCATCTGCACAGGTTTGTATCCCGGCTTGGCGGTCGGATTGTCGACCGGCGAAAGCGCTTCCGGCGCGCTGACCGCCCTGATCCTGTCGGAAATGGCGGCACAACTGGTCAGAAGCGAAGCGAGTGCCGCCGTGCCGAGAAGCGAGCGCGCGAACTTGGAACGCGTAGCGGATTTCACATTTACCTCACTCAGGTCTACTCGACGCTATGTTCGTGTTGCGGTCCTTCGCTCGGTGGGGCAGGGGGCGGCGACGCCGGAGCGGATTGCGCCGCGTTTTCCACGAAACGCGTGGGCGCAGCCGTGACTGTCACGCGGCCGGGACCGGCAACGACGCCTTGCACGACGCGTTTCGATTGCACATTGAGCACGTTGATTGTATCGCCAAGCGCGCCGGCATCCTGCGCCTGGCCGCGCAGCGTGAGCGTGAGCCCGGGCACCTCATAGATAATGGTGACGGAGTCGTTGCGCTGAACGATTGCGGGCTTCATCAGGTCGGCATCGTGCAACGGCGACCCCGGACGCAATTCATGGCGCGCGGCCAGCCCCGCCGCCGCGCGGATGTCGGTGATGGCGGGCCCCTCCGCCTTCGGCCGGCGCGTTACCACGAGATCGGAGGCTTTGAGCACCTCGCCGCGTTCAACGGGATGATCCACCGTCAGCGCGTCGATGGTCTCGATCGCCGTGCCGGTGAACCGGGTCGGCTGTCGCCGCAACGCCGTGCTCGACGGCAGCTCCAGCGTCACGTCGAAGCGTGTGGTGCGCGGATTGTAGGCGAACGCCGCCACCTGCAGTTCGCCGGCGGCATTCGGCTCGACGTTGAGCGTGCGCAGTTCGCGGTCGAATTCGACCTGAATGTTGTGCGCGCCGCCGAGGCCGTATTGCCCTTCGAGCGCCTTGGCGATGCGTGCGGAAATTTCCTGCGGCGTGATCGAGCGGCTGGCACGGCTGACGATGACCTCGGCGAGCCCGCGCGTGTCGATACCGATAAGCTGATGCGGCCGGATCGCTTCGACGACGCGCTCGGTCGGCACCGTGCCGCGGGTGCCCAAATCGGGGGCGCGGAAGATCGGCGCGTCGGCGACCGGCCCGGCATTCTCGACCAGGTCGCCGATGCGAACGATATCGGAATCCACGATGACGTTGGCGCGCAGCGCCGGTGTCGCATTTTGCGCGCTGGCCGGATGCGCAAACACTCCGGCAAGCGCCAGGGCCAGGGCCAGCAAGCGGATGATGCAACGTATCATCGAAAGAGCCTTTCTCACCGCATCAGCTGCGAAGTCGTCTGCAGCATCTCGTCGGCCGCGGTGATCACCTTCGAATTCATCTCGTAGGCGCGCTGTGCCGCGATCAGATTGGAGATTTCCGTCACCGCCGAGACGTTCGACTGTTCGAGGCTGCCCTGCAGCAGCGTGCCGGCGCCGTTGATGCCCGGCGTGCCGTCTTGCGGCGTGCCAGAGGCCGGCGTGGCGACAAACAGGTTGTCGCCGTTCGCCTGCAGGCCGGCGTCGTTGATGAAGGTGGTAAGAGTGAATTGGCCGAGAATGCTCGATGAGCTCGACCCCGGCAGCGTCACCGACACCTGACCCTGCTGGTTGATGGTGAGCCCGGTGGAATTCGGCGGAATGGTGATGGTCGGCTGTACGAGGTTGCCCTCGGCGGTGACAATGCGGCCCTGATTGTCCATCTGGAACGAGCCGTCGCGCGTATAGCTGAAGGTACCGTCCGGCATCAGGATCTTGAACCAGCCGGCGCCCTGGATGGCGAGGTCGAGCGTATTGCCGGTCTGCGCCAGCGTGCCTTGGGTCATCAGCCGCGGCGTGCCGACGGTCTTCACGCCCGAGCCAAGATCGATGCCGACCGGCAGGATGTTGCCGTTGTCGGATGCTTGCGCGCCGATCCGCTGCACGTGCTCGTAGATCAGATCCTGGAATTCGGCGCGCTGGCTCTTGAAGCCCGTGGTCGTCATGTTGGCGAGGTTGCCGGCGATGACCTGCACTTGCAGGTCCATCGCCGCCATTCCGGTCGCCGCAGTATCAAGCGCACGC